>Ga0068712_1000281_pt1 | contig 103842 bp, 106 predicted proteins | sample MTBAKSrepl1MetaG_FD_62987 | JGI IMG/M metagenome (GOLD analysis project Ga0068712, IMG submission 62987) | Enrichment culture microbial communities from Arthur Kill intertidal strait, New Jersey, USA, that are MTBE-degrading - MTBE-AKS1... | ecosystem: Environmental > Aquatic > Marine >... | reverse complement strand
CAGCCCAATGGTATATTCAACTTGATGATTTTAATAATGAACAAATTCTCGAACAGCGTCTTTTCCAGGTGATGCAAGATTCAATTGTGAAATCACAGGATGTAGAACCAGATTTTCTGGATCAGCTTGCAGCAGCCACACCTACACCTGGAGGCGGTGCTGCTGCAGCCCACACAGCCGCTGAAGGTGCAGCTTTAGTTGCAATGGTAGCCAGATTAACGATTGGAAAAAAGAAGTATCTCGAAGTTCAGGAAAGAATGTATGAGTTGATTGACCAGGCCGAAGATTTACGCAAACGTTTGGTGCAAGCCAGTGAAAACGATTCAGCTGCTTTTGAAGAAGTCTTACAAGCTTTCCGCTTACCCAAAAACACGGATGAAGAAATTCAAATACGAAATCAAGAGATTCAAAATGCAACGATTCATGCTGCTAAGGTTCCTTTAGATGTTGCCTCAATGGCGTTGGAAGTAATGAAACTTGCACTCGAGGCAGTTCAAACAGGAAATCTTAATGCAATTTCCGATGCGGCATCCGGTTTGTTTTTTGCTAAATCAGCCCTCACAAGCGCAACATTGAATGTAAGAACCAATACATTGGGTATCACAGATCAGTCAATCAATCAAAAATTATTAGAGAATGTTCAGGAATTTGAAAACCAGAGCAACTCACTGGAAAAGGTTACATGGCAATTACTCAAAGAGCGGGGTGGTTTTCCAATTCCCTAACAATAATATTTTTGTTTTTTTCATTAATTGTTATTTCAGGTTGTCAACCTGGATTATCAATGAATGCAGTTGTTGAGTTAAAACCAACAATGGCTCAAACAACGGATTCGGATTTGGATCCAAGTAATGAGTCAAGTCAAAATACTCCTCAGCCGATTTCAACTTCACTAAATGAAAAATCGACCCAAATCCAGCCAGTAGAAACTCCAAGCCCAACTCGTGAAATTAAAACAGGAAACGAAAATCTCTATGTTCCTTTATTCGACTTCCCCATCCCGGAGTATGCTTCACAGGTAATAGAGACAACTTATCGATTTGGTTCTACAATGTTCGGTGAAAGAATACCTCATGATGGTGTAGACATATTGAACCCTGAAGGAACACCCGTTCTGGCTGTTGCAGATGGAAAGGTTTATTTTAGTGGAAACGATCGCACCTTCAAAAGAGGTCGTTTCACAAATTTTTATGGCAATATCATTATTCTTGAACATGAACTGCCAGGATATTCGGTTCCTGTCTACAGTTTTTATGCTCATCTCTCTGAAATCAATGTTCATGATGGGGAGATCATCACCCGAGGACAAAGGATTGGTTCCGTTGGAGCAACTGGCAAGGCATTTACCAATCATTTACATTTTGAGGTCCGCATAGGGGATGTGCTTTTACAAAATGCCCGCAACCCTGAACTGTTTTTGCCCTTATTGCCAGCAGAAGATCAATCAAAAGTGGGAATTTTAATCGGTTCTTTGATCAGTCAGAATGGAAACCCGATCCCCGGAGCGGCAGTCGTCCTTCAAAGAATTGAAAACGGCATTCTGGTGCCAGGAACTTCCATTTACGTTGAAACTTATTCACAAACAATTTCTGGTGAACAAAATTGGGGAGAAAATTTTGTCATCAGTAATTTGCCCGTTGGAGAATATCGGGTGAGTGCTTTTGCTAATCAATATTTTGTTGAGAAAATTATTTCGATAAAAGAAAACGAATTTACTACCATATTCTTACATCCGGAGGATTAATATGGGCTTGAAACCAGATCATTGGATTCGCAAGATGGCATTGGAACATGGAATGATTGAACCTTTTATTGATCGACAGGTTCGCGAGGGTGTAATTTCCTATGGTGTCTCGTCTTATGGCTATGATGTAAGAGTAGCAGATGAATTCAAAATTTTTACAAACGTTTATTCGACGATTGTTGACCCTAAATCTTTTGATTCAAATTCTATGGTCGATTTCAAAGGCGAGGTCTGCATCATCCCGCCGAATTCCTTTGCACTGGCAAGAACGGTTGAGTATTTCCGAATTCCTCGCGGTGTCATGACCATTTGTGTTGGCAAAAGCACTTACGCTCGTTGTGGAATTATTGTGAATGTGACACCTTTTGAGCCAGAATGGGAAGGTTTCGTCACGCTCGAAATCTCAAATACAACGCCATTACCGGCAAAGATTTATGCAAATGAAGGTCTTGCTCAGGTCATTTTCTTAGAAGGTGACGAACCTTGTGAAATTTCTTATGCAGATAAAAAAGGGAAATATCAGCACCAACAAGGAATTCTATTGCCAAAAGTCTAGAAAAATCCTATTCAGGAAACGGCCATGCGATCTGGTTGTTTGGATTGAAACCGTTATAAATCGTCTGGGATATTCTGGCAATTAAAGGATTAGCAATGTCGAATAGAAGTTGATTAGGACTATAAGTAAAGACGGCCAAAACAAAATCCTCCTCGGGAGCATAGACAATCCCTACATCACTGAATGAATGCACCAATCCATCTCTTTCCTGGCTCCAACCGTGTTTATGGGCAATTTTTAATCCTTCCGGTAATCCTGCTTCAATCAATGCCCCCATTTTGTTTAAAGCTAAAGTTTCAATCGACAAATTACATTCTTCCTGTGTGATTTTTCCTTGTGTTTCAAGAATTAACGTTTCAGACGAATTGATGGAACAGTCATAAATCATTGATAGTAATTTTCCAATGTCTTCAGGCGTCGTTTGATTATAAACATCGGGATCAATAAATGCATCACTTCGTTGGTTCGCAGGTGTATCATATAAATTTAATAACGGCGCACCCAGATAGAAATATCCAGCTATAAAGGAATTCTCCAAACCGAGTGACTGAATATCATTTGTTACCAATAAAGGGCCTCTGATTGGGTCAATTTGCTCCATGAGCCGATCTGCGGGTTCATTCTCTGAATACACAATCATATATTCAATCCAATCCTCCATCATTTCATTAAGAGGAACATCCTCACGCCAATAAGTTGATATCATAATTGGAATTTTCATGGTGCTTGCCGCTGTAAATGCTACACCAGGTTCTTTCTCTTCCCCATACCAATTCAAAATTTGGATTTTCTGGTGATCGCTTACTCGTTCAGCATAAATTTCTACCACACCAGAAAAATCTTCCTTCATCACGATCGATCTTATCTGATCAGTTATTTGTTCGATTGTTGGAGGTGGTGCAGAGATTTGTGTTAATTCCAACTGGATTATGTTCTTATTTATTTGTGTGCTCTGTTGTTTGATTCGATTTACTAATTCGTCCTGATTGAAAGTTACACCCGATAATCCTGGTTCAAACCTTGTAGTGCCTGGAATTGGTTTGGCTGGAGATGGTTCTAATGTAACATACGGTTTAATTTGTTCATTGATTGTTGAACTTAATACCTCTTCATTCAGTGAAAATAATAAATCTATGCTGGAAACTTCAATTTTTGATTGATTCCAAACGTACGACCAGAAAGACGAAAATTGATTCTCAAACCCACAATCTAGTTGTGATACCATTTCATCATAGTGGATATCAAGTCCAATCTGTTCATTTGAAAAGTAAAAAGATGAATTGCCCAACTGAATTTGAATAGGTTTTTCATAGACCGATGATAATTTCATCCTGACTTGCTCTTGATCCAATCCGCCCACATCCACGAATGCTATGGTAGAACCAGCGGGAAATACACAGACCTGTTGTGTTGACTTTTGGAATGAAATAAAAGTAACCAACAAACTGATGACAATAAATACAATACCGATTGTCCTTGAAATAATTCTTCCATTCAATCTTTTCAATGCTTATTCTCCATAAGCATTGATAATAATTGAAAAACAGGATTTTTTCTAGAACAACAAGCACATTTGTAACAAGCAAATTCGGACAAACCACTGTAAAATGGCATACAATAAGGACAAGATTTTCGAACAAAAATAGGGAACAAAACCAGGATAAATTATGCCACCTGTAGAAATTCAAAATAACTTTTTTAAATTTTCCTGTAACCCAGATACAGGTACGATCAATCTCGATTCAAAGAGAATTGGCTTACCTTCAATTCAAAACGCATCATTGCGTATACAGATTATTAAAGAAGGAATTAAATACAACCTGATAACTAAATCCTGGAATCCATTTCAATTGATGAAGACAACCACAGATTCGCTCCATGGAAAATTACACCGATTGGAATTTTCCATTTTTATTGAAGAATTGTCCCAGATTGTAAGGCTAACATTCGCGTTAAGTGAAGAACTTCCTATTTTTTTATGGAATGGAGTTTTAGAAAACCAATCTTCTTCACAAGTTTTTGTGAATTTCATAGAATTATTAAATATTGGAGACTCTGCCCATGATCTGGATAGTAAATTGGTTCGGGCAAATGAAACAATAAAAGCAAATTTCACTTTTCACGCCAATGGGTGGCAGTCCTGGTCTCATACTGGCACTTATCGGGACGACCAGGTACAACACCACACTCGATTAAGATTTTTCCAGGATGTCATGGTCCAGAACCCTGGTACTCCCGTTTTCCGCCAAACTGGACATTTTAGTGGTGACTTTTTTGGAGTTTTAGCCGATCGAAATTCCCGTAGTGCTTATCTATTTGGTTTTTTATCACAAAAACAACAATTTGGTTCTGTCGAAGCTAACATTTCTGGAAAAACAAAAATCAGGTTATGGGCAAATGGAGACAGGACAATTCTCTTTCCCGGGCAAAATTTCCCAACTGATTGGGCAATCATGTTTCCTTTTTATTTTGACCAACCAGATCCTTTAGCCATTTATTACGAAGCGGTTAGCCGGGAGAATCAGGTTCAAATTACGAATAAAATCCCGGTTGGTTGGTGTTCCTGGTATCACTTTTACCAGAATATTAACGAGGACAAGATTTTACGAAATCTGAATACGATAAATAAATTAAAAGCTGAAATGCCACTCTCATTGATTCAAATCGATGATGGCTACCAGAAAGAAGTCGGTGATTGGTATTCATTCCGAAAAGGATTTCCTCATGGCGTAGCGCCCATTGCTGAAAAGATCTCAAGTTCAGGTCATATCCCTGGATTATGGATGGCACCATTTATATTACATCCCAACAGTGATTTTGCCATTGACAATCCTGAAATGATATTAAGGAAAAAAAGTGGAAGACCCGTTAACGCGGGTTTTGTTTGGAATGTTTTCACACAGGCGATTGACTTAACTGTACCTGGTGCGATCGATGTTGTAAAAGAAATGATAGAAACTGCGGTTCATAAATGGGGGTTTCCTTATCTAAAATTGGATTTTCTTTATGCAGGTGCTTTGAAAGGAAACCGATTTGATAATTCCCAAACTCGAGCACAGGTTCTTCGCAAAGCAATGCAGGAAATTCGTTTGAGTGCCGGAGAGGATACATTTTTATTGGCATGTGGTGCTCCTTTGGGATCGGTAGTTGGTCTGGTACAGGCCAATAGAATAGGTGCAGACGTAAGTGGAAATTGGTACCCACAATTTAATGGCATTTCAATATTTTTCAAAAAAGAACCACATATGCCATCTGCCAAAAATGCGATCCAAAATATTATTACCAGAGCTGAACAACATAATCGTTGGTGGATAAATGATCCAGATTGTTTACTGGTACGCCCAGAAATTGATTTGACCATCAACGAAATTCAGTCACTTGCTTCATTGATCGCTATCACAGGAGGATCATTACTGGTCTCAGATGATTTACCAAAGCTAACGCAGGAACGACGTAGAATTATCGAAATTTTATTGCCGATTATTGGAAAACGTGCAAATGTGATGGATTGGTTGGATACTACTACACCGCATAATTTGCGATTGGACCTTGATAATGCATCTGGTGATTGGAATTTATTGGCACGTTTTAATTGGAAAGATGAACCTCGTGAAACATATTTAAGTTTTCCAGATTTTGGTCTACCGCAATTGAGTTATTGGGTTTATTCATTCTGGGAAAATAAAATTCAATTGATCAGAGCTGGTGAACCAATTCATTTTCCATCACTTCCCGCTCATGGCGTAGCCTTGCTAGGTGTAAGACCTGTTCTTTCGGATAATCAATATTTAGGGAGTAATTTACATATTTCAATGGGTTTGGAAGTGAGTTGTATGGAAAAAACTTCCGAGGGCATTGAACTGGATTTAGACCTACCCAGAAAAGCACACGGTGAAATCTTTGTCAAATTGCTAGAAACACCTGAAAAAATCTTCCTCAATGGAGAGCAAATACCTTTTGAAGAAGAAACAAATTCGGTCTATAGAATTCCAGTATCTTTTGAAAGTCATGCAACCATTCTAATTCAATAAAAAAGCCCCTTACGGGGCTAGATTTGTTATTCAGAAATTTTATTTTTTTCCAGTTTTCGGCGTTTGCTTCTTCTTACCAAAGCACGAACAAGTAGGAATAACAGGTAGAACGGTAACAATATGATGATCGTGATTGGGATAATCAACAAGATCAGCCATATCGCTCCATCAACAATCGCCTGCAAAGCATTTACCAGTGATTGAAGTGCTTTGCTGACTGTTACTGAAGGTTTCCATCCTGCCACTGTAATTGGATTCACCGCTTCATGCGCCTGGATTCTGACGCTGATGGAGGATAAAGCTGCGGATTCCTCATAATACTTGATTTGTCCTTTGGTAACTTCTATTTGTTCACGATAATATGTCAACTGATCAAAAACGTTCAGAACATCTTCCGTTTTGTACGCCTCATCCAGAATCAATTTTAGTTGCGCTTCTGCATCTTCCAAATTCTTTAGACGCGAGTTTAGATCCGTGTATTCTTTGGTGACATCCTGTCCAGAAACATTCTCACTCAAAAGATCAAGTTCTTTATCATTCAATAAGGCTTTAATTTCATCCAATGCTTGATTTAGAAGCGCAGCTGGTACACGGATTGAAATGTTTGCTTCTGGAATCTCAATTCCTTTGTAATTGCTGGTTTTCCAGGAATTGGAACTTACTATATATCCGCCCATTCGCTCTGCCATTCGACCAATTGTATTCATTGCTTCCAAAGGTTCATCTACCACAATGGATAAGTCAGCATTTCGAATGACGATTCTTTCAATACCATCAGTTTGAATCTCATTTCCAGTAACGGCTTCATCGTATGCAAATTCCTTACCATATTCTTCGGCATATTGTGGTTCCATTGGAGCGGACATCGCTGGCATCTCCGCTGGTGCAAAATCAGCTTCCATAGCATAGTTCTCGGTTGATTTTGCGGATGCACACCCTGCTAATACCAGACTTAACACCAATAATCCAATAAAAATCTTTAGTTTCATTCTTCCTCCTCCTTGTTAATCCCAAATTCCTAGATATTTATAAGACGAAAATGAATATGAAATTGTTCCGTTTATGAATGGCTCTACCAACCGCCAGCTAATCTTTGGGCATTTTTATCGGGCAACTTAAGATCTTTAATCTTTTGTTGAGTAATTTCAAAAGAATAATCCACTCTGAAAATTTCCCAACTCATCAATTCATCGTCAAATATTCCATAGGATGCTCTTGGATCATTGTCTCTTGGTTGACCAATAGATCCGGGGTTTATGACCATCCTTGGTTTCATTTTGTACGTATTTCCGTTGACGTTGCTATTCCAATCCATTTTCTCTCGGGAAGGATCCCAACGAGCGATTAATCCCTGGTGGGAATGACCGACAAAACAAAAATTTTCAATAAAGTGATCAAAATTTGCTCGGGCAACAAAGGGATCAAGGATGTATTCCCAAAGAGGATATCTCGGACTTCCATGCACCAAAAGACAACCTGGTAAATTGATTTTTTCAGGTAAATTCTTTAAATATGATAAATTTTCGATAGAAATATGGGTTCTTTGCCAATCAATGGCAGACCTGGCTTCTTGATTGAATAACCGGATATCCATATCTCCCAATACTGCAGCATCGTGATTTCCAAGTACACATGATAAGTTGGGCAAAGTCTTTAATAAATTTATACAGGCATCCGGATCGGGGCCATAACCAACAATGTCACCCAGACACCATACTGCATCAAAATTTCCTGATTTTTCTAACACATTCTTGAAAGCTTCCAAATTGGCATGGATATCTGAGATAACTAAATTTTTCATATGGATTTCATTTCTTAACCTGGAGTTTTTGAGGATGAATTATTAATCTTGATTTACATTTGATTATAAATCAAACCACTCAACTTCATCTGAAATTCGAATTAGAGTGAATTCTTCCTTACTGGTTTGTTATCTTCCAGAGCAAATCCTCAATCCGCTCAATGATCAGAAAACCGATCGAGGATTTGGCAACATCATCAATAATTTCAACTTCCCCACCGGCATATAGAATAGTCAACCGATTTAAAATCGTTTCACTATTTTCATCAAAATTCGTTACATGATCTGCAACAATGAAATCCAAATTTTTTGAAGTTAATTTGATGTTCGCATTTTCTAAAAGATTTTGACTTTCAGAAGCAAACCCAATCGTTACTTTTGGACAATTACAATTAGATTTCTGTTGAGCCACATGCCAGAGAATATCATCCGTTGGCACCAATTCAATCTTTGCTAAATCATCATCTTTTTTAAGTTTATGAGGGGAAATATGAAGGGGCTTAAAATCAGCAACTTCTGCCGTCATGACAAGCGCATCTGCATCCTTTACTTCTCTTAAAACTGCTTCTTTCATTTCTTGTGCATTTTCAACTTTCACAACTTCTGTTCCATAAGGTACAGGTTTGTTGTGTATAGTGGTGATAAGGATTGTTTTTGCCCCTGCATCCAACGCAGCCTGCGCAATCGACCATCCTTGTAAGCCGGTTGATCTGTTGGTAATCACTCTCACAGGATCAATGGACTCTCGGGTTGCACCAACGGTAACCACGATTTTTCTTCCTTGCAAGGGACCATTTTTTGATAAAAATAATCTCGTAAATTTGATGATTTCATCAACCTGGACAATCTTATCCCTCGATTTAGTGTCTGATTCCATTAATATTTGAATTCCTCGAGATTTCAATTTCTCAAGATTTTCTACCGTTGCAATATTATGAGAAATCATCAGATCCAAATCTGGTGCCAGAATGATTGGACACTTAACCGACATAGCAGTGTAGACCAGAATATTATCACTGATACCATTGGCAATTTTTGATATTGTATTTCCACTGGCTGGCGCAATAATCAATAAGTCGGCTTCATATTGTTTTTCATTAATGAATTGTTTTTGGTTGATTTGCCACCATTCTTCGTCGGTATAAACATGTCTGTCTGTGATGACTTGAAAAATAAATGGGGAAATTAGCTTTTTTGCGTTATTTGTCATAAACACATCAACAATAGCCCCGAGTTCAACCAATTTTGTGGCAAGTGTAGCAGCCTGATATGCTCCAAGAGAACCTGTTACGCCTAACAAAATTCTTTTTCCAGTCATTACATTCATTTTTATCTCCATATCAGTTGCGAGTGAATTGAATTATGGTTGATTTTATTTCTTTACTGTCTCAATGATCTCTGAAACATAGTCAAATCGATTAAAAGCTGGCATTAAATACACGCCTTGCAATTCAGCTTTCATCTCCTCAATTAATTCTACCGCTATTTTTATTCCTTCCTTGGCAGACTTATCACCTGCTTTCCTCATACGAATTTTAATTTCTTCCGGTATGATAATCCCCGGAACTTCGTTATGCAGAAACGCCGCATGGCGATCAGTGGCTAATGGTAATATTCCAACCAGGATTTTTAAATGCGGATCTCCACCTTGTTCACGAAACCATCGCAACTGTTCCAATGCAGATTTAGCTTCGAAGATCGGTTGTGTTAATACAAAATCAGATCCTGCTTTTCTTTTCCTTAAGTGATTCTTTAGTTCAATTTCAGGGTTTGGAGAATTGAGATTTAGCGCACTTCCAACAAAAAATGAAGTTGGTTGTCCAATTTCTGAACCAGCATGATCAATGCCGATATTGAAGGATTGTTTGATTAACTTTATTAAACCAGACGGTACAAGATCATAATTGTCCATTGCCTCCGGATAATCTCCAATCGCTGTCGGATCCCCCATCACGACAAAAACGTTCCTGATACCCAAAGCATGAGCTGCCAGTAAATCGCCCTGTACTCGTAATAAATTTCTCCCACGGGTTGGAAAATGTAAAACGGTTTCGACGCCTACATAACGTTGAATCAGGCTGCAGACTGCCCAGGGACTCATTCTCATCCGTGCCATCGGACTGTCAGCTACATTTATGACATCAGCTCCCGAATCGGCTAATAAACTCGCACCAGCTAATAATTTCTTTGTGCTTAATCCGCGGGGAGGGTCCATTTCGACAGCAAATACAAATTGTTTTGTATCAATTTTTTGGGATAATTCTGATTTAGGTGCTTCTTTCTCAGCTTCACTCTCTACCTGCATTTCAGGTATTTCAAGTCTGAAAGCAATATCGGATGATTTAGTTTCCTGAATGATCTTGGAGATTGCCTGAATGTGCTTTGGAGTGGTTCCACAACAACCGCCAAGAACTTTTGCTCCTGCTTGCCAAAAGGAGATCGCATAATCACCAAAATATTCAGGACCGGCAGGGTACATGATTCGACCATCTTGTTGTTCCGGCCATCCAGCATTGGGCATAACAGAGTACACACCATTTGGTACAGCAGTCTTCATTTTTTTTAGAATTCTCAACAGTTGCAAAGGACCACCAGAACAATTAATCCCAATAACATCCGCACCACTATTAAAGATGTTTGTCGCTACTTTTTCGGGTGTATCCCCCAAAAGAGTACGATCATCGCGGGTAAATGTCATAGATGCAATGATTGGAATATTTGGATTGATTTCCCTCGACGCCAAAATTGCTTCCCGCACCTCATAAAAATCAGTCATTGTCTCAATGATGATGACATCAACACCAGCGTTTATAAGTGCCTGAATCTGTTCTTTGAATGCAGCTCGAGCATCCTCCAGTTGCACACGGCCAAAAGGTGCGAGACGAACACCCAATGGTCCAACATCTCCAGCAATAATGATGTCACGGAAACTAGCCATCGCTACGCGACGAACCAGTTCCACGCCAGCCTGGTTAATATCTGCAACTTTATTTTCAAGACCGAATTGTGACAATTTATAATGGTTCGCTCCAAATGTGTTTGTTTGAATCATGGTTGAACCTGCTTCTATGTAAGCACGATGAACATCCGCCACCAGAGCAGGATTAGTAAGGTTTAAATGGTCAAAACATTCATCAAATTTGATTCCTCTTTGATGAAGCATGGTCCCCATCGCGCCATCAGATATAATAGGCTTTTCCTGGGCAAGACCTTCCATAAATTTATTTTGTTCACTCATTTCTTCTGTTCTTTCATTAGTTGATCCACACGACTTGTTCCAATGTTGAAGTATTTTGCCTGGGTATGATGCAGGATAATTGCTGCTGTAGATTGTTCTGGTATCAATTGGAAGGCTGATGTGAGATGCATATTCAATTCTTTCTCAACCGGTAATAATCGAAACACTTTTTCATGATCGTTTAAATCCGGAATCGCCGGATATCCCCAGGAATATCGTTTCCCCTGTTCTTTCTTCAGACCCAACTCTCTACGAATGTGGTTATGCAGATAATCTGCTGTCGCTTCAGCGGATTGCACGGCAAGCCCATGAGTAAAATATGCTTCTGTGTAATCGCCATTTGCCTGGAGTTTTTCAAATCGCTCTGTGGCTTCATCACCAACTGTAACCACTTGTAATGCAACAACATCCATTCTGCCACTTTCAACCGGGGCAAAGTAATCTGCCAGACAGAGGTTTTCTCCATCCGATTGCCTGGGGAAATTAAAAACTTCAAGAACTCTCAGCTCAGACTTATTGAGAGTATTTTGGTCATAGACTAGCAAATCATTGCCTGAGGACTGGACAGGGAAATATCCATAAACTGCTTTAGGATTGAGCCATTCATTATGTTTGGCGTCTACTTTCATTTTGGCTAATCTGGCTTCAAAATCAATCTTCAATTTTTTCCACTCTTCACCGTGAGTATTCTTAGCACCCCAGGATAATCGAAATAGTTCATTAAGTGATAAATGCTCAAAAATTGCTTCTAACGGCATGGATTTAACAACCTTCGGTCCCCAGGCTGGTACAGTTGGAATTTGTTCGGGTATTTGAATTTTGGATCGTTTCATTACTTGAGGTAAATTTTCATTGCCTCTCTCTACATTTCTTCCCAATTCCATATCAGATTCTTTGATCATTTTTTCCATAAGGTTATCAAATTCCGATGAATTCATAATTTGATCCATTGTGGATAGACCTTCGAAGGCATCCTTACAATAGAATACACCACCTTGATAATATTCATTTGAGTCTGTCATCAAGATGCGTCGTCCAAATCTTCTATTAATGGCTGCTCCTCCAATCAGGACTGGGATTTTTGCATTCCTACGTTGTAATTCATTCACAATCAGAGGCATTTGTTTGCTGGTACTTACCAATAAAGCGCTCAATCCAATAGCATTGGCTTTGGATTCAATTGCTTTCGAGATAATCGTCTCTGCAGGCACCTGTTTTCCTAAATCGATAACATCATATCCATTATTGGTCAAAATCGTCTTTACCAGGTTTTTCCCGATATCATGTACATCACCGTAAACCGTTGCCAGAACCATCAAACCTTTGCTCACCCCGTCTTTTTTCTCCAGATAATTTTCCAGATGTGCAACTGATTTTTTCATCACTTCAGCGGACTGAAGTACAAATGGCAGAATCAGCTCACCAGAGCCAAATTTATCACCCACATCTTTCATGGCTGGAAGTAAAACATTATTTAGGATTTCCACTGCTCTGTCTGAGGAGGACACATTCCCACGGCTTTCAATTAATGTATCGATATCTTTTTCAACACCTTCTTTTTTCCGATGAACGATGCTCCAATGCAATCGTTCTGCGGGAGTCATTGACTTTAGTAAAATGTCCTGTTTTGAATCCTTTTCACCAGATTTGGCACTATTTTTTTCGTAATAACCAATTAAATCCTGTAGAGCAGTTTCTTTTCGATAAAAAATGAGATCTTCCGCCAACTGTCTTTCTTCTTCAGAAATCTCCAGATATGGCGTAATGTGCACTGGATTGACGATTGCCATGTCCAATCCTGCCTGAACTGAATGATACAACATGACACTATTCAGCACAGCCCGCGCTGCGGGTGATAAACCAAAGGAAACATTACTGACACCTAATGATGTAAGCACACCCGGTATATTTTCTTTGATGAGCCGAATACCTTCAATTGTTTCTTGAGCAGACAAATTAAACTCTGGGTCACCGGTTGCTAGCGTAAAAGTTAAAGCATCGATCACCAGATCTGAAGGCGATAATCCATGTTCATTTACGGCCACATCCACCAACCGTTTGGAAATTTCTAATTTTCTTTGTGCGGTTTTTGCCATGCCTGCTTCATCAATGGTTAATACCAAAACCGCTGCATTATATTTTTTTGCCAATTGAAATACCTGGTCTGCTTTTTCTCTTCCAGATTCAAAGTGTGTTGAATTGATCAAACAACGGCCTGGTGCGGTTTGCAGCGCTATTTCCATCACATCCAACTCGGTCGAATCGATCACCAGCGGGACTTTAATATTCGGTGCAATTTTTTTTATGACCCTGCGAATAGTCTCTGCTTCATCAGCCCTTTCGGTTAATGCAACGCAGATATCAAGGCCATGAGCACCGCCATCCACCTGTTGTTGTGCAATTCCCAGAACTCGCTCATAATCCTGCTCCAATATGATTTTTTTAAATATTTTGCTACCTTGCGTATTGAGTCTTTCGCCGATCAAAAATGGTGCAGGTTCCTGTTGCATATTCATAACCTGTATGGCAGAGGCTAATTGAGCGCGTTGAATAATAGGTCGTGGTGGATGTTTTTTGCCACCCACTTTCTCAACCAATTCTTTTAGATGAAGGGGAGTCGTTCCACAGCAACCTCCCACAACACTGATCTGATACTTTTCAATGAATTCGCTCAACGCATCAGCAAATTCGGTTGGTGATAATGGGTAGACTGCTTCCCCGTCCACATTCAACGGTAGTCCAGCATTAGGAATACAGGAGACAGGCAAATTAGCATTCTCACCCAAAAAGGAAATCGGTTCTCGCATATGCTCAGGCCCGGTGGAACAGTTCAATCCAATAACGTCGATTGGAAGGTTCTCCAGAATAGCCAATGCAGCTGCGATGTCTGTCCCTAACAACATCCGTCCGGTGGTATCCAATGTTACCTGTGCCTGAATGGGTAAATAGATGCCTGTTTCTTGAAAAGCCTGCTGTATACCAAGAATGCACGCCTTTACTTCGAGTATGTCCTGTGAGGTCTCTATTAATAAAACATCTACTCCCCCCAAAATCAATCCTTTAGCTTGTTCCTGAAAAACGGAGACTAATTCATCAAACTGGATATTCGACAGTTCAGGGTCTTCCATGCTGGGTAATTTTCCAGATGGACCAATCGATCCTGCAACAAAACGCTTATGATGAGTACTGATGAAAAACTCATCTGCAAGATTTTTTGCTAATTCTGCAGCTTTTTTGTTAATTTCAATAACCCGATCCTGGAGACCGTATTCAGCCAGCGTAATCCGATTAGATCGGAATGTGTCTGTCTCTAACACATCGACTCCAACCTCCAGAAATGATCTGTGAACTTTCTCCACAGCTTCAGGATTACTGATGACAAGAAAGTCATTACATCCAAAATATTTTTCACCACCAAAATCTTTTGCTGTAAGATCTAATTTTTGTAGACTGGTTCCCATTGCCCCATCATAAATTAACACTCGTTCTTTTACAGCGTCCAGAAATGATCGATTGGTGTATTTTCTCTGCATAAATTCTCCACTAAATTTCCAAATTTACAAAAAAACCTCTCATGAAGAGAGGTCAATTTTTTGATTGATCTCATCTTCCAGAGCTACCTTGCTCTGCCGGAATTGGCACCTGAAACTCCAGGTTGCCGAGGTTTCTTTGGGCCGGTCCCTCAACCTCTCTTGATGAGTAGCACGTGTCTAAATGCTACCACAAAAGAGATTCAAGGTCAAAAAATGGTGTATGCTTTTAATGTGTAAGTTTTTAAAGTGTTAATATTTTAAGATTCGGATATAATTTACACAAGGTGAGCCATTTGAAATCAAGTCTCAAAGATCTGCCTTCCATACTATTTACTTCCATCCTCAATGCAACAATTGGATGGGTTGGTCTTTTCTTTTTATTACAATATACACAGCCTTTCTTAGGTCCTCGATGGTTATTTTTCTTTTTACTAACGATGGGTGTTAGTGGAACTGCACTACCAATTGTTTATTTCTTAAATATTCGCTTTCCCCATGATCCTCCAGCCAACACTTCGGTAATTATCCGTCAGGCAGTTTGGTTTGCAATTTTTTTCGATCTGTTAGCCTGGTTGCAATTAGGTCGAGTATTAAATTCTATTTTAACTGTTGTGATTGCTATAGGAATTATCGTCATTGAAAATCTTATTCGGTTAGTCGAACGTAGCCGTTGGCAACCCTCACAAGACCCAAATGAATGAGTTACGTAACTTACCATCCGTCGAAAAAATAATTCAGTATCCTGAGTCTGAAGATTGGATCAGCAAGTTTGGTCGTGATCAGACAATTCGAGCGATTCGAGAAACATTGGATATTTTTAGATCAGAAATAAAATCTGGCAAAAGAGCACCCGACCATAAAGAAATTAAAAGTCAGATTCAAAAGATCCTATCCGATCGTTTTTCTCCAACTTTAATTCCAGTCATTAATGCCACCGGAGTCGTATTACATACCAATCTTGGAAGAGCACCTTTAAGTCAGGAAACTATTAAAGCAATGCAATCCATTGGATCGAATTACAGTACCCTTGAATTTAATTTATCAACAGGTAAACGCGGATCACGATCGGTTCACGCTGAAGAAATCCTTAAGCAACTGACAGGAGCAGAAGCTGCCATTGTTGTCAATAATAATGCTGCTGCTGTACTATTGGTGCTGAGTGCGCTGGCAAAAAGAAAGAATGTAATCATCGCCCGATCTCAATTAATTGAGATCGGGGGAGGTTTTCGCATCCCGGATGTTATGAAACAATCCGGAGCAAAGTTGAAAGAAGTTGGAACCACTAATCGTGTTAGGGTTTCCGACTATGAACAAGCTTTGCAGGAATCGTCTGCGCTGGTCATGCGTGCTCATCACTCCAATTTTAAGATAATGGGTTTCACGCAAGAACCGAATTTACGGGAAATCGTAGAAATTTCACATCAATTTGGGATTCCAGTTATGGATGATCTCGGTTCAGGGACATTTTTAGATACTTCCGAATTCGGTCTCTCCCACGAACCAACGATATTTGATTCCATCGAGGCAGATGCGGACATTATTTCATTCTCAGGGGATAAATTATTAGGTGGTCCCCAGGCAGGTATTATCATTGGAAAAAGTGTTTTTATTCAAAAAATCAAAAATCATCCACTTGCCAGAGCGATCCGACCAGATAAAATTTGTCTGGCAGGGTTAACGGCGACGCTCACTCATTATTTAAGAAATGAGGCTGTTGAAAAAATTCCTGTCTGGCAAATGATTTCAAGAACAACTTCATCATTGGAAACTCAGGCTAAATTCTGGCAAGAAAAATTAAAATTCGGCGAGGTATTACCAGCATTATCCACAATCGGAGGCGGTAGTCTGCCAGAAGAAACGCTTCCTACATTTGTTTTAGCAGTTCAACACCCAAAACCAGATTTGGTTATGAAGAAATTACGCTCGCTTGATCATCCCATCATTGCTCGACTCGAAGATAATAAAATCCTGTTCGACCCCAGAACGGTATTACCAGAACAGGAGACTGCATTTATCTTTGGACTGCAAAAAATCTTTGAAGACCTTATAAAGGATAAATAAATGAAAAATGATATTGATCAATTAATGGTAGAAAACGGCATCGATGCACTGTTGATTGTCGGACCAGCTCAACATAATCCATCCATGTTTTATCTGACAGGTGGTGGCCACATAACCAATGCGGATTTGATCAAAAAAGTAGGTGAAACCGCAATGATTTTCCATGGTTCGATGGAACGGGAAGAAGCTGCAAGAACAGGCTTAAAAACCTGCAGTTATGATCAATTTTCCTTCTCCGATTATTTAAAGAAAACCAATAATAATCAGATCGATGCCCATGCACTTCGATACCGGGATCTCTTTTCGAAAGCAGGTGTTGAAAATGGGAAAATTGCATTGTATGGATCGACAGAAATCGGAGCGAAATTTGTAATCCTGCAACGATTTCAACAATTATTCCCTGAATTTGAAATAACAGGTCTCATTCCAGATTCTATCCTCTTAAAAGCAATGATGATAAAAGATCCCGATGAGATTAATAGGATCAGAAAGATGGGTGTGATTACGACGAACGTAGTTGGAAAAGTAGCTGATTTTCTCAGCAACCAAAGAGTAGAAAATGAGACATTGATGGGTGAAAACAATTCACCGGTAACCATTGGATTGGTAAAATCCAAAATCAATTATTGGCTGGCAGAAGCTGGGGCTGAAAATCCCGAACAGACCATATTTGCCATTGGACGGGACGCAGGAGTACCTCATAGTCAGGGAAATGACTCGGATGTTATTCAACTGGGAAAGACAATTGTTTTCGATATCTTCCCATGCGAAAATGGTGGTGGATATTTTTATGATTTTACCCGCACCTGGTGTGTTGGTTATGCACCTGAGGATGTCCAGAAATTATATGATCAGGTTAAATCTGTTTATAATACAGTCGTTTCAGAATTAACGGAGAACACTCCATTTAAACATTACCAACGTAGAACTTGTGAATTATTCGAAGAGATGGGACATCCTACAGTTTTCTCCAATCCCTCCACATTAGAAGGGTACGTGCATAGTCTCGGCCATGGTTTGGGATTACACGTCCATGAAATGCCATTCTCAGGTTTAACAGCAAGTGACCAGGAAACCCTCGCGAGAGGTTCTGTTTTTACAATTGAACCTGGATTGTATTATCCTGAAAGAGGTATGGGCGTAAGGTTAGAAGATACATATTATGTCTCTGAAAGCGGTACAATAGAAAAGATTGTTGATTTTCCCATGGATTTAATCATCCCCATCAAATCGTGATTTTTAATTCGATTATAAGGATGATTTATTCCCAAATAAATTGGTGGTAATTTTATGAGTGATCCAAAAATGATTTACCCGGCAGCCAGAATTCTGGCAATCGAAACATCCTGTGATGAAACGGCTGCTGCTGTTCTTGAAAACGGTCGAGTTTTACTATCGTCGGTTGTTGCCTCACAAATAGACCTTCATCAACAATATGGTGGTGTATTTCCTGAAGTAGCTTCCCGACAACACATCATAACAATTTATGATGTTGTCGAGCAAGCGTTACAGCAGGCTTACTTGAGTTTGGATAACATCGATGCGATTGCCGTGACAAGAGGTCCAGGGTTGGCAGGTTCGCTGGTTGTGGGGATGAATATGGCAAAAGGAATTGCCCTGGGAAAAAATTTACCTTTGATCGGGGTTAACCACCTGGAGGGACATATTTATTCATCCTGGGTTTATTCGTCTGAAGTTCCTAATCCACCACCGGTTCCCGAATTTCCATTGATTGCCTTATTGGTTTCTGGTGGTCACACAGAAATCAATTTAATGGATGGGCATCTCAACTATAAAAGATTGGGCAGCACGCTGGATGATGCAGCCGGCGAAGCATTTGATAAAGTTGCTCGCTTATTGGGTTTACCGTATCCTGGTGGCCCATCCATTCAAAAAACAGCTATGAATGGGAATCCCAACGCATTTAATTTTCCGCGTGCCAATTTGGACGGGAGTTTGAACTTTTCATTTTCAGGTCTCAAAACATCCGTTTTAAGAATGGTACGAGAACTAGAAAAGTCAAGATCCAGATTGCCTGTGGAAGATCTGGCTGCAAGTTTTCAGCAGGCTGTGGTGGATGTATTATTCCAGAAAACAATTCAAGCTGCGCGCCAACATAAAGTTAAGAACATCATTGTTGCGGGAGGAGTCTCAGCTAATCAATTATTACGAGATACTTTCCTGGGACAGTCAAATTTCAACATTTTTATTCCACCATTCAAATATTGTACGGATAATGCAGCCATGATTGCGGCAGCAGGTTACTTCCGTTTCGTAAATAATTTGATAGATCCATTAGACATAGATGTACTTCCTAATTGGCCGTTATCTTAAATTTGTAACTTTTTGACAGGAGAAAACATCTAAATGATTAATGAAGAATCAGAACCTTTAAATCTCAAAAAGTTGCAATCTGGTGATCCGGAAGAACTCACAAGAATGGTGCAACAATACTCCGATCCCATTTATCGGGTCGCGCTTAGAATGCTGAATAATCAGGCAGAAGCAGAAGATGTACTGCAAGAAACTTTCATCAAAGCATTACGATCAGTAGAAAATTTTGAGGGTCGTTCCAACCTATCTACCTGGTTATACAGAATTGCTGTCAACGAATCCTTGATGGTGATCCGCAAGCGTAAGCCTGAAGTTTCTATCATACATAATGACACAGGTGATGAAGATAATGAAGGAGTTTTTGTGTCGCAGGTCCTGGATTGGTGTTGTTTACCAGAATCGGAGTTTCTATCCAATGAAACCAGAAGTATATTAAATGATGCAATTCAAAAGTTGCCTGAGAATTTACGAACTGTATTTATCTTAAGAGATATCGAGGGATTATCCATTTCCGAAACAGCCCAGGCGCTTGAACTCACAGAGACTAATGTAAAAACACGTTTAATGCGAGCACGAATGAGATTAAGAGATGAATTAAGCGTTTATTTTGGCGAAAGATTGTCGGAGTATTGATATGGAAAAACATCTCCCCTGTAAAGAATTCGTAGATACGATCTCATCTTATGTTGATGGAGATTTATCCGAGGAATTATGCGCAGAATTGGATAAACATCTCAGCGAATGTGATAACTGTAGAATCGTCGTCAATACACTTAAAAAAACAATTGATATTTATCATCAACAAGCAGAAAAAGAAAAAGCTCCGGAAGATGTAAAAGACAGGCTTTTTTACAGGCTTAATATTGAGCAATTTCGAAAATAATTCATCATTAAATTATTATTGATAGAAAAATTTCTAACCAGGCGTACAACCTGGTTATTTTTTTTATTGTAAAGAAGAAACTCATATGCCACTTTTTCAATGGATTGGCATCTAAAGGATTGTAATGAGCAACAAAAAGGAAGATTTTGCACAAGGTGAGAATAATAAAATTCTCGAAACAATATTTCTTGAGCAGAACGAGATAACAGAAATTAGATTTGGGTCTTTATGTCCAATATGTGGAAAAGGTTCATTTGATTACGATGGAATGCTCAACCTGGTTTGCTCAAACTGTGGATATACATCGGGTGGTTGTTTCACCTGATAAACAAAACCTCATCTCGTTGAGATGTACATTGGAGGAAAAATGGTAAGTAAATTATTGGATGACAAAATTAAAGACCAGGTAAAAGAATTTTTTGGTGAATTAGATAAACCAGTCAAAATTCTTTTTTTTGGGAGTAATCAACAGAAATGTGAATATTGTAGCGAAACGCTGGGTTTATTAATTGAAATTGCAGAATTGAGCGAATTAATCACTATTGAAGAATACGATTTTGAAGAAAATCAGGATGTAGCAGATCAATACAATATTAACAAAGTACCTATGACTGTGATTGCAGGGTTGAATGAAGAAGAAATCATTGATTATGGTATCCGTCTGTCCGGTATTCCTGCAGGTCATGAATTCACAACTTTGATCAATGACCTTGTTATGGTCTCAAAGCAAGATTCTGGATTATCTCCTGCCATTCGAGATAAATTAGCTAAATTAGAAAATTCTGTCAATTTGCAGGTTTTTGTGACCCCAAGTTGCCCCTATTGCCCTCAGGCAGTGATTCTTGCTCATCAGATGGCAATAGAAAGCAAATTTGTAACAGGTGAAATGGTTGAGGCGATGGAATTTGCCGAATTATCCAATCAGTTCAATGTTTCAGGCGTACCCCATACTATAATTAATAATGGTTCTGGTGAGGTTGTTGGCGCGGTTCCAGAATCAAGATTAATGGGTGAAATTGAAAAAGCACTCTCGTTGAATTAATAGATTGGAAAGGAAAAAAGATGGAAGCAAAAGTTACCTGGCATAAAGGATTGAGCTTTACTGGAACAGCTGACACCGGATATACCCTACCTCTTGGTGGTAAAAAAGCTGTTGGTGGAGATGAAGACGGTTTCATGCCAATGGAAATGTTCCTGATTGGGTTGGCTGGTTGTACTGGAATGGATGTTATCTCCATCCTGGCAAAGATGAGGCAGGAAGTGACCAATTTTGAGGTGAAAGTTCATGCCAATCGTGTTGAAAATCACCCAAAGGTTTTCTCAGATATTATGATAGAGTACATTGTTACTGGTAAAAGCCTGGATCCTAAATTAGTCGAGAAAGCGGTATATTTGTCTGAAACAACATACTGCCCTGGACAGGCTATTTTGAATAAGACAGCCAAAATTGATCATAAGATCACAATTCTGGAAGCATAATCAAACCAATTATTAATCGATAGAAAAGCATGCAGATCAAACCATGCTTTTTTTTATTCAGCGTCAAAATCCGGAATTAAGGTTTCTACATTACGGACGGAAGGTGATAGGAATCCATAAATGCCAACAAAGATCACACTTAACGAGGCTAGAGAAATTAATAAACCCATTCCTGCACCCGGGCCAGGTTTAAACCAGTTACTTAAAAAAATGGTTATTTCTTGATTTGGAACGAGCATTGCTGGTTCGAAAAGCTTGTCAGCCAATGGACCGGCGATTAACAAACCCAATGGATTAACAATTTGAGCTATTAGTCGTCGGACTGAAAAGACTCTACCTTGCAAATCTGGAGGCACTTTTGATTGCCAGATAGCTTGATTTGAGCTATTCACCAAAGGAATTACAAGGGAAGAAAGAAAAAAGAATACACTCCACCACACAATTCCCTGCCCTGCCCCTATAAAGAAGAAAAATAAACCACTGAAGACCCAACCCAGAAGTACTCCGCGAACCTTTTTAATTTTAAATCCACCCCAGGCGGTGATAATCAGACTTCCAACAACGCCACCAATTGCAGCAACGGACTGAGTACTACCAAGAATTGTGGCATTGTTACCTGTTCTGGCTAAAATCATTGGATTGCTCAAAATTCCTAGGAAAGCTGCAAAAAAATTTCCAAAGAAGAAGATCATTTGAAGTCCAAACAAACTTGGTCTTGCCAATATGTATTTAAATCCAAATAATGATTCTTTCCATATGGACCCACGACTTTCATCGCCTTCTTTTGATCTTGTTGGATTGGGGATGACGATAATCAGCAAGGCAAATATCGCAATCGCCATGGTAATTAAATCAATTGTTATGATTCCTGATAATTTCAGACGGCCTATTAAGGCTGCCGCTAACACCGGTGCCCAGATTCCAGAACCCCATTCCGCCAACGAAATCATTGCGCTCGATCGAGTATATTGATCCTTAGGAATCATAACGGAAATCGCGGAGGAATAAGCCGGCCATTGAAATGTCTGGAATATCCCGGAGATCATTGCCAAAATGTACAGATGCCAAATGTCCAATGTATCATTATTGAAAAGAATAAGGATAATAAACATCCCAAAAGCAGTGCCTAAATCACTTATGATCATCGAAGTCTTTCTATTCCAACGATCCACTAACGCGCCAGCAATTGGACTGAAGATAACCTGGGGAGCTAAACCAAAAAAACCTACCAGACTTAATGCTGTTGCCTGACCTGTCTTTTCCCAGGCCCATAATGTTAAAGCAAAAAACGACATACCTGATCCTGTCAGGGATATCAGTTGTCCAAACCACACAATGGTGAAAGCTTTCATGCCAGTTGGTTTTGATAATTTCATAGGTTTCGATCCTGATGGGAAATTTTTATGCATTCAATTATCCTACAAAATATTTTTTTAGGTATCTCCATCATTGGAGGTTTTCCTAATCTCTAAGGTAATCTTTCAGCTGTAATCTGACTATCTTTATCTGAACATACACAGGCTTTTAGTACACGTCCATTTTTTTCTAAAAACCCAAGATAATCCATTGAACCATTTCTGACGATCCATCCTTCTAAATTAAATGGTACTTCCCCACCAGCCAGCATCCATTCACCATTGTATTTTCGAGCAATATGAATATGAGTACCGGTAGAGCGACCACCATCACAGGATGGGTAACCAATAATGTCTCCTTGTTTTAGTTGCTTCCCTTCTAATGGGAGATCTGTGTTTCGCAGATGCAGGTAAAACACCACCCAACCGGTACCTTCATCACCATCTCCATCCAGATCAAGAACTGCCGATGCAATCCCAGTTCGTACAATAACACCATCCGCTACAGCAAGAGCAGGTTCATCTGAAATAGAACAGCCACCTACAACACTTCCAGGAGCAAAATCGATCGCAGCAAATGGCGCACCCTGTCCCCAACCTGTATGCGGGCCACCCGTGTATGCCCAGGCAATCCCTGGAGCAAAAGGTAAAATCATTTCAGGTTGTCGCAGACTTCCAGGAATTAAGGTAAGATCTCCTTCCCAAGGATCCCCAAATAATTGCGTGTAAGTTTCTAATAATCCAGATGAGCTGATTGCGTGTGTGTAAGTATCGCGATCCAAAACCTGGGAAAAATAATACTGCAATGCGGCTGAAGCAGCATTCTGCCATGGATCAGGTCTTTCCAAACGCCCGTCCTGATGAGAATATGTCTTAAGACTGCCTTCTCTCCAACCATAATAGCCATTATTCAAGCGGTTGGCTACCCACATGAGTTGTTGGGATAATCCCAAGTATGATCTATTTTTATATCCCAACAGAAAATCTGATAATGTTTCAGGTGGTTCAGGATTCGTCAATGCCCCTGTTTGATATTCAAGAATTGCCAGTAACAGCTTGGGGCTAACACTGAAATTTTGGCTGATATTCATGACAACCTCAGCACCAGGTCGTATCAACAAGTCCACAGTACCTTTCGAATTTTTAAGCCAACCAGGTTGCTCGTTCACAAATGAAACGACATCAAATCCTGCATCTCGAGGTCCAAGAACAAATGCAATATCTGGAATGATTTGAAAAGAACTGCTCCAAATGGCTTCATAGTAAATCGGGATTTGCATCGGCATCCCTGGCGGCATTGTTGTTGCATCTAGAGGTATGATTGGATTAGCTTCACGTATTTCTGCAATAGAACTGTTAAAATGAGCTGCCAGCGCAGGTAATGTATCCCCGCTTTGTGCGATATATTCAACCAGGGTGCCAGGTGCATAAGAAGGTCGAGTAGGATTTGGTGTTACTTCCAATAGTAAATCATTCGGTGTAGGAACTGAATTATTCTCAGGCACCAGATCCAGCGGTGGACGGGCTTCTGGTACGCACGCTGATATCAATAAACAGCCGATAATGAATGTTATTAATACAAAATTTTTGGTAGGTCTGGTTTTTAATTGGTTCTTCACTTCAACAGGAAATTATAATTCGATTTTCTAAGAAGGAAATTATTGACTGGAATTAATCAATTATCGAGTAATTACGGATTCGGAGGACCCGTAAATTCTTGCTATCACGACGGCATCTTTACGAACCAGTTTTCCTTCGTAAGGTTTTTCACCCTTGAAAGAAATCCATCCACTTAAATTGAATGCCAGTGGACCATCCGCTGCAATCCATTCACCATTATATTTACGGACTATGTGAACATGAGTCCCGGTGGCGCTACCACCTTCACAGGATGGATGGCCAATCAATGCATCCTGATCCAAATAGGTGCCCTTCTCAACTTTTCCATCACTGGCGATATGCAAATATAATATCACCCAGCCAGTTTGTTCATATCCATCACCATCCAGATCCAGAACCACCAGACCTGGCCCTGTTCGAACAACCAGTCCGGGAGCTGATGCAACCACCCAATCATAACTAACGGTGCAACCCGACTTATCTGAAGCTGGAGCAAAATCCAAGGCAGCCCAGGCACCGTGGGAACCCCATGCAGGATGTGGCCCACCCGTATGTGCCCAAATTTTTCCAGGAAGAAATGGTAGTTCCATTTTTGGTTGGGTTAATCCGGTTGAGTACAAAGGTTCAACCGTCAGTGCCCTTATCCAGGGAGAACCAAACATTTGTTCGTATAAAGCTGAGAAACTACCTTCTCCATACAACACGGATAACCAGCGAGCTGGATCATAAAAATTTGCAAAGAAATGTTCCAGCGCAGCCGAACCTGCGTTCACTTTTGGATGGATACGTTGCTGGGTACCATCCAAAAAAACAACCTCGGTAATGCGGCCTTCGCGCCAGCCATAATAACCATTGGCTAAAATTTTAACGCTGAATGATAATTGTTTTAGCAAACCTTTTTTATCAACAATGGGAAACCCCATCGGATAATCTTTTTCAAAAACATTTTGTGGTTGTCCATAAACCCAACCACTTTGAAATTCCAATAATCCAATTAAAATGCGTGGATTTATGGATTCTTCAATGGCAACCTTCTGGATAATTTCTGCCCCACTTTTCCATCCATCAACTGTGTATTCACGGTAGGAACTTAAATATCCCCCAGCTTCTGAAACGAATGCAGTGGTATCAAAATCGAGTGCCGAAGGTGAGTAAATGATTTCACTATCCGGCAAGATTGGATCTGATGCGATATTAAATCCATAATAATCAGGGATCACCAGTAATGTTTGGGGTTTAATTAACTCTCTTGGTGAGATTTCAACCTGGGTTTTTATTTCTTCAATTTGAACGCCAAAACGAGCGGCTACAACGGGTAACGTATCTCCACTCTGGCTATAATATAAAATGGGTGGCCTTTCTTCATTATCTCTTGTAGCAGTTGGGAGAGGTTCACTCTCCAATATAGGTATACTTATTTCGGTAGGTGTCGGAATTTCAATATTTGGAGTCGGTACAATGGGAATTGGAGTGGGTTCGGCTATGAGAGGTGGAGATTGGGTAGCGTAAAAGGTAGTTGTCGCGTCATCCAATGCAGTCGCAAACACAGCCGTCGCAGTAAGGTCCAGTGCACTGACGTAATAATTTCCCAAATTACAGGATGTAAGTGAAATCATCAGAATAACCCAGATCAGAATTAATAATTTGTTTTTAATGCTGAACCAGGCTTTCAGGGCTATAAAACTGCCAGGCTTCAATTAAAACTCCATTTCCTACTAAATATCCATTATATGCAATACCATCACTCTGAGGTTGGAAACCACTCATCACAAATGGAATTTCTCCAACCGAATCAATCCATTCCCCATTGTATTTTCTGGCAATATGTAAATGTGTACCGGATGAGACACCACCTTCACAGGAGGGATGTCCAATCATTTCACCAGCATTCAAGAATTTACTTTCTGCAACTCTTTCCCAATAAGCGATGTGCATATACAAAATCGTCCAACCAGTTTGTTCACTTCCGTCTCCATCAAGATCCTGTACCACTGCGCCATACTCGGATCGAACGATTAATCCATCGGCCACAGCTGTAACCCAATCACCACTAACAGCACAACCCATTGGACTGCCAGGAGGTGCAAAATCTAAGGCAGCCCAGGCAGAACCATCATCCCAACCAGGATGCGGTCCACCAGTAAATGACCATGGAACCCCCCGTTGGAATGGCAAAATTAATTCTGGTTGGGCTATATCAGCCGGGATCAATGGTTCGTAAGCATAATCAAAAGGAAATCCAAAGAAATAAGAATAGGTTTTGTAAATTCCATTTTCAGAAATTGCATTCAGCCAATTTCCTTTTCCATAAATCGTTCCTGCCCAATATTGTATAGCAGCTGTACCAGCGTTAATGGTTTCATCCGCTGGGAAATAACTTCCATCACTCAACACATAGTAACTCAGGTCATTGGCCTTCCAGGCGTAATATCCCCAGTTCAGCGAATTAGCCGTTCTCGATAGGATGGTGACCAATCCAGTTTTCCAGGCATCTTTTTCGGGTTCCTGTCCATTGTTTGGTTTTTCCAATTCGAGATTAGGCCCTGTCACCCAGCCGGTTGAATATTCCAGTATTGCTAATAATATTCGGGGGTTAACCGAATAATCTTTGGCGATCTGCAGGACTACTTCATCCGAATGTTCAAGCGATGAGAGGTAACTATCAAATGAATAGATTAAATCGTGAGGATCAAATCCAACGCCCGATGGACCGTATACAAGTTCTGAATCGGGAATAATTTTAAATGATGGAGCTTTCGAATCTGGATCAGGGGGTGGAATCACCAGGGACTGTCCAATTTCGAGATAATTCGGGTTCGCCAACTGATTAGCAGAAACGATAGCGTTCATATCAACCCCATATTGTCTCGCAATCAGGTTTAAAGAATCGTTCATTTGCACCAGATAGGTCTCTTCCTCAGATCGCATGGTTGGCATTACTTTTGGCTGATCTGGGGTAGGAGAATATAAAGGCTTCCCGGGTTCGCGAGTGGAGGGTAGAAAAGGAGTACGTTGTGGTAAAGGTGTGCTAGTAATGGCTTGCGAAATTACAATGGGAGTTACATCCAATTTCCATGCTTCCTTTTCAGGAAAAGGTTGCACACAACTGGTTAACATAATTATTAAAATAAAAATCAAGCCAGTAAGGTGTTTATAGAATTTCATTCCCGGTCAACCCCCTCGTTATCTTCCGCTAAAGGGGGATATTCAAGGCAATAATTTTGGTACCAAAAATACTCATTCTCTTTATTCTTATTAGCAAATTTTTTCGCCTCTGCAGAAATTTCAGCAGCTCTCTGTAAATACAAAGTTGCTGTGTTACTCCAAAATCTGGGCAAAACCATCAAAGGATCATTAACAATTGATTCTGTGTCCCCTAAAGGTATCCAATTGTACATGAGTGGGCCACGTGAATACACAGTAAAGCCAACTTCATAACCTGCTTCACGCGCCATCTGTACGGATTGCGATGTGAAATTTCCACCTGGCCAGATGAAGGCTTGTGGTCTTCTACCAGTTTGCTCCTCAATCACTGAAATTGGGCCATATAATTCCTGTTCGATCACTTCTATGGAAGTGTATTCGGTGATATAAGTTTCACCATTATGCAGGAACCCGTGTGCCTGCAAATCCAATTGATTGTTAACGTTTAATCTGGCAAATTCATTCCATTCATTTTCGGAAGCAATTCCGGTTATGTATGCAAGCGTTAAAGTCCAATCATTCTCAACCAGATACTTCATAAAATGATCCTTAACGACACCAAGCCGGCGATCATCGATGATGAGAATCATGGATAAAGGTGGGATTGGATCATTATTATATAAAAAATCTACCAGCTCCTGAGTCGTAATTGTTTCAAAACCCATTTTCTTCGCATATCCCATTGTGTATTCGAAATATTCCTGACTTACCTGCATATTGTCTTGAAGTTCTCTTCCACTTTGTCGGATCGAGTGATACATAATAGGTACAATTATTGTGCCAGGTTCGCTTTTACCAATACCCCATCGATTTGAGAGATATTCACAGGTATCCTGATAGGTGTGTGGAGATACTTCAGTAGATTTGAAATTATATTCAAAAGAACTCAAAACAAACTTTGTCGGGGTTAGCGAAGGTGTGGGGCTGGGAAGAATTGTTGGTGTTTCGGTTGGTGTTGGGGGTATAAATGCGGTTTTGGAAATGACAGGTGTTGCTGAGTGCAAAGGGGTGTTTGTAATCGGAACAACATCCTGAACGATAGGTATATTTTTACCGGGTAGAATATTACAAGCAGATAATCCAACGATTATTAATAGTAAGATGGAAAAAATTATTTTGTGAAATACTACCCGGCTTTTCATACCTAGAAGATAATTATGCCACAGTTTTACTCAGTTTCTTCCCCGCGTATAAATGCCTCAGTCATATCTCTAGCAATATTATCCTGGAATTGTTTTGGAGGAGTTTTCATAAAATATGATGACGGAGCGTATAAAGGACCTGACATTTTACGATCCAATGCTAATTTAGCGCATCTTACTGCATCAATGATCACACCTGCAGAGTTGGGTGAATCCCAAACTTCCAATTTTGCTTCCAAATTTAATGGAACATTTCCGAAAGTTGTACCTTCCATGCGAATATAACACCATTTTCGATCGGTTAGCCAGGGAACATGATCACTGGGACCGACATGAACATCACCTTCAGGTAATGTATAAGGTAACATGCTGGTGACTGCACCCGTCTTTGAAATCTTTTTTGATTCCAGGCGTTCACGTTCCAGCATATTCAGAAAATCGGTATTCCCACCAAAATTGAGCTGGTATGTTCGATCCAATTCAACCCCCCGATCCACAAATAAACTGGTTAATACACGATGTAATATTGTTGCCCCCACCTGGCTTTTGATGTCATCACCAATAATGGGTAAGCCTTTCTGGCGGAATCGTTCTGCCCAATATTCAGAACTGGCGATAAATACCGGAATGGCATTGACAAAAGCACAACCTGCTTCCAGAATCTGTTCGACATACCATTTGGTCGCCATTTCAGATCCAACCGGTAAATAACTCACCACCACATCTGTTTTTGTTTCTTTAAGGATCTGGATAATGTCTGCGGTTGGTCCAGGTGCTTTTTTGACAACTTCTTTCAAATATTTTCCCAGACCATCATGAGTCATCCCTCGCTCAACTTTGATATTCATAAATGGAACCTCAGAAAATTTGAAGGTGTTATTAGGATAAGCAAAAATCGCTTCTGATAAGTCCTTGCCCACCTTGGTATCAACAACATCAAATGCAGCAGTGAACTCGATATCCCTTATGTGATACCCCCCCAAATTAACATGCATCAACCCTGGAACACGATCACCATCCTTTGCATCTTTATAAAAATGAACCCCCTGCACTAATGAGGAAGCACAGTTTCCAACACCAATAATCGCCACACGAACTTTATTCTCGGTCATTTAATAATTACTCCTTTACTACTTCTACAGGCTCTCGAATTCGATTCTTCCGTTTTACACTTTTGAACTATATCCCAATTTTGATAACGGATTATACCTGCTTTAAACCATCCTTTAACAAAATTTACAATTTGTTAACACAATCTTCTGCTATCAGAGTCGATCGTAAAAATTATTACCTCATTTAATAAATTAATTCGGAAGAAAGCAAAATACGTTCCAATTAGATTATTAATTGTTGCCTTTAAGAAATATTGAGAAAAAACCTTTTATAATATAAATCGATTGGTGGATCTTTGCTCATATTAAAATACGACCTGTAAATGGGTTGAGGTTAATTCAATAGACCCCCTAAGCATTAATATCCACATTGGAGATTTCAAAAATAAGTCATTAAACCATCTCTACCAACGTCGAGAATATTCCAGGAGGAATCTTGTTAACAAAAAATATCTTAATCAAAGAATTCGAATTATTAGGAATACGACCAGGAGACACATTATTTGTTCATAGTTCCTATTCAACTCTTTCCCAAACACCGGGTGGTGTGGAAAATGGCCCTCAAACAGTGATCGATGCATTATTATCAATCCTCGGAGAAAATGGAACACTGATCATGCCTACATTTAATTATGATTTCTTGAGGGGTGAAAAATGGGATATTCGCAGCACACCATCTCAGATGGGAATACTTACCGAGTTGGTACGAAAAGATCCAAGAGCAAAGAGGATGTTTCACCCAATTTATTCAGTCGCAGCGATTGGCAGATTAGCAGATGAAATTGAAACCGTTCGATCAGATGACTGTTTTGGAGACACCACCATTTTTAAGAAATTACGGGATTGGTATGCAAAAATTCTAGTTATCGGTCTACCTTACAGTAAATCATTTACTTTCTTACATCATTGTGAACAAATGGCGAATGTGGATTACCGCTATCTAAAAGAGTTTTCTGGCACTGCGATTGACCAATCAGGCAACCCACATGAAATGACCATTTCCATGTTTGTGAGAGATGTAGAAAAAGGTGTGGTGTTGGATTTCGAACCGATCGGAAAAATCCTCGATGAAAAAGTTGCCAGTATTCGACAGATCGGGTTAAGTGCAGTTCGGTTACTGGATGTCAATCAATCTTATGAAGTATCTCTCGATGCCATCCAGAATTTTTCAGGTCCAGGCTTAACCTACCAGATAGAGTCGAAAGAAAAAGCAGTCGATTGGCTTCCATCCTTAAAACCTATATCTAGTTTAAAGGATGTTCTGGCAGAATTTTTCTCGTTACATCGCACATTGGCATCCGATGATATGGATAAGACCCTGGAAATCATTGGTTCTTATCTTCCTGAGAATGCAAATTTCACCATTGAAACTTTCCCACCTCTTTCATCAGTGTGGACCTGGTACGTTCCGGAACGATATGAAGTGCACAAGGCTTATCTCGAGACAGAAGATGGTGAAAAAATTGTCGATTTTCATGATAATTATTTAAATTTGGTGTCTTATTCACTGCCAGTAAATAAAATGTTAAACTGGGAAGAATTAGAATCGCATCTTTACTTTAACGAAAATCTTCCCCATACCATTCCCTGGAATTTTAAATATTACGAAAGGGATTGGGGATTTTGTTTATCCAAAAATCAATTTGATCACTTACCCAGGGACAAGCGTTACCATGCTGTCATTGATGCGGAATTTATCACAGATCCGGACAAAGGCTTTAAAGTCGCGTCTGCTGTCGTTCACCCCAAAGGAGGACCCAATCCTGATGCAGGTGAAATCTTCATCATGGCGCATACCTGTCATCCAAACCAGGCCAATGATGATGCTGCCGGCGTGGTTACCGCGATTGAAATAGCCAGGCAGTTATGTATGAATCCCCTTCCAGCCGGTTCAATGAGTGTGCGCTTTTGGTTTGGTCCGGAAACCATTGGCACCATCACCTACCTTGCGAATCATGAAGAAAGGATTCCCGACATTCGCGCTGGAATTTTTATTGAAATGACTGGCAATGACAATACCCTTGCGCTACAAAGATCCCGACAGAATGACACTTTGATTGACAGGATTGGTCATCATGTCTTAACAAAAAATAATTGTAAATTCCGGGAGGGTTCATTTGCAGAAATTATCGCCAATGATGAACGCGTTTTAAATGGGCCAGGTATCAATATTCCGACCATTTCTCTTACCCGATACCCATATCCAGAATATCATACTTCAGACGATAATTTGTCCATTATCTATGAAGAAAAATTATTGGAAGCTGCAAAATTGATTGAAGAAATCATCCGGATTTATGCAACCAATTATTATCCGGTCAGGAAATTTCGGGGACCCGTTTTCCTTTCAGGATACGGATTATTTGTGGATTGGCAGGATGACTGGGAATTGAACCGAAATATTGAAAAAATCATGATGCGATTTGAGGGAGAACAATCCGTATTCGATATCGTGGACGAGTTGAATCTCGATTATTGGGATACACGTAAATATATTGAAAAATTCAGAAAGAATGATCTGATTGATATCGTTCCTATTCCAAAAATCGCTGAGGAGAAATAATCTTATAAGTATTTTCAAGTTATTTTATTTCTCAACATTGCGGTAGCTTTTCTTTATCCTTTACGGGAGAGGAGAGCAAGAGTATAATCCAAACCACTGCGGGGCGTGGCTCAGCCCGGATAGAGTGCACGGTTCGGGTCCGTGAGGTCGGCGGTTCAAATCCGCCCGCCCCGACAAAAAAAGTTGATTCACTCAATCAACTTTTTTATTTAACCAATTGATAAAATGAATTTGAAATCAAATTTCCGAATATTTCAAATCCACAAAACTTTCTGCCAACTTCACCATTTGGTACACATCCTCAAAATTAGACACCAATCCTAACGACACCCGCACAGCACCGGTGCTTTTTTCCTCCAGGCAGTTGCGAAAATCTTGATATTCAAGATTGGTTTTTATGCCAAAACAAGACGTTAACTCATCAGCAGAAAGACCCAAAGCCATTTCCCCATCACCCGGATTGCAAAAACAACCGGTGCGTAATGAAATTCCTTGTTGATTGGCGCGTGCTTCCACCCGTAAATGGTCAATGAAATGTCCTTCAGGATCATAGAAATTCATGGCTATGGTGCCACCACGGTTCTCCGTGCTTTCAGGTCCATAAATACTGATTAAATTCCGACCATTGCAATGGCGGATATTTGCCAATTTTTTGATCAGCCACCCCGTCAAATCCATTACCCGATTATGGATTGTTTCGTATCCAATGTTTGCGATATGCTTCAAACCAATCTCGATTGCTGGAATATTCAAGTAATCCAGAGTCCCATCTTCAAAACCTTCAGGTCCTTGATGGAGGTAATACTTATCCCCTTTTACCGATGCCACTGTGATCGTCCCTCCGGCAAACCATGGACGCTGTAATTTATTCAGTGCTTCGCGTCTTGCTAATAAAAGCCCGACGCCAGTTGGATAACCAAACACTTTATAAAATGATAAGGTGACAAAATCTGGATGATATTTCTGCAAATCAAGCGAATTGGTGGGAACAAAAGCAGCCGCATCTAGTAGCACATCCCAACCTGCTTCCTGAGCAACTTGTATCCATTCCAAAGAATGCTGTACTCCGGAGAAATTGGATTGGGCGGGATAAGCGAGCAAACTATGTGCAGCAGGATCTATATTTTTCAATTGGCAAGATAATTCCTGTTGATCCATTTGAAGATCCGGGAGCAAAACGGGAATGTAATTGATTTGTGCTCCTTTTGCACGGGCAAATTCACGGATTCCATTGACTGAATTATGGTTGTCATATGTCAGGAGATAATGGCTGTTTTTTGAAAAAGGGTATGATTCACCTACCAATTTAAGCGAGCCACTGGCATTATTGGTGATTACGCACACATATTCCTGTGGATCTGCGTTAAAAAAAATCAGTATCGTTTCTCTGGTTCTTTCTATCAATTTGGTAGCAGCCAGTGAGGTCGGATTGCTGGAGTGAGGATTCCCAAAAACGTTATTTTTCAATAAATCCTGATGTTTCTGAACCTGCGATTGCGCATATAACCCTGCCCCAGTGAAATCCAGATAGATGTGGCCTTGTTGGTCCAGGTTGGGATAATCATTTTTTCGGAGTTCATCCAGAACAGAAGTCAGTTGAAAATTAGGGTATCCGGTTAATAATTTTTGCTTCTCTTCTTCAAGTGTTAATAACTTAGTGTTATTCTTGGCAGGAATTGGTTGTGAATTTAAATTTGAATCCATTATGACCTCTGAAGGAATTATGCTTTTGTTTATTATAATCTTTGTTGATTGTACAATTTGTCAGTTTTGGATTTTCGGAGAACGGTGTTAAAATCACTGGGTGATGAATAATATTCTTTACCCATTGCTGTTAGAACCAACCATTAAGAATTACGTTTGGGGAGGACAGAATTTTTCCCAATTTCTCGAAAACAATCCTGATCCGTCCCAACCAGTTGCGGAAATCTGGGCAATTTATAACCAGAATAGAATTCATAATGGATATTTATCAGGAAAAACCCTCCAGGATTTGGTAAGAAATTTTGAAAAAGACTTGTTAGGAAACTTTTTCTATTCCAAATCATATGAAAATTTTCCCCTTCTGATCAAATTATTGGATAGTCAAGAGTGGTTATCTGTGCAGGTCCATCCAAATGATGATCAAGCAGTAGAGCTTGAAGGAAAAGGATTTAATGGAAAAACGGAGGGGTGGTTTATCCTGGATGCGGATCCTGGTGCTCAATTAATCGCAGGAATAAAACCTGGAATTGATAAAGAGACACTATCATCATCCATCAAGAATGGAATGATTACGTCTCAATTACAATATCATTCGATCCATAAAAATGAATACATCTTCATACCCGCTGGAACCATTCATGCATTAGGACCTGGTGCACGCGTCTATGAAATTCAACAAAATTCAGATGTGACCTATCGGGTGTATGATTGGGATCGCCCAGCATCCGCGGGTCGCCCATTACATATTGAGAAATCCATCGCAGTAGCAAATACCGCGTTTCAAAGTCAACTTCATAAATCGTTGGATTTACCCTACCAAAATATTTTTAACTGTAAATATTTTTCATTGGATTTACATCATTCTGAAGGGCAAAAAATTGAGCTAGATCCAAATCAAGACACATTTCATGCGCTGACAGTTATCCAGGGTGTGGCCGAATTTGTTGGTCCAGACACTCAATTTTCTTTGAATCAATATGAAAGCGTTCTGGTTCCCGCCAATTATCCAACCTACCAGTTGGCTGGGAAATTTAAAATTCTTAAAGGTAGTTTAAACGGGAAGTAAAGTAGTATGACTGAAAAAAAACCAACCATTCTTGTCGCTGTCAGCGGTGGTGTTGATAGCTCTGTCGTCGCTGCCATGCTGGCCGAGCAAGGATATCCCATTGTTGGGGTCATGATGCATTTGTGGAGTGAAGCTGGCAAAGAATGTGAAAACAAGTGTTGCACTCCACAATCCATGGAAGAAGCGCGCAAGTCGGCTCAAACCATTGGTTACCCATTTCATGTGATAGATGCTGCAGAGATTTTTAGAAAACAAATCGTTCAATATTTTCTGGATGAATATGGAAAAGGCAAAACCCCTAACCCCTGCGTGGTTTGCAATAAGGACATTAAATGGGGATTGCTGTTTGATAAATTAAATGAATTTGGAGCCGATTTTCTGGCAACAGGTCATTATGTCCGCCTGGATAAGGATAAGGATTCCAGAGTCAAAGTATTAAAAGCCAAAGACACGTTGAAAGATCAATCCTATGTCATGTGTATGCTACAACAGGAACAATTACAAAAAACAATGTTCCCGCTGGGCAATATGTTGAAAACAGAAGTACGGGAATTGGCCAGGAAATACAATCTACCTATGGCAGAGAAGAAGGATAGTCAGGATTTATGTTTCGTCTCTGATGACAACTACAAAGATTTTCTATTAAGAAATGCCCCTGATATCGCCCAACCAGGATCCATTATGGATCGACATGGCAATCGATTAGGTCACCATCAAGGTCTTGCATTTTATACAATTGGCCAGCGCAAAGGAATTCGGATTGCTGCTCCTGAGCCATACTATGTTCTGGAGAAAAATGCAACCGAAAATATTCTGGTGGTTGGCTCAGTGGATGAATTGAACCAGAAAAAGATCATGATTAAAGATGTGAATTGGATCAGTGGTGAGATTCCCCCGGCTCGTTTCGAAGCGGATGTGAAAATTCGCTATAAGGCTGATTATCAACGAGCCAAAATTACACCTCAGGATCCTGCAAAAGTTGTCATTGAATTTGACAAACCTGTCAGAGATGCCACACCCGGTCAGTATGCTGTTTTTTACGATGGAGAAGAATTACTGGGTGGTGGTGAAATCGAACAAACTATTTTTTAAATCTCTTACGATTCAAGTGAACCTTCATCTGAATTAGAAATGTAGGTTTTTGCACCATATTTATTAATTGACTTCAATGATTAATTGAATAAAGTATTCATTACTTATCTTTGATTATTATGGTATATTATCTCTAATTACTTTTCAGGAGTTTATCATGGAAACAATATCACAAAATCAAAAAGGAATTCCATTTCCAATCGTTACTTTGAATAGAGTAATATTAACTTTTGGTGTATTAGTGGCTCTACTTACCCAACAGATCTGGATTACAACCATTCTGTTCCTGATTTTATTGCCAACAACATTATTAGGAAAAAAATTCAGCCTGATCTATTTTGTTGGAAATGTTTTATTCAAAAAACAAATACAAACTTCACAGTATGAAGATGCTGGTCTTCAACGCTTTAATAACACCATAGCCACAACTTTACTTGGTTTCAGTCAAATTTCCTATTTAGCCGGACAACCTGTCCTGGGTTGGATATTTGCATCCATGGTCATGCTGGCTTCTGGTGTGGCGTTGTTAGGTTTTTGTATCGGTTGTTTTTTGTACTACCAGTTCAAAATTCAACGTTATCGAATATTTGGTCCTTAATGAGATCTATTCTGAATAGATTTGTAACCGGAATCAAAAGCCTGCTCATTAAATACGTAATACTTTTGAGGAATTCTGGTTGCAATGACTCTCAACACCTCTTTTGGGTCAATCTCCAAAAGCGCTGTTAATGCTCCCAATAAAACAACATTGGAAGCTTTTGGATAGCCAATTTCTTCTGCAATATTCTTACCTTTTATCCAATAGGTGTTAGACGTGAATTTTTGCATGCTCTCCTGGATAACTTCATCATCGGGATACTCTGACGAACCTGAACTCACTGTGACCGGTACTATCGCATAGTCGTTAATCAAGATCATGCCATCTGGTCTTATCTGTTCAATCGATCGTAAAGCCTCCAGTTTCTCAAAAGCAAGGATGATATCAGCCTCGCCTTGGGTAATAATAGGCGAGTAGACATGTTCACCCCAGCGTATGTATGAAATCACGTTGCCACCTCGTTGGGACATGCCGTGAATTTCTGCTTTCTTTACATCAAATCCCAAAGCCATGCCCAGGTCCGCAAGCACATTGCTGGCAAGAATCGTCCCCTGCCCACCCACGCCAGTCAGTAAGAAATTGATGCCATTCGGATAGTTAATTTTTAATTGTTTGATATCCATTTCAACCCTCTTCCGACTTTCTTAATGCAATTACCTGATCACGAAATAGGATTGCATCTCTGGGGCAAACCTGGGCACATATTTCACAACCCGTGCACAACTCCTGATCGATGATAGCCAGCGGTCGATGATATTTGGGATCTAATTTTTCGGATTTCAAAATTGCCGGGCATCCAATCCGGAAACAAACTGTACATCCATTACACTGATCGGTTACTTGCAATGGAAGATATCGTTTTCTGGCTGAGGGCAGTAAGGCACATTCTTCTCTGGTTATCAAAACAGCGGGTCCATCTTCTTTCAACCATTGTTTCAGGGTTTTTTCAATAACATCCACCTGAAACGCCTCAACTGTCAACACCTTTTCAATCCCGCAGGCAAGCACTAACTTTTCAATATCCAGTTCAGTCGTCGCTTGATTCTGTAATGTAAATCCGGTGCCTGGATTATCCTGATGACCTGTCATACCGGTGATGCGATTATCCATGATGATGGTGATCACATTACTGCGATTATAAGCAACGTTAATCAAAGCTGGAATACCGGTATGGAAAAACGTGGAATCTCCAATAACAGCTACGTGCCGCTCCTGATCTCCTGCAATGGCGGCTCCATGGGCTACTCCAATGCTGGCTCCCATACAACCACAGGTATCGATCGCTGATAACGGTGGCGCAACCCCCAGGGTATAACAGCCAATATCACCATTGACAGGCACCTTTAACTTGGATAAGACATAAAATGAAGATCGATGTGGGCAACCTGGACACAATGTTGGTGGACGGGCTGGCAAAGACACATTGAGATTGATTGGTTCCTGTTTTACATCAATATTGATGAGCCCAGCCTGGTAAGCAGCATGCCTGACGATGGCGGAATTCATTTCTCCTGTGATCGGAAAAATCGATTTGGTATGTGCATAGTCCGAATTTAATGGTTTTGCAGGTTTATAAAGTTCAATACCCATCAATCGCACCTGATCTTCTATAAAGGGATCTAATTCTTCTAAAACAATCACTTTATCAACCGACTCACTGAACGTGCGAATCAATTCTATCGGAAGCGGGTAGACCATGCCCAATTTAAGAATACTGGCATCCGGAAAAACCTCTCTGGCATATTGATACGCAACCCCTCCGGTTATGATCCCGAGGGATTTATTGCGATATTCAATCTTGTTGTAAGGAAAATTCTCGGCAAATCCGGACAATTCACTTACTCTTTCTTCTATTACTGGATGTCGGCGGCGTGCATTTGCCGGGATCATCACATATTTTGCAGGATTACGAGGGTATTTTCCTTTTTCCGGAATTTGTTGCTGTTGCTCAGTAACTTCAACGGGAGAACTGGTATGACACACGCGCGTCGTCATACGCAATAGTACCGGTGTGTCGAATTGCTCGCTTAAATCAAAAGCTGCGATTGTGAAATCACGCGCCTCCTGACTATCCGCAGGATCCAGACATGGGATTCTCGAGAATTTAGCAAATTGGCGGTTATCCTGCTCATTTTGAGAGGAATGCATGGAGGGATCATCCGCTGAGACTATCACCAATCCGGCTTCCACACCAGTCATTGCCACATAAAACAATGCATCTGCTGCCACATTGAGACCAACGTGCTTCATGGTTGAGATAGCGCGTTTGCCGGCATAAGCAGCACCAATGGCCACATCCAGCCCTACTTTTTCGTTGGTTGCCCATTCTGCATACACATTTGGATATCGGGCAAAGGTTTCCATAATTTCAGTACTGGGTGTTCCGGGATAACCAGAAGCGACGGAACATCCTGCTTCCCAGGCACCTCTGGCAACTGCCTCATTCCCTGATAAGATTCTTTTCATTAATAACTCCTTTTTCTCCGGTATTTTGTCTGAGAATCACTCTGCCATCCAGTGCCAGACAGCCTTTTTCCAACACCAATAATGGATTAATCTCAATTTCCTCAATTTCGTCAAAATCCACAGCTAATTGACTTAATCTGAGAATCGTATCCACAACCGCATCAAGATCTGCAGGCTTTTGTCCTCGGTATCCAGTTAATAATTTTCCTGCCCGTGTATTCTGAATCATGTCATATGCATCACTTATGGTCAATGGGGCTACTTGAAACGAAACATCCTTGAATAATTCGACAAAAATTCCTCCTAACCCAAACATCATCATGGCTCCAAATCCGGGATCCCGTTTCATGCCAATAATGACTTCCTGACCTTTTGGCGCCATTGCCTCGATGAGAACACCTTCGAGTCGTGCATTGGGCTTCTTTTGTCTAATATTTGAGATCATTTCCCGGTACGCTTCCCTCACTGCTGATTCTTCATTCAAACCCAAACGAATACCACCCAGATCAGATTTGTGCAAAATATCTGGTGAATTGATTTTCATGACAACCGGGTAACCAATTTCAACTGCCACACGAACTGCATCATCTTCGGTATGCGCTAGATACGCTGGAATTAATGGAATTCCATAAGCCTGCAGGAGTGGTCGGGTAAGCGCTTCTCCCATGCTGCCGAGATGCATGGCTTGATCGATCGCTGTTTGCACAATTCCTGGATTAACATCGATGAACTTTGCTGATTCTTCAATAGGTTTTGCAAGCCAATCCGCGTAAACCTTCATCGCTCCCAGGATCGTTCCAACACTCTCCGGAAATACAACCATCGGCACTTTACGTCGATGCAGAAGTTTTCGAGGTTCTAATACCAGCGAATCACCCATAAAAACAGCGATAACAGTTTTATCAGTAGTTTCAGAAATGGAAGCGATTGTTTCTGCCACATTGACTGGATTTACCAGGGCTTGCGGAACCAGAATAGGTATGACCACATCCACATTTGAATCATCCACCAATAATTGCATCGCTTGCTCATACTCGTGTGGTTCTGCACCGCCCAACATATCCACCGGATTGGCAACCTGTGCACTGGGATTTAGCACTTCGCGTAATGCCTGCATGGTCTCAGGTTGCAAATCTGCCATGGAAAAACCATTGTTTGCCAGACTATCGGATAATAATGCTGCTGGTCCCCCAGAATTTGTTAAGATGGCGACATTTTTCCCCTTTGGTAATTTTTGCAATGCTAAAGCCTGTGAAACATCAAATAAATCGTTAACTGCCTGAACCTCTACCACACCACTTTGAGTGAAAGCAGCTTGATAAGCAGCATGGCTGCCTGCCAAAGAGCCAGTGTGGGATGAGACTGCTCTGGCGCCCGCCGAGGTTTTTCCGGCTTTGAGCAATACTATCGGTTTCTTTTGGGTAACCTTTTTGGCGATGGATATAAACTTCTGCCCATCCTGTATCTGCTCGACATATGCTGCAATCACCTGCGTATGCGGATCATCGCCCAGGTACTCAATCATATCTGTCTCGGTGACATCAGCTTCATTCCCTAAACTGAGAAAATGTGAAAAACCAATCCCTTTGCCTTTTACATAATCGACGATGCCACCCAGGACTGCCCCGGATTGTGACAAAAAGCCAATCCCACCGGTATCCGGCACACCGGAAATAAAGGTTGTATTTAACCCGGTATGCAAACTCATCGTACCAACACAATTAGGGCCAACCATGCGCATGCCATGATTTTTCACAAATTGCAGAATTCTTTGTTCCAAAGCTTCTCCCTGAGGTCCTAATTCTTTAAATCCACCTGAGATCACAGTAATTGCTTTGATCCCTCTTTTTTCACAGTCCTGGATAACGGGCAGGATGACACCAGCTGGCAAGACAATTACCGCCAGGTCAACAGGATCGGGGACACTCAGAATATCCGGATAACAGCGATACCCTAATATCTCATCCACTTTCGGATTGACAGGATATATTCCTCCTTTGAATCCATATAATGTCAGGTTTTTTACAATCCCATAACTGAGTTTATTCGGTTTGTTGGTGGCACCTATGATTGCCACACCGGTCGAGTCAAAGAATGGTTTCAAACTATCTTGCATCTATCTCTCCTGAATCATAAAATTTTTCTGGGTTTAACCCCCAGCCTTTTTCACCACGTATCCTTTTTGCTGCAATAGGGGTAAAGCGGTATCACGCACATCACCCTGAATTTCAATCATCCCATTTTTTACAGATCCACCAACGCCACAATGACGCTTCAGTTCCTTGGACAATTTTTTTAATAAATCTTCATTCGATGGAAGACCCTCAACCAGTGTAACCGATTTTCCCCCTCTTCCTTTGCGCTCTAAACGTAATCGTATAATGCCATCACTCTTTACAGATGGGTTATCTTTTTTCTTTTTGCATTGACAATACTGAACAGGCTTTCCACAATTGAGACATATTCTGCCATGTTCTGTTGAATAAACTGTCCGATTTTCATCTCGATTAGCAGGCATTAAACCCTCATAAACTACATTGTTATTCATCCATGCTTGGTTGAATCAACGATAGAAAAAATTAATTGCAAAAACAAAGTTCGAATTTGAAAAGAAAACACTGGCTCATTATAAATATAACCAGATTGCATCCATTATACCGATGAAATGGAGATAAAAAAATCTTCAATGTAATTTGATTATTATTATTTTTGTCAAAAAAGAATGAATCAAAAACCGGTGTTTCACCGGTTTTTGATTCTCATTTATTTCTTGACAATCGAGATTTTTTTCTTTTTTTGAGTTGGATCGGATATTTTTGGCAAATTAATGGTTAATACACCATTTTTAAACGTCGCCTCAATCTTACTATCATCAATATTTTCCTGAAGCGGGATATCCCGTCTGAATTGGCCTGAATATCTTTCGATCCGATGATATTGTCTATCTTTCTCTTCTTTTTCTTCCTCTTTTTTGCCTGATATGGAAAGCACATTACGACTGTAAGACAGGTCAATGTCTTTTTCATCCATTCCCGGCAAGTCAACGATCACAGTGTATTCTTGATCGGTTTCACTCAGGTCAATTCGGGGTAAGAAAATGTCGTTTTCCTCTAAAAGATCCAGTTCGAATGGGTTTCTCAAGAAAGAGTCCAGATATCGGTTCATTCTATCTCGAAATTGCCATAAAGGATCATCTGAAAAGCGAGCCAGATCACTTCTTTTCTCATCTCTTTTCCATGGAACCAAACTTTTCATAACCATTTTGACCTCCTTTTAATTCTCTACTTACTCCTTCGCAGCTTTAACTGAAATCTTTTGTGTTACTTTCTCAGATTTAGGTAGTACCAGTTTTAATACGCCGTCCTTCACTTCCGCGACAATTTTTTCCTGGTCAATTTCGTTTGACAGGTTGAATTTCCTTCTGAAACCGCCAATACCATATTCAGCATACATCAATGAATAATCTTGTGGTTTTTCAGCCTGCACCTCAGCATCAATGGTGAGAACATTTTTCTCCAGAGTAATGTCGATAGAATTCTCATCCGCGCCGGGAATATCTGCCAGGATATGAATCGCATCATCGGACTCGTATATATCTACTCGCGGAACGTACATGCGACTTTCTCGAGTGCGTTCAGTCTGTTCCTGTTCTACAATTTCTTGTTTTTGTGTTTCAGGATTGGATAATTGTTCAGTCATAAATCACCTCCTGTTTATATTGCTTTAACCGTAATCTTGCGGGGTTTGTCTGATTCTGCTCTTGGTAACCAGATTTTCAATACCCCTTTTTCATAATTGGCTTCTACTTTATCTACTTCAATCGCGAAAGGTAATTGAATGGTACGTGTAAAACTTCCATATCCCCGTTCCTGACGATGATATCGAATATTTTCATCATCCACCGGCGCTTGTCTTGATCCACTGATTGTCAAGGTCTCACCCACCACTTTGATATCCAGATCGTCCACATTCATGCCAGGAATTTCAGCGGTGATGACCTGTCCAGCATCAGCCTTCGTCCAAACATTCATGGCTGGAAAATCATGGCTATTGATTGGACGATCAATCAGACGATTCGTGAAGGCGCTATCAAACATCCGATTCATCTCCCTTTGTAATTTGTCCATTTCTTCCCATAAAGAGGGTGAAGATGTTCTTCTATAGATCATAAAAACCTCCTCGTTAATTAATTTTTTCTACTGCATAATTTATCTTAAAAATATTAGAAATGTACAAACAAAATATTAAAAAAATGTAAAAAATAATTTCGTAATTAATTAAACTTTGTACAATACTATTATTAGTAATGTTATTAGCGTATCGATTCATGGATTAACGCGTCATAAAAGGTGAACATATGTCTATCATTGAAGAAGAAGAAGGTTTGATTTCCAGGTTACAGGCGTTTGATATGAGTGCATTAGAAGCGGTTTTTGATCAATATAATGAAGCAATATTCAGATATGGTTACCGGTTATTGGGTAGCCAGGACAAAGCTGAAGAATGTGTTGCTGAAACATTTAGCCGATTTTTACATTCACTCAAAAATGGCAAAGGCCCTAAAAAATATGTACGGCCTTACCTTTATCGAATGGCACATAACTGGATAACAGATCAATACCGACGTGCTATTCCAGAAGATGAGGGTCTTCCAGAACATTATGCATCACAAAATGATCACCCGGAAGAAATCGTCCTCGATAACATCGAAAGTCAGGAGATCCGGAAAGTATTGCGAGAACTTCCGGACAACCAACGACAGGCAGTCGTTCTCAAATTTCTGGAAGGTTTGGAAAATCAAGAAATTGCTATTGCAATGAACAAACCTGTCGGTGCGGTAAAAGCCCTTCAACATCGTGGTTTACAGACGATCAGAAAAAAACTAGAGGTGAAGCTATGAATAACTGGGAAGATGAAATCAAACAAAAACTGGAGAAATTGGACGCGATTCCTGATAGAAATCCTTTACGGGTGCAATCAGCCAAAAAGAATTTTCTGAGCGAAATGCGCCAGTTAGCTGCTGAAACAACGGTTTCTGTTCCGAGGAAATCATGGTGGAACCAGCTAAATATCAAAAAGGAGACTTTTTCCATGAAACTAATAACAATCGCAACGATCCTCTCACTCTTATTGGGTGGTGGAATTACCGCAGTAGCTGCTCAGGACAGCCTGCCAGGAGATTTACTTTACCCAGTAAAGACCCTGGTAGAAGATATTGAATTGGGTCTCGCAACCGATCCGGAAACCGAATTTGACATTGCTCTCAATCATGCTTATAAACGATTTGAGGAAATACAAATTCTACTTGACGAAGACGAAGTTGTTGGAGAAGCACATTTATTAGCCTGGCAGGAATCGTTCCAGAGAGCATTGCAGTATGGTATTAACACTGAAGATCCAATCGGCAAATTATTAATGGTTCAACAACAATTGCAGTATCAAGAAGAAATGATGAATAAAGGTGAACAAACTGGTGTACCATTCCAAAATCAATTTGAACGCATGATGAATTATCAAGCCGGCTTGGTAGATGCAAGTATTGAAAATCCAGAATTACTTGCAAGCGAACTCGAATTCATGGCAAATTACTCTAATCAATACGGTGAAGAAAAACTAGAGAATGTATGGATGAACATGTATATGTTCGGAGCTCTCGATACTGAAGGTGAAGTCGGAGAAGTTCAAAATCAAGGCGAAGTACAACACCCTGTAGAAGATCCCTTCATGTGGATGCACCTGCTTGGTAACCCCCTTACGGAAAATGATCCTGCTGGATTGGATCAGGGAGGTACAACTGGTGGAGCCCAAAATTCATACAATGATCAACCCAATGGTGGCAACCAGGGTGAGAATGATAATGGCAACAATGGTGGAAGTGGAGGAAACGGCGGAAAGTAATCAGATCCCCAATCTGCCTGGCAAAATTTTCAATAAGATTCACATCTTTATTATAAATAATAGGCTGTTTTGCAAAATGAAACAGCCTATTTCTTTGTTTATTTCTGTCTATTTTTAAATATCGCCGGAAGTAACGGAATAGCCAGAAGATTCAAACTGGCAATGATAGCAAATGTCCAACGAAATCCGACACCTTCTGCCAGTAAACCTGCTATCGGTAATCCAATTCCTGTCCCAATATTGGCAATCGCCATTAAAATCGAAAACATCGAAGCTGCAATTCTGGGGTCAGATTTCTGCATGGAAATCGCAAAATAAACCGTTTCATAATAACCATACGCAACACCGAAGATAAAAACCAGTGGCCAGGCGATGGCTGCTGTAGGTGTTAATGAAAAAATCGCCACCGATACGAAGGAAATGGCTAAGGCTATTTCTACTGCTCGCCGTTGTCCTACCCGATCAGTCAATGGACCACCCGTAATTCCTCCAACGACAACACCAATGCCCCATACCGTCGTAAAAAATCCTGCCATCATAACGGATATGCCAAAATCTGATTGTAGAAATGGATTAATGATTTCATTGGCAGCATTGATAATCAATGAATACAATGCACCCAACAACCCCAGGGCGATAATCGGCCAGTGTTTGAATGCCGCAAAAGCCTTCCACTCAAATTTTTGGTCAGGTTTTCTTGGAGGTTCTTTAAATCCAATCAGCAAAACCAACGGTAATAAAGTCAGAATAGCCAGTAACCAGAATGCAGCCATCCAGGATACGTTCTGCGCCAGAACTCCAATCAGACTGGATAGCACCACCACGCCCATCGCCCTGCCGCCCACCATGATTCCCTGTATCTTCCCAGCTTCATCCTCTGGCGTTGTATCCAAAGCAAGACCATCCGTGGAGGTGTCATACATCGCCATGCCGGTCATCACCAGAAAGGCCATCAATCCATATAATGCAAAATTCTTTCCCGGATCTATAAAAGGAACTATAAATAAACACACTGCCTGAATGATCAATCCGATAATGATGTATGGTTTCCGATGCCCCATTTGAAAGAAATTAACGCGATCACTCAGGATTCCCAGAAAGATCTTCAGCACAAATGGAGTTAACGCAATCCCACTGATGAGGCCAATCTGCCCTAGATTGAGACCAAATGATAAAAGATAGATCGCGTTTAATGCCGTGAAGTAGCTCAATACCGAACCTTGAGCAAAATACAGGAGACCAAACATACTGTATCGGGTAAAATTTGATGGATGCCTCATATATAATCCTACTTTGCGATAAAATTACGCTATACTTTTGATTGATCAGAAAAGTATAGATTTGATTAAAAAGAATGTCAAAAGAAAAACCTGTTGAAGTTTAAAATTTGATTTTTAGCCTGGCAATTGTTGCTTGTCAACACTTTGCTAATCTAGTAAACAATAGTAATTTTGCATAATTGAGATTTTCGATCTGAAATAAAAGAGGTGTGGAGACGTCCAGTATGAATTCTGAAAAAACAACCAACACGTGGCTTGATAAACCAATCTCAGATTACTTGCCAAAACTAACAATTGAAAATTTAATCATCATTATCATCATTATTTTAGCCATTGTTAGCCGTTTCTATGATCTCGGTGCCAGGGTCATGAGTCATGATGAAGTCAATCATGTCGTTCCATCCTGGGATCTGGCTACCGGAAAAGGATATACTCAGGATCCAATCACCCATGGTCCGCTTCAATTTCATCTGATTGCATTGACCTATTTTATGTTCGGGGACTCGGATTTCACCTCCCGCATTCCAGCAGCTCTGGCAAGTGTAGCAGCGATTGTTTTAATATTGTTACTTTTCAAACGCTATCTGGGTAAATATGGTCATCTGATCGGTGGATTTCTATTTTTGATTTCCCCTTACTTACTTTTTTATGGACGATACACCAGAAATGAAGGGTTGATTGAATTAATCGCTGTATTAATGATTTATGCTACCTTACGGTATTTGGATCGGGGAGACACTTTTTCATTATTATTGCTGACTATTTCGCACGCCCTGAATTTTGCTGCCAAAGAAACTGCTTATATTTACATCGCTATATTGCTCCTGTTTCTGGCTTTTCAATTTTTAACCGAAGTCATTCGAGAACGCTGGCGAACTGCCCAATCAAAAAAACTTTTCGTAATTCTGATGGTGATAACGATGGGATTGTTATTTGCCGGAATTATCCTGGGTTACATGAATGCAAAACAGAATCCCACCAATGAACTGGGTGAAGTGATTTCGCAATCAGCTTCCAATATCGGCCTGCTTGCCAGCCTATCTGTGCTGGTGGCCATATTGATCGGCATATTCACCATTTTCATGCTGGTAAAAGGGATTGGACTGGATGCTATCCGGCATCTACGAACATTTGATTTGTTGATTCTCAATGGAACGATCGTACTTCCGCTTTTAGCAGCATTTCCGATTAATATCATAGGTTCTCTGTTGAGACAAAACTGGAAACCAACCGATTACACAACCGAAGGCATGATCCGCATTGGGGTCGCTTTGTTGATATTAGGCGCTATTGCCGTTGCAATTGGCGTTTGGTGGAACCGTAAAACTTGGTTAAAAAATATGGCTGTTTTTTGGGCAATTTTTATTGTTTTTTATACAACTTTTTTTACGAATGGTAGAGGTTTCTTTACTGGCATTGTTGGTTCATTGGGTTACTGGCTGGAACAACAGGCTGTTAATCGTGGCACCCAACCACTTTATTATTATGCACTATTGCAGATGCCTTTTTATGAGTATCTGGCTATTTTTGGCTTTTTCATCGCCATTATATTTGGACTGGTGCATTTACGAAAATCAAGTCTGGCAGTCTCTGTGCCTTTATCCACCCTTCGTAAAGCCGATCCTAACACACCTGAATTTCAAGAGAGTAATGAACTGGAAGTTGCTGAAAACCTGTTTATCGAAGAAATTATCCCTGAGGATGATCAGAATGAAACCACTCAGGAATATGACCAGGATGAACGAACTTTTGAAGAATCCTTAGAATCTTCTCCTGATCATTATCGCGTACCCGTGCTATTTCTATTAGCCTTTTTCTCATTGATGAATTTACTGGCGTATAGTCTGGCAGGTGAAAAGATGCCCTGGCTTACGGTTCACATTGCCCTACCTTTTGCCCTAACAGCTGCCTGGGGATTTGATAAACTGATCGGGCAAATTCCATGGGAAAAATTTAAAGAAGGAAAAAGCTGGATCAGTCTCCTGCTCTTGCCTGTATTGATCACCAGTTTTCTGGGCTTTCTGGGAGCAGTAATGGGCTCAACTCCTCCATTCCAGGGAAATTCCCTCGAACAATTGCAGGTAACCAGTACTTTCCTCTTATCCATCATCGTCCTGATTTTTTCAACCTATGGATTTATTCATTACTTGAGACATTTTTCCTGGATGGACATATCCAGGGTTTTAGTTTTAGCGTTTTCTGTGTTGTTATCATTCCTAACGATTCGAACTGCCTACATGGCAGCATTCATCAATTATGATAATGGAAAAGAATTTCTTGTTTATGCTCATGCGGATCGTGGGCCAAAAGATATCCTGGAGCAGGTGGAAGAAATATCAAAACGCACAGTAGGTGAAAAGAAAATAAATGTAGCTTATGATAACGACTCATTGTATCCATACTGGTGGTATTTCCGAGATTATCCAAATAAACAATGGTATACCGATAAACCAACCCGTGATTTGCTAAATTCCCCCATCATTCTGGCAAGTGATCAGAACTACTCCAAAATTGACTCTCTCGTCAAAGATGATTACGTGAAGTACGATTATATCCGTCTGGTTTGGCCAACTCAGGACTATTATTTTCTTACCTGGGAAAGAATCAAATATGCAATCACAGATGCCAACATGCGCTCAGCTTTGTTTCAGATCTGGCTCAATAAGGACTATAGTAAATATGCGGAAATAAAAGGTAGAAGTGATCTTACAATTTCCACCTGGTCGCCATCTGATCCCATTCGCATGTACATTCGCAAGGATGTAGTCGGACAAATTTGGAATTATGGTTCAATGCCAGCCATGATTTCCGAACCGGTTATTGATCCCTATGAAGGAAAAATCCAATCACTGTTACCAGACCAGATCATTGGAATTTATGGAAAAGAACCTGGTCAATTAGATGCGCCACGGGGTGTTGCCATTGGTCTGGATGGGTCGATTTATGTTGCTGACTCGCGTAATCACCGTATTCAACGCTTTGCCGAAGATGGTACTTTATTAAATAGCTGGGGTAGCTTTGCAGACATCCTTTCTGGCGAAGCACCACAAGGAACTTTCAATGAACCATGGGGAATCGCTATTGGTCCGGATGGATCAGTTTACGTCACCGATACCTGGAATCATCGTATCCAAAAATTTACCGCTGAAGGTGATTTCATTACCATGTGGGGATACTTTGGTGCAGCAGAAAATCCGGATGGATTCTGGGGTCCCAGAGGAATCATTGTAGATGATGAAAATCGAGTCTATATCGCCGATACGGGTAATAAACGTATTGCTGTTTTCGACTCAAATGGAAATTTCTTGACTCAATTTGGTGAAGCTGGATTTGATCTGGGACAATTGGATGAACCAGTTGGTCTTGCCATGGGGTTAAATGGAGAAATTTACATTTCAGACACCTGGAACCAGCGCATTCAGGTATTCATGCCAGATTCTGAGAAAACGAGCTACTATGCCACAAATTCCTGGGATGTCGTTGGTTGGTTTGGACAGAGCCTGGATAATAAACCATTCCTGGCAACTGATAATTTTGGAAATGTGTACACCACCGATCCTGAAGGTTTCCGTGTATTAGGTTTTCAACCGGATGGGCAATTTATTATGGGTTGGGGTGATTATAGTCCGAGTTCCGATGGATTTGGATTACCCGCTGCCCTGGCGTTTGACCGTGACAACGGAGTATGGGTGTCTGATGCTGGCAATAGTGTATTGTTACATTTTACGTTGCCATAATTTTCTTTGCTCATAAGCTAATTAACTGATTCAATATTGCAAGCAAGGTTTTTCGTCCAGAAAGACCTTGCTTTTTTTGTGATATATGATCCTTATTACAAAATTATGATTTTTTATCCTGATTTTTATATCCATCAATAATCGCACCAATAACGACACCTAAACCAGCACCAAACGCAACTCCAATTGCCTCTGATCAGCATCGATTTTTCACCTATTATAATTCTCTCCAATTCTTTTGCTTTGGCTTCACAGTAAGCCAGATGTTCCATTTTGCACTTCAAATAATGATCTATTCGGACATTCATTTTTTCTTTATTAAAATAACTTGCACAAATAAAATTAATCCCTACCCAAGTAGCCAGTGTTATTCAGACGAAGGTTCTAAAAGTTGCTCTAACTTATGATGAAATTTGATATCAATTGTTCGACTTTATGGTAAGATACATCGATTTGATTAGATTGGAACATTATGGGCGAAATTGCAGCCATTTCAGCAGCTTTCTTATGGGCATTATCATCGATCTTGTTTTCGTTTTCCGGTAAACAAATCGGATCCTCCTCCTTAAATCGCATTCGATTAAGTTTTGCTTTTTTATTTCTGATCATTACACATACGTTGGTTTATGGAACTCCGATCCCATTTAATGCAACCTATGAACAATGGATGTGGTTAGGTTTATCCTCCATTATTGGACTGGTGGTGGGAGACCTGCTTCTATTTCAATCCTTCATCATGGTCGGACCCCGTTTGGCAATGCTGGTAATGGCCGTCAGTCCGGTAATCAGTGCTTTGTTTGCCTGGATATTTCTGGGGGAGACCTTATCTTTGCTTCAAATGAGTGGGATCATTCTTACCATTGGAGGTATTTCACTCGTAATTTTGGATCGAAATAATTCTCATACTCAGATCTATAGTGATCGCCACAAATGGATTGGGATTCTTTTAGGCGTCGGAGCGGCGATTGGCCAGGCTGTCGGTCTGATCTTTGCCAAAAAAGGTTTACCGCCAGAGTTTCCCGCGCTGTCCGGTGTAGTCATTCGCGTTCTGGTTGCTGTAATTTCTGTTTGGTTTTTTGCCATTCTATCCAAACAATTTAAAAAGAGTTTTCAACAAATCAGGCAATTTCCCAAAGCGTTTAGATTCGCATTTGCAGGAGCAATGGTGGGACCCTTTCTGGGGGTCTGGCTATCATTAATTGCTGTTCAATTTGCAAAGGTAGGAATTGCATCAACTCTTATGGCATTAACCCCAATTTTCCATTTACCGATTGGCATGATATTAAAAGAGAAGATTTCAAAACAAACCATAGCAGGTACTTTTATTGCGATGATCGGTGTAGCTATTATTTTCCTGTAATCAATCTGATTTTTGCAATTTGTCAAAAAAAATCAATGACAAGTTAAACTTGTTTTATCTTTTTGGGTTTTGTATCATTTTAAGGCAACCAGATCAGTAAATTATGCAGATATATATTAAATTGTTGGCGAATTACCGTAGTAACCTACCTGATGGCGCAAACGGGGATCAAATTTCAATTGTTGTACCCGAAGGCATTTCTTCTGAAAAAATCCTGGAAATGTTTTCACTACCACCTATTCCTGAGAGTGTAGTATTAATCAATGGTCGAACAATAATACCTGGAGAACCAATAAATGAAGGGGATGTTATTTGTGCATTTTCAGCAATGGCTGGAGGTTAATTAATTTTAGAGGAGAGAGAAAATGTTTGCCTGGCATGGAAAAATTTTAAGAGTAAATCTCAGTTCAAAAACAATAAAAGTCGAAATGGTTGATGAAGAATTCGCGGCAAAATATCTTGGTGGCCGGGGATGGGCTATTAAATATCTTCTGAATGAAATGGATCCCACAACTGATCCGTTCTCACCAGAGAATATGATGATTTTTGCTACAGGTCCGCTCACAGCAACCGTTGCTCCAACAGGAAATCGTTACATGGTTGTTACCAAATCTCCACTCACAGGTGCACTCACCGACTCAAACTCCGGTGGTTTCTTCCCCACTGAAATGAAACGCACCGGTTTTGATATGTTCATCTTTGAAGGGAAGGCTGAAACCCCTGTTTATTTATGGGTGAATGACGATCATGTTGAACTCAGACCAGCAAACCATTTGTGGGGAAAAATAGTACCTGAAACCGAAGATCTCCTCCTTTCAGAAACGGATCCGAAAGCCCGAGTTGCCTGCATAGGACCAGGAGGAGAAAACCAGGTTCTGTTTGCTTCGATTATGAATGATAAACATCGAGCAGCCGGGCGTTCAGGAGTTGGTGCTGTGATGGGGTCAAAGAACCTGAAAGCAGTCGTCGTTCGTGGTTCGCAAAAAGTTGATGTTGCACATCCTGAAGAATTAGAAGCGTATTGCAAAGCGATGTCCAAAAAAGTTGGAGATGTCATGAAAGCTGGGGGAGCTATGCGTGTCTATGGAACTTCCTATGTGCCACCCATTACCAATGAAATGGGGATCTTGCCGACCAGGAATTTTCAATCCGGCCGTTTTGAAGGGATTGCTGGAATCACCGGAGATGTCATCAATGAAAAATATTTGAAGAAACCAAAACCATGTTTTCGTTGTCCAATTGCCTGCGGACGCGAAACTAAAGTAGATGATCCAAAATATGCCGGTGAGGGTGAAGGACCTGAATATGAAACCATAGCTGCTTATGGGAGTGGATGTGGTATCGACAACATGGCTGCCATCATCAAAGCCAACTATCTTTGTAACGAGTATGGATTGGATACGATTTCTGCGGGGATGACAATTGCTTGTGCCATGGAAATGTCAGAAAAAGGGATTATTCCTAAGGATAGGATCGGGCTTGATCTAAAATTTGGTGACCCTGATGCCATTATTACACTAACCCATCAGATTGCTAATATGAGTGGATTCGGGAAAGAATTAGCTCAGGGAAGCTTCCGATTGGCGAACAGTTATGGACATCCCGAGTTAGCGGTTACTGCAAAAAAACAGGAATTCCCAGGGTACGATCCACGCGGATCGAAAGGAATGGGATTGCTCTATGCAACTTCCAATAAAGGTGCATCTCACATGGCTGGCGATTTAGCCTACAGTGAAGTCTTTGGTGTCCCACGAAAAATTGATTCATTATCCCTGGAGAATAAACCAGAACTGGTTAAACGGTTTGAGGATGCATTTGCAATTATTGATTCAACAGGATTGTGTGTGTTTCTTTCGGTGAGGTATATGTTCGAAGACAAAGTTGAATTATGGCCAACACCATTATCAGAAATCATGAGATTATCTACCGGGTATCCTTTTACACAACAAAGTTTGTTGGATGCCGGTGATCGAATTTTCAACCTGGAAAGACTTTTCCTGCTGAAAGCAGGATTCACTATAGAAGATGATACACTTCCTCACAGAATGCTTTATGAACCTCTCCCGGAAGGACCGGGGAAAGGTCATGTTGTTGAGTTGGATCAAATGTTACCGCGATTTTATGAATTGCGTGGTTGGAGTCAAGACGGTATTCCGACCAACGATAAGTTGAAAAGTTTAGCGATTGCTGAGTATCAATTAAAATAATCTGGTTGATAACTTCATCAAATCATTATTTATGAGGACGCTTTTTCAGATCATCTTTGAATAAACCTGTCAGCACAAAACTGACAATACTCACGATGATAGCACCAATCAAACCTGCCCAAAAATTGTCAACAGTAAAACCTACCTGGAATTGAGTACCAATCCAACCAGCCATTAAAAACATCAAAGTATTAATGACCAATGTTCCCAATCCCAACGTCAGAATTAAAAGTGGGCAACTCATAACAACCAGTATCGGTTTTATGATAGCATTCACCAAACCGAAAATTAATGCCAGCCATACAAAACTCAACCAGTTTTCATTTTGAGGATTGATGCCACGGCCATCCAACAAAGCTACCGCTGCATACAATGCAACAGCGTTGATTCCTAATCGAATAAGCAATTTTTTCATCTTTATCTCCTTTATTTATTAAATACGTTTTTCTTAAGGTAAAGTTGCAACTACTTAAGAGAAAATCCTGTTGGAAAAATTGTCTCTTCCATCCAGATCAATGTATGATTTTTTTCAAAACCTAAATTTGTGAATGCACTTTCACCTCGACCAACGGGATAATTGATCGTATGAGGTCGCGAGTTAATCATTGATGAACGTAAGTATGGTACAGCGGCAGAAATTACAGCTTCATCATAATTATCTTCTGCCACAATCCAAAGATTATCGGCATACAAAGTTGTTCTCTCCAGGGTTGCAAAACCTAGCAACTTATTTCCATCATAGATGCTGATATTGGTAATAGACATCCCGGATAAAAACCTTGATAATCCATGCCAGAAACCTGGTAATAATCTTTTTTCTTTTAAACCCAAATTCCAGCGGATTTCCTCAGGATAGAAAACCTGTAAAAGACTTTTATGTTTTTCCCATTCGAAATCTTTTCTTTTTCGAACCTTGAGATCCTTTCCTTGTAATTTCGTCCATCTTTTTCTGGATTTAATTGTGTATGTTGAACGCCGGCATCGTTCGACAAATCCCATTTGTGTATACAGATCTATGGCGGGGGGATTATCATCCCGAACTTGAAGCCAGATACTTTTAGCGGATTTTTCTCTGGCATATTTCAAAGCTCTGGCTGTTAGGTCAAAAGCAATCCGCTGCCTGCGAAAATCTGGATGAACAGCTACATTGGCGATCAGATAAACAAAATCTCCGTTTTTGTGAAATGGAATCATGGATAAATTTCCAACAATTCTTCCATCTACCTCATGTACAAAACCCTGAATCGGTGCAATTGTATGCTGCGGACGTCCCACACCTAAATATATACGACTACTGTCGGAGGCTAATTTTCTGAGATAGCGAATATAGTCTAGCCCATCTTCATCAATCGTGTCCTTAAAACACATCTCAATCAGATCAGCAATCGCTCGAAGATCAGTACTGGGGTTTAACGCCCGAATTTGTCCTACCCTAATTCCTGATTCATTATTCATTCCATTTAATTTTACACCACTGATATGGATACACAAAACAAATCAATTTGTTATATTTTTAATATTTCGATCATCCAGGTCTGATTCCTGCAACAGTATCAAAAATTCTCTATCAAAATTCTTATAAGCTTCTAATACAATACTATCAATTTAAAGGATTGGATTTTGATATAATCCTACATAATAAAGAACTGTAGGATGTATGCATAATGGAAGGACAATACCCATATGATGAGATTTGACCGATTTACAGAACGTGCTCAGGAAGCTGCTCAAAGAGCAGCTGAAATCATTCAAAGATATGGACATAATCAAATTGATACAGAGCATATTCTTTTAGCGTTAATTGAACAACCTGAAGGCGTTATACCTCAAATTTTAGAGATATTAAAAATTGATCCCAGTATTCTGGAAGAAAGATTAGATTACATCCTTCGCACCAGCCCGAAAGCCAGTATTTTTGGTGGTGGAGCAGGCCAGGTCTTTATTACACCACGCGTGAAGCGAATTATTGATCTTGCCAATGAAGAAGCCAGTCGATTAAAAGATGAATATATTTCAACGGAACATATTTTCCTGGCGATTCTCAGCGAAAAAAATACCCCTGCAGCTCGCCTGCTGGAGGGCTCAGGTATCAATCGTGAAAGAGTTGTCGAAGCAATTAATCAATTACGCGGTGGACAAAAAGTAACCGATCCTCAGGCTGAGACCCGTTATCGCAGTCTCGAGAAATATTCACGTGATCTGACCACACAGGCACGTGAAGGAAAATTAGACCCGGTTATCGGGCGTGATAATGAGATTTTACGTGTCATGCAAATTCTCTCGCGAAGAACAAAAAATAATCCCGTCCTCATTGGAGAAGCAGGTGTTGGGAAGACAGCCATCGTAGAAGGATTAGCCCAAAAGATCGCTTCTAATGACATTCCTGAAATACTGATGGGTAAAAAGGTGATTTCATTGGATCTCAGCGCTATGATTGCTGGTTCACGCTTTAGAGGTGAATTTGAAGAGCGATTGAAAGCCGCCATTGAAGAAGTTCAACGCTCTGCGGGAGAAGTCATACTTTTCATCGATGAATTGCATACAGTTGTTGGTGCAGGCGCAGCCCAGGGAGCCATGGATGCCTCTAATATGTTGAAACCTGCCCTCGCACGTGGTGAATTGCAATGTATTGGAGCTACAACATTGGATGAATATCATAAACACATCGAAAAAGATTCCGCATTGGAACGACGATTTGCTCCTGTATATGTAGACGAACCAACTGTGGAAGATACCATCCAGATGTTATTTGGACTTCGTGACCGGTATGAAGCTCATCATAAAGTTCGCTTTGCGGATGAAGCCCTTGTATCTGCAGCCAGGTTATCTTCACAATATGTCACCGACAGAAGATTACCAGACAAAGCCATTGATTTGATGGATGAAGCAGCTGCAAAATTACGAGTAGCTCTATACTCTTTACCAGAAGATTTGAAAAAAATGAAATCTGAATTGGATCGATTAGCTGCTGAAGAAGAAAAAGCTGGTGTGGAACGTGATTATGAACGTGCTGCTCGTATGAAAGCAGAACGTTTACGTCTCCAGACTGAATTTGATGAGCAACGTGATAAATGGGAAGTCGATCATCAACTGGATGAGGTTGTGGATATCGATGACATAGCACAAGTTGTTGCCCAATGGACAGGTATCCCGGTTAATCAGATGATGGAAACAGAATCCGAGAAATTGTTGCACATGGAAGAACGATTACATGAAAATATCATCGGGCAGGAAGAAGCAGTAAAAGCGATCTCCGATGCCATTCGCCGTGCACGTTCCGGATTGAAAGATCCACGCAGGCCAATCGGTTCATTCATCTTTATTGGCCCATCTGGTGTTGGAAAAACCGAACTGGCCAAAGCCCTGGCTTCATTCATGTTTGGCGATGAAGACGCTCTGGTGCGATTGGATATGAGTGAATATCGTGAACAACACACAGCCTCGCGCCTATTTGGGGCTCCTCCTGGATACGTTGGATATGAAGAAGGTGGCCAGCTAACCGAAGCTGTACGCCGACGTCCATATCGTGTGATTTTATTCGATGAAATTGAAAAAGCACACCCTGAAGTATGGAACTCATTACTCCAGATTTTGGATGATGGCAGACTCACCGATGGACAGGGTCATCAAGTCGATTTCCGCAACACGGTGTTGATCATGACATCCAACCTGGGAACGGAATTTGTGAAAAAAGGTGGTACTTTGGGCTTCTTATCCAGTGATAATGATGAACGAGATGCCCATGAAAATATTCAGAAAGCATTGAAAAGCACCTTCCGCCCTGAATTTATCAACCGGATTGATGAGATTATCATGTTCTCACCGCTTACTGTAGAACAGGTCAAAGATATCGTCATTTTACAAATGAAGGAAATTCAAGATCGTCTCCAGGAGAATGGTATTGAAGTTAAGTTGAGCGAAGACGCCCGAGATTGGCTGGCTCATGAAGGCTATGATTCCATATTCGGGGCGCGACCATTGCGCAGAGCCTTACAAAAATTTGTTGAAAGTCCACTCTCTGTCAGTATTCTGGCAGGAGAATTCAATGATGGGGACGTAATTTCAGTCGAATTGAATAAAGACACCAGTAAGCTTGAATTTATCAAGAAAGAAAAATCGAGAGAACAACCAAAGAAACCTCCCAAAGAAGTTGAATAGATTTTCTTAATAACAAGCCCAGAATCCAGGTTTGAAGATGATCCAAACCTGGATTCTTCTAATTCTCAATAAGAATAGAATCTAGTGATAAAATCTCTACGAAATATTGAATGAATTTAAATTATATTTCAAGAATTGATACAGTTTGACAGTCACATTACCTGTCGTTATACTTGATTTCAACTTATAGAATGGCGATTACCCATTTAATTGGGTTCAGGAGGTTTCTTTGAAAAAAGCACTTATCACCGGAATAACTGGTCAGGACGGATCATATCTCGCCGAACTATTATTGGCTAAGGGGTATGAAGTTCATGGGTTGATACGTCGAGCCAGCACGTTCAATACACGACGCATTGATCATATCTACCATGACCCACATAACACCGGAGAAGAGGTTAAATTAACGCTTCATTATGGTGATGTTTCCCAATCCGAAGCACTTCTGGATGTTATTTACAACATCCGGCCTGATGAAGTTTATAACCTGGCTGCACAAAGCCACGTTCGTGTAAGTTTTGACATGCCTGAATATACTGGCGATGTTACTGGATTGGGTACCATTAGAATTCTGGAAGCTATTCGTAAAAGTGGTGTGAAAGCCAGATTTTATCAGGCTTCTTCCAGTGAATTGTATGGTTCTTCGCAACCACCCCAAAATGAAGATACTCCGTTCCGACCTCAAAGCCCCTATGCAGCTGCAAAGTTGTACTCTTACTGGGTGACAAAACAATACCGGGATGGATATGGTATTTTTGCCAGTAATGGGATTTTATTCAATCACGAATCTCCCCGTCGTGGCGAAACCTTTGTGACCCGGAAAATCACCCGTGCATTAGCCAATATTGTAAAAGGTTCTCAAAAACACCTTTATCTGGGAAATTTGGACGCCAAACGTGATTGGGGTTATGCCCCTGATTATGTAGCAGCCATGTGGAAAATGATGCAACATGATGAATCCGGAGATTTTGTGATCGGAACGGGTGAAGCCCATTCTGTGCGTGAATTTCTGGATGAATCATTTGGTTATCTGAATCTTGATTGGCATGAATATGTTCGCATCGATCCGCGCTATTTTCGACCGAATGAAGTAGACTATTTGTTGGCGGATCCTTCAAAGGCAATCCGGGAAATTGGCTGGACACCACGAGTTTCATTCAAAGAACTGGTTAGAATTATGGTCGACGCAGATTTGGAGTTGGTCGATTTAGAATCTCCTGGCGAAGGTAAATCTCTTCTCGAAAAACACCATGGCCGTTGGCATCGTTGGGATAGCCAGGTTGTCAGCATGGACCGCTAATATGTCGAAAGAGAGATCTATTCTTTTCGTTTGTACCGCCAATCAATGCCGCTCCCCGATGGCTGAAGCAATCATGAAAGATTATATAAAAAGAATGGATCTCCCCACGAATTGGATTGTTCAATCCGCTGGTACGTGGGCTGAAAATGGCCATCCCGTAACTCCTGCAGGTGTCAAGGTAATGGCGCTACGTGGATTAGATACAAGTATGCATCGATCACAATCCATAACAAGAGACTTGCTCAAGCAATTCGATTTGATTCTCACAATGGAATCTGGTCATAAGGAAGCCATCCAAATAGAATTTCCTGAATTTTCAAGAAAAGTATTCATGTTATCAGAAATGGCTGGAGTTTCGATCAATATCGAAGACCCCATTGGTGGAACTTTTGAGGATTACATGATCACGGCAAATGAAATTGACGAATGGATCAATAAAGGGCTCTCCAATATAGTCCAAATTTTAAGCCACCCTGAAAACCGTTAATCCTTCCACATAAAAATATTGTCAAATAAAAAGTGAGGATTTATGGGGAAAGACATCAAACAATTAACAGATGAAATGCATCATTTTGTATCAACAAAAGGCTGGTATGAGCCGGATAGCACGCGTCCTCAAACACCTAAAAATATTGCCATCTCCCTGGTACTGGAAGCCAGCGAGGTTCTGGAGCACTTTCAATGGCGTGAGAACGATTATGATATTGAGAAATTGGAAGGTGAGGTCGCAGATGTTGCTCTTTACCTTTTTCAACTCTGTCAAATCTGTAACATAGATCTTGAAAAATCTATTCATCAGAAGCTTAAGATGAATTACGAGCGTCAATGGGATCAAAATACGGTAAAATAGCACGTATTCGAAAAGGATAAACTATGAAAATCACCATATTTGGCGGCTCATCTCCTCTCCCAGAAAGTAATGAATATCAAATTGCCTATAACCTTGGGCGTGCTTTAGCCATAGCCGGTCATACTGTACTGACGGGTGGCTACATGGGAACAATGGAAGCAACTTCAAAAGGTGCTGCTGAAGTGGGTGGACATGTGATTGGAGTCACCTGTGAGGAAATTGAACGCTGGCGGAAGCGCTCACACAATCCATGGGTAAAAGAAGAGTGGAAGCTGGTCACATTGCATGAACGTATGATCAAGTTGATTGATTCATGTGATACGGCTATTGCCCTACCTGGTGGTCCTGGCACCCTGGCTGAAATCGTTCTTATGTGGAATAGAATTCAAATCGAAGCAATACCATCCGTACCTATCATTCTGGTTGGAGACGAATGGAAGAAAATCTTTTCATTGTTTTACCAGGAACTCAAAGGATATATTCCTGCAGCCAGTATAGAGACGATAAAATTTGCCAAAACAATTGAAGAAATCATTTCATACTTACCAATTGAAACAAGAATTGAATCCCATTTAAACATACAGGAAAGAAGAGAATCATGAGCGAAGAAAAACTCCCCAAACAAAGTGAAAATTTTTCAGAATGGTACAACCAGCTTATCCAGCGTGCAGAATTAGCTGATTATGCACCTGTACGCGGTTGTATGGTGGTGCGACCATATGGCTGGGCACTCTGGGAAAATATTCAAAAAGCATTGGATAAACGATTCAAAGAGACCGGTCATGTGAACGCTGCTTTTCCGATGTTTATTCCCATGTCGTTTTTGGAAAAAGAGAAAGAACATGTTGAGGGATTTTCGCCTGAATTAGCAATCGTAACGATCGGGGGGGGGCAGACCCTGGAAGAACCACTGGTTGTACGTCCAACTTCTGAAACGATCATTGGTCACATGTATTCCAAATGGGTCAAATCCTATCGTGATTTACCGATTCTCATTAATCAATGGGCAAATGTTGTCCGTTGGGAAATGCGCACCCGCATGTTCCTGAGAACACTCGAATTTTACTGGCAGGAAGGCCATACTGCGCATGAAACCGCAGAAGAAGCCGAAGAAGAAACTTTGAAAATCTTAAATTTATATGCTGATTTTGCCATTAACGAAGCAGCTGTTCCGGTTATTCCTGGTATTAAATCTGAAGCAGAAAAATTTGCCGGGGCTAACAAATCCTATACCATTGAAGCCATGATGTTAGACACGAAAGCCCTTCAGTCTGGAACATCACATAATTTAGGTCAAAACTTTGCCAAAGCCTTCGAAATCCAATATCTTGATCGTAATAACGAACTGCAATATGCCTGGACAACCTCATGGGGTGTTTCAACTCGTTTTGTGGGTGCCATCATAATGTCTCACGGTGATGACCAGGGTTTAATTCTCCCTCCTCGCCTGGCTCCTATTCAAATTGTGATCGTACCAATTTTCAAAAATGATGATGATCGAAATAAGGTAATGAAAGTTGTCAGTGATCTTGAAAAAGATCTCGCACAATTCAGGGTGAAAGTGGATGATCGGGATAATTTAACCCCAGGATTTAAATTCAATGATTGGGAAATGCGCGGCGTTCCTCTGCGGATTGAACTTGGACCCCGTGATGTGGATAATCAAACCGTTGTAGTTGCTCAAAGAGATATCCCTGGGAAAAATGGTAAATTATTCCTTTCCATGGAGAATATTGCCAGCCAACTCGAAACCATTCTCAATGATTTCCATGACCGTTTACTCAAAAAAGCAACTGACTTCCGCGATAGTCACATTTTTGAACCAAAGGATTATGCTGAGTTTCAGGAAGTCGTTCAAAATGGTTGGGCTTACGCTTATTGGTGCGGTGATGCAGTTTGTGAAACTGCCATTAAAAACGAAACGAAAGCCACTACTCGATGCCGTCCATTGGGTCAGGAAAAATCAAATGGAAAATGTATTTATTGCGGAAAAGACGCTGAATACAAAACATATTTTGCCAAGGCATACTAATCCGATTCATTATTCGCAAAAGAAGAGATCACTTGTATGCCTGCAATACATATTAACCGGTTGATTCAACAAATCCAGACAATATTTGAGCCAGAATCACCTGGACCAGTTTTTCGCGAAAATTTCAGGTCATTATTAGAAGTACATGCAAATCTGGCATATCGACCTGGCGTTGAGATTCAAAGAAAATCATTCGTGCCAAAATTACATCTGGCTCCGATCGTTATGCATCATCTCCAACAACAATTTTCATCATTGGCAAAAACGAAACCTGAGTTAGCGCTTGAATACGCAGATCAACTTTGGTTAGAAGATTTGTATGAAGCCAGATTCTTTTCCGCTGTAATCCTTGGCTCATTACCAACTACCTACAACCGTGAGATCTTCGAACGATTTGTTACCTGGGGATCTAAAACCTCAGATAAGGAAATCCATCAAGTTCTTTTTAAATTCGGCACACAAAATATCAAACAATCAGGTGCAACAATATGGTTGGATACCATTCAGAATTGGGTAGATTCAGGCGACGTACCACAGGCAATCACAGCCATCTATGCATTACGAACCCTTATAAATGAACCAGCATTTATAAATCTGCCAAAAGTTTTTCGTATCATAACCCCTTTATTTTCCATGAACAATCGGAAAATTACAACAAGATTAGCCCTGTTGATGGATGATCTCGCGCTGATTAATCCTATTGAAACAACACATTATTTGTCAAGTCTATTATTAAGTACATCATACTCAACCCCCAAACAAATCATCAGAAAAAGTCTGAAATCATTTCCTATAGATCAACAAAAAAAACTGAGGACAGTATTATCCAATTTACCAGACAAAGATACTTGATTCAATTGATTTTTATCTTTCCCAAAACACCAGGATAACGAAATTAGTCCGATTTATTACATCGGATTCATTGCCCTGTACGTTGACTAAAATCCTTGATATAATAATTTATTAGTGACTGGTCCTATATTCGGAATAATCTGGGTGTATGGAGACCTGCATAAAATATATTTTAAGGAGCACATGTCATGTCATTAACATTAGAACAAAAAACCGCGATTATCGATCAATTTGCTCGCCATGAAGGCGATACTGGTTCACCAGAAGTTCAGATTGCTTTATTAACAACACGCATTAAAGAACTTACCGAGCACTTGCGTGCTCATAAACATGATGAATCTTCCCGCCGAGGTTTGTTAAAATTGGTTGGAAAACGACGTCGTTTGCTAGCTTATCTTCGCGCCAGTGATTTTGGCCGATTCAGTGCTGTCGTAGAAAAATTAAATCTGCGCGCAAAATAAGTTTATCGCGTGAATGGGAAGGCAAACCAAATTGCTTTCCCATTTTTATGAATCAACTCGCAGGTTGGGTATTGAAACCTGTTCAGAACATTGGAAGTTCTGGATAATTTTCAGTTCCTGACCAGGCGGGACATTTTAGTTAAGAGGGAAAAAGTATGAAACCCGAAAGTAAGTCCTATAGCGTCCCCATGGGGGAAACCGTAATAACCATTGAAACTGGCAAGCTTGCTCAACAAGCTGGTGGAGCGGTAACAATCACTTGTGGAGAAACAATGATTTTTGCTGCAGCAACAATGGATAAACAACCAAAAGAAAGTACCGATTTCTTTCCTTTGACCATTGATTATGAAGAGCGAATGTACGCTGGTGGCCGCATTCCTGGTTCATTCTTCCGCAGAGAAGGTCGACCCAGTACAGATGCAATTTTGTTAGCCAGACTAACCGATCGACCGATTCGTCCATTGTTCTCAAAAGATATGCGCAATCCTGTCCAGATCATCATGGTTTCTTTTTCATCAGATGGAATCAATCCAATCGATATCCTGGGTATCAATGCTGCTTCGGCTGCATTAACAATTTCAGATATCCCCTGGAGTGGACCAATTGGCGCTGTTCGTGTTGGTCGCATCGACGGAAAATTTATTGTTAATCCTACTTTCCAACAAATAGAAGATTCCGATCTGGATTTGCGGGTTGCTGGAACAAAAGAAGCCATTTCGATGGTCGAGTGTGGAGCGAATGAGATTCCTGATGATGTCATGGTGGAAGCACTGGCATTTGCGCACGAAGCCATCCAATCCATCATCGATCTACAATTGAAAATGGCTGCTGAAATTGGTAAACCAAAAACTGTTGTGCCATTATTCCCAGCCGATGAGAGTCTTGTCAGCAAAGTGGAAGCTCGCGTTGCAGCAGACATCGAAAATGCCCTGGCAACACCTCATACCAAAGCAGAATTAAATGCAGCCATTGATGAATTAAAAGAAAAAACGATTGAAGAATTTTCGAGTGAGGATGAGACTCTTTCTGGCGCTGTTTCAGAAGCATTTGAAGTGAGCTACAAACACGTCGTTCGCAAAAGAATTTTAAATCTAGGCATTCGCCCGGATGGTAGAAATCCGGAAGAAATTCGCCCAATCTGGTGTGAAGTAGGCTATAGTCCGCGTGCGCATGGTTCTGCCATTTTCACGCGTGGTGAAACTCAGGCGTTGACATTAGCCACACTGGGAACGCCTCGTGAAGCCCAGGAAATGGATACCCTGGCACCCATGGAAAATAAACGCTATATGCATCATTACAACTTTCCTCCTTATTCAACCGGTGAGGTAAAACCCTTACGTGGTCAATCCAGACGGGAAATTGGTCATGGCGCTTTAGCAGAACGCGCATTGGTTCCCGTAATTCCTGATGAATCTGAATTTCCTTATACCATTCGTCTGGTAAGTGAAATCATGGCTTCCAATGGATCCAGTTCCATGGCCTCTGTTTGTGGATCTACCTTAGCTTTGATGGACACCGGTGTCCCCATCAAAGCTCCTGTAGCTGGTGTGGCCATGGGATTAATCAAAGAAAATGAAAAGTATGCCATTCTAACCGACATTCAGGGATTAGAAGATCACCTGGGTGATATGGACTTCAAAGTTGCCGGTACCAGCGCAGGTATCACTGCTTTACAAATGGATATCAAGATTGCTGGTATCACACCAGAAATCATGTCCAAAGCGCTTAAACAAGCCTATCAAGCCCGGTTATCGATCCTTGATAAAATGCTCGAGGTGATCGCAGTCCCCAACACTGTTCTGAAAGCCCATGCTCCCAAGATTACAATCGTGAAAGTTCCTGTTGACAAAATCGGTGCGATTATAGGACCAGGCGGAAAAAATATCCGCGCCTTGCAGGAAGAAACCAACACCAAAATTGATATTGGAGAAGATGGTAGTGTCTTCATTGCAGCAGCAGAAGGATACGGCGCTGATATCGCCCGTGAAAGAATCGAAGCCCTCATTGAAACACCTCAAATTGGCAGAATTTACACCGGAAAAGTTGTTCGGACAGTGGACTTTGGTGCATTTGTAGAAATCATTCCCGGAACAGACGGATTGGTTCATATCTCCCAATTGGACACAGAACGTGTCAATTCTGTGGAAGACATTGTGAGTGTTGGTGATGAAATCACAGTCATGATCACAGATATTGATACCAATGGCAAGATCCGGCTTTCAAGACAGGCTGTTTTAGAAGGTTGGACTGTTGAAGAAGCCAAAGAGCGCGATCGAGGTGGAAAGCCATCAGGTGGACGTCCCGGTGGACAACAGCGTAGTGGTGACCGCAACAATCGTGGAGATCGTGGCGGAAATCGTGACAATCGCTCTGGAAGTCGTGGCGGACAAAACCGATATTAAACCTTTAGCGCAATTTTTAAATTCAGAGACTTTTAAGTATTAAATTTTATCTGTAATTTGAAGAAACTAAACCATCTCAGTAATAATAAAACCTACTGTATCTAGCTGGTAGTGTAAGAAAATATGTCAAAGCGGTGAAAATAAAATCTCACCGCTTTGCGCGTCCTGTTTATTATGTTTGTTGATTATTTTATATCAATAACTATGTCACCGACATCAAATGGATCGCCACATTCTGGGCAGAACTTTGGAGGGCGAGTTTTATCATCCGGTTCCCAACCGCATTTGTCACATTTGTATTGTGGTATCCCAGCGGGTTTTGCCCTTCCACATTCAGGGCAGAATTTACCTTTGTTGTCCAAACCACAAGTACATATCCAATAATTTGTCGCAACAGCCTCAGTCGCCACTTCAACAATCTCACCTTCTATTTCTGAGTCTTCCACGTCTACGACAATAGCAGCTTCGTATTCGGCAAACTCTTCCGGCGACATATGAGCCAATGTTGAGAGATGGCTCTTTAGCCTATGAGCCATTGGCTTAAACGTTACCAGTGTGAGCCCACCAGATGCAGCTCCGCCAAGTATTGGCACAGCTTTTGATACTCCCTTGGCAAATGTTTCCTTCACCATTTTTTGCCCCAACATTGCCGTAATTTTCTTCACAATTGGATAATACCACGTCTTAGTGAGTGCTTTTGTAGCAATCTTTTTTGTAACAGCCCTCATTGCTGTTTCACCGAACAACTTGGTCACGACTTTGTTAGCGGCTCCTACACCAGACATCACGCCGATAAACAAAATTAGTTGAGACTCCATTTCTGAATCAATCTTAGACGATTCGGTAAATATCTCGGTCCATCCATAGATGTATGCCAATTCTTGTGCAATGCGGATAACAAATCCGTAGAACTGCACCAAGTCAGCCGGGATAGTACCCACCATAGCGAACCCGCCTGGTATGCCTGCAGCTGTTGATATTGCAGTTACTCTGATGGTTTCTGCATTTATCACAGCGTTTGCAAGACTATCCAGTTTTGCAATCGGAATGCCGGCATGAAGCGTTCCCTCAACGATAGCTTTTTGCAACTGCCTGTGAGTACACAGCTTGTTGAGGTTCTTAGTCAGAAACTCTTCTCGATTGATATGGACAAGTGGCAGTTTTGACGCACTCTCAATAACAGTTGTGAATGATGGTTGTTCCATAATGATCCTTCCTTAAAATATTTTTGCGTTATTGGCGAATCTTGTTTTGCGGACAAAGGCGTTTCTTTATAAGATGTGTAATTTTTGCGAGTAATCTAGAATATGATTGCAGAAATAAATAATAAATATTTCATAATCTATTTAAAGTTTATTATAGCTTTACATCTGTGCGCATACCATACTTTTACAGGATCTCATATAACAATGGGAAAAAAAGTGCATGAAGTTTTTACTTAATGTGGCGCACGCACTATGTTCGCTCTTCCGATCATAATTATGTTCAATCGATTTTTTTGTCTGTAACAGTGGTATCGTCGTTTGGTTTCTCTTGGTACCGCTCCATACGGGAGGTCTTTTTTTTAACCAGAGGAATCATTTTCATGCCTGGTGGGTGGGCAGGTAAGGCATTTCCGGACCCGGGATATTTAATAATTTGGACAAGGCCGCTCGCATTGCTGTGCGGTCATCCCAGAGATATTCAATTTCCCCGAAACACATGGATTGTTCATGACCTTTTCCACATGCTATAACCAAATCCTCTACTTTTGCCATTTGAACACCTAATTCTATTGCATTCCCCCGATCAGGTACAACAAACAGGTTTTTACCCAGAATAGCTCCCTGACTTTCTGCTGCATGCTGCATTTCAGCCAAAATTGAATCCAGGTCTTCTGTACGAGGGTCTTCGGCAGTAATAATGGTGATATCCGCCAATTGGGCAGATTTTTCTGCCATTAATCTTCTTTTAGCCCGATCGCGCAACCCGGCAGATCCAAATATGGTGATTACCCTTCCATTTGTTATTTTCTGCACTGTTTTGATAGCATTTTCGAGGGCATTCGGTGTGTGTGCAAAATCAACAATCGCATGGAAGGGTTGCCCCATGCGTATCTGTTCCATGCGACCAGGGACTGCCTGCATATTTTCTATTCCTTTTGCAGCAAGGTCAGGATTGATTTTTAGTCCGAATATTCCCACAGATAAAGCAGCCAGAACATTTGAGATATTGAAATCACCTGGTAAATGAGAATGTACATCTACTGTAAAATTACTTCCTCTTGCTTTGAATCGGACTCCATCTTTTCCTGGTTGGATTTCCTCAGCCCAGATATCATGTTTTTCTTGAATGGAGTAAAAAATCTTAGGAACATGCGAAATATTTTCTAAATAATCACTGGAATAATCGTCTTTGTTGATGATCGCTAAACGATCGGGGAAGAATGATTTTACCTCCGTTTGGTTGAGTGATTCAAAGAGCCGTCCTTTTGCTTGTAAATAGGCAGAATATGAGCCATGATAATCTAAATGTTCATGGGTAATATTGGTAACAACAGCAATATCAAAATCACAACCTGTCACCCTGTGCTGTGCTAAACCATGTGATGTTGCTTCCAGAACTACATGGGTCAATCCAGCTTGCTTCATGCGCCACAGATAATATTGCACCGCTGGTGCTTCAGGTGTGGTAACATGAAATCCTGTATCGAGCACTTCCTCCCCTATTTGTGCATTTACTGTCGAAATCATACCTGCCTTGAATCCGGCAGATCGCAATATTTCATAAATAAGGTTGGAAGTTGTTGTCTTTCCATCAGTGCCTGTCACCCCAATCAGAACCATAGAACGAGATGGATATCCATAATAACTGGCTGATAAATATGCCAATGCTTCTCTTGAATTTTCGAATTGAAGATAGGGAATATCCAGGTATTCCCAATTCTCAATTGATTGAGAACCAATCACAGCAACAGCTCCTTTTTTTGCAGCAGCTTCTATATAATTATGTCCGTCAACATTTTCCCCTTCCAATGCAACAAAGATTTGTCCTGGTTCTATCATACGTGAGTCGTACTGAATTCCCTCAACCACTACATCAGTTTGAATAGATGTACAGTTATAGGAAATGGAAATATTTTCAAGAATTTGTTTTAATGTCTGTTTTTGCATATTGTCATTATATAAAAAAAGGTTGGAAGCAAGCAAATACCTCCAACCCTGATTTAAATTTTATAAGTAATTACTTTAATGATCTCTGTAAATTGGACAGTTGACCAGCAACAGATCCGTCAACGACGCGATCACCAATTCTTACAACCAATCCACCCAGAATGGAAGGATCAACCCTGAAACTAATGCTGGCTGTGTCGCCAATTTTACTGAGAACGTCTTGTTTAACAGTCTGTTGTTCCTCAGGTGTCAATGGTAAAGCACTGGTAACTTCAGCTCCTGAACCAGAAACTGATTGATCTTCGATGACAACCACTCTTCCATTTTTTACACCACTGAAGAATTCAGCCAGAAGTGTTCTTTGACGCTTTTCATCTAAAGCTTCCCCAATCAATTTCTGGGCTGCAGCAATAGCGATTGCAGAAACGTCACCGCGCATCTCACTCAACAAGCGGACGCGTTCTTCTTCAACTTCTGACAAAGCATTTTCTCTTTGTTTTTCAATGCCTTGTTTGGCTTCAGCCACCATTTCTTTTTGAAGCGCTTCTGCCCGCGAGGTTGTTTCCCGAATAATCTCATTGGCTTTTAACTGTGCATCGCCAATAATTTTATCTGCGGCTTTTTCTGCGGTCGCTCGTGCATCAGCGGCTATACGTGCATCTTCAAGACCCTGTGCTATTTTAGTCCTTCGTTCTTCCAGCATTTTTGTCACAGGACCAAAAACCCAGGCTCGCAACACAACATAAACAATCGCAAAGTTTATGATGTGTACCAATAAAAATCCCAAATTTAAACCAAGTTTTTCCAATGTTCGCTCCTTTCTTGTCTAGAGGACGAACAACATCATGAAGGAAACAACCAGACAATAGATAGCGATTGCCTCAGCAAATGCAATACCTAGAATCATAGTGGTTAATATGTTGCCGTATGCATCAGGATTGCGAGCCATGCCATTTAATGCGCCCTGGACCAATAAACCGATACCAATACCTGCGCCTAAGGCTCCAATCATTGATAATCCGGCACCAATAAATTTTGCAGCTTGAATTAATTCACCTTCCATTATTCCTCCATAAATTTGCAATTAATGATCAGCGTGTTCGTCATGCCCCTGTGTAGCCTGTACCATAAAAACCATGGTTAACATACCGAACACAAACGCCTGGATTGCTCCCATAAATAATTCGAACAAGAATATGCCAGCCGGGGCAAATATGGGCAACATGGATCCCAATAAAGCCACCAACACCGTACCTGAAAACATCACGCCAAAAAGACGGAATGTAAACGATAAAATTTTTGCCATTTCTGAAATTAATTCCAAAAAACCTACCAGAAAATCGATAAATCCCAAAGCAGGTTTTTTAAATAATGTTCTTACATTAAAAAATTTTGAAAAATAACCTATGCCCTGTGTTTGCACCCCGATAAGCTGTGTCATAAAAACTGCGATGAGTGCGAGTGAAAGGGTGAAATTAAGGTCTGTCGATACACCACGGAAGAAGGGCGTAACGATATAACCCTCTCCCTCTTGTGCTTCCTGAGGAAGAATGTTGTACCAATTACCACCTAAAGCCTGGATTTCATATCCATGATCGTAATGATGGAGCACACCAATTGTCTCCATACCAGGAATGATTTTCATAAAATTGGCAACAATCACAATAATCATGATCGATGCAAACCAAGGAAATATCTTCTTGGTATATTTTCCGGCTGAGGTCGCAGTCATGTTGTATAGAACTTCAACCAGCATCTCCATGATAGACGTAATGCCTTTGGGAACTAAATTTCCGCCCTGCAATGCTTTTTTCACAGCCAAAGCCATCAATATGATAACGATATCCAGCACCAGCAATGTCGGCAAAGTATTGACCAGATAAAAATCGCCAATGACTGGAAGGGTAAATAATGGTTCTAATAAAATTCTTTCTGGAGCAACCTGAATATGTGGTTGAATTGGGGATGCAATAAAGGTTATTGAAACCCAGGTAAGGATTAGTAATCCTAACACCCACCACCGGTATTTTCCCCACCTCCACTTACGAGTTTTTTCCAAGTTCTACCTCCTTATGATCGGGATTCTCTTGTGGTTGAGATGATTTAATCTTGGAAATTGCTACACGCACTACTAATAACATAACACCCAAAGATATGGGTATACTGACAATCATTAACCCTACTGTGTACATCGGTTTTGTGTCGAAATGATTATCTAACCATAAACCTCCAAATAACGCACCTATCACAATCAATAAGGTTAAACAACCAACCTGTCCAGCAACACTGGCAAGTGTTAAGTTAAAAATTTTCGTTTTTGAATCAACGGGGGCTGGTTTCTCAGATGCCATATTAAAAAATTATATCAGATTCAAAAAATAGTATCAATGAAGCAACATCAGATTTGTAGAAGCAACTTCTAACCAATTCAACCAGGGAGTAAATATCACGCCCATAAGAATGATCCCAATTACACAAACAGACAATGCCAGCTTCCAACCCAGGTAAATGGTTTGCGATTTTGATTCCTCACTATCTGCAAATGTTATCCTGAGCACTGTTAGGTAATAGTATAAGGCAATGATTGAATTAACAATACCGATAATCAACAACCAGATTAAACCAGCATCCATCGCTGCCATAAAAACAAGCACTTTGCTAACGAAACCACCAAATGGAGGAATTCCTGCCAGAGATAACACAGCAATGAGGAAAACAAGTGCAATTCCAGGAGATCGTTGCATTAATCCATGGAAAGACTCGATCTCACTTGATTTCTTAGATTTTTCAACAATGTGTATTACACCAAAAACAGCCAGGTTGGTAAATAAATAGGCCAGCAAATAGTACATGGATGCTTTGAAACCCAATGCTGTTCCAGAGGCTACACCTATTAATATGTAACCAGCATGCGCGATTGATGAATATGCAAACATGCGTTTGATATCCTTCTGCACCAATGCCAGCAAATTACCAACGAACATGGAGGCGGTAGCCATCAGTGCTAATAATAATGTCCAGCTTTGAGGTTCCGGTGAGAAAATTGACACCATAAATCTCATGATGACAACAAAACCAATTGCTTTCGATGCCGTGGACAGATACCCAGTAATCGGTGTCGGCGCACCCTGATAAGCATCTGGTGCCCAAAAATGAAATGGAAATCCGGAAATTTTTGCTCCAAATCCTACGATCGTTAATAGCAAGATAAATACTAACAATCCTGTAGAAATTTTTCCAGCTTCAATGGCTGCCAGGATTTCCGTGAAATGTGTGCTGCCTGTGAAGCCGTACAAAAGACTGAACCCGTACAATAAAACTGCTGATGTGAAAGCACCAAACAGGAAATATTTCAAACCACTTTCAATTGAAAAATTATTATTGGTAAGAAAACCGACCAGAACATAAAGAGGAATCGCAGTCGTTTCAATCGCCAGATAAAGCAATATGATATTGGAAGAAGCTGCCATCATACTCATACCGATCACGCTCAACAACAACATGGCAAAGTATTCGCCTTTGTCATTTACTTCCTGATGATACATAGAGAATAAAGTCGTGATCGCGGCACCTATCATCACAATCAATTGGAATGTAAAACTGGCTGCGTCCACCCGCATCATTCCTCCCCACGCATAACGGGTGGTATTTCCTGGTGATAAAAATAAAAGAGTAACCAGGATGATGATTAACAAACCCAAAAACGTGATCCAACTAATTGTGTTTCCATTAATTTGTTTTTTTCGAAACACATCAACAATCATCACTATGGCAATCAAACCAAGTAGAAAGATTTCTGGCAAAATGGCTATCAAATCAAAATGAGTGATCATATTCGACCCCATTTATGCACCTCCCAGAATTGCCAGGATATGATTTACACCAGTCTCTATCAGCGGTACCATCAGACTGGGTACCAATCCAATGGCAATCATAAACAAACTGAGCAATCCAATAACAATTTTATCTTTGGCTGTGATATCTTTTACTTTGCCTTCGAATTCTTTCGGCAGTTCTCCAAAGAAAACTTTGCGGACAACCAGTAAAATATAGGCGGCAGTCACAACAATGGAAATCACTGATATGATCGCCACAACCGGTGCTACCTGCCAGACACCCATATATATGGGAATTTCAGCGATGAAACCGGAAAGCCCTGGCATACCCATCGATACCAGACCACCAACGATAAATCCAACCATCGCCCATGGCATTACTTTATATAAACCACCCAATGAAGCGATATCACGGGTATGCGTTCGATCATATACCATACCAACAATAGAAAAGAAGAGGGCTGTCATGACACCATGCGAGAACATTTGTAATCCAGCACCTAATAATCCATTGTAATTTAAGGATGCAAATCCAATTAACACCAACCCCATATGTGACACCGATGAAAAACCAATCACATATTTAAAATCTTTTTGAATCATGGCGATAAAAGCGCCGTACACCACATTGATCGTCGCTAAAACCATGATCCAGGTAGCCCAATGCCTGGCGCCTTCAGGCAATAACATGATCCCGACTCGTAGTGCTGCAAAAACGCCAACTTTCATCTCGACACCTGCCAATAACATTGAAATTGCTGTTGGAGCTGCCACATGACCATCTGGTGCCCAGGAGTGAAACGGGAAGATACCTCCTAATATTGCAAATCCAAGGAAGACAAATGGGAACCAAATTCTTTGCATCTCAACGGAGAAAGCAGTGTTTTCAAGCAACAAAAGATCGAATGTCTTCTCAGGTGAAGCCTGGTAAATAGCCAATGCGCCAATCAAAGCCAGGACAGAACCAATAAATAAGTACAGTGTAAGCTTCATACCGCCATAATTACGGGTTTTGGGGTATCCCCATATCACAATCATCAAGTATTTCGGAAAAACTGCTAATTCGAGGAAAAAGAAGAGCAAGAATAAATCCAGTGAGGAAAAAACACCTAAAACACTGGTAGCTAAAAACATCAAATAGGAGAAGAATTCGTTTGGGCGGTTATCAATATTCCATGAAACCATCACACCCGAAAAAACAACCAGTCCTGTCATCACCAGCATGGCAACGCCGATTCCATCTACACCCAGATGGTAGGATATTCCCAATTGAGGCAACCAGGGAAGGTATTCTGTAAATTGATAACCGGCTTTTTCAATGCTATAACTTGCCCAAATAATCAAAGTTAATGCAAGTACAAGACTGGAAGCAGCCAGAGCAATCGGTCTGATCCAACCAGGTTTCTGCCGCCCAAATAATAGGATAATCAGTCCAGCGATCAGTGGTATAAAAATGGTTACACTCAGGATAGGAAAATCCATTCCATCACCTCTTTAGAAGAAAAAATTTACTGCATGATTGATTAAATTCAATATTGATGCTGGCCAAATTCCAATCCAAAGCATCAAAACCATCAAGGGAGCAATTACCCATACTTCTCGATTGCTGATTTCCGGGATTGCTAACCAACGATCATTTCTAGGACCGTGAAGCACACCAGCAATAGCCTTCAGAATATATACACCAGTAAAGAACAAACCGATCATGGACAATGCTGTGGCAAGCGGGAATATTCCCCAGGCACCTCGAACCACGAGGAATTCAGAGACAAAACCATTTAATCCGGGTAAGCCCAGAGCTGCCATCGCTGTAAACACAAAAATGGCTCCGTAGCGGGGAAGAATTGGCCATAAACCGCCCAATTCATCCAACTGACGGGTGTGGGTACGATCATATATAACGCCAACCAGGAAAAACATTCCTGCGGATGTTAATCCATGATTGAACATTTGAAGAATGGAACCGTTTAATGCGATCGTGGCACTTTCAATTACCCCGTTGTCAGTTGATTGCCAGGCAAAGGCAGCTGCAGCAATCCCTAAGACAACAAATCCCATGTGATTGATGGACGAGTATGCTACCAACCGTTTCAAATCTTTTTGTGCAAATGCTGCCAGTGCACCAAAGATGATGGCAGCTGTCGCTAGAACCGCTAAGGCTCCTGCATAGCGATTTGCCTCAACCGGAAAAAATGGAATGACCAGACGAATAAAACCATAAGCGCCTAATTTCAGCAGAACCCCAGCCAGAATCATTGATCCAGCCGTGGGTGCTTCAGTATGGGCATCCGGTAACCAGGTATGTACTGGCCAGATAGGCACTTTGATGGCAAACGCCAACACGAAAGCCCAGAAGGCGATTGTCTTCACTGAAGTTAATGATAAACCTAATGGTATTGCTTTTTGGAAATTTGCTTCGGTCAAAGTTGGCCACAATTGGTAAATTTTTACCAGGTCAAAACTTCCGGTCGTGATACCAACAATTTGTATCGAGAGCAGCAATCCCAGGGATCCTGCCATGGTAACCAGGATAAATTTGAGCGCAGCATAATTGCGTTTTGCCCCACCCCATTGGTTGATGAGAAAATACATAGGGATTAATCCAATTTCCCAAAACAGGAAAAAGACTAATAGATCCAAGGAAATAAACACACCTAAAACACCGGTTTCCAGGAATAAAAACAGTGCCATGTAAGCTTTGACCTGATCCTTGATTCCATAAGAAGCCAGGATGGCTAATGGAGTCAATATCGTTGTCAGTAGAACCATTGGTAACGAAATACCATCCACACCAAAATGGAAAGAGGATCCAATAGCGGAAAACCAGGGTAAAAATGTCTCAAATTGAAAACCAGGTTGGGTTTGATCAAACTGGAACCATAAAAGAATCGATAACAGGAACGGAATTAAGGAACTTCCAAAAGCAACCCATCGAATCGTGTTTTTGTTGGTTGTTGGCAAAACAACAACAAGAATCGCTGCCAAGGTTGGAAGTAAAAGAATGTAAAAAAGTAAATTATTTTCCATCATATTTTCCTTAATCAATCCCTAAAACAAAATTAAATAGAAGATAAAGCCACCCAGCAAAGAAAATGCGAGCGCTAGTATCATATAGTCCTGAATCCGGCCAGATTGAGTGACTTTGAGATTGGTTCCGATTTTTCTTGTCCCGGAAGCCAATTTGTCTCCACCCCGGTTGATGACTGGTAAATCGAACCAATATCTGAATTTCTCACCCAACCAGATGCTGATTTTTCCTATTCCATGTAGAAAACCATCAAAAATCTTTTGATCAAACAATTGATAGACTATTTTTTCGGAAACCCATTCGGCTGGTCTAATAAAAACAAATTGATAGAACTCATCAACATAATATTTGTTTGCCAATACTTTATAGAACCCGGAAAGTGACCATTCCAATGGATCTTTATCGGTTTCTGTGATGCTGCGGTACAGGAGTCCACCTAGAAATAAACCGCCCAGGCTAACAACCAGGGAGGTGATCAATGGGATAGAGCTGTGATGCTCAACCACAACATGTTCCCCATGTAGCATGGTCCCTAAAAATGTCTCGAGCCAGTTAGGCACCAGACCTCCGATGACAGGGAAGTATTCTGGTATACCTACCCATCCAATCGTTATGGCAAAAAATGATAAAACGATCAATGGAACTGTCATGGTGTTGGGTGTCTCATGAGCATGTTTAGCAGCCTCTGTACGTGCTTTACCAAGGAATACGAGAGAGATTTGCCGCATTGTATAAAAAGCTGTAATAAACGCGGATATTGCCAACACCCAAAATACAATGCTGAAGCCACCATTGAATGCACCGGATAGGATTTCATCTTTCGACCAAAAGCCGGCTGTTATAAAGGGAAATCCTGCCAGTGCGAAACCACCAATAACAAAAGTTGCAAAGGTTATAGGCATTTTTTTATAAAGCCCACCCATGTTATACATATCCTGAGGATCAATATGTTCCTGGGTATGTAATACCCCATGCTCCATGCCATGGATGATGGATCCTGATCCGAGGAATAACAACGCTTTGAAAATAGCATGGGTTACAAGATGAAAAGCAGCGGCAACATAGGCACCCACCCCCAAAGCAGCAATCATGAACCCTAATTGAGAGATGGTGGAATAGGCAAGCACTCTTTTCACATCTCTTTGAGCAACAGCAATTGTCGCAGAGAATAATGCAGTAAAAGAACCAATCACAGCCATCACCAACATGGGTGTGGTGATTGATGCTCCTCCATCCCATCCTGCTGACAGAACCGGGAAAAACCGAATCGCCAGGTAAACACCTGCGGAAACCATTGTAGCAGCATGAATCATCGCTGAAACCGGGGTTGGGCCTTCCATTGCATCCGGCAACCAGATATGCAATGGGAATTGGGAACTCTTGCCAACCACACCCATAAATATGAGCAATCCGATTAACCCAGCCCAGGACAAACCGAGAACTGGCGAGATGGTTGTGGCAAGATTATGGATAACATCCTCAGAAAAAATTACTTCATATTGAAGACTGCCTGTGATGGTATAGAGAGCAGCCAGACCAATTAACATAAAAACATCGCCAATGCGGGTAGTTAGAAAAGCTTTTTGGGCGGCAGCCTTTGCAGATGGTTTGGCGTACCAGAAACCGATCAAGAGGTAAGAGCATAAACCCATAATTTCCCAACCAATATACAGGGTCAGTAAATTATTGCTGACCACCAACAAATACATGGCAAACGCAAACAATCCAAAGAAGCCAAAAAATCTGGCATACATCGGTTCAATCGAAGGAACATGCTGATGTTTTCCTTCCTGATCAATGATTTCTGCTCCGTGTGGTGGCAATCCAGGGCGATCATGATCCCCTTCTGGTTGGCCAAAATTATGATATCCAACACTGTAAATAAAGATCATTAATATCGTCCAGGAGACGAAAAACAATGTGATTGTTGTGAGAGCATCAACCTGCACACCAATTTTCAACCAGGTTTCAGCAGTTGGTAACCATGAAATTGAGCTGGAAATCCCCTTTTCAATGACCTCTAGATTTGTCACTGCAAATATAATAATGATCATGCTGAGCAACCAGGAGATGAAAGCCGAACCGATAGCCAATGAATGGCTCAGCCGATTGTTTTTATAGGTTACCAGAAAAATGATAAAGAAAGCCAGAAGTGGTGCTAATGGGATCAACCAGGTGATGAGTTCATAATTCATTGATATCCTCCATTAACCTTTAAGTACATTAATATCTGATGCAACCACGGTTTTTCGCACACGGTAAACAGCAAGGATGATTGCCAATCCAATTGCTACCTCTGCAGCAGCCGCAATGATCACCACGGCTGCAAATACTAAACCGTTGATTTCTGTGTATCCAAGTAATTGAGAATGATAATGCCAGAATGCCAGAATATTAATATTGACTGCATTTAACATTAGCTCAATACTGATCAACACAGCCACAGCATTCTTTCGGGAAATAGCCCCAAACATGCCAATACTGAATAAGACTGCAGCTAAGATCAAATACCAGGAAAGTGGGATCATTTTTTCTCCCCTCCTTTTTTATCCATGGCGACGTACACACCTCCAACCAGAGCTCCTAAAAGTAATAATGACGCAAGCTCAAACGGTAAAGCATAACCTGCTGGATCCAGTAATCCTTCACCAAATGCAATAATGCTCTCCTGTCCTTGAAATTCCAAAGGTATCAATATTGTGTTGATAACATCACTACTGGAAATTTGGCTGATGAAAATCACAGCAAATATCAGAACAAGTAACAGCACAATACCCCATGATCGATTGATTTGCATTTCTTCATCACTCATGATGTTCCTGGTTAACATGATCGCAAAGATCAAAACAATGGCAATCGCCCCGATGTAAACAAGGATTTGTACTGCTGCAAAGAAACTTGCTTCTAATAAAGCAAAAATGATCGCTACACCCATCAACGTAACAATCAACCACAAAGCTGCATGAAAGATATTTCGAAAACTGACCACAAATATGGCGGAAAGAATTGTGACAAGAGCGACAAGGATAAAAACAATTTGTAAGGGAGTCACATTAACCTCCTGTTTCCGATTGTGTAAATGGGTTTGTTGGTTGGGCTAAAGCTCGCTTTTTAGTAGAGACTACTTTTCTCTCTTTTTCTTTTTCAAACTTCCTGACGATCGCAAATCCAACCACAAATAATGCCACATTGATCACCAAAAAAATCAGAACTTGCAGCCATTGATTCGTATTTTCAATCAACTTCGCAACAAAAGCAATGACGATAAACAAAGCTAAAGCCAATGGTGTCAGGAATTTCCAGGTGATTGCCATCATCTGATCCACACGGTAACGTGGCAAGCTACCTCGAATCCAAACACCCAGGAACCAGACAATAACAGTTTTGATTAGCAAATAAACGAAACCCAAAATCGGTATTTGTTCAGCGCCTGGACCTCTCCATCCACCGAGGAATATTGATGAAAAGATCACCGCGGATGTAAATGCTCTTAAGAAGTCAGCCACGTAAAACATGCCAAATTTAAGACCGGAATATTCCACATTAAAACCTGCCACCAGCTCTGACTCAGCCTCGGCTAAATCAAAAGGCGCACGGCCATTCTCTGCAATTGATGCGACGAAGAAAATAAAAGCACCTAACGGAAGAAAGAAGATATACGCGATCGTTTGCAATTTTACAATATCTCCCAGTGCCATGGATCCTGATAATATGACTATCGCCAATAAAACAATCGCCATTGGAACTTCGTAGGAAATCATTTGCGCAGAAGCGCGGAATGCAGCTAACATGGAAAATTTGTTGTTGGATCCCCAACCAGCCAGAATGACTCCAAGCTCTCCTAACCCTCCTACACCAAGTATGAATAATAATGCGACATTGAGATTCGATCCTCGAACACTATCCGAGAAAGGCACAACTGACCATAACAAAAGAACCGATGCGACAGAAATTATGGGTGCCAGATGATATGGTATGGGATCAACGCCATCAGGAATAATATGTTCTTTAATAAAAATCTTCAACATGTCAGCAATAGGTTGAAAGATTCCCCAGGGACCAATTCGATTTGGACCTAATCGATCCTGTAGTCTACCGATGATTTTTCGTTCAGCCCAAATGAGGATCAATGTAAATAGCAAAGCCCCTGTTCCGAGAATGGCTGCACCAATTAAATACAAAATGAAGGTTTGCCACTCTGGTGCAACCCCCCAATTTTCCAATAATTGCACAATCCATTTTTCAATTCCAATGATTGGGTCACTTAAGAATTCCAGTATTTTCATGCTATATCTCTCTTTTGGAATTATTGCCAGGTTAATGCATCTTTTCGCCACACATACAGATACCCTCCTAATAGGATAAGTATAAATATTATGGCTTCAACAACTGCAAACAATGCTAATTTCCCATATGCAACTGCAAATGGGAATAGAAACACTATTTCCACATCAAAAATTAAGAAAACTAAGCCATACAAATAGTATTGGATCTTAAATTGAATCCAGGTAGGATTGTAAGTTTCCATTCCACATTCATAAACCGAATTCTTAATTTTTGTTGGTTTTTTGGGTGATAAGATACGTGCCAGAAAGATGGCTACTGCCGGTAAAAACATTGCAATAATGAAAAATATACCTATATACATCCATTGGTTTAGCATAGACTCTCCTCAATTTTTTCCTAGCTGTTGATAAATCTCGCCCAACCTGCCGACGCAAGTTCATTTTATCACAAAGGATATTTATTGCTTTATTTTAAATTAGGAATTTTCTTATCAATAATAATAATTAATTATAATAGTTTTTTATTTTTGGAAACCTTTAAAGACCTTATTTTTCTGGAAGAACGAATCAAATAAATAATATTTAGAATGGTGAGAAAGGATAAAATCCATTGAGTACTGCCAATTTTCAAACCGAAGACACTTTTATTGTTTATAAATATATTTTTTGTGAAGATGAGTTCTCTTTGAATTTCTTCTTCATCACCACCAGAAAAAGTATTTATATATAGCCAGACAGTCCCAATAATATCCTGGTTTGTAATTGACTCAATTCGCCAATTCATGGTGATATCTCTTTCTGCAACAATCGGTGTGATGGAAATACCAGGGGGAGTGAGTTCTGCGCCAGTCAAAACAAAATCGACTTCTAAATTTTGAATTTTTTTGGAGTCTAACTCAGATAAATTTTGCTCCTCAATAATCAATCCATTTTGAGATTTCTCATCTATAAGTTGAAGATTAATTTTTTCTGCTCGACCGTACCAAATTTTCTCGGGAAGGTTTAATTTTAATAAAGTTTGGGACAAATTATCATTTGTGATATTAATTTCACTCACCAACCTTGGATTGGGGAAAATAACAAAAATCTGCATGACGAGAAATAGCAAAAGTACGAGGAAAGCAATCAATGTCCTAATTTGTATTTGCATTATTTCATTATATCTGGACGGAGAATAATTTTCCTGATCAAAAAATATTTTTTTATATTCTAATGATGCAAATTTTAAAATTTAAATAAAAAATGCACCCAGAAGCAGGAATGCATTTAAGCAGTCTTGCCCTATCCTATGTAAATTTCTACCTTCGTTCCATCTTCATCATCCACATGGATATATAAGGGTTCATCCTTTTTTAATTGTTGGTCAATAGTCACCATTAATTCTTCTAAATCTAATCCTGATACATTCGAAGGCAACTTTCCTTTGAAGACTCGGGAAAAAAATCCAATTAGCTGGAATGGTAAAGGAAAAGCCAAAAAAATCCTCTGTGGACTTTCACCTTTGGGTTGTTTAATATTTAAATGGATCCATCTGGCGCGTTGTAAAATCCATCCAAAGTAAATTAAAAACACGCCAATGAGGAAAGGTATCCAGGTTAACCAGAATTTAATACCTAAACCTGAAGTTAAATAATTTTGGTATAACCAGGTTGAAGAAAATACCGTCAATAAAACCCCAAATAACAATGGGACAATCCAAAAAACAATAGACCAGGCTGGTTTTTCTTTTTTATCAGAATCTGTGGTCTTATTATGTATGATTTGCTCTTTGTAAATCACTTCAGGTTTTTTCTGGATTACAACTTGATTTTCTTCAAATGCAGATAATAGGTCAGAAGCTTCCTCTAAAGAAATTTCGCCCCATTCGACTTTCTTTAAAATTTCCAATCGATTCTGTTCCATCAGTTGTCCTTTTCGTTAGAGTTGTTCCAATGCTCGTAATAAACGATCTGCTTCTTCTGCAGTAATTTTCTTATCCTGTAACATATGCAAAATCATCATTTTTTCTTCAGTGCTTATGGGTGATGATTTTGGCCCTCTAGGTTGGGGTTCGACTGGTGGGCGAGATGGTCGAGGAGGTCGAGGCATCCCAAATTCTTCTTTAAAGGAAAATTTTCTTTCCATTTTTTCCATGGCTTTTTGGATCTTCTCATCAGCCATTTGAGTTTTCTCACGTATCCTTTCACCTATTTCCCCGTCGATATCAAATAGGTCAGAAAAATCAAATCCACTGCTTTGTAAAGCTCGTGTTTCAAATTTACGCTCAATCTCATCCAAATAAGCTTCATCGGCTGATGCGAAATTCTGATTAATTTCAAAATCAGCTTCTCCATCACTGACTTTTATATTTCCTCCGGCTTTTAATTGAACCGCTTTCTCACCACTTCCAAATTTTTTCTCAAATTTACCATTGGTAAATTTTTCACTGCTGTCTTGATAATTTATGGACGCAATTCCACCTGCCCTGGCATTAATTACTGTATTATCAAGATCCTTAATATTGAGTTTGATCGATCCGCCAGCCCGTAATTGATTTTCATTTCCCACAAATTGATTGGTCATCATTTTTAGATTGCCACCAACAGAAGTACTAAGACTGATACTGTCTGCCTTACCCGACAAATTTCCGCCTACACCATTAATGCTTAAAATACCATTTTCAACAATGAAACTAAGGTTGCCACCAACATTACGAATTTTTGCACTAGTAGATATATAACCAATTTTACAATTTCCGCTGACGTTCTCTATGGTCAAACCTTCTGCAGACTGAATTGAACAATTACCACCCACATTTTCAATTAATATTTTCCCTAAATCACCTACAGCTTCCAGATTCCCAAATACTCGTTCAATGACGAATTGGACATGTTTTGGAACAGACAAGATCAAATAACTTTTAGCGTCGATATCCAGAACACCATTGTCAAGATTAAAATTACATTCCTTATTTCCTGGATAGCGGACATCCACTTGATCATTATCCCACTTTCGAAGAAAAACACTCTTTTTGCAATTTATAGTTATTGTATTAACATCTTTGAAGGTTGACGTTTCCATATATAACTCCAATCCATTATTTTCTAAAATTAGTTTAGCATAAATTGAAAATTTGTCAATATAATTATAAATATATTTTAAATTGGTTTCAATATTTTCAATATTCGATCAATGATTATAAATATTTTTTTATTCATAAAACAGATTGCTCTATTATTTTGAAAATATCGAATTATGAGTACACTTAGTCATAATAAATCAAAGCAGGAGAAAATTAATGAACTACAAACCCGAGCCTTTCAGAATAAAAATGGTTGAGCCAATTCGATTGATTTCAAGGGAAGATAGAATTAAGGCCATAAAAACAGCTGGATATAATCTGTTCAATTTGAGAGCTGAGGATGTCTTCATAGATCTGCTTACTGACTCTGGTACTGGTTCAATGAGTCAAAATCAATGGGCAGCTATGATGACTGGAGATGAATCATATGCCGGGGCGAAATCTTATTTTCGTTTTTCGGATATTATGAAAGAGATTTTTGGATTTGAATATTTTGTCCCTACACATCAGGGTCGCGCTGCTGAGAATATTTTAGTCAATATTTTAGTCAAACCGGGTCAGTTTATACCTTCCAATATGCATTTTGACACAACCGAAGGGAATATTCGTGCAGGGAAAGCTTTTCCTGTAAATCTTGTCAATGAAAACGCATTTGACACTTCTAATCTTGATCCTTTCAAAGGCAACATGGACCTGAAAAAATTGCGAGAATTTATCCAAACAACAGGGCCAGAAAATATACCGTTTGGAGCTATAACCATTACTAACAATGCTGGAGGTGGCCAACCTGTCAGCATGGAAAATATTCGTCAGGTCGCTGAGATTTATCACGAATATGGAATCCTTTTCTTTATTGATGCCTGCCGATTTGCTGAGAATTCATATTTCATTAAACAAAGAGAGACTGGATACCAAAATCACTCGATCCTGAGTATTGCACAGGAGATCTTCAGTTATGCTGATGGAGCCTGGATGAGTGCTAAGAAAGATGCTTTAGTGAATATCGGTGGGTTTCTGGCCGTCAGAGATAATGGTATCTATCAAAATATTTGTAATGAATTAATCCTCAAAGAAGGTTTCATCAGTTATGGAGGTCTCGCCGGAAGAGACCTGGATGCAATGGCCGTAGGGCTCCGGGAAGGTCTGGATGAAGATTATTTAGCTTACCGGACCGGTCAAACGGCTTATTTGACCGAAAAATTATCCTCAAATGGCCTCCCTGTTATGCAACCGGCTGGGGGTCATGCTGTCTACCTGGATGCAGGTGCATTACTTCCTCACATACCCCCACACCAATTTCCCGGGCAAACCCTGGCGGTGGCTTTGTATTTGGAGGGTGCCATACGCGGGGTTGAGATTGGATCGGTCATGTTCGCATACCCTGACCCAGACAGTGGTAAAATGATTCACCCCAGATTGGAACTGGTACGATTGGCGATTCCCAGACGGGTTTATACTCAGAGTCATTTGGATTTTGTTGTTGAAACTGCAATAAAGGTTTTTGAACAAAAGAGCAGCTATAAAGGGTTTGAATTCACTTATGCGCCGGAATTATTACGGCATTTTACCGCCCGATTCAAACCTTTATAAACCTGAATTTTTTGCCTGATCCCAAAAAACATCCAATTCTTCCAATAAAAAATCTTTCATGGATTTATTCATATTTTTAACCTGGGTTTCAATATAATTGAAGCGATTCCTGAATTTAAGATTCGTTTCACGCAATATTGATTCAGCATCACCACCATACCACCGGATCAGATTAACAATCGCAAATAATAAATCACCTATTTCTTTTAATTGTGAGTCTTTATCCGTTGCATTTGCGATTTCATTTACCTCTTCATGAATCTTTTCAATAACCGGTTCAACTTTATCCCAATCAAATCCGACACGAGCAGCTCGATTTTGAATTTCCTGTGATTGCGCTAAAGCTGGGTACTCATTAGGTACGCCGGATAATATACCATTTTCTTTTTTGTTTCCATTTTCAGCTCGTTCTGACTCTTTAATCTTTTCCCAATTGGTTAAGACATGATCAACACTATCCACCTGGATATGCGAAAATACATGCGGATGCCGTCGAATTAATTTTTCACTGATGCCTTTGATAACATCGGACATAGAGAACTCGCCAAATTCTGAAGCAATTTGGGCATGAAGAACGATTTGTAATAACAAATCCCCTAATTCTTCTTTTATATGATCAGGGTCTTCTTCATCCAGGGCAGACAATAATTCATACGTTTCGGAAAGTAAATGTGACCGAAGGGACTTATGATCCTGTTCACGATCCCAGGGACAACCATCTGGTGCTCTTAAATGCGCTATGATCTCCTGAAATTCTTCAAATGATGTGTCATTTCCCAATGGTTCCACGTATAAAGAGGTCAATATACCAATATGTTTACTTCGATCAATTTCATATAATGGGATGCTCTCAACTTTTTGTTGTTTGGTCCCGGCAGCATGTATAAGTTTTACTGGGTGTTCGTCCTGATAAACTTCCAACAATGTTTGTTTCACTTCAGATGCAATCATTCTGGAATAAATTTGTGAAATCAAAACCGGACGGTTGGGAGGAAATTGTGGGAAATTCGCGTTGCCTACATCAAAAGCATCTATCAGCGTGATACTGCTAAAAGGATCAATTTCCAAGGCAGTAAAAGTAGGTTCCAAAAAACTGACAGCTTCGAAAACCCTGACAGGAATTCCAAGTTGTTTCGCTCGTTGGCAGATTCGTGGTGAGGTCGTTTCAGCCACAAAAGGATGACCTGGTACTGCGTAGGTGATTGATTTTCCTTCACCGGCTTTCTCAATGATCGTATCAACAATTTTTTCGTACACTTCATCAAAATCATTGAATTTTTGATAGTACTCATCAAAGCTTATGATTTGAATATTCTTTGGAAATCCACCCACTGCAGGATGTTGTGCTGTACGTAAATAAATTAAATCTAATTGATTTAATAACTCCCAGGTTTGTTTTGTGAGTAAATCAATATTTCCCGGTCCAAGACCAATAATTGTTATTCCTGTAAATGATTCCACGCTGTTCACCTGATTATCCAATTTTTCGTTCTTTATCCTTCGTTTGTCAGAATTCTAACCCAGATTTAATAAACAACACAGAACCTGATTGTAAAACAATTCAAGTTCTGTGATTTTTTTAGTAAAGGAAAAAGAATTAACGTTTTGTATAAGTAGGTGCTTTACGAGCTCTCTTCAGACCTGGTTTCTTGCGTTCCTTGACCCGAGCGTCTCGGGTTAACAAACCGGCTTTTCGGAGTGAGGACAAATAGTCTTCGTTCATTTTTACAAACGCGCGAGCTAATCCCAAACGAACAGACTCTGCCTGACCATTAACGCCACCACCACTGACTTTTACTGATACATCAAAACCAGAATTATCTTGATCTACCGCATTGAAGGGAGACAGAATCGAATCCATATCACCTAAGCGCCCAAAATAAACATCCAGTGGTTTTTCATTAATGAGAAACTTACCAGAACCAGAAGTGAGTCGAACACGAGCAGTACTCTGCTTTCTTCGGCCGATACCTTCATAATATTGTGCCATAAATCAATCTCCTTTACGCTACAGCTTCAGGTTTCTGAGCTTCATGAGGATGCTCAGCACCGGAGTAAATTCGCAGGCGTTTAATTAATTGTCGCCCCTGTTTGGTATGAGGCATCATTCCCCATACTGCTGCGCGAATAACACGATCCGGATATGTTTCCATTTGGCGGCGCATAGTTACGCTCTTCAAACCACCCGGGTAATGCGAATGGTGATGATACATTTTTGTATCTAACCTTTTTTGATCAATATCAAGATCTTTTGCATTGATCACAACAACAAAATCGCCCATATCAACACCTGGTGTATATGTGGGTTTATGTTTTCCCAACAAATAACTGGCTATTTGCGTGGCCAGGCGTCCGAGCTTCTGATTCCTGGCATCAACCAATAGCCAGTTTGATTCGGGTGTGCCTTTTATGACATACGTCTTTTCCACGGTCATCCTTTCTCTTAAACAAAAAGGTTTTTTCCTTTTTTAATCATCAAATTTTTTATTTTGATATTGAACCTGCGCCAATACTAACCCATTCGGAATTGCCAATCCTGGCAATTGATCGACTTGATGGTGAACACCATCGCGTAATTGATCTAATGTCCAAACTCCTTGCGCAATCTTTACTTGCAAAAAGACAATTTTTCTAACCATGTGATAAAGAAAAGCATTCGCCTTTATCTGGAAAAGGAATTCCTCCTGGTTGCTAACCCAATTCGCTTCAAAAATCGTGCGAATTGTATTGCCACCTTTTTTGGGAGGTGATCCGAAAGCCGCAAAATTATGCGTACCAATCAGTTCCTTTGCTGCAAGTTGCAGATCCTGGATCGATACCGGAGGCCATACTCTCCATGCGTATCGATCACGCAATGGATCTCTGGTGGGTTGACAGTAAATGCGGTAATGATAGCAACGGGAAATTGCTTCAAAACGGGGGTGGAAAACCTCATTTGCCACCTTTACCGCATGTACTGCAACATCCTTAGGTAGATTGGCGTTTAGTGCTTTTTTTAGGGCTTCTTCTGAGTGTTTCCACTCAAATTCAAACGCTATCACCTGACCTGAGGCATGTACTCCAGTATCCGTCCTTCCCGCCGCAGTTATCGATTGACCATCCCATCCAATTCTTCTGAGGGCGTTCTCAATCTCTAGCTGCACAGTGCGGGTTTCTTCCTGGCGTTGAAAGCCTAAGAATTCGGACCCATCATAAGCTATTTTGACTTGGTAATGTGCCATTTCTTCCGGAAATCCCGGAGGAATTATTCTTCCACCAACTCCAATAACACCATTTCAGCGGCATCTCCCAAACGGGGTCCCAATTTAAGAACTCGGGTATAGCCACCTTTTCGGTTACTGAAGCGAGGTGCAATATCATCAAATAATTTTATTACGATTTCGGGAGCATTCCCGAGACGCGCAGCTACCAAACGGCGAGCGTTCACTTTATCAATGTCACTACCTTCGGCGCTATTGCGCGCAACAGTAATTAGACGTTCTGCTTCACCACGAATGGATGCTGCTTTGGCACGAGTTGTTTGAATTCGCTCATGTTCAAAAAGCTGCCGTATCATAGTTCGGCGTAGTCCTTTGCGTTGGTCGCTGGTGCGACCAAGTTTGTAACCTGCTACACGATGACGCATAGTTGCTTACTCCGTCTCATCTTCTTCTTCATCTTGTTGTAGGAAACCTTTTTCGATCATTTTTTGGCGTAACTCATCCAGGCTTTTCTCACCAAAATTGCGAATGGACATTACTGCCTCTTCACCTTTTTCCAGTAAGTCAAGTACATCACCAACAGTGGTTACACCAGTTCGTTTCAACGAATTGAAAACACGAACTGATAAATCGAGGTTTTCGATAGGTGTCTCAGCAGCTTCACTGGTTAATCGACTTCCACCAGTAGGCTCCTGTTCACTACTTACAACAAAAGTTTCTTCCGAAATACCAGAAATGAAGCGTAAATGGTCAATGAGAACTTTAGAAGCTTCACCAAGAGCTTTTTCAGGTTCTACAGTTCCATCTGTCCAAATTTCCAGTTCCAAACGATCAAAATTAGTGCTTTGACCAACTCGGGCAGACCCTACGATGTAGTTTACACGTCGAACCGGACTGTAAATTGCATCCACGGGTAATTCACCAATTGGTAAACGACCACTCCGATCAGATGCAGGAGAGTACCCACGACCACGTTCAACAGTAAAGTCAAATTCTAACCGAGTTTGATTATCATCAACAGTAAATAAATACAACTCTGGATTCACGACCTCCACTTCAGCTGGTACTTGAATATCGGCTGCAGTGACTACACCTTCTCCGCGTACTTCGAGGTGTAAATGAGCTGAATCAGTATCATGCAGAATTAAGTGTAATTGCTTAATTTGAAGCATCACCTGAATTACGTCTTCCCGTACTCCTGGAATGTCGCTGAACTCATGCAGGACATCCGAAATCCGTACGGAAGTGACCGCTGCTCCATCCAGCGAGGAAAGCAGTACTCGGCGTAATGTATTGCCAAGGGTGACACCGTATCCCCGCTCTAGGGGACTGATGATAAATTTACCGTAATTTCTCGCTTCGGCTTCTCGTTCTACTTTCGGCGTTACCATACTACTTAAGGCGCACACGTTTCACCCCTTCCAAATAACTCAGTGAACTCATTTTTCTAATTCTCATTACCGTGAGTAATACTCAACAATCAACTGTTCATCAAGGGTGCCATCAATCTCGGCGCGTTCTGGAAAACGAGTAACTTTGCCACTCATTTTACCTAAATCACGATCGAGCCATAATGATGACGCTCTTTTTTCTGCAACCTCAGCCATATCCTTGAAAAAATCAAGTTTAGCTGAATTTTCACGCAATGTCACAGTATCCCCAATCTTTAAGATCATGGAAGGAATGTCAGCTTTAATGCCATTGACGGTAAAGTGGCCATGATTGACCAGTTGACGTGCCTGTGCGCGGCTATCTGCCAGGCCAAGGCGATAAACAACATTATCGAGACGCAATTCCAGCAATTGAAGCAAGTTCAAACCTGTCAAACCACGTTTTCTCAAGGCGTCTGAATAATAACGTCTGAATTGACGTTCCAAAACACCATATGTGCGCCGAGCACGCTGTTTTGCACGCAACTGACGTGAATAGTCGGACCCTCTATCAGAACGAGTCGATTGAGCACGACCATGAATGCCAGGAGCATAATTGCGTTTTTCTAATGCACATTTTGGACTGAAGCAGCGCGCACCCTTTAGGTAGAGTTTTTCTCCTTCGCGCCGACATAATTTACATACCGGACCGGTATATCTTGCCATAACTACCCTCTCTTAATTTGATTTAGACGCGGCGTTTCTTCGGTGGCCGGCAACCATTATGAGGTACCGGTGTAATATCTGCGATTGAACGGACTTTAATTCCCATGCCTTGAATGGCACGGATTGCAGATTCACGTCCAGGTCCGGGACCTTTGATAATTAGATCCACTTCCTGTACACCCATTTGTTGTGCAGTTTTGAGTGCCTGTTCAGCAGCCAAACGCGCTGCAAATGGTGTGCTTTTACGAGAACCTTTAAAACCCGCTGATCCAGAACTCGCCCAACAAACTGTGTTTCCCTGTAAATCTGATACAGTCACAATTGTGTTGTTGAATGAAGCAAATATATGCACCTCAGCGGCGGATAATTGTCGCTTCACTTTTCGAGCCGAAGCAGAGCGTCTAGCTGTTCGTACGTTTTGAGCCATTTTTCCTCACTAACCTCTTATTTCAGTTCTCAACATCATAACCTGTTTGTATATTGATTGGGTTGCCGCGGTATGTAAGAGGGGTGTTATACCATTCCCAATCAATGATCCAATCAGGATTATTTCTTCGTTGCGCCTCTTCGTCGGCCACGACCAGCTACCGTACGTTTTGGACCCTTGCGGGTACGAGCGTTGGTACGAGTTCGTTGGCCACGAACTGGCAGACTACGTCTGTGGCGTAAACCACGATAGCAACCAATTTCAACTAACCGTTTAATGTTCATCTGCACGGCACGTCGTAAATCACCTTCAACAATAAAATTCTTTGCAATGTATTCACGCAGTAAATTTGCATCGTCTTCTGTGAGATCACGTACACGTGTATCCGGGTTCACCCTAGTCAGTGCCAAAATTTCTTTAGCACGTGTAGGTCCAACACCATAAATATAGGTTAAGGCCACTTCAATGCGCTTATTGCGCGGTAAATCTACACCTTCAATTCTCGCCATAAGTCCTCTTAGCCCTGTCGCTGTTTATGCTTTGGGTTTTCGCAGATTACGATCAATCTGCCATGTCTTTTTACTATTTTGCACTTTGTGCATCTTTTTTTAATCGATGGTGATACTTTCATCACAACTCCTCAATAACTCGCTAATTTACAGCCAAAGCCGCAATTATACCTCTACTTATATTATTCGTCCAGGCTTGCTTCCATCCTCCAGCAACGTCAAAATGACAGGTCCGTCATCGGTAACTGCAACGGTATGTTCATAATGAGCTGTCAAAGAACGATCAGCCGAGATTACTGTCCATTGATCCTTCAAAACACGGGTTGCAGGGGTACCAATCAGTACCATTGGTTCTAATGCAATCGTCATACCAGGACGAAGTAGAATTCCTCTTCCAGGTACGCCATAATTTGGGACCTGTGGACCTTCATGCATATCTCTACCAACACCATGCCCTGTGTACTCTCTGGTCACGAAGAAACCTTTATCCTCAACAAAATTTTGAATTGCTGAAGACACGTCTCCAATCCGATTTCCAGGTAGCATGAGTTTGATTCCCACATACAATGATTCCTCTGTTACCGCCAAGAGTTTACGTGTGAGTTCGGAAATTTTACCAACTGGTACTGTGATAGCTGAATCTGCTACAAATCCTTCATACACAGTACCACAGTCAACCGAAACAATATCGCCCTCTTTCAATACTCTTTTTCCAGGGATACCATGCACCAACTCTTCATTTACACTGATCGTTGTGCTGGCTGGGTATGGATATGCCCCAGGGTAATTATAAAATGGTGAATAAACGCCATGTTTTTTGAGTACGGCATCAGCGGCTTCATTTAATTCAGCAGTCGTAACACCAGGTTGAGCTAAATCCGCAACAGCTTGTAATGCTTCAGCGTTGATTTTTCCTGCTGTCCGCATTAGTTCCAATTCTCTCTTAGATTTAATGGTTATTTGGCGTTCCCATGACATCATCAGGTATTTCTCCTTTGAATTGAATCCAGTAATTGGGAAGAGACTTTCTCAATTGTTTGTGTACCATCAATTTCTAAAAGAAGGTTATTCTCTTGATAGTATTCAATCAATGGGGATGTCTGCTCCCAGTAAACATCAATTCTTTTCTTAACAGTTTCAACTTTATCATCTGCACGTTGATAAAGTTCACTTTGATCTTTATCACAGATTCCTGGATTGATGGGGGGATTAAATTTTTCGTGATAGACAAAACCACAGATTGGACAAGTCCACCTTCCACTTAATCTCTCGATTAGAACTTCAGCCGGAACATTAATATAAGGCACACAATCAATTTTTTGATTTGTTTTACTCAACATTTCGTCGAGCGCTTTTGCTTGCGTAGGTGTTCGTGGAAATCCATCCAACAAAGCTCCGTTATTGCAATCCGGACGGCTTAAGCGTTCTTGAATCATCGCAATCGTCACATCATCAGGGACAAGTTCACCTCGATCCATATAAGTCTGTGCTAATTTTCCAAGTTCTGTTTGGTTTTTCAAATTCTCTCGAAAAATATCACCAGACGAAATATGAGCAAGATTCAATGTCTTGGATATGATCTGTGCTTGGGTTCCTTTTCCAGCTCCAGGAGGTCCGAGTAGTACAATAAATTTTGCCATAAGATTGGTTCCCTAACTAACCTTTGATCAAACTTTCTTCGTAACCATGTAACTTCAATTCAGTCTCGATTATATTGAAGGTATCACGCACAACACCAACAACAATCAGCAAACCTGCAGAGTTGATGAGAAACAAACTTGCTCCACTAATACTTTGAGGTAAGAGAAGGCTGACAATGTAGGGTAATACCGCGACCAAACCGAGGAACAAAGCACCTGGAAGTGTGATTCGTCGTTGTACTTTTGTGAGATATTTCTGGGTTGGAGCACCTCGTAAGACACCAGGAATTTGAGCCCCCTGACGTTTCAGATTGTCACCATAGTTTTGTTGTGCAAAAAGTACATCGGTATAGAAGAATGTAAACAGAACTACCATCAGGAAGAACATAATTGCATAAGCTAAACTCTGTCCATTGAAAAGGTTGTAAACCCCGGTGGAGAAATTGGCTACCCAGGTGGTTTTGCTATTTATAAAATACGAAGCCAAAATTGCTGGGAATGTAATAATTGATTGTGCAAAAATCAACGGGATCATACCAGCCATATTCACCATTAATGGTAAGCTACTGCGAACTGGCATTGACATGCGGCTTCCAACACGTCTTCCGGGGAAAAGTACTGGTACATGCCGGCGGCCTTGTTGCACAAACACAATTGCGAAAATGGTTAATACAAGGATAACAATTGTCACCAGGAATAACCACCAACCATTTGTTTGATCAGCGAACAGGCTCACCAAATTTCTTGGAATTTGAGCAACGATACCCGCAAAGATGATCAATGATAGACCTTGCTTTGGAATACCATACTCCGAAATTAATTGACCCAGCCAAATACCAAACATAGTACCGGCCATCATACTCAGTAAAATGGTTATTGTAGGAATGATACTTCCTTCTGCAAAACCAAACTGAAATGTGAGAACCGATTGACCACCCATTTGTTGAGCCATGGAATTGAAGATATTAATCTGACCAACAGCGGAAAGTAAAGCCATGGGCACCGTCAGAATAACTGTCCAGCGTTCCATCCACTTTTGACCCTCACGTGGGTTTTCTTTCATCTTCGCTTCCAATGCAGGAATGATCGGAACTAATAATTGGAGAATAATTTGTGCTGTAATGTAAGGATAGACACCCATTGCCAGAATGGAAAAATTAGAAATTGTTCCACCGGAAAGCAGGTCAAGCAATCCTAATAGATTGCCTGCTGCTCCACCCTGGCTTACTAAGCCTGCGATTACTTCACGGTTAATCCCAGGAACCGGCACGTTGGCTGCCAACCGGTAAATTACCAGCAACAGCAAAGTCATCAGTAATTTCTTACGAATATCCTCAGATTTGAATAAATATCGCCAAGCGGACCGTTTCATTTGTTGGTCTCCTTTAATGATTGCTCTTAAGCAATCAATTCCACTTTTCCGCCAGCCGCTTCAATTTTTTCTTGAGCGGTTTTTGTTATGCGTTGAACCTTCACAGACAAAGGAACTGAAATTTCACCACGACCTAAAATAACAACTGGATTGCTGTTTTTGTGTAACAAATTCAATTCAGCTAATTTTTGAGGTGTGACTTCAGAATTGGCTTCAAATTTAGCCAGTTGACTGAGATTAATTTCATTGTATTCAACACGATTTGGTGGGGTGAAACCTTCACCACGCATGAACGGAAGACGGCGGTAGAACGGCAGGTTACCACCCTGTCGGTACAGGTTTCCTCCTACACCAGAACGAGAGTTCTGACCCTTAGTTCCTTTTCCGGCTGTCTTACCCTGACCCGCAGAGATACCACGCCCAACTCTCTTACGAGATTTTCGCGATCCTTCATTGGGGATAAGATCATTCAGTTTCATTCTTCCACCTGCTCTTCAATTTTTACAAGATGATTCACTTTTGACAACATACCACGTATGGTTGGGTTATCTTCTTGAACCACTGATTGATTCATTTTTCTTAAGCCTAATGCACGAACAGTTGCTTTGTGGCGTTCGGAATAACCGATTGCACTTTTCACCAATGTAATTCGCAACATTTTTTTCTTTTCTTCAGCTTTTTTCCTAGGCATTCTTCCTCCGATCCCAGAAAGGTAACATTTCTTTCACGGATTTTCCGCGGCGAGTTGCTTCCTCTTCTGGTGATTTTAATTGATCGAGAGCTTCGAATGTAGCCTTTACAACATTGAGAACATTTGCGCTACCAAGGGACTTGGTCAAAATGTCTCGAATTCCAGCAGCTTCTAATACTGCGCGAACACCACCAGCAGCGATAACACCAGTTCCACGTGAAGCAGGCTTCAACATAACTTTAGCACCAGCCACTTTACCATTAACAATGTGAGGGATGGTTGTGCTGTAAACTGCAACATTTCTCATGTTTTTATGAGCACGTTCAGTTGCTTTTCGCATTGCGTCAGGTACAGCATTTGCTTTTCCTACACCGAGACCAACACGGCCATTATTGTCACCAGCTACAACCGCGACACGGAATTGGAATCGACGACCACCTTTAACAACTTTGGCCACACGGGCGATTTCAATTACGCGTTCATCATACTGTTGTTCCATACTCAGAAATTCTTTCTTTTCCATATGTCAGGCCCTTTCTTTTCCTAAAACTCCAAGCCAGCCTCGCGGGCTGCCTCTGCGAGAGCCTTGACTCGGCCGATGTAGCGAAAACCACCGCGATCGAAAACGACTTTAGTGATTCCTTTTTCTTTCGCACGTTCTGCCACCAGCTTACCAACCAGGCGAGATTTTTCAGTCTTGGTTTTACCATCAACCTGATCACGCAATGCATGATCAATACTTGAAGCAGCGGCCATTGTATGACCTGCAACATCATCAATCACCTGGGCGTAAATTTCTTCACTGCTGCGAAAAACTGCCAAACGAGGGCGTTCTGCATTACCACTGATATATTTACGCACACGTGCATGTCTTCGCAAACGTTGTTCTTTACGACTCAGCTTTGCCATTTACGTTCACCTATTCTATTTCTTACCAGATTTACCAGCTTTACGACGGATTCGCTCACCCTGATAGAATAAACCTTTACCTTTGTAAGGCTCTACCGGGCGGATCTTGCGAATATTTGCCGCAACCTGACCGACCTGCTGTTTGTCGAATCCCATCACTTTGATCAAGCCTGCGCGAGTATCAACCTCAAAGCTAATACCTGTTGGCGGCTCTACTTCTTTTGGGTGAGAATATCCAACATAAAGCATCAGGTTCTTACCATTCAATTCGGCGCGGTAACCAACACCTTGAACCTGTAAGACAACGGTGAAGCCTGTGCTAACACCTGTTACCATATTTTGAATTAATGCCCGGGTCGTTCCATGCAAAGATCGATATGGAGCTTCTTCAGCCAATCGGGAAACAATAATGTCATTACCTTCACGTTCAATCTTGACTTCCGGATTGAATTGATATTCTAATTCTCCCTTGGGACCCTTTACTTGAACATGCAAGCCATTAATTTTGACTTCCACACCAGCCGGAACGGTTACCGGTAAACGTCCTATACGCGACACTTCCTACCTCCTTGACATTCAGGGTTACCAGACTTTACAGAGGATTTCGCCACCAACGTTCAGTTGGCGTGCGCGTTGCCCTGTCATCACACCTTTCGGTGTGGAAAGAATGGAAATACCCATCCCTGAGAGTACCCAAGGAATGTCTTGTTTCTTTGTATAGTATCGGCGCCCTGGGCGGCTAACACGCTCAATCCCTGAGATCACCGGTCGTCTAAAACGACGTTCACCAACATATTTCAATTTGACTCTCAATGTAGCCAAATAGGGCTTTTCACCTTCAACCACTTCGTAGTCCTCAATGTAGCCCTCTTCCTTCAGGATTCTTGCGATTTCAACTTTCACTTTTGAATTCGGCATCGCAACTGCTGCCTGTTGGATCATCAAACCATTGCGAATACGTGTCAGCATATCGGCAATTGGATCGTTAACACTCATGCTAATACCTCCACTCGAGAACTACCACGATGATTTCTTCACGCCTGGAATTTGACCTTCCAGCGATAATTCGCGGAAGCAAATACGACACAGACCAAATCGACGAATATATCCACGCGGGCGACCACAACGACTACAGCGATTACGCACCTGCACAGAGTATTTTCGTCGTTTTTCACGATATTCCATACACTTCTTTGCCATATTAGTCCTTTCTGAATGGCATGCCTAACAAACCTAATAATAATCGAGATACATCATCGGTTTTTGCAGTTGTTATAATTGTGATTTCCAATCCACGAACTTTGTCAACTTTATCAAAGTCAATTTCAGGAAAAATCAATTGTTCTCGTAAACCAAGTGTATAGTTCCCACGTCCATCAAATGAATCCGGGGAAACTCCGCGAAAGTCACGCACACGGGGAAGCGCGATGTTTAATAAGCGATCTAAGAACGCCCACATGCGATCTCCACGTAAGGTCACTTTTGCACCGATTTCTCGACCTTCACGAAGCTTGAAAGCAGCAATACTTTTAGAAGCTTTGGTAACAACTGGTTGTTGCCCGGTAATCGTTTTCAAATCGTTTACTGCTGCGTCGAGTGATTTGGGATTATCAAGTGCTTCACCCATTCCAATATTTACAGCAACTTTACTGATTCGAGGTAATTCGTTCGGGTTTTTTAAACCTAATTCCTTCATCAATACAGGCACAACTTCGTTTTGATACTTTTCTCTTAATACATTCATTCTCTAACTCCCAGCTGGCCTATTCATCAATTAAGGCATTGCATTTTTTGCAAATTCTTGACTTCTTTTCACCCTGATCTGATTTTCCAACACGGGTGGGTTTTCCACATTTAGGGCAAACCAACATCACATTAGAAATATCAATGGATGATTCGAAGCGCACCATACCAGGGTTAATGGTTCGTCCTTGTGACTGAACTTGCTTCTGGTGTTTGCTGCGCAGGTTTACACCCTGCACCACAACACGATTATCTTCAGTCAAAACTTTAATGACCTCACCCTTTTTACCTTTATCTTCTTCACGACCTGTAACAACAATTACTGTGTCGCCTTTACGAATTTTTGTACTCATTGGCTATACTCCTACCATTTTCCTACAGTACTTCCGGAGCCAGTGAGACGATCTTCATAAAGCCTTTTTCACGTAATTCACGTGCAACAGGCCCAAAGATACGGGTCCCTTTTGGATTCTGCGTTTCGCCATCAAGAATTACAGCGGCATTATCATCAAACCGGATGGTAGAACCATCTTCACGACGCCATTCTTTTGCACAACGCACGATTACTGCTTTGACAATATCACTCTTCTTAACAGAACCTTGCGGTGCAGCAGATTTTACTGTCGCTACAACAATACTTCCAACTCTGCCATAATGAACCACTGAACCACCCATTACATGGATAACCAGAAGTTCCTTTGCTCCGGTATTATCAGCAACTTTTAGTCTCGACTCTTGCTGGATCATACCTATTCTCCTTCAACAATCTTTCCAGCATCAGCTGGTTCTCCGGTATGACGGATAATCGATTGTACAACCCAGCGTTTTTCTTTGGAAAGCGGACGGCTTTCAACAATTTCGACCTTATCACCAACACTGCATCCTAATTCATCGTGGGCTTTGAAGCGTTTTTTGCTATGAACCACTTTTTTATAAAGAGGATGACGAAATGTGCTTGTAACTTCAACAATCACGGTCTTCATCATTTTATCGCTGGTGACAACACCTGTTAATCGACGTCGACTATTCATGCTTCACCTTCCTTAGCTCGCTCCAGCTCTCGTTCATGAAGAATTGTCTCCAATTGCGCGACCTGGCGGCGAACTCTTTTTAATCGACTCGTATCTGTTAGCTGACCAGTAACAACCTGAAACCTTAAGTTCATTAATTCCTGGCGTGTATCATCGATACGGCTTCGAATTTCCTCATCGGACATGTTTCGAATATCAGCTGTTTTCATTCTTCTTGCTCTCCTACTGTCTCTTCAGTGCGGCCAACAACTTTTGTCTTAATTGCAAACTTGTAACTAGCTTGTTTCAAAGCATGCAAGGCTGCTTCTTCCGGCACTCCAGCCAACTCGAACATTATGCGACCTGGTCGGACAACCGCCACCCAGTATTCCACATTACCCTTACCTTTACCCATACGGGTTTCAGCAGCTTTTTTGGTATATGGCTTATCAGGGAAGATTCGGATCCATACCTTACCACGTCGCTTCATATAACGCACAATCGATCTACGGGCAGCTTCGATCTGTCGAGCTGAAACATAACCAGGTTCAAGAGCCTGTAAGCCGAATTCACCATTCAGCAACTCTGCTCCTCGTAATGCTTTTCCGCGCATACGACCACGCATTTGCTTACGCCACTTAACTCGTTTTGGCATCAACATAGCAATTATTTCTCCTTACTACTCACTAACGTATACGCCTTCGGTGCGTTCGAATTTCTCTTCCGCCTCGGGCAATACGTCGCCTTTGTAAATCCATACTTTGATACCGATTTGACCGTAAGTAGTCAAGGCCTCATAACGGGCGAAATCAATGTCAGCACGTAAGGTCTGCAATGGTACGCGACCTTCTCGCAACCAGACTGTGCGTGCCATTTCAGCGCCAGCCAAACGGCCAGATACCTGAATTTTGCAGCCTTTACCGCCCTGTCGAATTGCCTGGCTGATCGCACGTTTCATAGCGCGTCGATAAGCAACACGACGTTCAATTTGTCCGGCAATATTAACCGCAACCAGGAAAGCATCCAGATCAGGATTCTTAATCTCTTTGATATCCAAATCTACTTTTTGCCCGGTTAAGGTTTCTAAATCACCGCGGACTTTTTTGACATTTTCACCTTTTCGACCAATCAAAATCCCTGGTTTGGCTGTGTGAACAATCACACGAATTTTACTTGGGAAGCGTTCGATCTCAATTCGAGATACACCAGCTTTCACCGAGTATTCACTCAACATCTTACGAATTGCAAGATCTTGATTCAAGTGCTCGCCATAGTTATTGTTTTTTGCAAACCAACGAGCGTCCCAGGGCTGAATGATGCCCAATCGGTACCCTATCGGATGAACTTTTCGACCCATATTTTCTCCTACATTTCCTTTGTTAGCTAATGATCGGTCTAGGCTTATTGCCGTTCGCGTAAGATCACATTGACATGTGATGTTCGACGTAAAATCGGCTTGAACCTACCACGGGCACCAAATCGACGCCAACGTCGTGTGGGTGCTTCATCTGCGGTGATCATATAAACAAATAAGTCATCCCGGCTAATACCAAAATTTTCTTCCGCGTTGGATACTGCTGAGGTCAACAATTTTTCTACAGGTTTTGCTGCACTTTTTTGCAGGAATTTCAATGTATTGATTGCATCCACTACAGGTTTTCCACGTACAGTGTCCACCACCAGGCGAACCTTCTGTGCGGAAATCGGTAAATAGCTTAATTTTGCACGAATGTCAGTTGCCATATCTTATCTCCCTTTTGAAGATTTTTCAGCAACATGGCCGCGGAAAGTACGGGTTGGTGCAAATTCACCTAAACGATGACCCACCATGTTCTCGGTTATGTAAATCGGAACATGCCGGCGACCATCATGGACGGCGATTGTGTGTCCCAGCATTTGTGGGAAGATCACACTCGCGCGACTCCAGGTGCGGACCACCTTTTTCTCTCCACGGGCATTCATTTGCTCAATTTTCTTTAATAATTTTGGCTCAACAAATGGCCCTTTTTTCAACGATCGAGACATAATTATCCTCTCAAACCTTTAGCATCTTTCTATCCGCGTTTACCGCTTGAACGACGACGAACAATGAATTTGCTCGTTGTTTTATTCCGGCGGGTCTTGTATCCCAATGTTGGTTTACCCCACGGAGTTTTAGGTCCTGGCATACCAACAGGTGAACGACCTTCACCACCACCATGTGGATGGTCCCTTGGTGACATCGCTGTTCCACGAACAGATGGGCGGATACCCAGATGGCGTTTACGTCCAGCTTTACCCAGTTTGATGTTCTTATGGTCCAGGTTACCTACCTGACCGACGGTTGCATAACATCCCTGTCGAACCAATCGAACCTCACCTGAGGGTAAACGAACCTGAGCAAAATCGCCTTCTTTTGCCAATAACTGAGCTGCAGCACCTGCAGATCTAACCATCTGACCACCACGTCCTTCCTTGAGTTCAACATTGTGAATCATGGTTCCCAAAGGAATGCGTGAAATGGGCAAGCTATTACCAGGACGAATATCTGCTTCTGATCCTGAAATAATGGTATCGCCAACCTTCAACCCAACCGGTGCTAAGATATAGCGTTTCTCACCATCAACGTAAGTTAGAAGAGCGATACGAGCAGTACGGTTAGGATCATATTCAATCGCGCTGACGTTAGCAGGAATATTGCGTTTGTCGCGTTTGAAATCAATCAAACGAATATATCGCCTATGCCCACCACCACGATGTCGAACGGTTATACGACCGTATGAGTTTCGCCCTGAATGAGCTTTACGAATAACAATTAATGAGCGTTCAGGTTTTGATTTGGTGATTTCTTCGAAGCCGTACCCGGTCATATTTCGTTGACCTGGGGTTACTGGTTTATAAATCTTGATAGCCATTATTCAACCCCTTCAAAAATCGCAATACTGTCTTCTGGCGCAAGTGTGACAATTGCTTTTTTGTAACCAGGGTTGCGAACTGCTAACCTTCTGCTACGAGCTCTTCGGGTGCGTTTTGCAGGAACATTGATAATGTTCACATTCAGAACTTTCACATCGAAGATCTGTTCAACTGCATCTTTCACGATTGAGCGGGTTGATTCACCAGCAACTTCAAAGACGTATTGATGTAATTTGTTTACCTGGTAATTGGTTTTCTCAGTCACCAAAGGACGGCGGAGAACTTCATAAATGGATGTCATAATTTACTCCTACCTACCCTAGAAAACTTTCTACCAAACTCAGAGACGCCAATGGAAATACCACTTTTTTGTATTTCATCAAATCGCGGATATTGATGTAATTGGCCAAAAGAACCTTTGTTCCAGGCAGGTTACTGCTAGTGCGAATAACTTCCTCAAAAGCTGCTTTTTCCGGAATGAGAACCAATGCGGTTTCCTGACCAACCAGGTTGTTCAGAACACCAGCCATCACACGGGTTTTAGCTTCCGGTAATTTCAAATCATCAATAATCACAATTGCATTCTCTGATGCTTTTACGGACAGTGCGGAACGCAGAGCGGCACGACGCATTTTTCGCGGCATTGCCTGAGTGTACGAACGTGGATGGGGAGTATGGATGCGGCCACCGCCTTTCCACTGCGCAGCACGAATTGAACCCTGACGGGCACGTCCTGTGCCTTTTTGACGCCATGGTTTACGACCACCACCAGCAACTTCATTTCGAGTTTTGGTGTCACTTGTACCAAGCCTTGCATTCGCCATTTGGCGCAGGAATGCCTGGTGCATTAAATCAACGTTGATGGGGGCTTCAAAAATTGCAGGGGATAACTCTACAGTTTTTACTTTTTTACCCTCGATGTTTAAGACATCTACTTTCATAGTCTCTCAGCTCCTTAGTTCTTTCGTGCCTCTTTAACCAGCACCACCCCACCTCGTGGTCCAGGCACTGATCCGCGCACACCTATCAGGTTGCGTTCAGCATCTAACAGAACAACCTTCAAGTTTTGCGACGTAACTCGCTCATCACCCATATGACCAGGGCCACGCGAGCCTTTATAGACACGACCTGGAGTCGTTCCCGCACCTCGAGAACCCGGGGCACGGTGTCGATCCGATTGACCATGAGTCTTGGGACCACCACGGAAATGGTAACGTTTCACACCACCCTGAAAACCTTTACCCTTAGAGGTACCGACTACATCAACAAACTCGCCAACTGCAAAGACATCAACAGACAATTTATCGCCTTCATTTACCGCAGGGGTTTTAACACGAAACTCGCGCAAAAACTTGAGAGGAGGTAAATTCAGGTTATTGCGCTTTAAGTGCCCTTTTTGTCCGTTGGTCAAGCGTTTTGGTTTTGCTTCACCATAACCCAGTTGTACAGCAGTGTAGCCATCACGTTCTTCTGTACGTACTTGGGTTACATAGCAAGGCCCAGCTTCGATAACAGTTACCGGCACGGCAGCACCGTTTTCATCGAAAATCTGGGTCATACCGATTTTCTTGCCAATTAGCCCTTTCAACATATCAGTTTTCTCCTTGTTTTATAAATTGCCAGGACTGTCAGCTTGGGCTAAGCTGCATCATCCCCGTATGCTGGGCAGTCAGTTGTTCGCTGCAAGACTCCGCATCTTTTCCAGTCCACTCACGATACAACTCTTACTCAGCCTAAATGAAGCAGGTTTCGAGAAACCCGCAACCTTTCAAATATATCATAATTATTACGTTTTGAGTAGGATATCGTTCACTATCCTTCTCTGTTATGTTGCAAATTTAAAGTGCTTTGATTAACGAATTAAATCTTTATTTCAATATCAACGCCAGCGGGTAAATTCAATCTCATTAACATATCAATTGTTTTTGAATCCGGCTCCAGAACATCGATTAAACGATTATGGGTTCGAATTTCGAAATGTTCGTGTGAATCTTTATCAATGAATGCTGAACGGCGCACGGTGAATCGTTCCTTTTTGGTTGGCAGCGGAACAGGTCCCACAACTTTTGCACCAGATCGTTCAGCAGTATCGACAATGCGTTTTGCTGATTGATCAAGAACTCGATGATCATATGCTTTAAGACGAATACGTATACGTTGTTTAGCCATTTAACACCTACTTAAGAATCTTAGTGATCACGCCAGCGCCTACAGTCAGGCCGCCTTCGCGAATTGCAAATTTTGAACCCTGTTCCAACGCCACCGGGACGATCAGTTC
>Ga0068712_1000278_pt1 | contig 104454 bp, 100 predicted proteins | sample MTBAKSrepl1MetaG_FD_62987 | JGI IMG/M metagenome (GOLD analysis project Ga0068712, IMG submission 62987) | Enrichment culture microbial communities from Arthur Kill intertidal strait, New Jersey, USA, that are MTBE-degrading - MTBE-AKS1... | ecosystem: Environmental > Aquatic > Marine >... | reverse complement strand
TCCGCTCTGTGACCTATGTCCCTATGGCGGTAACCTTAGCTGCCTTTCGATGGCCGCTTGAACCTCCGATCCTACAAAAACCAGCCCTGTTCGAAAAGGGGGTTCTTACGAGGGCATCATTTTTCACAGGAGACAAGGATCAGCCAGGGGATACCAGGCTTCAGAAGACTCGGGAACTATCGTAACCCGCCTGGGTGAGTGCATCGAGGATTTCACGCGCGTGATCCTGTCCCCGGGTTTCCAGGTCCAGTTCCACTCGGGAAACCTGGATGGGGTGCTCCAGGGACAATCGGTCGTGGCGGATATGCAGAATGTTGGCCCTGTGGTAGGCTACGATGCCGCTGAGTTTCCATAAGGAGCCCGGGGCGTCCAGCAGGTTCACCTGAACACGCAGGAGTCTTCCCATGCGAAGGGCTCCCCGTTGAAGTATCCGGTCGATGGTGGCGATCTCGATATTGCCGCCGCTTAGAATACACACGACGCGCCGCGGAATGCGGGCCACTCGTTTTTCGAGAAGGGCGGCCAGGGGTGCGGCCCCCGCCCCTTCCGCCACGAGGCCGCCCCGTTCGAGTAACGCCAGGATGGCGCCCGCGATCCCTTCCTCGTCCACGGCCACCATTTCGTCCACTTCATCCCGAACCATGGCGAACGTCAGATCCCCCGGTCTTCGCACGGCGATGCCGTCGGCGAGTGTCAATCGAGCGTCTACGGTCTCGGGTTCACCCGCTTCCAGGGATCGAATCATGGAGGGGCAATGTTCCGTCTGGACGCCGATGATGTGGGTTTTTGGATGCAACGCCTTGGCAGCAACGGCGATTCCGGCGGCGAGTCCCCCGCCTCCCACGGGGATGATCACCGATACGTCTCCTTCCAGTATTCCCGCCAACTCCAACCCTATGGAGCCCTGTCCGGCGATCACCCGGGCATCCTCAAACGCGGGAACCTGGGGTTTCCCGGTCTCACCCGAGAGTTTTGTCGCGAATTCCCGGGCGTCATCATAGCTTTTTCCATGAAGCACGATCTCCGTGCCGTATTCCTGCACCGCCATGAGTTTGCGTATGGACGCGTCCTCGGGCATGACGATGGTGGCCCGGATACCCAGTCGGGCGGCGGCCCACGCCACTCCCTGGGCGTGATTGCCGGCGCTGGCCGCTATCACACCTGAATTTCTCTCATCTTTCCCCAGTTGAACGAGGTGGTTGTACGCTCCCCGTATCTTGAACGAGCCCGTGTCCTGCAGGTTCTCCAGCTTGAGAAAGACCTCGGATCCAAGCACTCGGCTGAAATACGAGGAATGAATGAGAGGGGAAGGGGGGACCACGTCTTTCATGCGATCGCGTGCATTCAGGATATCCTGATAAGTGGGTCTCGGTTCGTTCATTTACAGCTCCAGGATGCGTTTGAGGTCGGCGGGTTCGAGGCGATATGCGCTCCCTTTGCCCTGATAGAAACCGTGGGCGCGGATGAGGTGGATGGAGAGGTCCGTCCATTGAAGGCTTTCCCCCGTGTCCACGCGAAAGAGCGTCACCAGGCTCTTTCGATACAAACCGGGGTGTCCCCAGGGACAAGGCAGTTTCCCCCGGGCTTCCTGAACTTCCGTCCGAAATCGGCCTTCCAGCAAAATGGGATCCCCGAGACCTTTTCGCGCCGCATCCGTGATGCGTTCCAGGCGGTCCGCGACGGCTTCGTGGGTAAGCCCCATCGCGTGGACCGTACCCAAGTCGTCCGTCAGAATCTCAATGAGCCTGCGGCGATCTTCTCCCAGGAAATCGTGCGCGTGACCCGGGCGCGAGCGAAGGTTTTGTTCCACCCGATCCAGGTGAGGACTTTGGATGACCGGGGATCGGCCCATAACGTCCCCTCTCGTGTTTACCAGGCTGGTCAAGAACGATGAGACGTGAAAGCAGATCTCGTTCTTCACCGGCCTGCTACGCAAATTTGTCGTAGTAAATACGCTCCCGGGGAACTCCCAGCCGGACGAGGAGTTCCTCGGAAGATTCCACCATGGCGGGATTGCCGCAGATGTAGGCCTCCACTTCGTCACGGGGATGCACGATCTTGGGGATGACCTCCGTAACGCGTCCCCGCTCGCCTTGCCACCGATCCTCTTCGGAAGGCCTGGACAGGGTGAAGATCACTTCCAGGGAGGGTATCCGTTCCTTGAACCCCTCCAGCTCCTCCAGGTAGAAGAGATCTTTCCTCTGGCGGGCTCCGAAAACCACCGTGGCTTTTCTTTGTATCTGCTGATCCGCCATTTGATGCAGCAGCGACATGATGGGCGCCAAACCCGAACCCGTGGCCACCATGAGGATGTCCCCAGCGGATTCCCTCAGGTAGAACTCGCCATAGGGTCCGTTTACACGGACTTTGTTTCCTTCTCGGAGTTCCGTATGGATGTAGGTGCTGGCCACCCCATCGGGAACCCGGGTCACTACAAGAGTCAGGCGGCGAGGGTCCCCGGGTCCGGATGCCAGCGAGTAGGCCCGGTACACCGGTTCGTCGGCGCCGGCATACTCCGGAATCTGGAACTGGATGTACTGTCCCGCTTTGAACTTCATGGTATCGGGCTCCAGAAGACTCAGCCGGATTTCCTTGATATCCTCCGTCAAATCCCGGATGCGTTCCACGCGGGCCGAGTATTCCTTGATCAGGAAGAGTTCGGGCGGAATCTCAATGCTCAAATTGTTGCGGACTTTCACCTGGCACGAAAGCCTAACGTGATTCCGCCTTTCCTCGGGGCTGAGGTAGGGGGTTTCCGTAGGGAGCAGGGGGCCGGCGCCTTCCAGAACCTGGAGTTTGCACAAGCCGCAACTGCCGCGACCCCCGCAGGCCGAGGGTACGAATATGCCTTGGTCCCCCAAGGCTCCCAGGAGATGACCTCCTCCCTGAACCGTGTACTCCCGTTCGCCGTCGTTAATCCGGATGGCGCACTCCCCGTAGTTTGCGAAATACAAGTCCGCAACTTCGAGGCAAAGGGCCAGAAAACCCGCGAAACCGCTCAGTGTCAAGAGTCCGAGAATGGTTTGAAGCATGCGGGATTCCCTACTGGATCTGTATCATGCCGCCGAAACCGATAAATGCGAGAGCCATAAGGCCTGCAATGATCAACGTAATCCCGGGACCTTCGAGGGGTTTGGGGATGGGAGCCTTGGCGAGTCGCTGTCGTATGCCTCCCATGGCTACAATGGCCAGCATCCAACCGATCCCTCCGCCCGCACCGTATGCGACACTCTGAAGGAAGGTGTATTCTCGAATGATCATGAACAGGCACACGCCCAGGATGGCGCAATTGACCGTAATCAACGGGAGGAATACCCCCAAGATGACATACAGAACCGGCGAATAGCGCTCTATGACCATTTCCACTAATTGGACGAATGCCGCGATGACGATGATGAACACGATGAAGCGGAAGTGCACCAGGTTGAAGGGTTCCAGAATGTAGTAGTACACGATGTAATTAATGGCGGATGTCCAGGTCATTACGAAGACCACCGCCAAGCCCAACCCGATGGACGATCGGACTTCCCTGGATATGGCCAAAAAAGAGCACATTCCCAGGAAGTTGGTCAGCAGAATATTGTTCGTAAAGATGGCTGCGAAGAAGATCACGAATGCGCTGATTCCCAGGTCCATCACAATCCTCTATCCGCGGGCGTCCGCTTTGGGGGCTGGTTTGGGACCGAGGGAGCGTACGAGCCAGATCACGATGCCCAGCATGAAAAAGGCGCCGGGAGGCATCACCATGATGGTCCAACGAGTCCATTCCGCGGGTAAGACGGGAATGTTGAATACGCTTCCGAACCCCAGCAATTCCCTGAAGAAGGCCACGGTCAACAGCACCAGGGCATAGCCCAGTCCGGAGGCGAGTCCGTCCAGGAAGGAAGGCCATACGGGGTTACTCCGGGCGAAAGCCTCACATCGGCCCATAATGATGCAGTTCGTGATGATCAATCCCACATAGGGTCCCAGGGCCTCGCTGATGTCCGGCAAGTAGGCTTTCAGCAGGATGTCCACGATGATCACGTAGGATGCGATGATGAGGGTTTGAACCATCATGCGAATGCGGGACGGAGTCACTTGGCGCAGGATGGATACCGTGACATTGGACAGAGAGGTGACGAAGATGAGGCTCAGCCCCATAATGAGCGTATTTTCCAGGAGATTGGTCACGGCCAGGGCTGAACAGATGCCCAGAATCTGTCGGAACACCGGGTTGTCTTCCCAGAGGCCCTTGATGAACAGCTTTCGTGCTCCCTTCCCGGCCATGAGCGTTTCCTTCACCCGATTAGGGGGTGAGTTCCTCCTGTTCCAGGCGCAGCTTGGCCAGAAACGGCAAATACCGATTCAAGGCGCCGTTCACCATCCGTTCCACGGCATTGCTGGTCCCCGTGGCCCCCGTGATGGCGTCGATCTCGTTGGGGCTCCGGACGGTCGCTTGGGGGTGGACCCGAAAATACGTGGCGTCCTTGATCCGTGCGGGTGGAAGAGGCTGTCCTTTGAATTGATTGCGGAATCCCTCCTCGGAGATCCGGCCTCCCAGCCCCGGGGTTTCCGAGTGATCCAAGAAAGCAACACCCAAAACCCGGTCCAGATCACGGCTGACCGCCATCATTCCGTGGATGGGACCCCAGACACCCGCCCCCGACATGCGGAACGCATATCCTTGGATATCCCGCCGATCTTCGGACAAGGCCATGTAGATCGGTTGACCATTAAGAATGTGAATTCGAACCCGGTCTTCGAAGACTTCGATGACGTTCAAAGGTTGGCTGGGGAAAGGGACCGGTACATTCAGCACGTCCAGGACGATTTTCTGGAGCTTGAGCCGGGCGTTTCGTTCAATGCGCTCCTCGTTCACACCATACACCAGGGTCACGGCCGAGGTGAACCCCAGGGTCAGCAGGAGCATGTACGCCACGGAAAAGGCGCGCTTTCCGATCATTCGGTTCGATCTTTTCCTTTCCATTCCTTGATACCCATATCCATGATGGAGGCAAAGATGTTCATGAACAGTATGGAGAACATGAAGCCTTCCGCGAAACTCGAGTATTTTCGAAGCAGCATGGCCAAGCCGCCCACCATGAATCCGTAGATCCATTGGGCCGGAAAGGTTTTGGGTCCGCTGACGGGTTCCGTCACCACAAAGAAGGTCCCGAACAGAAAGGAAGCGGAGAGCACGGAAGCGATGGGGTCCGGAACGGAGAACCCGCCCAGAAACCACAGCAACGTCGCCGTTCCGAAGCCTCCCAGCAGGCAGGAAACCGCGAGCCTCCAGGGGGCGGATTTCTTCACGATGATGTAGACCCCGCCAAGAAGGATCAGCCAGGCCGCGGTCTCCCCCAATGATCCCGAGATATTTCCCAGAAACAACCGTTCCCAGGGGACCGTTTCGCCCAAGGTATACAGTTTTAGGGGAGTGGCCTCGGTAAGGGCGTCCACCGGAGGAGACCATTGAAAAAAGCCCCCGTAACCACCCGAGAAGGGTTCGGCCCAGATGTGAGTCATGGAAATGGGGAACGCGATGTAAATGAAACAGCGTCCCGCCATGGCGGGATTGAACGGGTTGAATCCGAATCCCCCGAAAACCATTTTTCCGAAGACCACGGCAAACACGATACCCACGGAAGCGATCCAGAACGGGGTCGTCGGCGGGAGGCTCAGGGTGAAGATCAAGCTGGTAACCAGAACCGCCGAGGTGACGGGTTTTCTCTGCCGGAAGGTGAAAGCGCCTTCCGTGAGCAAAGCCAGCAGGGCAACCCAAAGGGCAAGGATCAAAGCCCGGAGGCCGAAAAGATAGATGGATGCCAGCAGGCAGGGAATCAACCCGTAGCATACATGGACCATCATAGGCTGGATCAGAAACCGCTTGGTCTTTTTCTTTGGAGCCGCTTCTCTGGAAGCGGGCGCCGTATCTTCCACAGGAACCTCGATCTGCGAGACCATGGGAAAGCCGAGTTTGAACGCTCAAGTTCTCCGAAAGGGGTCGAGTTCTTATTGCATGGTTCGAGGGTCGAATGCAACAGAGGAAGTTCCGAGGTTCGACTCAAGCCGGGCGTCCGCGCAAGGCGCTTCGAGCAATATCGAGTCCCGGGACCGGGATCCGGAGACACCCGGGCGAACTCCGGCAGAGCCTGAAGAATCCCGCCCGCGAAACACGCCTGGAAACGCTAGCCATAGCCGGTTTTCCATTTTGAAAGAAGGCGTTGGAGAAGTTATCGGGACTTCTTCCTGGAAGGGAGTATATGTGTAGCGGTTCCCAGGAAGACTTCAGCCGCCTCTCCTTCCGTCTCCGAAAGGGTGGGATGGGCATGAATACTCAAGGCTACGTCCTCGGCCAGCGCCCCCATCTCCACCGCAAGGACGCCTTCCGCGATGAGTCCCTCGGCTCCGCGTCCCACGATTCCAAGGCCCAGTATTCTCTGGGTATCCGGATCCACGATCATCTTCGTGAATCCCTGAGGAGTTCCCATAGACAAGGCCCGTCCCGAAACCTTCCAGGGAAAGCGCGCCACTCGAATCGGTCTCTTTTGGCGTTCGGCCTCCTCCTCGGTGAGGCCGCACCAGGCGATTTGCGGATCCGTATAGACCACCGCAGGAATGGCTTTGGCGTCGAAGGCGGAGGGCAGACCCGCGATGACTTCCGCGGCCACTTTCCCCTCGCGCATAGCCTTATGGGCGAGCATGGTCCCTCCCACCACATCGCCCACCGCATAAATCCGAGGATCGCTGGTTCGTTGCCGGTCGTCCGCCTGGATAAAACCGTGTTCCGTAAGCGTCACTTGGGTCCTTTCCAACCCCAGGCCGTCGGTGTTGGGTCGCCGCCCCACGGCAATCAGCAGGCGATCAAATCGTGCAGGCGGTTCCGGCGCATTCCCTTTGAACGTCACCTGGACCCAATCCTTCTCCTCCTGAAGCGCCTCCAATTCGGTATTGAAATGGACGGCTTCGAAGACTTCGAGCAGCTTGCGTTTCAAGGGTTCCACCAAGTCCGGATCCGCCCCCCGTATCAGACGGTCCCGGTGAACGGTGAGCGTTACGCGGCTTCCCAGAGCAGCGTATACCGACCCGAGTTCCAGAGCCACATAGCCTCCACCCACCACGAGGAGACTCTCCGGAATATCCGGAAGCTCCAAAGCGCCGGTGGAGTCCATGACCCTCCCTCGAGGCTCCAGGCGGATGTTCTTCGGAGAAACCGTATGGGAACCGCTGGCCACGATGGCGTGCTTGAACTTGAAACGGCTGATGTCGCCTCCGTGGAGTCGTACCCGGCCCGAGTCCTCGAATTCGGCCCTCGCCTGAATCCACTGAACGCCCCGACGATTGAAGAGGTTGACCAATCCTCCGGCCAGCTTCTCGGTAACACTGTTTTTGAACGCTCGAACCCCATCGATATCGATGCGGGGAGGACCGAAAATGACCCCCATATCCGCCGCCCGCCGGGCGTCCATGATAAGCTCTGCAAGGTACAACAATGTCTTGGAAGGGATACACCCGGTATGCAGACAAACGCCGCCGGGTTTCGGATCCTGGGAAACGACCGTTACATCCATTCCCAAGTCCGCCGCCCTGAACGCGGCGGCATACCCTCCCGGCCCCCCGCCGACGATGAGGAGTTCGGTTTCTTGTGTCAGTTCACCCATGACCATGTGTCGCCTCCTCTCAGCAGCCCGCTGATACACACTATTGCGGACAGGCCGCTGCAAAACGATGAGATGTAAGGCGGGCGAATCCTGGGAAGTGAGGCGTACATTCAGTACGCCGCAATGACGAAGGATGAAGCCCCACGAAGCAGATCGCGTTTTTCAACGGCCTGTCAGATCATCAGGAGCATTTCCTCCGGATCCTCAAAGGCTCGAATGATTTCGATGATAAACCGTTGCGCATCCGCGCCGTCAAGCATCCTATGGTCGAAGGAAAGCATGACGGGAAGCATGAGCCTCGGCTCGATGGTGTAGTCGTCGCCGTCTCCAATGACCATGGGTTGCCACCGGGCCTTGGCCAGCCCCAGTATGGCCGCTTCCGGGTAGTTGATGATCGGAGCGAACCCGGTGGCCCCCAAGGGACCGATATTGGTGATGGTGAACGTTCCGCCCTGCATCTCTTCCAGCGCCAGTTTTCGGTTGCGTGCACGCTCCGTCAAGCCCTGAAGTTCCACGGCCAACTCTGCGATGCTCTTGCGATCCACATCCCGGACAACGGGGACGAGCAGGCCATCCGGCGTATCCACGGCGACCCCGAGATGATAATAGCGTTTCAGCACGATCTGTTGAGCTTCCTCGTCCAGGGACGCATTGAAGCGGGGATGCTTCTTGAGCGCCGCCGCCGCTGCTTTGAGTGCGAACACCGTCAGGGTCAGAGCCCCTCCCAGACGTTCGAGTTCGTCTTTGTGTTGCCTGCGAAGCCGATCCAAGCGTGTGATGTCGGCCACATCCTGACTGCTGACATGGGGTATCTTGGACCATGAAAGGGCCATCTGTTTCGCGGTGGCCCGGCGGATCGATCTGAGCGGCGTTCTTTCCACCGGTCCCCACTTGCCGGATTCCAGAACGGGTGCTGCGGGCTCAGCCGCTTCCTTGAGGGGCCGGGATGGCGCCTTTTCCGAAGGCGCCGCCTCTGCGGGCTGTTCCTTCTCTTCCGCGACACCTCTCACGTCTTCCGCGGTCACCAGACCGGCGGGACCGCTTCCCGAAACCCGGCGGATGTCCACTCCGAGTTCTCTTGCCAGCCGGCGCGTCGCGGGAGATGCAGGTACCGGTCCTTCCACTGCGGCGCCTTCACGTTCTATGGAAGTATCGGATTTCTCCGCTCCGGCGGTTTCTTTCAAGGAGACCTCGCTCCGGGGTTCCTCGTGTCTTGGAGAAGGCGGGGTCGGTTCCTCACGGGGTCTCCGGGGCGTCTCCGCGGACGCGCTTACGTCGGAAAAGACCATGAGGTCATCCCCCACCTTTACGATATCTCCGGACTTGACCAGAATGCTTTCCACAACACCGGAATAGGGGGAGGGGATTTCCACCGCGGCCTTGTCCGTTTCGACCTCGATAATTGGTTGTTCCTCCCGGACACGATCTCCTTCACGGACAAGTACGGATATGATCTCACCCTCATGAATCCCTTCTCCGAGATCGGGCAACTTGAATGCTCTGGACATGTGGCGCCTCCCTTTTCAGGTTTTCAGAATCCCTCGAGCCGCACGTAGGATACGCGGGACATCGGGCAGATACGCCGTTTCTCGGGCGAACAGCGGAACCACCACGTCAAAACCCGTTACCCGGGCGACGGGAGCTTCCAGATAGAAAAAGGATTTCTCCAATATGCGGGAGAGGATTTCAGCGCCGGCGCCAAAACTGCGAGGGGCTTCATGAACGATGACTGCTCGACCGGTCTTTCGAACAGACTCCGTGAAGAGGGCATCGTCCAGCGGCGAGATGCTCAACAGGTCGATCACCTCGGCATTCACGCCGTCTTGTGTCTTGAGCTGTTCCGCCGCCTCCAATGTGGGAGGCAGCATGGCTCCGAAAGAGATCATGGTGAGGTCGGCGCCTTCCCGTACCATGCGGGACTTACCCAGGGGAAATGTTTCTTCCTCTTCGGGAACTTCTTCTCGGAACGCCCGGTACAGGGCCTTGGGTTCATAGAACACCACAGGGTCCGGATCCCGTATGGCGCTTACCAGCAGTGCTCGGGCTATTCGGGGGCCGGATGGGATAACCATCTTCAGTCCCGGCGTATGAGCCCAATACGCTTCACGACTTTCGGAATGATGTTCCAAGGCTCGCACACCGGCCCCGTAAGGAGCGCGCATGACCATCGGTACCGAGAACCTGCCGCGGGAACGGCGCCTGAGCCGCGCCGCGTGACTTTCCAGCTGATGAAAGGCCTGGTAGGTAAAGCCCGAGAATTGTATTTCGCAGACCGGACGGAGACCATACAGCGCCATACCGATGGACATTCCCACAATGCCGGATTCCGCGAGCGGGGTATCAACAACCCGCTCTCCGCCAAAGAGATCGAACAAGCCTTCGGTGAGACGGAATACACCGCCGTCTTTCCCCACGTCTTCCCCGAGCACGATTACGCGATCGTCCCCTTCCATCTCCTGTTTCAAGGCCAGGTTTATGGACTGGACCATGGTCATCTTAGCCATGACTTGCCTCCTTCCCAACGGCCTCCAGTTCCTGAATCAGCTCTTCCCGCTGTTCCTTCAGGGTATCGGGCATTTCCTCCAAGGTATGCTCGAACATGTCCAAGGGGTCTCCCAAAGTTTCCATCAGCGCTTCGGCGCGGCTCACGGCATCCCGGATTTCCGTCTTGATTTCTTCCTCCAGACCCTGGACTTCTTCCTCGGTGAGGAGTCCGCGGGAGGCAAGATATTTCTGGAAACGCAAGATCGGGTCACGGGCCTTCCAGGGTTCTACGTCTTCTTCCAACCGGTATCTCTTGGGGTCGTCCGCCGTAGTGTGCATGAGCATTCGGTAGGTCTCGCATTCGATCATGGTGGGGCCCTGCCCCTTTCTGGCTCGTTCGATGGCCTCGCTTGCGGCTGCATACACCGCCAGGACGTCGTTTCCGTCCACCTGGATTCCGGGAAATCCATAGGCCAGGGCCTTTTGGGCCAGGGTTTGAGAGCGGCTTTGCCTGGAACGCGGAACGGAGATGGCCCATTGGTTGTTCTGGCACACGAATATTGTAGGCGTTTGGTACACGCCCGCGAAGTTCATGGCTTCGTGGAAGTCGCCTTCCGATGTGGCGCCGTCTCCGAAGAAGGTGACCACCACATCGTCTTTACCGCGGTACTTGATTCCATAGGAGATCCCCACCGCATGAAGGGTTTGAGATCCCACCGGCACGGAAATGGGGAGGTCGTTGCGACTTTCTTCTAGTTTGCCTCCCTCATCAAAGCCGCCATAGTACAGGATGAAGCTCTCCAGACTTCTTCCCCGCCACAGTTCGGCGGCGGCTTCGCGGAAGGCGGGCGCCATCCAGTCGGATGCACGCAACGGAGCCACGGTCCCCAACTGGGCCGCCTCTTGTCCCGTAACGGGCGCAAACGTGCCGATCCGTCCTTGGCGCTGCAGGGCCAGCAGGCGTTCATCGAACCGTCGGGTCAAAAGCATATACCGGTGTATTTTCAAGAGCATTTCGTCGGGAAGCTCCGGAGCCAGCTCAGTGTCCACCTTACCGGTCTCATCGAGAATGGACAGCCGTTCCACGTGATACGGGAGATCTATGCGCGTCCTGGGCATGTGCCTTCCCTCCTTCGTTGATTCGGATCCTCTGAGTTCATCCGGCAGGCTGGTGAAAGACGCGATCTGTTGTGTTGCGCTTCATCCTTCGTCATTGCGGCGTACTGCAGGTACGCCTCATTCCTCAGGTTTCGCGCGCCTTGCATCTCATCGTTTTTCACCAGCCTGCCCGCAATGTTGTTTTCCCAGCCTGATAGGAAATGCCTGCTCCGTTCAAAGCCGGTCGAGTGCATCCATGAATCTTCATTAAACAACGGATTTGTCGGCAGTCTGCCAAGAGTGATGCGATACCCAGCGCCCGCGAAGAAACCGCACTGGGAAAACGCCCCGCCGGCGCGTGTTCACCCCTGCCTGTCCGGATCCGTCTGTGTGCCGTGCACCCGGATCCAGACATGAGTGCCGTGGGTCCGGACAAATATAAAAACAGCATAGGGTATGAGGGTGGGCAAAGCAAGTGGGACGATTTCAACTAGTATGGATCGCAATGATGAGAATTCGCTTAGCAAACGGTTACGGAAACCGGACTTGCGTTAAAACGCGGGAAGTGATTATGTATTGAATGTACTCGGGATCAGAGGGGCGGGTAGGGCGCAGGATGGTCTTTTCGCCTTCCGGGATCAGGCCCGGAAACGGGAGCCAGCAAGAGGAGACCCGGCTTATGTTGTTTCGTGTTCCGGATGAATCCAATGCTGATTGGGAAAGGATGAAAGCGTTCATAGAAACGAACGTGACCCCGAATCTGAGCCGCTGGTATCGGGAATCCGCCATTCCCCGGAGGTTGTTTCAGGAACTCGGGAAGGAAGGGTGGCTGGGATACGATGTGACCCAGGGCCGCTGGGCCGAAACGGGCGCCTTGAAGCCGGCGGTCCAGTTCGAGACATTGGGACGGGTAGCTCCTGGAATTGGGGTTGCGGTCCTGGTACAGGTTTCTTTGGGCATGTATCCCATCCGGATGTTCGGGTCCGAGCATCACAAACAGGAAACGTTGAATTCTGCAGCGTTGGGACGAACGCTCATCTGCCTGGGCAACAGTGAAATCAACGCCGGAAGCGACGCCGCCGCAATCTCCATGACGGCCTCCCCCGCAGGCGGCGGCTGGATTCTGAACGGCTCCAAGGCGTATGTGACGAACGGGTCCATCAGTGATCTGGTCATCGTAACGGCGGTTTCGGATCCTGGGGAACGGAAGAACCACCGAATCAGCATGTTCCTGGTGGATCTTGCCCATCAAGGGATTTCCAGAAGGCGCTTGAACAAGCAGGTTTGGATCCCTTCCGATTTGACGCGGATCCAGTTCGACGATGTGCGCGTACCGGGGGAAAGTCTGCTCGGCATCCGCGGAAACGGATTACCGCAAGTGTTACAGACCTTTACCTGCAGCCGCATTCCGTTGGCCGCACTCACCGTGGGCGCCGCTGCGGGGGCTTTCGAGTCGGCCCTGTACCATGCCGGGAGACGCAAAGTCTTCGGGAAGCGCATCCTCGATTTTCAATCCAAGGGTTTCGAGGCGGCGGATCTCTACGCGGGAATAGAAGCGGCCCGTCTCATGGTATGGCACGCGTGCAGGAGAAAGGACCTGGGAAAACCCTTCCGCATGGAATCGTCCATGGCTAAGTATCTTGCCGTGGAGATCTCACGAAAAGTGAGCGTGTGGGCGGCGGACCTTTTCGGAGCCGCGTCCGTCGTATTCGAGCACCCCATCCACAAATACCCCATGGACGCGTGGGCTTCTTCCCTTGGGGAAGGCACGCAGGATATTCAGAAGCTCATTATCTTCCGAGAGATTCTGGCACGATCCGAGTTTTGAGAGCCCAGCCGATTTCTTCGGAAACCACGTTTGTCCGACGTGCCGCCTTTCTCCGGTCCCGTTCCTTTTCATCCACGACTCATTACGGAGGTGCAACTTCCTTTGAGAAGCACGCTTCCGTTCCTCGATAACGGCTCTTGAAACCGGCCGATTTCGGCATATATTTTGGTTAATAGGAGTGTATCTTGTGAAGGGCCGGAACGACCCGAATCGTAGGCGCGCGAGGAACATCGAATGTGTCGTGAGGAGAACCCTATGGAGGTGACCTATCTACAACCCAAGAAGAAACAGGGCCTGGTGATGGTGATCACGGGATACGGTAAGGGCAAGACCACCACCGCTCTGGGCCTTGCCGTGCGGGCGTGCGGCCATAACATGAGGGTGGGCGTCATTCAATTTATGAAGGGCGATATGTTTGCCGGTGAATGGAAAGGCATAGGCAGGATGATGTGCTCCGTGGAGCTTGTCTCTACGGGCAAAGGATTCTGCGGCATTCAGGGAAACCCCTATCCCTATGAGGAGCATCGAGAAAATGCTCAGGAAGCGTTGCGGCTTGTTCAGCAGAAAATGGCCTCCGGTGAATACGACATGCTGATTCTGGACGAAATCAACAACGCTCTCCATCTTCGGTTAGTGGATTTATACCAGGTTTTGGAGATCCTCGAGAAACGACCGCCCGAATTACATCTCGTCCTGACCGGTCGTGACGCCCATCCCGAAGTGGTAAAACAGGCCGATACGGTCAGTGATGTCACGGAGGTGAAACACGCTTACCGGAAAGGCATCGAACCTCAGCCCGGAATCGACTACTGAGTGATCCGGAATTCGGCGACCGGCGGAAAGACCGCGAAGTTCGCCGCCGTCTGTCAGGAGGCGGAAGAGGAACGTGAGGTCCTTAACCAATAAGGATTGATGAGGTCCTCAAAAATGCTCAGAGCGGCTTCGGCTCCCTGCCCCGCGGCGGTTACGATCTGCTTGTAGCCGCCTTCCACGTCTCCCGCGGAGTAGATTCCCGGTATGCTGGTACGATGGTGTTCATCGCGCTTAATGTATCCTTCGGGCGTAAGCTCCACGCCGATCTTCTTGGCCAAGGCCACTTCGGGTTCGTATCCTATGGCCACAAATATCCCGTCCGTCTTCACGGCGGAGCGTTCACCGGTTCGGTTATCCAACAACAGGATATCCTCGACCTTCCTATCCCCTCGTATCTCCTGGATCTCTTTGTTCCATAGCACCGGAATACGATTCTCGACCAGATTTCGGGTAAGATGCTCCTGGGCGCGGAACGTGTCTCTCCTGTGTACCACGGTGACATCGACTCCGATATGGTTCAGGTGGAGCGCCTCGGTGAGAGCGCTGTTTCCTCCGCCCGCCACGATTACCTTCTTTCCCTGGAACAGTGGGCCGTCACAGGTACTGCAATAGCTGACTCCGCGCCCCGACAGTCGGTCCTCTCCCGGCACGCCCAAACGTCGATGAGTGGCTCCCGTAGCCAAGAGTATGGCCTTGGTGTTGAACTTGCGCCGTGTGGTCAGCACCTCTAGCGGGGGACCCGGCAAGACATCGATGACTTCCTCCCCTTTAAAGATTTGAACATATTGGAGGGCGTGAGTGACCATGATGTCCACCAGTACCTTTCCACCCACCTGCGTGAATCCCATGTAGTTTTCGACTACAGGGGTAGTGGAGACCTGCCCTCCCAAGGCCCCCCGCTCCACAACCACCGTTTGCAGGCCGCTCCTCTCCGCGTATATCCCCGCCGTCAAACCCGCAGGACCGGCTCCCACAATGACCAGGTCCGCATCCACCTGTTCCGCATCGCTGTCGGGGATGAACAGGGTCTGTTCTTCGAGGGTTTGCAGGGACAGGGCGAAGAGTTCCTCGGATTGAGCGCCCTGGGCTATGAGGACTTGGTTTGCGTAGGTCTGGGGCACACTGTAGGCGGCATATTCTTCCGCCAAGTCCGGATTGCTCTGAATATCCACCAGCTCCACCGACACAAACTCGGGGCTTTCGATGGCCGACTTCACGGCGTTCACCGCCTGTTGAGGGCAATAGGGACAGGTAGGGCTCAGAAAAACACTTACGGAACGCCGATCTTGGATCTTCGCCATGACCTCGCGGGATTGGGCGGTCATCATGCTGTTTCGAGCTCCCAGAAGCAGGATGGCCTCCAGAAAAGTTCGACCTTCCTCACCTACGGGTGCTCCGTACCACCGAATGGATACGTGTTCAGGATCGAAAAGAATGGTGGGTGAACGGGAAATTTCATATTGTCGTGCGCTTTCATGATCCAAACCGAATTCCTTGAACTCGATTTTCGAGCTGAAATTTCGAAAGGCTCGGATGATCTTTCGTGCGGCTTCATTGTACCCTTCATTCTGTCCCGCCTCTGTGAACAGATAGATAGGGACGTTGTAGGGAAGCTCTTTCAGCACCTCTTCGATTTGTGACTTGAGTTCCCCTTCCAGAGCGTCATGGGAATGGGGTTCGGTCCCTTTTGCATGAGCCATGGCATCCACCTGTGGCAAGAGAGAAAACGCAACATCCGCGCGTTGAAGATAGTGTGAAGCGCCCCTATGGTCAAGATCAGAATCCGGATGAATATGGGTGCGGGTGGAAGTGAGCCGGAAGGGCTGCGCGGCCGAACCCTTGGTCGCCGCAGATCGCGTTTATCACCAGCCTGTTCTCAATGGTGTTCAGCAATGGGCTGTTAAGAATCGGATCCTAGAAAGAAAACGTCCACACCCGAGAAATAACCTGTAGTATAGCCTCATAACTCTTGCGCAACAGCCCTATTGGAACAGGCTTCTCAATATACCTTCATCCAGGATTTCCTTCAATTCCTCTTGGGAGTGCGTACCCGATCGCAGCGCGGCCTCCCGGACCGTTTCACCCCTTTCGTAAGCCTCCCGGGCCAATGCCGCTGCCCGGTCGTATCCCAGAGAAGGCACGAGATAGGTGGCCAAGGCGAGGCTGCGTTCGACATTGGCGGCGCATATCTTCCGATCGGCGACAATACCTTCGACACATTTTACTGCGAACAGCCGCGCCGCGTTGCCCAAAATGTGGATAGAGTGCAGTAGGCTGTGGCCCAACAGGGGCATCATCACGTTGAGTTCCAGAGTTCCACCCTGTCCCGCCAGAACAACGGCCAGGTCTCCGGCCTGAACTTGAGCACAGACCTGGATCACGGCTTCAGGTATTACGGGATTGACCTTTCCGGGCATGATCGAGGAGCCCGGCTGCAATGACGGAAGCATGATCTCTCCCAAGCCGGATCTGGGACCACTTGCGAGCCATCGCAGATCATGGGCGATCTTGCTCAGACTCACAGCCAACGTCCTCAATGCTCCACTGGCTTCAACGGCGGCGTCCCTGGCCGCCTGGGCCTCGAAATGGTTTTCCGCTTCCAGGAATGCATGGCCCGTTTCTTCCACGATCCGGTCAATGACCTCACCGGCAAAGAGGGGATGGGCGCCCACTCCCGTTCCCACCGCCGTACCCCCAAGAGGAAGTTCCGACAAGTGTTTCTGAACCGCCTGAACGCGTTGGACGCCCAGTTGTACTTGCCGGGCGTATCCGCTGAATTCCTGTCCCAGTGTCACCGGAACCGCGTCCTGCACATGGGTTCGGCCGATCTTGACGACCTCCCGGAATTCCTCGGATTTCTTCAGGAGACATTCGTGAAGGAGAACCAACGAGGGAATCACGTGTCCCCTGAGTCCCAGGACGGTAGCGATATGGAGGGCCGTTGGAAACACATCGTTGCTAGACTGTCCCAGATTTACGTGGTCGTTGGGGTGGACGGGCGATTTCCCTCCCCGTTTTCCGGTCAGCAATTCGTTGGCCCTTCCTGCAATGACTTCATTGACATTCATGTTGGTCGAAGTGCCCGAGCCCGTTTGAAACACGTCCACGGGGAATTGGTCGTCCCAAGACCCTGCCTGGATTTCTCGGGCAGCCGCGAGTATAGGATCTTTGATGGAAACGGGCAGCAGACCCAGTCTGTGATTCACGTGAGCCGCATGCTTCTTGATCATGGCCATGGCGTGAATAATGGGGAGGGGGATCGTCAGCCCGCTGATGGGGAAGTTCTCCACGGCTCGCTGCGTGGATGCACCGTAATAGACCTCATCCGGAACCTGAACCGGACCAAGGGCGTCTCTCTCTTTTCGGAAGCTCATCGCACGCTCTCCCGTCTTATGATGGTGCTCTGATCCACTTATGGACATGGAAGACCATCGAGGTCAAGGCCGTCATCCGCTCCGCGCCGGGTGACGATGCGAGCCGTTCCATACGTCGGCCGGCCATGCCCTCCCGACCCAATAAATATACTATGAACAAGTTTTTTCAGCCTCGGAGACATGCACTCTGTTCTTGCCGGCTCTCTTGGCGGAATACATGCTCTTGTCTGCTCTCTTTATAAATTCAGTGGGATCCTCAGATGGAATATACTCAGCAATACCTATACTTACTGTTATATATAATCTGTTTGAGTCTTTATCATAATGATACTTATCCTCGAATTCCGTCCTTATTCTATGAGCGATATGAACAGCTGCATCACATGGTGTCTCAGGTAGCAATATTATGAACTCCTCTCCTCCATACCTGAATGCCGAGTCAGACCCCCTTATGCTTGTTTTTATTATGTCACCTAACTCTCTAAGTACTCTATCTCCCTCGGTATGACCGCTTGTATCATTGTACGATTTAAAATCATCGATGTCTATAAATATAATGGATAACTTAGACTCATAGCGAATTGATCTTGCTGTCTCAAGTCTAAGTTGATGGTGTAAGTATCTTGCATTGTACAGCTTTGTCAAATCATCCGTTATGCTAAGTTCTTTATATAACATCTCATTCCGTCTCAATTGTTCTAATAGCTTCTCCCTCTCCCTAAGAAGTTCCCGCTTCTGAAAATAAAACTGCATGATGCCGATGATCATCAGGGTGAGGCTGACCCATACAATAAGAATGACCGTTCGGATGGCAAACAGCTTCTGACGGACCACGGAGGCGACGATATCCACTCCCACTATGCCTACGGTTTTCCCGCTGGAGTCTTTGATAGGAGCATATCCAGACATGAGATCGGGATAGGGGGGGTCCGGAGACACCTCGTAGTCCGCTGAAGGCTGGAACCACGCCTTGACCAGCTCCGGAAACGGAGCGGCATTATAGGGAGTCCCCGGGGGATTACCCACTTCGGAAGGATCGATGACGCCGTTCCCGTCGCGATCCATGGTGAATTCGTCCACCACATATTCGTAATCCGAGGAACGGGCGCGTTCTCGCTGGGATCGTCGCATGATATAGATGTAGCGGATATCCAGGTTCATATCTTGGATCCGCTCCAGGAATCCTTGGATCCGTCGAAACGGTTCCCCATTCATATCCACCGGCGATTGAATGGCCGCCGCATCCTCGGGGAGAATGCCCGCCGCCGTGGCAATGGCGACGCCCATGGCCTGACCCCGAATCTCGTTGATGACAACCCTTCGGGCGATCAAGTAAAGGGATCCGAAAAGAACCAAAATCATCAGGGACCCAAGGAAGCATCCCATCCAGCGTTTCTCCGAAAGGTCCCAAAAACAGAAGGCGGCAACGGTCAGCAGCAGCCAAACGCCTACAATAGCGCTTTGCAGGAAGATGGATTTACGTTCGAGCGAGGCGGAAGAAAGAGTCACCACCACCACGGCAACGGTTTGTCCGAAAGAATCCTTGACAGGAGCAAACCCCGAGATCACTTTGGTGCGAATGGGCTGGAGGGAGAAACCCAGACTGGTTGCGGGATGGTGCCATGCCTTGGACAGGTGTGCGTAGAGTTTGCTTTCGAAGGGTGTTCCGGGGGGATTCCGGACTTCATGGATATCGTATCGATTGTCCTGATTCAGGTCCTGGGTCCGGTTATCCGCCAGGATCTCGTACCGTATTCCCATCTCACCCGCGGATGCGGTCCTCCGGATCAACGCCACGTAGCGTGTATCCGGATTGGCGTAGGAAAGTCTCGCCAGGAAGGCCTGAATCCGTTGGAAAGTCTCGCCTTCAATATCTTCCTGAATGCCCAGAGACCTCACATCGTCGGCATCCACCCCCGCAGCGGCCGCCATGGCTACGTTCAACGCGTTCTGGTGAAGTTCTTTCTGGAGAACATAGTGAGCGACCAGATACAACGAACTCAGCACCACAAGAATACACAGCGAAACAAACAGCAGAATCGCCCACGGCTTCGTTTTCCGACTTCCCCGGTTCCATGAGTAGTATTTTTTCATAAGTCCGGCACGGTATTCTCTCTCGAAGTTCAAGGAACTACAGCCTTCCCGGCTGGTCTACAAACCGATTTCCCGGCAAGCCGCTGGAGAACGACCCACTGCGTGGAATGGAGCGCCGCGCCTGGGTTGCGCTCTTCAACGGCCGGCCCCGATGGGACGTCCACCGAGATGGGAACGGCGGAGAAGACAGGCTTCAGTGCAGGGGTTCCACAAGGATTCACTCCACCACCTCGAACCGGCATGCCGTCCAGCGGTTTCCCATGTTATATCGGCAGACAGCCGTTTAGCATGAGCCAGAAAACGAAGCCTCGGACATCCTGTTCGAACATAGGCTGGGCGGCATGCCGGCAAGGAGCCATGCAGTGCAGGCGGTCCGAATGCCCCGGGAAAGGAGCGGGCACGATGCAATCAAGCCCCGATAATGGTGCATGTCGCCGCGGTTTTCTTTCCATATCGGCTTGTAGAAGGGTCATCGTTGGCTTGGATGGAGACACGCAGGGTACGGGCCAATGTACTTCCGTGGGATGGTGCGATGTTGGGGAAGTAGAAGGGAGAAGCCGACGGTTCCAAAGCGGCCGTTCGAACTCGGATTCAGTCGCGAGCTGGTTGGATTGCAGCTCGCATGGTACACCGAAACATGCGGAAGACGGTGAGGAATACGCATTTTACGGTTCTCCGTCTCCCAACGAAGGCCGAACCCGCTACGGTTCAACCGTTGCGATCGCTCGCTTCAAGATGTTGATACATTTGGTCACCGGGATGTGTTTCGGACAGGCCCGCGTACATTCGAAGTGGTTTACGCAGGCCCAGACTCCGTTGGGATGATTTACCCGCTGAAGACGCTCCTGTTCTCTTTCATCCCTGGAATCGAAGACGAATCGATACGCCCATACCAGGGCCGCCGGCCCCACGTATTCGGGATTTTCTCCCATCACAGGGCAAGCCCCCGTGCAGCAGGCGCACAAAATGCACCGGATGACTTCATCGAGCTTGGCCGCATCCTCGGGAGTCTGAATCCGTTCTCGATCGGGGGGATCATCGGACGGCATCACATAGGGGGGGAGTTCCTGTATGCGCTTGAACAGCGGGTCCATGTCCACAACGAGGTCTTTGATGACCGTGAAGAAGGGAAGGGGCTCCAGCAGCACTTCGAAATTCGCCAGGTCTTTTACCAGGTGCTGACACGCCAGTGAGCATTTACCGTTGATGCGCATTCCATCGGAGCCGCATACTCCGTGGGCGCAGGACATGCGGTAGCTCAGCGTTGCGTCTTGCTCCCATCGGATGCGGTTCAAGCAGTCCAGGATCCTGTCCTCGGGTTCCGCCACCAGGAAGTAGGTTCGGTAATAGGGTTCTTGGTCCGTCTCGGGGTCATAGCGGAAAATTCTGAATCGAAGATCCATGGTGTCAATACGTCCTCGGTCTGGGTTCAAACCGGGTCAGCGTGACCGGCTTATAAGAGAGTTTTGGTCCGTGGGTCGTGTGAAGAGCCAACGTATGCTTGAGCCAGTTCTCATCATCCCTTTCCGGAAAATCCTCCCGGAAATGGGCGCCCCGGCTTTCCTCGCGGGCAAGAGCCGAGCAAACGATGACCTCGCTCAGCCCCAGCAGAGATTCCAACTCAAAGGCCTCCGCAAGAGCGTAGTTGAAGTGAGAACCCGAATTCTCGATTACGATGCGCCGCGAACGCTCCTCCAGGTCCCGGATTTCGGTAAGCGCCTGTTGGAGCCCTTTTCGGGTCCGGAACACCGAACACAAGTTCATCATGATCTCTTGGAGGGCCGCTCGCAACGGAGCCATGCGATTTCCGGCGGAGGCCGATTTCAGGTGGAAAATCCGCTCTGAAATGGGGTCCGCCGAGGAATCCGACACGGGCTCCCAATCCAGATGCGGGAGTTCCGTCAGGATGTTTCGGCCCGATCTTCGTCCGAAAACCACCAAATCCAGCAGGGAATTGCATCCCAGTCGATTTGCCCCGTGGACGGAAACGCATGCGCATTCTCCCACGGCGTAAAAACCCGGGACCGCCCGGCCCTGGTCATCAAGCACCTGGCCATCCCCATTCGTCGGAATGCCTCCCATCATGTAGTGGCATGTGGGTTGTACCGGTATGGGTTGCCGGACAGCATCCACGCCGAGATAAATTCGTGCAAAGGAGGTAATCTCAGAAAGCTTCTCCTGGAGCTTCTTCTCACCGAGATGCGTCAAATCCAAATGGACATAGTCGTTGCCGTCAATACCCCGGCCTTCCCGTATCTCGGTGGCTATGGCCCGGGAAACGACATCACGAGGCGCCAAGTCCTTGATGGCGGGGGCGTACTTCTCCATGAAGCGTTCCCCGTTCCGGTTTCGCAGAACGCCTCCTTCCCCACGGGCGGCTTCGCTGATTAGAACGCCCAAACGGTGAATTCCCGTGGGATGGAACTGGACGAACTCCATGTCCTCCAGGGGAATTCCATTTCGGTACGCCCGGTAGACGCCATCCCCGGTGTTGGCGAAGCAGTTCGAGGTGGTCTTGTATACTTTCCCGAATCCCCCTGTGGCCAGAAGAAGAACACGGGATTCAAACATGTGCACCCTTCCCGTGGCCAGTTCATAGGCAATCAAGCCGCTGATTCGGTTCCCGGTCCGGATCAGGTCCAGCATCTGGAATTCGGGAAACATGCGTATACCGGAACGAAAGATCCGACCAAACAGCGTGTCCAAAACGACGCGACCCGTTCGGTCCGCGGCGTGGCAAGCTCTCTTGACCGGGGCTTTGCCGAATTCCCGTGTGTGTCCTCCAAAGGCCCTTTGGGCGATGGTCCCCTCGGGCGTCCGATTGAAGGGTACACCCATGTGTTCGAGTTCGAAGATGGCCCGGGGAGCGTCTTCGGCAAGCACTTCCGCTACGTCCTGATCCGTCAGGTAGTCCCCTCCCTTGACGGTGTCATAGGCATGCCATTCCCAGGAATCGGGCTCTTCGTTACCCAATGCGGCAGCGATGCCTCCCTGGGCGGCCCCCGAATGAGACCGGGTAGGGTATACCTTGCTCAACAGGGCTAGGTCGCATGTACCGGCCACTTCCACCGCGGCGCGAAGTCCGGCGAGGCCCGAACCCACGATAACCACGTCATGGCGATGGCGTATGGGTTTGGCGGTTTCTTTCATGTACGCGCCTCGACGGATGGATACTCGCATCCCGTCAGGCCGCAGTAATCTCCCACATACTCGGCGGCGGGGCGATACAAAGCGGGCCTCTCCTGGGCTTCCGCAAAGATTTCTTCGATGATGTGGGCGCACCATCCTGAAATACGGGACATGGCGAAGATGGGCGTCATCAAGTCTCCGGGAATCCCCATCATGTGATATACGGATGCACTGTAGAAATCCACATTGGGCTTAAGTTCGGGTTTTCCACGCCTTTCCAGTTCGGCCATCGCCGCTTCTTCGATCTGGGCGCTGAGTCGGGCCCATTGCTCCTGGCCTGTTCGCGCCCCGATACGAAAAGACATTTCTTTCAGAATCTTGGCCCGGGGATCCGTGGTCTTGTAAACCGCGTGTCCGATGCCCATGATCCGTTCTCCGGCATCCAACTGATGTTGTACCCATGCGACCGGGTCCGGCTCTGATTGAACGTCCCGGAGCATTTTCATGACACGGGCGTTGGCGCCGCCATGAAGACTTCCTGAGAGTGCGCCGATACCTGCGCTTACACCGGCGTACATGTGCGCCCGTGTAGAAACCACTTCTCTGCACGCAAATGTGGATGCGTTGAAGGTATGGTCTGCATGAAGAATGAGGCATATATCCAAATCACGAGCCACTTGCGGGTCCGGAGGGGTTCCATGGAGCTGCCACAGGAAATTCTCCGAATGCGAAAGCTCCCTCTTGGCTGGAACCGGTTCCCGACCCTGTCGAATCCTGTGCCATGCGGCTATGATGACGGGTACCCGCGCGATTAAACGCAAGGCTGTGCGGACATTGTCGTTTCTGCTGGTGGAGCCTGCCTCCGGATCAGACATGGCGAGCAAAGGCGCGGAAGCCTGCAGGACGTCCATGGGATTCGCGGTTGAGGGCCAATGCCGGAAACTCTGTATCACGTAAGCAGGCAGCTCTCGATCCTCACACAATTCCTCCTCGAATCGACGTAGTTCGTTCCTGTCGGGCAATCTTCCATGAAGCAGAAGATACGCTGTTTCCGGATACGTGGATTTCTCCGCCAGCTCCTCGATGCGATATCCTCGATAGATCAGTATTCCTTGCTCTCCGTTGATGTAACTGATCTTGGTATCCGCTACGGTCACACCCCGAAGCCCGATATTTTTTACTCGTACCGTTTCCGCCATGTTTCCTCCGGATCCTGACAAAGTTTGTTTTGAAGACCCTCCGAGTTGTGAAGGTGGCGCCAAGCAACCCTACCGGGTGATTCACGCTTCCCGGTGCTGGTACCCATTATTCGGACGGTGCGGAACACGTTTCCTTCAGCTCTTGCTTCACGTAGTTGAGAGCCCCGCCGGCCAACAGGAACTTCCGCTGTCTGGGCGAGACTTCCAAGAGGCTCATAATCTGCGATCCCGCCACTTCTATGGGAATCCGGATGTCACCCCTTTCCAACCGTTTCCGGATGTCGGGGAAACGGAGTTGAACGCCTCGCTTGAAGAGTCGGTAATCAGCAGGGTCTTCAAAGGTGAGGGGCAGGATGCCGAAGTTGCACAGGTTCGCTTTGTGAATCCGGGCAAAACTCTTGGCGATCTTGGACCTTACTCCGAGATGACGGGGAGCCAGTGCGGCGTGTTCGCGGCTCGAACCCTGACCGTAATTATCACCCCCCACAACGGTTACGGAACCCATCTCCCGGCATATGTTATGAAATTGAGGATCGATTTGGGAAAAGACGAATTCGCTGATGGCCTCGATGTTGGATCTGAGTGGGAGAACCTGGCTTCCCGCAGGCATGATCGTGTCGGTTGAGACATTATCGTCGACCACCAGGACCACATGGGTCTCGAGAGTCTCCGGGAGCGGGTCCATCTGGGGTAGGGGACGGATGTTGGGGCCCCGGACGATCTTAGTTTCACGAAGATCCGGAGATGGAAACACAATAGACGATTCGTCCACGAGGTACTTTTCGGGATCCTGGATACGCGGATATTTCATCTCTTTCCCGAGATCCCTGGGGTCTGTAATACGGCCTTTCAAGGCTGCTGCAGCCGCTGTTTCCGGTGAGCAGAGATACACTTGATCGTCTTTGGTCCCGGATCTGCCCGGGAAATTGCGAGGAAAGGTTCTCAAGCTGACTTGACCGGTACCCGGGGCCTGCCCCATCCCGATACACCCGAGACAGCCCGACTCATGAATTCGCGCCCCCGCAAGAAGGAGGGACAACGATCCGTTTTGGCGCGCCACGTTCTCCATGACCTGCCTACTGCCCGGATTGATATGAAAAGAGGTATCGGGATGGACGTGTCGGTTCTCCACGATGCGGGCGACCACCATCAGGTCCCGAAAGGACGAGTTGACGCTGCTGCCCACGATCACCTGATCGACTCTCGTTCCTGCGACCTGCCGGACGGAAGTAACGTTTCCCGGTGAAGACGGACATGCAATCAAAGGTTCCAATTCGGAAAGATTGAGTTCGTCCATCTCGTCGTACCGGGCGTCGGGATCCGCCGCCAGTTCGATCCAGCTGTTTCCGCGCCCCTGGGCCACCAGGTAGGCCCGTGTGTTCTCATCGGAAGGAAAGATGGAACTGGTCGCTCCCAGTTCGGTGCCCATGTTTCCAATGGTTTCCCGATCGGTGGCCGAAAGGTCTTTGACCCCGGGTCCGAAGTATTCCACGATTTTGCCGACGCATCCTTTCACATCGTAACGGCGAAGCATCTCTAAAATGAGATCCTTGGCGCTTACCCATTCAGGGAGTCGGCCCGTCAGTCGCACTCCCAGTATTCCGGGACAAGGGAAGAAGTAGGGGCGACCAGCCATCGCCATAGCCACATCCAGGCCGCCGGCTCCAATGCCGAGCATGGAAACCCCGGCTGCCCCGGGAGTGTGGCTGTCGGCTCCCAGAAGCGTCTTGCCGGGAACTCCGAAACGCTCCATGTGCACTTGGTGGGACACCCCGTTTCCCGCGGGACTGTAGTGTATTCCATATCGGGCGCTGGCAGTCCGCAGGTACACGTGATCGTCGGCGTTTTTATGGTCCGTCTGAAGAAGGTTGTGGTCCACATATTGGACCGCGATTTCGCTTCGTATGGAATCGATGCACATGGCCTCGAATTCGAGCATAGCCATGGTGCCTGTGGCGTCCTGTAAGAGCACATGATCGATCCGTATTCCGATTTCCTCACCCGCAACCAGTTCTCCGGTTACAAGGTGATGTTCCAGAATTTTGTGTGCGAGGCTCTTACCCATAGAATTCTCCCTCTGCTTGGAAAATGAACGCAAGACCATCCCGGATAGCGGCCTCCGACGGGGGTGGCGGAAGGCTGAAGGTTTAAGACAAAGCGTCCTTTGACCCTGTTCTGAAGGAGACCTCAAAGGCACTGTCAGAACAGGATCAACTCTCGTTCCAGGATCAAAACCATGAATCTGTCCGGAGCCTATGCTCGCATCGAGCCTGACTCGTTCCTAATCCTATCTTCCGTGCCGTTTAAATGCAACAGGCACGACTCCTCATGCAGGTGCGATCACTGGCGGAAACCGGCGCAAGTCGGCTGACTGCGAAACCGGATGAATCCGCAAGAAAATGATTTTTCCGCAGGAGAGAAGTTCGGCTACTTGACGGGCGTGAGAAGGGGATCTACGCTTTATCAAGTACCGCTCTTGAAATCCCCTTGAGCGTGGACAATACACGCCAGGGCCGGCTTCCGGAAACCAGCCTTTCGGAGTTCGCTTTTTTCGGATTTCCCTGGGGCCCGGCAGCCTGTGAATCCCGATGAGTGAGATGCCCGAAGAGGTTAGGGTCTTCCTTGACGTTCCCTCTCTCCCACGGGTATATTTCTACGGGGAGACGATCCCCGAACGAAGGAGATCCAAGCGGTGGGTCAAGTGCAGGGGCCCATTGTGCAACGGGGTTGCCGGCAGACCGGCGAGATTCCTCAGGAACGAAGGGCTCAACGGGCTACGCCCCATCGACGACGATGTGGTGCGACACTATGGATCGGGTCTTTTTCCGGCCCGCAATACGAAGCATACATGTACTCCTCGGTATTCGCAGCTCTGGACGGATCGGACTTTGCCTTATGGGCGGGCTCAGCGGCTTGTGATATGGCGCGAGCCCTCCATTCGGACATGATCATCTGCCATGTGTACGACGCAGGTCTGCACGGAAAAAGATTTCGCGACCTGGAGCCGGTGTTGCCTGCTTCCTTTCAGGAAGGAAAAGCCTTGGAGAGCATTAGAGCCGCTCACGAATCACTCATTCTGGAAGGATTTCATGCCTTATCCAGGGGTTATCTCGAAGATTTCAGGAAACGTGTGAATCTTTCCTCCCTGTGCGTTCACGAGATCCATACGGAGGGCCGAAATTACTCTCGGATACTGGAACTGGCGGCTGAACATAAGGTTTCTCTTCTTTCACTCGGCGCCCACGGTCTCGGACGTATCGGAGATGACGAACTCGGAAGCACGACGATGCGCGTTCTGAGACATGCCTCCTGTGATGTGCTGGTTGTTCGCACGCCACCTCCGTGGAACGGTCCGATTCTGGCGGGCATCGATGGAAGCGAACACTCCATGATGGCGTTCCGCAAGGCGCTGCTTCTCGGAAGAACATTAAATCGGCCTGTCGAGACGGCGGCGGTATATGATCCGCTCCTGCACGAACAGGTTTTTCGAGCCATGAGTCGATCCCTTTCTCCCGACCGCTGTATCGAGATCGGCCTGACCAGGCAGGAAGAGTTGCATGAGACCATCATTGATTCCGGCCTGGCCCGGTTATACGGTGGTTTCTTGGACCGGACGTGCACGGAAGCCGAGGGTTGCGGCATGAAAATCCAGGGGCGGCTTCTAAAGGGCAAGGCGTATGACGCTCTGTTAAAGCAAGCGGAAACCATCGAAGCGGCACTCTTGGTGGTGGGCCGGCATGGACATCATAGGCAGGGAAAGGATCAGCTTGGGTCGAACACCGAGGCTTTGGTGCGAAAAACCCGAACCAATGTACTGGTCGTTGGGAGTTCTCCTCGGTCATCGTGATAGACGGCTCCCGGTCCCAGTGGGAGCCGGGTGCACAGCGCTCCATACAGGCTGTCGAAAAACGCGATCTGCTGTCTCGCCCTTTGTCCTTCGTCATTGCGGCGTTCTGTATGTACGCCTCACTCATCAGGATTCGCCACGCCAAGGGCGTGGCTTGCGTCTCATTGTTTTTCACTATCTTGCCCGAAAAACTGTTTAACAACGGGCTGTTAAGTCGAGTTCCGGATATTGTGCATGAAATGGCGAAGGAGTGTATTGAGGGATACGCTTGCGGCTTCATGAAATCGTCTGGTCACTCAGGACGCCGTTTTAAGCATGGCCCGGCGATCGGTCATGCCCACAGATTCGAGGAACCCCAATGGCTGAAATCCCTGAAGCGATGGAAGTGGTCCTCCGGAAACTCCACCCGTTGGCGCCCCCTTTTCACCGGCATATCGCACGCAGCAAACTAGTCGGTTCCGTGTGCTGCTGCGGTGATCGGATAGTGGTGTACGAAGTCACGGAAACCGTTCCTTCCGGACGCGTATATGTGTCTCCAAAAACGGTGCTTCGCTTTCTCCAATCATGAAGTTCGCAGTCGAAGCTCATGACGTCTTCCGGTGTTACGCTCCAGACCGGGGAATTTGCGGAGTGTCTCTTTCAGTCCCATGTGGCGAATGCTTCGCCCTTTTAGGCCGAAACGGTTCCGGAAAAAGCACCTGGGTGCGCTTGTTGACGGCTCAGGAGCGCCCCGATAAGGGGTTCTTGTCCGTTCTCGGTTCCACCCCGAAAAGAAGAGAACGGGCCTTTGTGAGCAGGTTGGGGGTGGTAATGGACAACAGCATTCATTGGGAAGAACTATCCGGGTTTCAAAACGCCTATTTCTGCGCACGAGTCCGGAACGTACCGGTTGGGGACATTCCTTCGAGACTGGGGATTCTTTTTGAGAAGGCCGGCCTTGCGGATCGGGCTGAAGACCCCGTCTCCACCTATTCTTACGGGATGCGCAGGAAGCTGAGCTTTATCAAGGCGCTGGTCCATGATCCGGAAGTACTGGTTCTCGACGAACCCACCGCCGGTTTGGACGACGCCTTTCTGCTCGAATTGAATCGAATCCTGCGAAATCGTTACAACCTGGGTCGCACGTCGTTGATATGTGGGACCGATGCCGATTGGATCGGTAGCGTGGCTTCCAGTGCGGCGTTCATGGAAAAGGGATGCATTGTGGCGGAAGGAAGCATGAATGCATTGCTTGCCGGAGTGTCCGGGTACCAACAGATGAACGTGGTTTTGAGAAACTGGATTCGAGTTCCGGTTCCCGGAATACGAGGGATTCGGTCGGCTCGCCAGGAAGGAACCACAGTTCATGTTGTTCTCGAAGACGGTCCGGAGTGGATCCCGCGCGCTCTTGAGTGGTTTACTTCCATAGGTGCGTGTATCCGAAGAGTGGAAGTCCGGGCGCCGGGACTTCGCGATGCCTTCCTGCTCAAGACAGGATACGTCCTGGATTATGAATCCGAGTAACGTGTTCCAACTCGAGATGATATCGATGCTGAACACCAAGCGGCGATTGCTGTTACGGACAGGAATGACCTTGGTTTTGGGATTGCCTTTTGTTCTGATTGAGTTGCCGATGCGAGTGCGCGCGGCGGGTGTTCTCTTTCTGGTGCTCATCACCGGTTTTTTTGGCGCCGCCGTGGCCATGACTCGGCGGAAATCAGATGGCCGCTGGAAGGAGTTTGAATTGCTTCCCGTGAGGCTGACGGAGATATTGGGTGATTTTACTTTGGCCGGCGCCGTAATGGACTTGCTCCAATTGGCGCCGATTCTGGCGTTGCTGTTTGTGTATCACGGAACCATACAAGGGATGAATATGCTGGAGACGGCCGCGTTCTTGTGCGGCACCCTGGTTGCTTTGAATGCTTTGGGGATGCTTCTGGGATGGATGCTCCAGACCAATGCAGAGGTTCACCTGGCGGGCGCCTTGGGCGTGGGGTGCATTGCAGTCGGTTCGGGTCTGGTTCCACTGCCGGTTGAGGTCGCGGGGATCGTCGCTTCGATGGAAAGTTGGAACCCTGTTTCCGGATTGGTCCGTTCCCTGGAGGCGTGCCTTGGAGGCTCCGTGGATTCAGGCAGTGGTTGGGGAGCCGCCTTGGTGCCCGCGCTTTTTGCGGCCTGGGTGTTATCAAGAGCCTTGAACCGACCGCATCTTCGTTGAATCGAAAGCAGCAGGAGTGGCTATGGATCCGGTTACCAAGACGTATGCGGCATTAGGTCTGGTGGTTCTATCGTTGTTCGAATTCTGGGCGGCCATGAGGATATTCGGCAGGAAAGGGAGCCCCGGAGCGGCATCACGGAATATTCTGAGGCTTCATCGTGCCGTTGGATACGGCTTTGTGGTTTACTTCATCTGGATTTCATGGGTATGCGTGGATCTCATGGATCGTTTGGCACAAGCGGGAAGACCCCTGGATCATCGAGCAGTGCTTCATGCCATGCTGGCCATGGTGGTATTCGGGATTCTGTTGCTCAAGATCGGTTTCATTCGTCTGTATCGGAATTACAGGCCGTATGTCCCCATGCTCGGCTTGGTGGTGGTTTTGGGCACCTTGGTGCTGTGGGGCGTGGCAGGTTGGATGTTTTTGATTATCATGAATTGAACGCGGTGAAGCCGTTAGGGATTGAAAAGTTTGTTCGTTTGCGGTATGAATGACGGCTCAGTCAGAAGGACCTCGGAGAAACGTATAAATACCGGATACGGTAAGCCCGGCCGGCCGGGAAGTACCTGTCCTCGTCGAACACCCAACCTATGAGGAGAATGGAACAATGAGCTTCAAGGATGTTTCCTCGGTGTTTTCCGGAATGAAAGAACAATTTGATCCATCCAAAGCCCAAGGACTGGAAGCCGTATTTCAGTTCATTATCACGGGCGATGACGGGGGAAACTGGAGCGTGCGGGTCGAGAATGGACAGTGCACGGTGCAAGAAGGAACGCATTCTTCTCCATCGGTTACGCTCACCATGGACGCCCCCACCTGGCTCGGAATCGTCAATAACCAGATTAACGGGATACAAGCGTTTATGAGCGGCAAACTCAAGGTCAGCGGGGACATCATGCTGGCCCAGAGAGTTCCGGCCTTATTCGGATCATAATGCGATCCTCCAGCGGAAAGAAAGTCTGGGACGTACGTCGCGATCTCATCCGTCCGACCGTGTACGTTCAAACGCCCGATCCACCTCCCGTGGCGGGCTTTTCAGACACCCGTGTGTGAGGCTCCCCGTCTTCCTCCCCGCATCTGCGAAGGGACCGGTCTGCTTCCATACTCAACGGAATAGGTGCGGACACGGCGGCTCTCAGGCAAACCTTGATAGGCCGTTAAAGAACGGGATCTGCCTCGTTGGGGTTCATTCTTCGTCGTTGCGGGGTGCTGCGTGTACGCCTCATTCCTCAGGATTCGCCCACATTTCGAGGGGTGCTTTACGTCGCCTGGAATGGAGACGCATCTTGCTCATGCATACCCGGGAACCCTACCCGCCCCAACGAAGCACGAGCGTGCGACGAGGTGAGGAGGGGAAAACGTGAAAGGACTGTGTATTCGATGGCTGATCATGGCGGGGGCCGTATTGATCGCTTCCTACCTGATCGAGGGAATCCACGTTCAAACCCCTTTCCGTGCCCTGTTTGCAGCGGCTCTGCTGGGCATTCTGAATGCGTTTTTCCGCCCTTTTTTGCTCATTCTCACTCTTCCGCTGAATCTGTTGACTTTCGGCCTTTTTACGCTGGTAATCAATGCCATGATGCTGAAAATGGCTTCGGCCGTAATTCCGGGTTTCGATGTCATTGGCTTCTGGTCCGCCCTCCTGGGCGCTTTGGTAATCAGCTTGGTGGGGTGGGTAATCAGTGCTTTGGTGAATGATCGGGGAAGAATCGAAGTTATCGAGTTGTGGCGTGACAGGGACGGAACCTGGAGGCCCTGAGCGGAAAATCCTGACGCCACGATGACGAAGGATAAAGCGAAACGGATCAGATCGCTTTGTTCAACAGCCTGTCAAGATCGCGTTCCCGGTGGATCATGTACATGCCGGTAGGCAATCTCCGTTGGGGTGTGCGTACAGGACGAGTTCTCTCAGTGGTCATTCATCCTCTTTCTCATCCTCACGGCCTTTGGGCAGAATCACATGGTCCAGATAATGCTCTTCTTCGTTTGAAGACGTTTCCTGGATCCGTCTATGCACAGGGACGGCCACCGAGTTCTCAGCGTCTTCAGATCCGCTGAGCATATGACAGAATCCCTGGAGCAAACCGCCCTTCTCGATGGTGACTACACGGGATTCAACGTCGCCTCGGACTCTACCGCTTTCCCCGATGTCGAGCTGGGCGTAGGCACAGATGCTTCCGCTGACCTCGCCATTGACAATAACGTGATCCGCAAGAATGTCGGCTTCGACCACGCCGTTTTTGCCTACAATAACGGCGCTTTTACTTTCTATCTTTCCCTTGAAACTACCTTCCACACACACGGTGTTCTTTAAAAATAATATACCCTGAAACACACTGTCAGGCCCTATTATGGTATCAACTTTGTTGTCTGAAGCACTCGATCCGTCTTTTCTAGAAAATAATTTCGCCATTAATATGCCTAATACTATTGAACGTTTTCAAAGGTTTGGGCAACAAATCGGTTATTCCGAATATCGTAGTCCCAAATATAATTTATTGGATCTACGTAAGAGTCATTCTTAATTACCGAGTAGTGCAGATGTGTTCCCGTGCTGCGTCCCGTGTTGCCCATCCGCGCAATCACCTTCCCCCTTTTCACTTTCTCGTTCATCTTCACGTCCGAGCGAGACAAGTGGCCATACAAGGTTGTAATCCCTGATCCGTGGTCGATTTTCACGACCTTGCCCATGTATCGGTCCCTTCCGATTTCAATCACTGTTCCGTCAGCCGGGGCGATAATGGGAGCATCGCTGGGACCGGCAATATCCAAACCGTTGTGAAAAGTTCTGCGTCCGGTGAAAGGATCGGCACGCCACCCAAAAGGGGATGAAATCCAGAACCCATCGGTTTGAACCGGGAGTATGGACGGCATCCTTCGGATACGATCTTCTTGAGAACTCAGGAAGTCGAGGACTTCCTCGCATTGTTCGTGGATGAAGTCGGCATACTCCAGAAGTCTGTCCTGGACATACGACTCTTTGAGCATGATGGGGATATCCGCATGGTCGTCTTCAAATCCGTACGGAGGCAGGGCGGGGATTCCTCCCTGGTGGGTATCCAGGGGATGGACGAAAGGCTTGGCCTCCAAACCCAGATGGTTTCGAATCTTTCCATCCAGTTCGTGGATATCGTCGAATCGGGACTTCACGCGTTCGAAACGACTTGTCAGTTCCTCAATAGCCTGTTCCTTCCTGACAAACTCAGCCGTCTTGAGCTCCATCTCCTCTTGGGTTGCACTCAGTGTGTGCTGAAGAGCCTCATTGGCCTGCGCCAACCGCTTGTTCCTGGAGTGAGAGAGGTATACCAACGATCCGAAGATCAGTGAAAGAGCCAGCCAACAACCCAAACCCACAACGACGGCTCCCGGAAGAGAGATCATCTTGGTCGAGTGTTTCCGGCCGCCTACAAGAACTACCGTGATCCTCACCGTGCTTCTCCTGTTGAGTTCGTCCCGCTCGTAGATTACATCACTCGGCTACCGCAATTCAGATTCTTGGCTCATGCGTTCTCAAAGACGTGTGGTTAGAGTGGACAGGAGAAAACCGTGTTCAAAATCGCCGCACACGAGATGGCCCGCCTGCGGGGTAGCGATGCAGCCGCTTACCTGCGGATGTCGGTTTCGCGGATACACCGAAAGGAAAAACGTGGCTGGAAGCCCGCTGTAAAAAGCCCCTCCCTGCCCACAATCGTAGCGCCGAGTGGGCCGAAGTGTTCCTATAAGGAGCAACTGTTGCGTAAAAACAGGCTCCGGATACCATATGTAGTTTAACAAGTCAACCACCATCTTGGAACATCCGAAACGCTTATCCGTGAATTTGTTGAACTCGGCATGGGGAATCGTCGCCGAACCAGCACGCACGTAGTCGCCGTTACGACGCCATATCGGGAAGGTGTTTGTCCGTGGCGAGTCGGTTGTCACCTCGTAAGATGCTCATCAGGCCATCGAAAAACGCGATCTGCTGTCACGCCGACACGGCGTGCATTGCGTCTCATTGTTTTGCACCGGCCTGCCCGCAATACGGTTTATCAACGGACTCTTGGGCAGTGGGGAGGTCCGGGGTACTTCCCCCCGGACCTTTTAGGGACCTGTTCCCGGCTCAATTAATGGAGAGGGTGAAAGTTCACCTGAGTTCGGGAAGGGATCGATTCAGAACGAAATGTCCTCCTCTGGGGTTGATGTTCGTCTGAGTGTCCCGCATGGAACCATACTTGAAAACATCCACGAAACCGTACTTTCGCTTTGTGCCGGTACCGATGACTTTGAGCCCGTGCGTTCCTATGATTTCCAAGGTTTCTTTATGGAGTTCAATGTCGGAAATGCCCAGGGCGGCCTTGATCTGGTCCGAAGAGAGTAACTTCTCCGGATTCTGGCTCAAATAATTCAAGAGACGGTTTCCCATGCTCCAACCTCCTGTCTTCTTGTGCTGACCCTGAAATGTTAGTCCAACCCTTTAACGCCGTCCGGGAAGTGAGTATGGGAACGGATCGTGCCAACTCAGTGTGAGTCAACTGCACATGGTGCTCGGTGAGTTTTATCCGGAACCCTCGAGAATGAGGGACCTGCGGTCTGAAGCAATAGGAAAAAGGATGGGCGCGAGAGTACTCGATGGAGAAGCAAAGACTGCAGCGATCTTACTTACGAACCCCGTGTGAGGAAACACAGCGTCCCAGGATGCACATCAGCACTCCGTTCTTCAGGAAGGGGCTGGAGAGGCCCCGCACCATGAATCCAACAGCCTTGTGGCGAACGATAAACCGGCACCTTCTCGGTTTCAGAAACAACCAACCCACTGTTCTGGAGCCCTTAACACCCGGATATATCCAGTATACGGCAGTCCGCACACTCCTGGCAAGGTTTTTTGATCCCAGGTTTTTTATCCTGGCGCTTATTGTGCTGTCACTGAGGGGTATGAGAAGAGCCCATATCCATACGCTTTCTTGTTAATACCAAAAGCGATAGAAGAGACGCGAACCTTCAGGCTGATGATAACCGGCGTCTTGGTACGTCGTCTTCCGCCGTTGAGGGGTACCCTTTTGCGCCGCAGTCCCTAACGCGCCGTCGAAAAACCGTATTGCGGGCAGGTTGGTGAAAAACGGTGAGATGCAAGGCGCGCGAGTCCTGAAGAATGAGGCGCAACACAGCAGATCGCGTTTTTTACCAGCCTGTTAAGAGAGGAGGAGGCAATCCGAGCTTGTCTCAAGGCGTGTCCGGGTATCTGAGGGAAATCGGCTCATCAATATGCCCAAGGCCTGGTAGAATCCCTTTAAGAAATCCACTGTCACCTTCTTGTAGAAGGAGCTCCACGGTATATCCACGATTGTCTAAGTCATCGGAACACGCGACCCCATCGGAATAATCCGAATCCAGAAAGGCTGTATATTGCCCATCTCCCATAGTAATAACCAAGGCACAGGACAGTGTCTTATATTTCTGAATGTATATGTTTATAGTTCCATCCGCATTTTTCCATATACCATTGAATGGATACACCCAAGATTGAAGATCAGGATAAATATTTATCGTATATAGAACTGCGCCTTCATAGAGCAGTGAGTATGGAGTCGCGGGATTAAAATGTCCATGCTCTTCAAAAACAAGCTTTATGGTGACGGGTCCCGTAACAGCGGGTTCCGCGACCGCTCCCCATTCATCCTCAAGATGGTTCACAGCGTACGTATCCAGATTTTGAAACACCGTTATATTTCCCGGATCTATCCAGAACGTCGCGCTCTTGGGTTCCACACGAAGGAAGACACTATTCGCGTCAGACCAAACATAGAGAAATGCTTCGGCCTTATAAGGAACGGAGTTTTCAATCCGGACCGGATCCAACTCTAAGGGAACAGTGGGGAAAGCGGCCCACAGGGGGGCGGCTGCCAGAAACGCGCATAACAGGAATGCAATATGGCGCGTCATATGTGGTATTCCTCCTCTATGGTTTGTCAGGTTATTAAAGAATCGGATCGGAAACGATGCAATACATTCTCTCCTACCATCACACATCCGGCGCCTCATCCTGGGAACTCGCATGTCACGCACCTCATCCATGTGGACGTGATTCTTCTGAAAATCCCGCCCGTTGCCATCCGCTTTTGTTCTTATTATAGCATGATGCGAGCTTGGAGACTCGGCTTTCCTGAAAAATCCCAATGCCTGATGCGGCTGCTCCCTTCTGCCGATCCGTATCAGCATCGACGTTGCAGCAGTAAAGGCGGAATCCGTTGAGACCAGGACCTGCCCTTCGGCCCATTCTTTCCCGGATCGATTCAGCCTACGGACTCGAAACGCATGGTACGGTGCATGTCCACCAGGACGTTCGCCTCCATGTTTCCGCGTTGTGTCCTGCTCCGTCTGTAGGGCAAACCTCATGAGTCGCGCGCCATAGATTGGATGGTCTCCCGCTGATGCTGCGCCACGAGAAGCTCCATAACCAATGTAAGTTTGACCCGGTTGACAGGATGTCATGAGTTGCTTATTTTTACAGGTAGGATGCAGGTTAACTATGAAGCTGGTACTAAGATAGGTTTAGAAGGGGAGCTTATTTGTTTTTTCCGATAATAAAATGGAATACGTTGCAGGGTAGAGACTTACATACCATGTAAGGTCTGGGTTATTTACTCTTATACTATCGGTTCGCTTTCTTGGCAGTAGATTATTTGCTGTCTTAGCGATTGGTATTTGCGTGTAGGGAGGTGAATTCTAATGAACAATAGCAGGATTAGAGTTTCGCCTGATATATGTACATATGTAGATCAAGATCACACCAAACTTGGGATTGATGCAGTCATCCCGGGTGTTCGGCGTGAGGATGTGTCTATTAAGATTCATGAAGACAGCATGTACTTGAGGGCCCCCAGAGAAGAAGTAGAATATGTTGCGACAATCTCGTTTTGCTGTCCGGTAAAACCCACCGAAGCAAGCGCGAAATACGAGAACGGATTGCTGAAGATTGAAGTGCCCTTCAAAGACCCCATGGAGGATGCGGTTTCCGTACCTGTTCAGTAGCTGCCGGATGAAGGTGTTTTCTTCATATGGATGAGGCAAGCGCCCGAATCATGAAGTGTGCGTTAAGAAAAAGAACCGTCGGAAGGGTGGGTTGGCCAACCCGCCGGTCTCCGGCGGTTCTCTGTTCCCGGGCACTGCGGGAAAACAAAATCGCCAACCGCCGGGCAGGCTAACCGCCCAAGTGGGCCGCGAGCGCACAAACCGTACCGGCACATTGGATCCATTCGATGGGAATGCTTGAAATGCCCGAAAGATGAATGGTACGTAGATAAGTGAAGCCGACACAGTATGTAAGGAGTTCGGTCTTGTTTCTCGTGAAAGGTCAGCCATGCAGGTCAACCGTTCCGGTTTGAAGCCAGCGGAAACGCATCCCCCAAAACCCATGATGGACTTCGTGGGGGGCGGCGATTTCAGCCTGGTGGGGCAAACGTTCCTGGGGCTCCTCAAAGAACTGGGCGGACTCATCCCGAACGAACGCATACTGGACGTGGGTTGTGGTTGCGGCCGCATTGCCATTCCGCTCACCCGCTTTCTCACGTCCGAGGGACGCTACGAAGGCTTTGATATATACCGGGAAGGGATCGAGTGGTGTACGAATAACCTTACCGCCTACCATCCCAATTTTCAGTTTCGGTTCGTTGATATCCACAACAGGAGATACAACCCTTTCGGGACATTGTCTGCCAGGACCTTCAAGTTTCCTTACGAGAGCGAGACCTTCGATCTCGTATTGCTCTCTTCCGTGCTGACTCACTTGCCCAGAGCGGATATGCTGCATTATGTCGCCGAGACGTCGCGCGTTCTCCGGAAAGGCGGCCGATGCCTGTCCACTTATTTCTTGTTTTCCGAGGGACGTCCACCCACGGAAGAGGGAGACCGGAACCGGCCTGACTTCAGGTTCGAGTCCGACAAGTACCGAACCGTATCCAAGGACGAAATCGAATACGCCATTGCGTTTGAAGAGGCATACATACGATCCGTTTACAAAAAGGCGGGACTCAGGATCAAGGAACCCATTTATTACGGACAACAAGATATCGTAGTAGCCGTAAAAGAAGGTGGATGGGTACATCAGACCATTCTGAGAGCAAGCGATACGTTACATAGGATAATGAATAGTCGTTCGACTCTCACAACATCGGAATTTCCCGTGAACATTAAGCCCGGGCTGATCCTTCCTGCCGATGGCATATGGACTGATCCCACGAGTGTTCTGCATTTGTACATTCAAACGTATGCGGGGCCCTCCTGCGTCGTCATAGCCACGCTGGACGCGGTGGGATTTGTTGGATTCCGCAGCGAAAATTTCGAGGACGGGGTGTATATGCCAATGGATGCCGGCAAGCAGGGGTACAGCCTGAAGTTGGAACTCACCGACCCATGGCACGGAAATGTGAAGGCGCTCCTACCTCCCGGCGAAATCCTGGCGGAAGTTTCTTGTCTGCTTCCGGCGAAGAAATGACACGCTTCCTCTTTTGGGGGGAACGCTTTCGATGTGGGGCGTCGCCACCCTCCAACCCGTGGTTCATACCGGAGAAGTTGCAGGACGACATCGAAAAGGAGGGCGTATTTCTTCAACAAGGCGACCAGGGGGGATGTGGGGGGTTGAACCCCGGTCTTCGCACGCCGTACTTTTCCGGGCTCAGAAATGCGATAGAGCGACTTCCCCTGCTGTGATTACAGCGTATTTCTCAGACGTTGACTCACCACCAATCAGACGCGAAAAGCATCGATCGACCCTTGTGGTCGATGCACTAAACACCGTTGAATGGGGGAGGTTATGACATACAAGGAAGCTTATACGGAATCGTTGGAAGCTCCTGATGTGTTCTGGGCCAAAGCCGCCGAAACCATTGCTTGGAACAGGAAATGGGACAAGGTGTGCGATTTCTCAAGCCCCCCTTTTTCCAGGTGGTTCACGGGGGGGGAGCTGAACACATGTTACAACGCCTTGGATCGACATATCGAAGCGGGCAGGGGAGAGCAGGCCGCCCTGATTTATGACAGTCCTGTCACGAACACCATTCGCACGTATTCTTACCGTGAGACGCGAGACCGGGTAGCCGGAATAGCGGGGTTCCTAAAGTCGCTGGGCGTGGGCACAGGGGACACGGTCGTGATCTATATGCCGATGATTCCCGAAACGGTTATGGCCATGCTGGCCTGTTCCCGCATCGGCGCCATCCATTCGGTGGTGTTCGGAGGATTTGCTCCGAGGGAATTGGCCGTACGTATCGACAACACCCGACCGCTTGTACTCCTGTCCGCTTCATCGAGTATTGAAAGCAAAGGAATCGTCTCATACGGATCCTCGTTGGAGCACGCACTGAACCTCTCCAGACACAAGCCTCGCTGGTGCGTGATCTTTCAGAGACCTCAAGCCACGTTGGACTTGCGGTCGACCGGATACCTGGACTGGAACGAACTCGAAGAACGCGCCAATGCCGCCGACTGTGTTCCGGTAAAGGCCACGGACCCTCTATACATTCTTCACACGTCCGGAACGACGGGCATGCCGAAGGGGGTGGTTCGGGACAACGGGGGGCATGCGGTGGCGCTCATGTGGAGTATGAAACACATTTATGGCGTCGATCCGGGGGATGTATACTGGACCGCTTCGGATTTAGGGTGGGTGACCGGCCATTCTTATATGGTCTACGCCCCTTTGCTGAACGGAAGCACCACCGTGATATTCGAAGGAAGACCCGTAGGTACTCCGGATCCGGGAGCGTTTTGGCGAGTCATCTCTCAGCACCGGGTGAAGGTGCTTTTCACGGCACCCAGTGCGCTTCGAGCCATCAAATGGGAAGACCCCCATGGGGATTACCTCAAGAAGTACGAGATGCCTCAATTCGATTCACTATTTCTGGGAGGCGAAAGAACAGACGCCGACACGTTCCGTTGGGCATCCAATCTGTTGAAACGACCGATTATCGATCACTGGTGGCAAACGGAAACGGGTTGGGCCATTGCCGGCAACTTTCGCGGTCTCGAAATGTTTCCACCCAAACCCGGGTCGGTCTGCATGCCCGTTCCCGGATACGACCTGAAGGTCCTTAATCCCGAATCGGGAAAACCCTTAGGGAAAAACAAGGAAGGGCTTATCACTCTGAGGTTGCCTTTGCCGCCCGGAACCTTGGTCACTCTTTGGGAAAACGATCAACGCTTTCGAGATTCTTATATGGATCCCTATCCCGGTTATTACCTGACTGGAGACGGGGGATACATAGATGAGGATGGATATGTCTGGGTCACCGGGCGGACGGACGATGTAATCAATGTAGCCGGACACAGGCTTTCCACTGGCGGAATGGAAGAAGTAGTCGCCCGCCACCCGGATATAGCGGAATGCGCCGTGCTGGGTGTTGCGGACGGCTTGAAGGGGATGGTCCCCATCGGTCTGCTGGTTCTCAGGGCCGGGGTTACCCGCGATCCTCGTGAAGTCGTGCAGGAGGTGGTCCGCAAGGTCGGTGAGGAGATCGGGCCCATTTCCTGTTTCAAACACGCAGTGGTCGTGGAACGACTGCCCAAGACCCGCTCGGGGAAAATTCTACGGGGGACTATCCGTAAAATCGCCAATGCAGAGCCGCACCAAGCTCCTTCCACCATTGAGGATGCAAGTGTCTTGGACGAAATCGAAGCCGCGTTGAAAACGATCGGTTATGCCAAGAGATAGAAGAACCCGATAAGAGGACAATGGAAATAAAATCCTGTGCGAAAGCGCTCTTGTTGAGGGCTTCCGGGGAAGGGAGTGCGTTTCTCAGCGGCCTGCGAGTTCAAGCGCCGGTCCGCCATGACAGCTCGCCGGCGCTCGGTGTACACTTGGGGTGAGTGATGGGACTTGAACCCACGACAACCGGGGCCACAACCCGGTGCTCTGCCAACTGAGCTACACCCACCGTATTTTACGGTGTTTATAGCAAATTCACGAAGAGGATGCAAATGATTTCTAAGAGTAGATTCCGGGTTAGTTCTACTTCGCGCCTCAACGAATGCCGGACACAGCTTGCGTCTTAGCATCTTCTCGCTTATACTTATTTTTTGTATTCCTACGAGCGGGACACGGCATTCTAAATTATACTTACGATTGGAGGACGAGCAAATTCATGTTTGAGGACACCAAGGTGGTTGTATTCGATTGTGATGGTGTTATGTTCGACTCGAAAGAAGCCAACGAGCGCTACTACAATCAGATCAGACGGTCGGTCGGATTACCCGATATGGACGAGGAAGAATTAGAAGTAGTTCATATGCAGACCTCACTCCAATCCGTAAAGTATCTTTTCCGAAACCACCCGGAATTGATGGGTATGGCCTTCGCCTGTTACAAACAGCTCAATTATTCCCAGTTTTTACAATACATGGCGATGGAACCCGACCTGAAAGAAGTTCTGGCATATCTACGAAAGAATTATAAGACCGCCTTGGTCACCAACCGAACCACGACTTTGTCGGACCTGTTACAGTCCCACGGACTGGACACCTTCTTCGATATGGTGGTTTCGGCTCTCGATGTTCGTAATCCTAAGCCACATCCCGAGCCTCTGAACAAAGTCGTTGATCATTTTGGCATCCAACCGCTCCAGGCCGTATATATAGGGGATTCTCCTCTGGATGAAGAGGCGGCTCTACAAGCGTCCATGCCCCTCATTGCCTTCCGAAATCCAAAACTCCAGGCCGCGCTTCATATCCGGCATCTGAAGCAACTTAAAACGGTGCTTTAACCGGTCGTTCAAAAACCCGATCTGCTGCGTTCCGCTTCATCTTTCGTCTTTGCGGCGTTCCGTAGGTACGCCTCATTCTTCATCGCGCTCCTTGCATCTCATCGTCTTTCACCAGCCTGCCCGAAATACGGTTTATCAACGGGCTGTCAACGTTACTCATCGGGGGGGTAGGTGGTCAGGTCTTGCACCCGCATAAACAATGGATTTCCGGCTACGCTTGTGGTGGCGATGACATCCGCCTTTCTCTTGTTATCCTCGCGTTCCACGTTCAAGACTGTTACGGATGCTTCCACCGGATTCAACACGAACACGCGCGATCCTTCCCCCGTCTCCCGATACTGGATGGACGAGATACCCGGTGCGAGGAGAATCTCTTTTTCCACGGCCAAATCATTTCGATCGATGACGGATACCACTCCATTTCCGCTGCAGGCCGCATAGATGTGGCTGACATCGTCAGAAACGGTCAAGGCCGAGGGACCTTGACCGACGCCGTCCGTGATTGTCTTATAAATGGTTTCTCCATCCGCCTGAAGAACGGTCACCGAGTCGCTTCCCCGGTTCGTGATCATCACGAACGTGTTGCCCGCAGCCTCCATTCGAGTAGGGTCTTCGCCCAGGACGATGGTCGTTAAGAACAGCTGATCTCGGGCCCGGACTACAGAGATCGAACCTCTCAAATCCGAAGGATCTTCCGGGTTCCCCTGATTCAGGGAATAGACTTTCCCGTTATTGGGAAGAACCAGAAGCTGGATGGGCTTGGGTCCCACCGGATTCTCGGACCTCAAACTGAGGGTGTCCACCCAGTATGCACGAAGGATTCCCTCATTGTGGAAAACCACATACAGGGTGCTGTAATCCGGATCGAGAACCGCGGAGGCCGGACCCCAATCGTCAACCGGGTCTTGGATTGGGCCTGAGGGCTCCAGAACGCCGACCACCGTATCGGTCAAGGTGTCCAAAACAGTCACGGATCGATCGCCTCGATTGGCAATGAAGCACCGATGTTTGTCTTTCTTGGTGATCGCCAAGGCGGAAGGGCGGGGTCCAATGCCCCCCTGGATATAGTTCAGGACGGTGTTGTTCGGTGCGTCGAGAATGAGCAAGGCGTCTTCCTCGGGCAAAGCTAAATAGGTCTTGTCTCCTTCGGGTGTTGTCGCGAGATCTTCCGGAATTCCTGGAACCCCAAGGACCGCCCGAATCTCCAAATCATCGGAAGTATCCCGTATATGACTGTCAAGTACCGTGAGTCCGAGGTCCGTGTTTCCGTGAACGAGGTATACCCACGGACCGAACACGGTAAAGGGGACGCCGTTGCTCGTCTCATTCTGAACCCGCACGGTAATATCGCCGGTGCGCCCGGCATTGGGAACACGCACCGCGATCTCGTTATCGGTGATATACAAGAAATCCTTTGAATCCGCATTTTCCCCGTCAAACCGGACAAAGGTTTGACTGTAGGGATCGATGAATCGGGATCCCCTTATTGTAATAACGGATTTCACCTGTGCGGCTTGGGGGACGACGCCGTCAATAGCCGTGCTTATTTGTGGGGTATCCACGGAACGAGTGTCACAACTCCACGCGGAACAGCCAAGGATAAGCAGCATACAGATGCCACGCCCAAGAATTTCACGTCTCATCGGGTCTCCTCACGTCGGTTTTGGGTCGAAAAACGCTCCCGGGAAAATCTCCGGGATCCGCGCCGGAGGTGTTTCATGATTTGCGTCGTTGGGTCCGCCGCCGAACCTCTCACGACCTGGGGATGTTGCGGAGTTCTTGCATCACCGAGACCATAAGAGAAACCGTCCTTTGGGTCAAGATGTTGGAGTGTGGATATTACCTTACTCGGCAAGAGATACGATCGAACCGTATTGATGTGTTCACGGATCAACGCATCCACCTGAACGCGAGTTATCAGGCCGTTAAAAAGCGCGATCCGCCGTGTTGCGCCTGATCGTTTTTCAACGGGCTGTCCGCAGTAGTGTCTGTCATCGGGCTGTTATGAAGCTTCTTGTTCGGGGCGTGGCGGCGGAGTTCGCTCCTTCAGCAGCAATTCGAGATGTCGCCGGGCGAATTCGATATTCGCATCCAAGTCCAACGCCACACGATACAGCTGAATGGCTTCCTCGATACGTCCGAGTTCTTTCAAGTTCGATGCAATGTTCGCATAGTCGATGGCCGAGCCAGGATCGAGTTTGAGGACCTGCTCAAAACATTCGATGGAGCGATCGTGCTCCTTGAGCTTGAAATGGCAGAACCCGAGCGCGTTATGCGCCTCCTTGCATTCAGGATCCATCAGAACCGCTTTTTCCAGTTCCTCGACGGCGCGATGGTATTCCTCGAGGTTCTGGTGGCAAATGCCGATATAACATTGGATCGAAGCAGCGTCCTCAGTCTCGGGAGCTCTTTCCATCGCCTCCTGGAAAAAATAGAGCGCCTGCTTCATGTCCCCCAGGTTCGCATGGCAAACTCCCGTATAATAGTACAGGTAATACTGCTCCGGATACAGTTCGCTCATTCGATTCAGCCGGTATAAGGCCTGCAATGGCTCCAAAGTCTGAACGGCCATCTTTGCGGCGAAAAAAGGAATGCTGCTTCTCTTCGCCCTTTCGCGGAAACGACAACCGGGAATTAACGCGTATACAGCGGGAATCCCCAATTGAGGATGGGCGACGTTGATGGCGAACAACTGGAACCCACGGAGATTGAGGGCTTCCATGCATCGCACCAGTTCGACATTCATGTTCTGGTGAGCCTGCGTGGGCAACTGGTGGATCGCGATGCTGGATCCGCCGGTACCCGACATATAAGCGACATCATCCAAACTACACGGCTTGGGCAGTCCACTGGCTATATACTTCCCGGTGGTGTCAAAGTCGCCGGATAACTGCGCAATCTCCGTCAGCGCCCGCACTACGGCCTTTTCGGGATTCGTGTGGGTGCCGGCCGTGAAAACGATTTCACTCCGGTTTGGAAAAGTGGAGGGGTCCCAGGCCAAAGCTCCGACAGAGGGTATGCCCAACCCGAGGGAAAAGTCCCGCACAAACAACTGGATATCCTGTGCACGAAATTTCCGGATCAGTTCGATGGCTGCCGCGTCTTGAAGCGAAGACAGATCGATAATAGCGGTTTCGTGGCGTTCATCACTGATTACAGCCGATACATGCCGCTCGACAACCTCGCAGGCGCCCTGAAGAACGGCCTCCTCAATACAATTACCGGCCGAAGAGCCGTTGAACTGGTTAATGTCGAAAAACCAGTTGAAGGGGATGAGGACGTCCCGTTGATCGGAAAGATTTCGGCCCCACGTCCACTGGAGAGGAATTCCCTCGAGGACTCGCCGTGCCCGTGACTCGTCGTCGGAGTCATGGTGAACCGACCGCATCAAAGCATCCAAAGGCATGGCTGCATCCGAGACCTGTTCGTAATCGGCCACCAGAGAGGTCTGACGGCGGATGAAATGGAAGAAACTATAGCGTTCCACCAGTTCCATGAGAGCGCTCGCCTCCGCCTGTGCGGGTGTGGCTCCCTTCCCCATCTGCTTCTGAGTCCCGATGACACGCAACGCTTCGGCTCCGCACACGCTGACAAATACCGGAATTCCCAGTCGGCCTGAATCGATCCGAACCGTCTGTTTGAGGATATCCAATCCAGCTTGCCTGAAAATCTCCTTGACCCGCGTCACGGTCTCTTCCGGAGGAACGGCCTTGTCTTGATCATACGTGTAGGTCTTATATACATCCCTGAGAACCAGGTTCGACGGCATAAAATCCACCTCTCCACAAGATTTCGTGCACCTAATACGACTTTTCGGTAAATGTCAAGCCGACCCATGTTATGGGCATCTGTTGAAAAACCCGGAAGCCTGTCTTATGATAAAGAAATTCGGGATATTTTCAGTGCCTCTCGAGAGCTTGAGGCCACATCTAAAGGCGATTCCAAATCTTCGTGGAAGCCGCTCTCATAGCAGCCCGCTGATAAACCGTATAGCGGGCGGCAGGCCCGTGCAAAACCATGAAATGCAAGGAGGGCTTTCTCCTTCGTCATTACGGCGTACATACAGCACGCCGTAATGAGGAAGGAGAAAGCCCAACGCCGCAGATCGCGTTTTTCAAAGGCCTGATAGGATAAGCAAGACATGGAAACGGTCACCATCGACTCCATCACTCTACATCTTTCCCATCCGGACCACCTTGAGCACCACTGGGTCGGGCACCAAGAACTCATTGACCAGGTCCTGGCTGCTTGGCTTGTGCTTGACGAACGGGATATTCCGCTCAACCCGCGGTTGATTGGAAAACCCGGAGTAGGAAAGACGACCCTGGCGTACGCTTCCGCCAAGAAACTGAAACGCCCCGTCTATCTCTTTCAAGCCACCATGGATACGCGTCCCGAGGATCTCCTTGTGGTCCCGGTTATCGGGGATCACGGTCGTATCCAGTATATGGCGTCGTCTCTGGTCACCGCTATGATTAAAGGGGGGATATGCATACTTGACGAGGGAAACCGGATGAGTGAGAAGAGCTGGGCATCTCTTGCCCCCCTCCTCGATAATCGGCGATACGTGGAATCCATCACGGCCGGCATCAAGATCACGGCCCATCCTGATTTCCGGTTCTGCGCCACCATGAATGACGATGCAAGCACCTTCGAGTTGCCGGAATACATACATTCCCGTCTTCAGCCTCAGATCCTGATCGATTTCCCCGATCCGGACGAAGAACGTTTGATTCTCATGCACAACTTACCTTTTGCCGCCGACATCATCCTGAACTATGTCACCGAGTTCCTGCGATTGTCTCACAGCGCGGGAGAGCGTTTTACCGTCCGGGACGGGATTAACGTGGGACGATACGCGTTGAAGCTTCTCCAACAGGAGGATGGGCCCCTCCGAAGGAACGTTCAAGACAGTCTGAAATCAGCCGTTCGTATGATTCTGGGATCGGAAGCGCTGGATTACATGAACACGGCTCTGGATATGGATTGAAATGTCTCGCCAGGAATCGTTCGCCAGCCTCACGCTGCTTCCCGTCATCCATGGTCGCATGGAATTTGCCGTCGAGGTCCACCGTCGCATCCATCGAATCCGCCCGAACATCATCGCGGTGGAATTTCCAAATACTCTGAGAAGTCCCGTTCTTGAGGGGGTTAGGAGGCTCCCTTATATTTCCATCATCCACTATCCGACATCCTCCGGCGAGACTATATATCTTCTGATAGAACCGCAAGATGCTTTGTGCGAAGCGGTACGCTTCGGTATTGAGGCAGGCATACCGATTCATTTCATCGACCTGGATGTGGAGTCCTATCCCTACCGCAGGGAGCCGATGCCGGACAGTTACGCCATCAGCCGTATCGGATACGATTCTTATGTGGGCGCCTTCCTTGAGGAGTTCCGGCAGAGCGAATCTGATCCTCAAGATGCACGTCGCGAAGCCAACATGTGCCATCACATCGAGAATCTAATCCGGAAGCATGAACGTGTGGCTTTTGTGTTCGGTCTGAGTCATTATCCCGCCATCCTCCGAGGACTCGAAGGACCCCAGGCTCGTCCGTTGGGGCGCGCCAAACTTCGCCAAGCCCAGGTAGCGGCGGTACATCCGGATTCCACTCGGGAAATATTCAGTGAAATGCCTTATCTGGCCGAACGTTTCGAAACGGAGCGACAAAGGGGCGGATTGACTCAGCAAGGGGTCCTGGATCGGTTGAGTTTACATGCGGAACTCCTGGAAGAAGCCGCGGAAGAATATTTCAGGCAGGAAAAGGAGGAAGTCTCCAGTCATCAGAAGAAGGTGCTTTTTCAGTTCGCCAGAAACTACGCGGTAGTGCAAGGGCATCTGGTTCCGGATTTTTATCAACTGGTCATTGCGGCCCGCAGCGCCGTTAATGATAATTTTGCGTACATACTCTGGGATCTGGCATCCACCTATCGGTTTCAGGAGGAATCCCCCTCGCTGCCTGTAATGCGCGTGACCGCCGACGACCTATATTTGAACCGGAAAAGAATTCGTTTCCATCGAAGAATCAAGACGTTTCGAAGGCGGCTGGTTTCGTTGCCCCATCGGCTGAAATACGGGAACAAGGATCGAGCGGAGTGGAAGAGAGAATGGCGTGGATTCTCGATTTGTTCTTATCCCCCAGAAGACATTGCCGTGGAGGGATTTGGAGAATACCTCAAGAAGCGGGCGATCCTCGTTTCCGCCGAGCCCCGGACTCGTACCCTACCGTTTTCCACAACCCTTGCCGACGGAGTGGATGTACGGGAAACCCTCCGTAACTGGCCGGTGGAAAAACGAATTTACATCATGGAACAAAGGCCCATGAAGGGGAAGGTGGGGTCGGTGGTGATCGTTTTTGATGAAGATTCCGATCCTCATAGAGAAACGTACCCGTGGAAGCTTACCTGGCTGGGAGAACACAGCCAGGAATCGGACATGGCGTTTTACGCCACCTCATCGGGAGAGCACGTGGTGGGGCCGGGTATTTCCCGCTGTGTTTACGGCGGATTTATGCTGACCTACCCACCCATGCGCGTCTATGATATCTGGGAAGATCCGTTCTTCCATGGGGCCCGGAGCAAATCCGAGAAATTGTTGATGGCAGCTTTGGATTACAGCCGAGAGCGAAATGTGGTATATGCCGCTGCGCTCCCTCCGACATCGCGGATGCGCCGGCTTGCCGATCGAATGGGAAAGATAATCCTCTATCTCCCATTGGGCATGTTTTCTCCACAAGTACTCAAAAAGATGCGGATGTTTCATGTACTGGACGGTCACCATGTGCGAAAATACGCACGATCCTTCATCGAGCCCTGATTTGCCGCTCATTCACCACGGGATATCGCGTCGGAGGAGTGATTGCCGGAGAGTTCGACAACTGTCTCAACCCCTTATAGCAGCTTGGGAAAGAAATGGACCGAGAAACCACTCATCAGACCGACAGAAGATTCGGACTGTCCACACTGGAATGGATGCTGCTGGCGGTTATTGCCATAGGTGCGGCTTTCATGCTGCGCATGCTGGTGGCTCCACCCTCCGATGGACCCACAAAACTCTTGGAGACCCTTTCTCATTTGGAGTACCAGGTGCGAGAACTCTCTTCCCGATTGGACGCATTGTGTTCAGATCCGACGGACGGGAACAGGGAACCTCCGTCGGCAACCGGGAAAGCACCCATCGAGTTCCGCACCGACTGCATGCGAGAACTGGAATCCCGGCTGCAGACACTGGAAAGGGAAATGGCGGCTTTAAAGGCGCGAGTTTCCGCACACCCGGCCTGGGGAAAGCCTTAGCAGTCGTTGATAAACCTTACTGCAGGCAGGCTGGTGAAAAACAATGAGATGCAAGCCACGCCTTCGGCGTGACGCTTCACCCTTGGTCACTGCGGCGTACTTAGTGTATGTACGCCTCATTCCTCAAGATTTCTCACGCCCAAGGCGTGGCCGAAGGCGTGAGAGCAAATCGCGTGTTTCAACAGCCTACTAGAAGCGCAGGCCGGCTCTGATACGCAAGGGCTGAGTCAGCAAGTCCAGGCCTTCCCCAATACTGCGAACCACAAGATCGGCATGCATCAAAGCCTGCGAGGAACATCCTTCTCCTTCCATCACGGCGATGCCGAGTCCGGCTTTTTTCAGCATGAGTCGATCGTTGTTCCCGTTTCCCAAGGCGGCCACCCGCGAGGCTCCGATGCATTCCACGAAAGATTCCTTGAAACGATCTTCGGGTGACTCCGTCATAATGGTAAGGTCCACGGGCAATTCTTGGAGAGCCTGCGCCGCTTTCCCGAACGTATCCGCCGTGAGGACATGAATGGTAAAGGATTTCGCTAAATGTTTCAGACGGTTCTCTACGCCGGGGATCAATGTTCCATTCACCGACAGCGTTCCAGTGAAATCCAAGACAATGCAATCCAGATTCAAATTTCCGAACCCTGGTATTTCAACGTTCATGATGCTCCAGTCTCCTGTACGTCGGGGGCCGGCCGACAGGGAACACGCAATCCATCGTACGAGACCCTCAACCGGGTTGGCAGGCAAAAGTCCTGTGCAATACGAGAGACCACTTGGTCCCAGTCCTCTTGACAGAGAGGTATGGGATAGAGTTTCCCGGTTTGGGGATGGGGCAGGGGATTCTTTGGAGGGATTTTTTTCAGAGCGTCATTGGCGGGATCTCCGGGAACGCAATCCTGATCCGACAGGTGAGTGAGCAGGGTCTGCCGTGGTTCCCACCGGAGGATGTATTCCATGGCGTTCTGGAGACTCATGTGGTCGGGACGGTTCACCGCAGGCTCGTTGAGCCAGTAGGTCTGCAACACCAAAAGGTCGGGACGCCACAAGATGTCCGGTTCTTCAGGAAGACAGCTGAAATCTGAAGTATACACCATTTTCACGCCGGCGTCCCGGATGACGTATCCAACGGATCCCGAGGCTACGGAGCCGTGGTACGTCTTGAAGGGAACGACTTGAGTTTCAAGACCCTGCAAGGGCTCTCCGGCCCGGACCAGGCGCTTTTCGAAAACAGAACCCAACAGATATCCAAAACGATTCTCGATCACCGAATGGGCCTCCCGAGTCGCATACAGAGGAATGGGAATGAAAGCCTCCCTGGGAACGCAGCGACGGAAAGAAAGCAGTTCGTCCAGTCCTATGTAATGATCCCCGTGTTCATGGGTGATGAGTACCGCATCCGGCGGTTTTGTCAGGGCGCTTGCTTTCATTTGGCTGCGTATGTCCGGACCGCAATCGATGAGAAGCGTTTCGGAACCTTTCCAAAGAAGAACCGTTCGACTGCGTTGTTCGGCCTTCGCAGTCATGGACGCACAAATCAGGCACGAACAGGAATGCTCCGGAACTCCCCAGGCGCCTCCTGTTCCCAAGAAAGTCAGGCTGTACACGACCCGATCCTCACTTGCAAGAAACCCCTATTATTCGGACCATTGTGGATATTACCTAGTTTACTATATTAGGTTATTCGTTATCCGCGGGTTGCTGATCCGGATTTCGGCGCCGATGTCGGGTAAACGTTTCGATTTGTCGACAAAGTCCCAAGATGAGATTTACATCCCGGTGTGTGAGTGGAAAACGCGAAAGCGTCCGTCGGAGCTTCCGCATCCAGTAATCCGGGTTACGCGCATCAATAAAGTCGATGCGCGTCAAGGCGGGTTGGAGAGCCGTATACGCCCGTTCCAGCTCTTCCGTGCTGGCCAGGACGTCTTTCCGGCTCGGATCGGAACCGTTCCTGCCGGCCAGGCAGCATTCATAAGCAAGGATCAGGACGGCTTGAGCGACGTTCAAGGAATGGAACCCTGCGGTAGGGATTCGGACCACTTCGTGACAATACCGGAGTTCTTCATTGGTCAAACCGCGATCTTCAGGACCGAAGAGCAAGGCGACTCTGTTTGCGTGAGAAATAGCGGACAGCTTTCGGGCCATGGTTCGAGGATCGGAAGTGACCGGGCGCTTTCGGCCTGTTCGGGCGGTGGTTCCGACGACATAATTGAAAGGTTTCAGAGCTTCGACGAGAGTGGTGTGGTGTTTCATTCGACGAATCAACGGCGCTGCTGCATGGGTGGCCAGTTTGAGCGCGCGTATTTCATCCCAGTCTGCGGGGTCCACGACATACAAGTGGCGGATACCCATGTTCATGGCGGCCCTGGCTGCGGCGCCGATGTTTTCGGGATAATGAAGTTGGTGGAGTACGATAGTGATTTGATCGAGATTCAATGAGGTGGTTTCCTTTGTTTTTGGCGACGATGGACTGGACAATATCAAAGAGGGCGAGGCACGTCATGTGTTTGATGTGGATGAGCGGGTCTTTGGGCGATGCCCGCTACGTCCGATAAGATATATTATGTCAACTAATGCGAATCCTGCAAAAGCGGGCGCCCCTAATCGCGCCCGCTCCACATTCCTGCATACAGCCCGATTCGTTAAAATCCCATTCCACCCAACGTCGTCACCAACTCCTGTACCGCATCCGCAGACCGTTTCAGCGCTTCCGCCTCTTCGGGCAACAGTCTGATTTCCATAATGTCTTTCACGCCCTCCCTTCCCAGTTTCACGGGCACCCCGATAAAAAGACCCTGGATACCATATTCGCCTTCCAACAACGCCGCACAGGGAAGGATTTTTTTTCGATCCTTCAGAATGGATTCCACCATCTCCGTCGTGGAAGACGCGGGAGCATAGTATGCGCTTCCCGTCTTCAACAGCCGCACGATCTCGCCTCCGCCGAAACGCGTCCGCTCCACTATGGCGTCAATTCGGTCCTTGGGCAGTAACTCGGTAATGGGAACACCCGCAACCGTGGAATATCGCGGAAGCGGTACCATGGTGTCTCCATGACCGCCCAGGACGAAGGCATGGGTGTTTTCAACGCTAACGTCCAGTTCATCGGCCACGAAACACCGAAAGCGCGCCGAATCAAGCACCCCCGCCATACCGATAACTCGGCTTCGCGGAAATCCACTCGTATTGTATGCCACGTGGCACATGGCATCCAGCGGGTTGCTGACCACGATAAGAATGGCATCGGGTGAATATTTCACCAATTCCCGGGTTACTGAACGGACGATATTCGCATTGGTTTGAAGCAGATCATCACGACTCATTCCCGGTTTACGCGGAATTCCCGCGGTGATTACGGCAATGTCCGAATTCGCCGTCTGGGCATAATCATTGGTCCCCGTCAATTTCGAGTCGTGTTTTTCTACCGGGGCCGCTTCCGCAAGATCCAGGGCCTTTCCTTCGGGAACGCCCTCGAGAATGTCAATCAAGACCACATCGGCCAAACCCTTTTCGGCAATCCGTTGGGCGGTGGTTGCTCCTACATTCCCGGCACCCACTACCGTTACCTTGTTTCGCATGTGTTTCCTCCTTGGATCGATTCAAAGTGGACCAGACGGATGGTCCCTGAACGTTTGCATGAGAAAGTGCTTTTCCTGAGTCTCCCGGCCATTCGGTCGGCGCCGGTGACGGCAACCAAAAAACCGGACCGGGAAGTCATCGCCGGGGTCCCGGTTTCATTATGCAGGATCTTGTATTATCCTATGTACGTCGCGGAGTTGCATGCCCCATCGAACAGCGCCACCATACCACAGGAAGTACGCATGTCAACATCGTTATCCCCACGAGATACCTGGAACGGGAAGGAACGGACGTATCTATCAGGCCGTTGAAAAACGCCATCTGGGGCGTTGTGCTTCATCCTTCGTCATTGCGGCGTACTGTAGGTATGCCTGGTTCCTCAGGATTCGCCCGCCTTGCATCTCATCGTCTTGCACCAGCCTGCCCACAATAGTGTTTATCAACGGGCTGTCAACCTTACGAAGAAAATCGGTCCGGTTTCAGGTAGCGTCTTGATCCCCAAGCCCGAGTCTTATAATAATAAACAATAATAGATCATCCGTCGGCAACAGTTAGGCTCCTCCGGCAAGCGGCGGAACCATGGCCGGCATATGTCCGGGAGTTTGAATCGGCTATCCCGGGAAAGGACGATTTCGTGAAAGAAACACACTCCGTCGTTGAAAACGATTTGGTTCTGGTTCATATCAACCACAACCCGGCATTCTTTGCGCGCGTTGAGGAAATCAAAGCGGATCAAAAGCCGGGCTGGTGGCAGGTGCGTTTCCTTCCGTTGGGCCTGGAAAATCTGGACTTCAACACCATCGTTTGGATCCTGGATGACCAACAAATCCGCGGAGAAGCGTTCACCATGCAGTCTGTTCCCATGCGGGTGGAATGGATTGAACCCTATGGGCATCGAACATCCGTACCCAAAAGGGGGAATACGAAACAGCATTCGGGCAAGCGAATCGCATTGGTGAAAAAGCAGGAAATTCAGCTTAAGGACTGAGGAACCCCTTCCGTGCTCCGTCTGGCTGTCGTTGGGATCGATGGGTCTGGTAAGAGCACCACGACCCTGAGAGTCTTGCAGGTATTGTGTCGGTATCGGACGGTGATCAAGCCCGGTCGCCCGAACCTTGTGGGAGATCAGGGCAGACTTTCGCCCTACTGGGAGCCGGCCGGAACCTTCTTCGAAATCCTGTTCCGGAAAGTGGACCATACCCGGCAACGGGTCCTCATTGGGTGGACTCGAATTCTGTTTGTGACCTATGCGGCGTTCATGGAGAGGTGGATGGTCCGGCGATTCAAACCGGAAGTGGTCCTTACCTCACGGTGTCCCATCCTGGATCCAGCCATTTATCAGGAGGTATATTATCCCGGCTTATCCAGGCGCATGACCCTTCAACGGCGGATGGAGATGACGCGCCTCCTGACACGGGTTCCTCCCCGAACGGGTTATTTCTTTTTGAGAACCCCCATACCGGTTGCTATGGACCGGATCCTTCGTCGAATCGAGCGGCTGTACCCGACATCCTTGATGCACAGGGAATACTGGCTTCATCTGCACGAAAACCCACATGCGCTGCAAATCATTGCACAGCGATTGGATCGGGCTCTTTCGCTCGCCCGGACTCAGTATGGATCGGGGATAATGGAAATTGATACAACGACGCGCAATGAGGAAGAAGTGGCCGCGATCATCGCGGACACCATTGGCAAGCTCCCAACGGAGTTTTCGGAGCCGCTTCTGGTAAAGGTCTGACTCTCGGTCATGTCTCTACCGGGTTTCCGTCGGGTTGGTGGATACCTAACAGTCCGTTGATACACCGGATCCCGGGCAGGCTGGTGAGAAACAGTGAGATGATAGGCGTGCGAATCCTGAAAAATGAGGCCTACATACAGTACGCCGCAACGACAAAGGATGAAGCGCTACACCGCGGATGGCGTTTTTCAATGGCTTGCTAACCTGAAACGCTGCTCTTTCCGACGAGTGCGGGAGGAGTTCCCAACGGCCGTTCCAATCGTAGAAACCGTTGGACCACCTCTGCGGCGATCTGGTTCGCCCTAGCGCCCAAGCGATCGCCGTGGACCATGAGTACGGCCAGAACTACGCTTCGCCGCTTCCGATTATCCGTTACATACCCGGTGAACCACTCATAACGGAGCGTCTGTTCCCTGTTGTTGATGGTGCCGGTTTTCCCTCCCACATCCACAAGCCCTTGGTGCATTAACGGCCTGATCCTCTCGAACGATCGGGCACAGGTGCCTTCCTCAATGGTGGCGCGCATGAGTCGCCGCAATTGAGCGGCGGAATCGGCATGGAGCACCTGCCTGGGATCGTCCTCCGGAAACGCGTAACAGATTCTTCCCAAGTGATCCTGGATCTGTTCAACAATGCCTAACGGCACAGCCATACCTTGGTTGACTGCGATCAGAGACAGTTCAGCGGCATGCAAAGGAGTTATACTGGTATCTTTGTTAAAGCCGGAAGCGAGTTCCGCCAGTTGGAAGTCCGTCTCCACTTCGAGAAGCCTGCTGTACTCCACCGGAATATCGAAATGGGCTGGAAGACCGAAGCCGAATCGCGCGGCATAATGATTCAGGAGTTCCACTCCCGTCATGTGAATGCCAATCTTACCGAATACCGAATTGATGGACTCCCCAAAAGCCGTGTCTAATCGGACGTGCCTGGAATAGCGGTTCACGATATTCCTGAGATTATTCCTGTAGAGGGTATGCTTGGCCCCGTTGTAAGATAGCTTGGAGTCCGCACTGAGAACTCCTTCCTCCAGCGCCGCGGCGGCGGTTACAATTTTAAACAAGCTGGCCGCCGGGAACGCGCGGGCAGCCAGGGGCCCCTGCCCGCTTTCTACGCCGTGGTCGGACACCACCAGCAGGCGGCCGTTTTCGGGATTCAACACGACCACCGAGGCCGCCACCGTCCGACTGCGATCGAGAAGCTCTTGAACATCCCTCTGAAACTCGGTATCCAGTGTGGTTATGATGTTCAACATGCGATGTGACTCATCGGTGATCTTTAGGCGGTTGCTGTCTTGAAGCTCCCACCAATGTGTGCTCAGCAGTCGGGACACGTCTTGACGGGTCAAGCGACAGGGCGCCCGACTCTCCAGCATCCCCAGCGACGAAGGGGTCAAGTTTTCCAGAGCCGACGAATCCACCAGAAGCCATCGGGCGAGAAGACCGATAAGTATCAGACAGACTCCCATCCAGAGGGTTCTGATATGGAGAGCGGACCGCGGACACCTTTTACGGGAGGATCTCGATCGGCGGCCTTTGAGTCGCTTTAGGCGTTCCGGTTGGGGAGGAATATAGAGTTCCATTTCGCGTCGGCCGTTTGGGTTTCATGGGGAAGTCGGAGCGCACAAGACCCATCATGTAAGCGTGTCACGTCACTCATACATGAGAAAACGAGTTCCAAATGTCAAACAAAATCGGTACGTTCAAATGCTTCTTTTTCGAAGGCTGGGCGATATTCCCCAAAGCCGCCGCCGCTGATGAACAAGGAAGAATGTTGTCCCGTGGGAGGAAATTCGTACGATGCCAAGAAATTTGAACCATAAGTTCGAGGGGAATTTGAGGATTCATGCCGGCCGGCGTATTCTGGAACGCGTTCGCGAGGAAGGACTGCAACCAAGTCGTATAGCTATGGTGGTGGGAACATCCAGCGGACCCCGATGGTGTGCGTTGGCGGCGCTCGATGATGTGTTGGCGCGCATCCTGTTAAGGCCGGGGGAAAAGCGCAGGGTGATCCTGTCGGGAGGATCTGCGGGCGCTTGGCGAATGGCCGCACTGGCCTGTCGGCATCCCACGGAGACCCTGGAGAAATTTCGCGCCGCCTATGTCTCCATGCATTTTCAGGCCGATGAAACGCCTCGCCAGAGACTCGAAACCATATCCCGCGCCGTGCATGCTTTCCTGGATGGGGAAGATCTCTCTTACACGCTTCATCATCCGAGGTTCGACCTGAGCATCGTAGTTACGCGGCTGCGACATTTCCTTGCTTCCTCGAACGCGGCATGCGCCGCAACGGGTTTCGGTGCTGCGATGCTCATGACTACGATCATGCCGGACGTTGAGTCTTTGTTCTGGGAAGGTTTACGGTTTCAAAGCATTCTCGATGCTTCACCCGTGCGATTTCCTGAAACCGGGTGGCGATATGAGCCGCTTACGGCCCAAAACTTCCTCTCCGTTCTCATCGCCTCCGGAACCGTTCCCTTCAGGGTCGCACCGGTACACACCATTCCCGGACAGTCCCCGGGTTCTTATTGCGACGGAGGGGTGGCGGAATATATCTGGAATCAAAAACCCGTGTTGAACCCAGAGGATACGGCTCTCCTTATATATCACGGAGGGCCTTTGTTTCGTTGCTGGCTCGACAAACATCGCGGGAGATTTTTTCGGAGAACCGCCGATACGGGACAACTGGTGTGTTTGAGTCCGGGCCCCAGGTTCATAGCGTCGCTGCCTGATGGCCGTATACCGGACCGACAAGATTGGGTTCGTTTCCATGACCGGCCTGCGGAACGCCGGAAACGATGGAATGAAGCGATTCGACGATCCAGGGTTCTGGGAGAGCTTCTTGAAGAACTGATGAATCTCTCCCGCCCCGGTGACCTTATCCGACCGCTGTTGTCCTAAATCTGATTCTTCGCGGACACCTGTGGCGATCGCACGGCATCGATTCCCGGAAGACTATTCCGGGTTTTTGCCCCCTACCCGCTTCCACGGCGGTTCCCGAATTGTCCGTGGTCCCGGCCTGGCCCATACTCTGTTTTTGAATGGATCGGTGGGGTCCTCTGTGCTATGAACGCCTTACTTTGACCGGTGTCTGCCGAAGTGGACTCAACGGGCCATGTTTGAAGTCGGCACGAATATTACCATCGAATTACCCAATCCTAAGGGGAAGTCTAGGTGCATTTCCAGTGTTTTGGGTTGGAAACAGAACAAGTATGTGATCCTGGATGTACCCACCCTTGATGGAAAACCCGTTTTTCTTCATTTGCAGTGGGACTACATTTTCCGGTATATTTACCGGGGATATGCCGTCGGTTTTCGATCTTCGGTCCTGGGGCACGTGTATGCGCCTCATGCCATGACCCTGATTCGATACCCGAACAACGTGGAAAAGCGACCGCTTCGCGCCCATCCCCGGTATGGAACTCTTCTGGAGGCCGATTTCAAGTGTGAGGGGCTGGAAGGAAAAGGAACCGTCTTGGATCTTTCCTTGAGAGGCTGTTTGCTGGAGGCTCCATTTTCATTACTCCCGGGACGGGTAATTGTCCTGACCATCAGCCTGCCTGAAATAATGCGGGATCCAACTCTTATCGGAACTATCCGTAGTGTTAGAAGAAAAGATGACGCATTTCATGTCGGAGTTGCGTTTTATAATATACCAGGGTCCCTGGAAGAACTCCTTAATACGATCGCAGGCTTACACAATGACCCTGAACTTGTGTAGGGATGCTACATTATGCATTTGATAGGAAGCTTATATTGGTATCCGTGGAGTCATCCTGCAGTAAACAACTGTAATAGCTATCTCCTGGATGGCACCCCAAGAACACTTGTCGATCCGGGACACAAGAACTATCTGCATCACCTTTCCCGAAAGATGAGTGAGGACGGCTTTTCACTGGAAAGTGTACAGTTGATTTTACTCACTCACTGCCATCCCGATCACATGGAAGGTGCGGAGGAACTAGTTCGGAGCGGGGCCATGGCCGCCCTGCATGAAAAGGAAGAAACCTTCATGATGGGCGAAGGAAAGGCGTTTTACGAAGCCGCAGGAGAAGTTGCAGCGAGCCTCGAATTTCGGTTTCTTCTTCAGAACGGCGTCCTCCAACTCGGAAACCATGAAATTCAGGTAATTCACACACCCGGGCACTCCCCCGGTTCCATGTCCCTCTACCTTCCGATTTACAGGGCCCTGATCACGGGAGATTTGCTGTTCAAGGGAGGAATCGGACGTGTCGACTTGCCTGGATCGAACAGAAATCAACTCACGGAAAGCTTGGCACAGGTGTCCGGGCTGCATGTGGAATATCTGTTGCCAGGGCATGGCGACATAGTCCAGGGGCGGGACGATTTCCTCAGGAACCTGTCCCTCATCCAAGAGATGGTGGTTACTCTATTGTAAACGGGCCCCAAAACCCGCGTAGCAGGCTGTTGAAAAACGCGATCTGCTTTCACGCCTTTGGCGTGACGCTTCATCCTTCGTCATTGCGGCGTACTGGTGGTACGCCTCATTCCTCAGGATTCGCGCGCCTTGCATCTCATCATTCTTGAACAGCCTGCCCGAAATGCTGTTTTTCAACGGGCTGGTAGGATGTATATATTATCACCACACAATCCCAATAGGAGTCTGTCCATGGATTTCTTGGAAAAAGCCAGGATTCGGATCACCCACTGGATCAGCCATAATGATCATCATCTGGAAGAATACGAGCTATTTGCGGAACAGCTCGAAGACGCCGGCAGACTTGTTGCGGCCGAACAGATCCGTGACATCGTCCGCTTGAACGCGCGGTGCGGAGATTGTCTGAGAACCGCGCTTCGGGACCTCGAAAATCACTGATATCGGAAATGAAATTAGAGATGCTCAGATGACGAGAGCGATACGCTCTGTCACGGTGGAGGGAACTGTCCTGAAAGAGCCTCGTAAAGTGCTTTTTTGCGAAGCTCTAATGCTCGGAGAGTATCCTGTTCATGGACGGCGTACAGCCGGTTTCGTTCCGGGCTTCGCTTGACGTTGGGAACGACGGCGGAGCCGCGGATTTCCAATTCCTCCAGTTCCCGAAGCATCCGCTGGGAAACCTGAGATTCCAGATCCCGAACCTGTTTCTCGAATTCAGAAAGGATGTGGCGCAGATCACTCAAGACGGGACCCGCTTTCTCCTGGTAACGGGCTTCCAACTCATCGAGAACCGAGGTCCAATCAAGACCAGGCCGGATATTTTCCAAAAGAAGATTCAAGACCTCCCCCGACGCTTCCCGAGGGGCCTCATCCTGTTTCAGAGCCTCCAGGAGCTGGTGGAACTTCCAGACTCCGTCCAGGTATTTCTGCACATATCCTCGGGCACGCTTACCCGCTTCCTCCCATCGGAGTCTTTGTTTCTCCTCTTGGCTCAGCTTCAGGTTCCGGGTCTTCTCCAGAACCAAATCCAAGGTACTCTTGATTTCACCCATGGGCTCCAACTCCACAGCCCGAATGGCAGGAATTCCGCATTCGAAAAAGCTTTACCTCCAGCTTCTCACACAGTATGAATGAATTTCAGTATTCCTTGGGCAAACGGTTCAGCTGTTCCAGGGTAAATACGGGCCCGTCCTTGCAGACAAACTCCGTGCCTATGTTGCATCGACCACAGATCCCTATCCCGCATTTCATCCGGTTCTCCAGGCTCATAATGATCTGCTCCGGCGTAAAGCCGAGCTTGCTCAAGACCGGCTGGGTGAACTTAATCATGATGGGCGGACCGCAAACCAGCGCCAGAGCGTTTTCTGCGCTCGGCGCCTTCTGCTCGGTGATGGCCGGAACGAAACCCACGTTGTATTTCCAGGTTGGATCATTGGTTGCGTCCACGGTGATATGCATATTGATATCGTCCCGCTGCTCCCAGGCGGCCAACGTATCCTTGTACAGCAACATTCCCGGAGTACGGGCCCCGTAGACCACGGTTATGTCTTTAAACTTCTCTCGGTTCCGAGGCTCCAGCATGTACACGATACTGGAGCGCAAAGTCGTGAACGCAAACCCCCCGGCAATGATAACAACGTTCTTACCTTCCATTCGGTCCCATGGGTACGAGTTCCCCAAGGGGCCTCGTACTCCCATGATCTCGCCCGGCTTCATATTGTGAAGATGACTCGTGACCAAGCCCACCTTGTTCACGGTGAATACGAGGTAGCCCTTTTCCGTGGGTGCGGAAGCAATGCCGATGGGTATTTCACCTTTACCGGCAATGGAAAGCTCCGCGAACTGACCGGGCATATACGCGAATTTCCCTTCATCCTCCGGATTCAAGAACTCCAGTTTGAAGGTCTTCAAGTTCCGGTCTTCCGTTTCGGTTATGATCTCCGTTATTCGAACGGGGTAAGGCACGTATGGATTCTTCAACGTAATCCCCCCTTTTTCCTATACCTTGCATTCGCAGCGGACGTAATTGTTCATCTTCTCAGCCACTTCTCGAATGTCTATATTCACGGGACAGAACTGCACACACCGCCCGCATCCTACGCAGGCTACACCATCTCCGTATTTATCCACGTAATACTTGAGCTTATGCATAAACCGCTGTCGGACCCGCTGGAATTTCTCGGCTCTCGGATTATGACCGGAGCCGTGAAGGGTGAATAGAGGGAACATACACGAATCCCAATTGCGCATTCGGATTCCCCGGACCCCTTTGGACTCGTCCTGGATGTCAAAGCACCAACATGTCGGACACAGGAAGGTGCATGTTCCGCAATTAATGCAGGAAAACGCTACATCTTCCCAGAAGCCTGCGTCGAACAGAGTCATGAGATCCTGAGAAGGTATGCGATCCCACGAGACTCTGCTTACAATGTGTCTTTCCCCTTCCTCTCGGATCTGCAGGGCAAGCTTTTCGTCATCCGCCGAGGGCGTTTCTCCGTCCATTTCCGCAAGGATATCCCGGCCTTTCCCTGTCAGAGATCGAAACAGAAATCGGTCGCCTAAGTCGATCATGAGCACGTCCAGGCCTTCCTCATGGAAAGGTCCGCAACCCACGCTGGTACAAAAACACGTGGGACAAGGACGGTTACATCCGAGGCCGACGAAAACCGTAGTCTCATATCGTCGCACCCAATAGGAGTCCGTATACTCCTGGCTCACGAAGTTCCTTTTGGAAAGCTCCACGGCTTTCGCATCGCAAGGGCGAATCCCGACGACGATCTGAAGAGGATATACCCGTTCTCTTTCTTTCAGGATGCCTGAATCCTCAGTGCGTGGATCGAGGCTGAACTCCAGAAGAATTTCAGACTGAGGTTCCATCAAGAACTTGGGAGACAAACGGGAATTTTGAAACTCCCATACGGGTTCACCGCGATCCTCCCATTCCTCGAACTGGACAAACCGATCCTTTTGTACCGGTGCATACACCCGGTAGTTCTTTCTCCAATGCGAAAGAACGGAGTTCAGCCGGTCTTTAGAAACAACTTTAGCTGCCATGCATATGTCCTTATTACTTTATGAATTCTTCGGGGTCATCCGGGCGGTAACGATCCAGCGGGGGCCTTTCATCCAGTGAAAGGCCGGCTTCCCATCCATATAGCTCCAAAATATCCTTCTCCAGCTTCTTGGTGAACCGGCGAACCTTGATGCCCACGGGGCAGGCGCGTTCGCAGGCTCCACAATCGGTGCACCTTCCGGCGCAATGGTAGGCCCTCAAGAAATGAAACGTTAAGGTATCCACGGGATCAATGCTCTTGCCGACCCACTGCGGGCGGGACTCGTCCACGAAACACGTAGGGCAATAACACAGTGGACACGCGTTCCGGCAGGCATAACATCGGATGCAGGGTTCAATGAGCTGCTGGAAAAAAGACCATCGGGCGTCCGGAGCCATGGCTTCCACCGCCCGTATGTCTTCATATCGGTCTATACCGTCCTGTTCTTTCACTGCTTCACCGACCAAACGGTCCCAAATAACCGGGTTTCGATGGATGCAGATGGCGCAATTCTCTTGTAAGACGTCTTGCTTATTGTGCCGTTGCTCGAAATCATGACTCCGAATCACGATTCCCGACTCCTCTTCCAGCACTTCCAGGATCTCGCGACGGCCGGCAAGTTCATGGATGCGGCGGCGATCCAACATACCTTCACAGGGCACTCCCACAACCACCACCTGATCACGACTGATTTGATTCTCCACGATATGGGTGACAATATTTCTGGAATGACATCCGACCGCCACAACCCCCATCCGCTCCTTGCGCTTGGTGAGATAGTTGGCCAGGTTGATACCACAGTTGCTGTCCCAGTGGAGCTTTTCGGCATCCCGAGCATCACGGATCAGGATGGGCTCGTTCATCATGGGAATTGTGCCTTTCCTGAAACCGACAAATACATCCACTTCCCCGGATTGCAGCAAATCTCTGGCTTCCTGCCGGATTTTATCTGCATATTTCAACATTTAAGCCACCTCAGGTAGATCTTTGATGAATTTCTTCGCGGGTCCCAACGCGCGAACGGCTTCGCATACTTCCGTTGCAACGCGGGCGAACTTGGTGGATTCGGCAGAGGAAATCCATGAGAAATGAAGCCTGCCCGGTTCAATACCCATATGTTCCAGGAGGTTCTTTAAAAGAGCGAATTTGCGTCTTGCGTAAAAGTTACCCTCGATATAATGGCAATCTCCAGGGTGACACCCGGACACCCACACACCGTCGGCTCCCCGGCGAAACGCTCCCAGGATGAACTTAGGACTCATTCTGCCCGAGCAAGGAACCCGGATCACCCGAATATAGGGCGGATATTGAAGGCGCCCGATACCGGCCAGATCCGCGCCGCCGTAACTGCACCAATTGCATAAGAACGCGACGATCTTGGGTTGCCACTCATTCTCGCTCATCGTATCCACTCCTTGATTCCCATAGTCATGATCCCTTTTTCCGAAAAGTGGATCATCCCATCTCTTTCAACCCTTTGAACGGCAATCACCGTTTCCAAATATACCGTTGACGAACGCAATCTGCAGTGCACAGTTGTATTTTGTCCCTGTAAACCGAGGCGCAGCGTATTCATTGCTCATCATTTTCCAGGACTCACCGGCTTCCCCGTCTTTGCCCCATTTCGTCTCCCGGAGACTCTGTTTCGAACAGGCTGTCAGCAACTCTCGATCTGGGCAAAAATGGCCGCATCCGTAAATCCCTTGAGAGATGGCGCTCCGGAACGACAGGAAGCCGCACAGTTGCCACAGCCTTTGCATAATGCTTCGTTGACCACGGCCTTCCCTTTGTCGTCCAATTGGATGGCCTGATATGGGCATACGGTGACGCAAACCATGCAGCCCGTGCACAGAGACTGCTGAATATGGGCTACAACTCCGCCCACCTTCAACAGACTCGAACTCAGAATGGTCACCGCCCGGCCAGCTGCGGCCTGTGCCTGAGCGATGGTTTCGTCTACAGGCTTAGGCGCGTGGGCTGTTCCGCATACGAATACTCCGTCCGTCGCAAAATCCACCGGACGTAACTTGACATGCGCCTCAACAAAGAAACCGTCGTCATTGAGTGGTACCTTGAAGTGTTGAGCCAAGGGGTTCTTTTTCGGAGGCTCCAGTCCCGCAGCCAACACCAACAGGTCCGTTCCCAGCTCCAGCGGGCGCCCCAGAGTCTGGTCCGTGAATCGGAGTTTAAGGCTTCCATTGGCCATGGACACCGAAAATCCCTCTTCATATACATATCGCAGGAACCTCACGCCGGCTTCACGGGCTCGACGGTACAGGTCTTCACGAAGACCGTAACTGCGGATGTCGCGATGAACAACGGTCACTTCCAGATCCGGATTGATCTCCTTCAGCGCCAATGCATTTTCGATGGAATGGGCGCAACAGACCTTTGAACAGTAAGGACGCTCGGATGTCCTGGAACCGACGCATTGCAGAAATACAGCGGAACGGGCGTCCTGGAGAGAGCTGTCGTTATCCATGAGCTTCCGGTCCAACTCAAGTCCGGTGATCACTCTGGGATCTTCCCCATACGAATACGCGCCTTCCGGATTGAATTCCGACGCCCCCGTTGCCAAGATAGCGGCCCCGTGCTCCAGGATCTTTTCCTCTCCGGCAATCTCGATAGTGGTCTTGAAATTGCCCACAAACCCGTCCACCTGTTTGATCTCGGTACCCAGATACACGTCGATATGCTGATTGGACTCGACCTCCCGGACCAGTCGGTCCAGGCCACGTTGAATATCCTCCCCGTCCCAGGTCGCACGAAGGTTCCGGGCTTGACCGCCCAAAGTCGTACTTCGTTCGACCAGGTAAGCGTGATATCCCTGATCCGCCAAGGTCTTGCAGGCCGTAAGACCTGCCAACCCTCCACCCACGACCAACGCAGCCTGGTTGACTCCCAACTCCTGCTGGGCAAGGGGCTGCAGGAGAGCCGCCTTCATCACGGCCATGCGCACGAGGTCCTTGGACTTCTCCGTAGCGGCCTCATGATCCGCCGCATGTACCCAGGAACACTGATTCCGTATGTTGGCCATTTCGAAAAGGTACTTGTTCAGCCCCGCATTGATGAGAGTTTCCTGGAACAAAGGTTCGTGGGTCCTGGGAGTGCAGGCGGCCACCACCACCCTGTTAAGGCATTCTTCCTTGATGACTTTGGCGATCTTATCCTGCGTATCCTGAGAACAACTGAACAGGTTCTCTTCAACATAGGCCACGTAGGGCAGCGACCGGGCATATTCGGCCACTGCGGGTACGTTTACGACGCCGCCGATGTTGATGCCGCAGTTACACACGAATACTCCGATACGGGGCGGCTCACCGCGTACATCCGTTTCGGCGGGAATTTCCCGGCTGCGGGCCAGGCTCCCGCGGCTCTCCGACAGCGTACTGCCCACGGCCCCCGCCGCAGCACTGGCATCGATTACGGAAGACGGTATGTCTTTTGGACCCTGATAGGCCCCACACACAAAAATACCCGGTCTGGAACTCTCTACGGGATGGAAGCTGTCCGTACGCGGGAATCCGTATTCATCCAACTTAAGTCCCAATTTACCGGCCAAAGCCACGGAGGAAGGGGACATGCATAATCCCACCGAAAGCACCACTAAATCAAAGATCTCTTCAACCCGCTTCCCCTGTTCATCAATATACCGAACCAACAGATCTCCCTCGGTACCCGATGCCTGGATAGATGAAATTCTTGACTTGATGAAACGCACCCCTGCGCGTTCTTTTGCACGGATGTAATATCGCTCGAAATCCTTTCCATGCGTGCGGATATCGATGTAGAAGATCGCGGCATCCAATCCGTGAATGTGTTCCTTGGCGACCATCGCTTCCTTGATGGCGTAGGTACAGCACACGGAGGAGCAGTAGCTCTTGGCGCCGGAATGGACATCCCTGGAGCCTACGCACTGCAACCATGCGATTTTCTTGGCGTCTTTCTTGTCCGAAGGCCGGATTACATGGCCCTGAAACGGGCCGGATGCGCTCAGCATGCGCTCAAATTCAAGGCTGGTAAGCACATTGGGAAGCTTAGCGTATCCATATACGTCCCATACGGCCGGGTTGAACGGTTCGAATCCGGGGGCAAGCACGACGGCGCCTGCCCGGATCGTGAGAGTCCGCTCCCTATCTTCGAAGTTAATGGCATTGGTGGGGCAGAACTTTTCACATGCCCGGCATTTCCCTTTTTTGAGATAAATGCAGTGATCCGGATCAATGGCGTACTTCAGCGGAACGGCCTGGGAATATTTGACATACGCCGCCTTCCGCTTAGCCAGTCCCAGGTTGTACTCGTCATTCACTTTAGCGGGACATTTCTCTGCACAAGCCCCACAGGCGATACATTTGTCCATGTCAATGTATCGCGGGTGTTGGAGGAGTTCCACCTCGAAGTTCCCCTCTTCCCCGGACACCTTGGAGACTTCGGACAGGGTCAACAACTCGATATTGATATGCCGGCCGACCTCGACCAGTTTGGGCGATATGATTCACATCGCGCAGTCATCGGTCGGAAACGTCTTATCCAACTGGGACATAACGCCCCCGATGGAGGTGGATCTCTCCACCAGGTAGACATAGAATCCGGAATCCGCAAGATCCAAAGCGGCTTGCATTCCGGCGATTCCACCTCCGACGACCATCACGGATCCGATCTGTTGTTTTGCCATTTTCATCCTTTCCCCGTGGACATGCACAGTCTTGTGCTTTCGTCCTCAAGTTTCCGGACATCGGTCTTACGTCAGGAATTTCTCCAATTCCCGCCCTTTGAGCCGGTTGCGATTCAGGCCCAAGTCCTCTTCTCCGAATCCCATGCTCAGCCCCAGAAGCTGTGTGTATAGGACCGAGGGTATAATACCGTTGCCGTCATTGCCTGCCAGCTCTTGCTGCTGCACTGTATCGAATTGAATCTGGCAATAGGTACATGCAACGCATACGATCTCAGCCCCCGAATCTCGTGCGTTTTCGAGCTTTTTCGTGGTCAGATCCAGGGACAACGCATCGTTTTTCCCCCACAAAGGATTACCGCAACATTGCAGTTTGGAGGTCCACTCGATACTCTTGGCTCCTGTTGCCTCCACAAGCCGGTCGAACTTCACGGGTGCAATGGGATCATCAAATTGTGTGACCTTGCTGGGCCGTAGGGCGTGACACCCGTAGTGAACGGCAATGTTCAGGCCTTGGTAGGGTCTGGTCACACGCTCCTTGACCCGATCGACACCCACGTCATGAAACAGAACGCTGAGCAGATGCTTGACTCCGTGGGTTCCCTGATAGACAAGCCCCTCTTTCGCCAGGACACTGTTTACTTGCTCTCGAAGGGATTCGCGCTCTTTAAGCATCTGTTCCGTTTTCTTAAGGCTTCCGTAACAGCACTTGCACGGTGTCATAATGCCCAATCCCGCCTTTTCGGCCAAGGCCAGGTTTCTGGCGGAAGAAATCACGTAGGAGTGTGCATCCAGGTTCCGAACAGGATATCCACAGCAATTAAACTCCAGGTCCAGCAATTCGATACCGAACTCCCCGCACACGGCCCTAAGGGATTCCTCGTATTGGGGAACAAAATACGGAATCTTACATCCTTGAAACAATGCAACCTTCATAATCCCCTCGATAGTTCTTTCGAAACCCGACAATGTCAATCTTCGGAAAGTCCTACTCCGTTCCCTTGAGATGCCGGTACGACATATTCCGGAGTTCATACAGCACGTCCGCCACCTGCACCCCTTGGGGACATTGTTCCTGGCATTGATAACAGGTCACGCAGTCCCAGATCATCCGATTCCCCATGGCATGTTCCTTGAGCCCCAATCCTAAAGAATGCATGATTTGATGCGGCAGCAAGCCCAGAGTCGCCTTGGGATTCTCGAAATTGTTCACCACGGGACATACATTGGTGCACGTCTGGCACTCGAAGCACCTGGAGAACGTGTCCGCCTGCAGAGAGACTCCCAGTTCTTTCTGCAGTTCAATGCCGCCGGGGGGACTCAGAAGCCCGGTTTCAAGAGGCTTGGATCCGTATCGAGCTTCTACGGCGTCGGCTGCCCAGACAACCGGTTCGGGATATCCCAAAACGGCCAGATCCTCCTTGATGGTGATCCACAAATCCTGAAGATTGATTCCCACAGGGCATACCTGGGTGCACCGATAGCAGTTCGTACAGATGAAACTTCCTTCCTGGATCGTTTGAAGTTCTTTGTCGCCAAGGGACTTCCCTGAAGCCAACGATCGAAGCGCGATCAGTTTTTCCGAGGGAAGGATGGTCCGATTCAGAAACTGCTCATAGATCACTCCTACGGAACAGTGCTCGCTGCAGGCGCCGCAATGGGTGCAGGCATCCAATTCCATGGCCCTCCGTGTGACCACGTTGGCTTCGGCCGGTTTGCCCTCCTTCATTATGGCATTCACCAGCAGGCTTACCGGACTCGCGAAAATGTGAAGGAACTTACTGAACGGCAAGTAGGCTAAGCCCAGGAAGCAGGCCAAGATGTGAATATACCGCAAACCGGTGGCCGCATCGGCATTGGTCAACTTCACAGCTGCGGGAGTAATTAACTTTGCCGCACCATAGGACACGAAGGCCCATTGAGGCTTAGAGTGACACTCGGCACAGCTGATCTCATGCAACTCCCTCCCCTGTTCGAGAACGGCTTCATCCGTCCAATCAGGGCGTTCCGGAAATACCACGCTGAATTCCTTGGCCCAGTATGCCCGGAGAGATGCCAGTTCCTCGTCGTCCAGAAACGCCCATTCGTCCACCATGTCTTGGAACACCTCGTGGGAAACGATCTTGGCTCCCTCGAGCAAAAAGCCTGAAACCAGAATGACCGCCAGGATCACAATGGCATAGACGTCCATGCCTCCGCTGGTAATCCGCATCCTTTTCACAGTCATCCGCCGGTATATGGCAATCAGAACTCCGATCACGACCATGGCGCCGAAGAGATTTCGGAAGAAAAGAAACGGATTGAGGGTGGCATGGTATTCGGAGAAAAGCTTCATGCTCACAAAGGTATCGAGGGCATGCATAAAGAGCAGCAGCATGAAGCCGCCATAAATGCACATGTGCATTGCCCAGCGAAGGCGACTCTCTTTAAAAATCCGCCGCTGTAGGAGTACGTCCAGAGTGAACACCTTGATGAGAATCCCGATTCGTGGGCTCAAGACGGCAGCCGGCACTCCTTTCGCGGCCGAAACCAGTCGTTCTCCCGCGGATATGGAGGACGCCTCCCTGCCGATCCGGTACCGAAACCAGGAAACCACTTTGTACAACAGGCCGATGCCGCAGATCAGCAAAGCAAGGTACAGGGTGACGGAGAAAAACATAGGCTTCCCAACTTCCTTTCTTGATTTGGATTGTCAGGCCACCGATACTGGATTACCGGTAACGACGGGCCTTCCCCTAACAGGACGTTGAAGAACGCGATCTGCGTCGTTGGGCTTCATCCTTCGTCATTGCGGCGTACTGCACGTACGCCTCATTTCTCAGGATTCGCTCGCCTCGCATCTCATCGTTTTTGACCGGCCTGCCCGCAATACGGTTTATCAACGGGCTGCTAAGGAACGCATCGCCACGGAAAACGGAGAGCCGGGGAACGATCGACCACGTTCCCTATTTCACAATATTGCGTGCACCGCTTGGGTAACGTACCTGACCTCGAGTTGTCAAATAAAAAAAAGTCGGGGTGGGGATCCGACGGTTGAGGTCTCTGGTCTTCTCGGGAATCGGATCAGGGGGCGGGTCGCACCGATAAGCCTAAAGAGACCCAATCCCTGGTCGGAGGGGAAAACATCGACTTCCGCGGATGTCTTTCGAGGAAGCGTCCCCTGACGATCATTCGGACCAGGCATAACCGTTTATCAACAGGAGCATTCCGGCGGCGTTGCGGAAGAACTCCAGGGTACAGGTACACCATTGCTGCGCAACTCGCAAAGCGTTCCGCCCAAACCGGAGCCGCTAGGGAGTCCGCTGAATCATTCACGAACCGGTCCTATCGGTCCTTTCCCGTCTCAACTACGGCTCTGTCCACCCCGCCCTTCTCCCTCAAGTAGACATTGATTGTCTCACCGGAATGCACTTCGCGATGAAGACCTACGAAGTTAGCCGTAATGGGCAGCTCCCGGCCTCCACGGTCCACTAGCACGGCCACACGAATGCGTTTCGGCCGACCGAAATCAATCAAAGCGTCCATCGCGGCGCGGATAGTGCGCCCTGTAAAAATCACGTCGTCCACCAGCAATACATCGGCATCGTTAAGTCCGAAAGGGAGATCGGTCTTTCCCACAATGGGCATGCTGCTGATACGCGTCCAGTCGTCCCTGTACAGCGTGATGTCGATAACTCCCACCGGTACCGGCGGGTGATTGTTCAGTTCCAGTTTTTCCTGAATCCTCTGTGCCAGAAAAGCGCCTCCGGTTCGAATCCCAACGATGACCAGATTTCGAAGATCATCGCCGTAAGCTGTTCGAACTTCTTCGGATAACCGCGTGATCAATGCATCAATTTCGTGTCCATCGAGTATGGTTTCCCGTGATTGACCCTGAGCCATCGTTTTCCTCGTCCGGCTGTTTGCAGGTTCACTGCCCGTATACAAACTATTTAGTGGCAGGCTTGTGGAAAAAAATTGGGGCTCGCTTCTCTGCACGGGGCCACATCACTGAGCCCTGGACCACTTTTGGGCCCTGTGCATCCCCCCAGAAATCCCCTTGCGTGCGTTTCCTGAACAACGGGAAGCCGTTTCTCAAGCCTGTGGGTTTCGTCTCTTTGAATTAAAGACGGAAATCATAAAACTTGCAAGCCCCTGCAAGGGTATAAAACCGCTCAATCCTCGATATCCGGAATCGTTTGTTCGGCCATCCATTCCATCAAGCTCCGGAGCGATGGATATCGGACACAATCCAACCGTTTCCAGACTTCCAGGAGAAGGGTCACCGCCGATGGGACAAAAGGGCGAAACCCCGGTTTTCGCTTTCGGTAGCCGAGATTTCCAAAAGCCCCAAGGGTCTGCAAGAGACGATGGAATGCGACCAAGGCAAGGTCCTTGAAAAACGCATCCCGCGAGGTCACTCGCGTCTGGGAGACGTAGCACTCGAGAAGCCGACTTCGAACATGAGCAGACAACGCTGTGTAGGGGTCATACAGTAAAGACGCTACATCGTATTGGGGTGGTCCAAGGCGCGTACCCTGGAAGTCGATAACTCTGATCAGTCCGTTGTGTATCATAATGTTCCTGGACTGATAATCGCGATGCATCAAGCAAGTGGTCTTGATATCATCTATAGTCATGGATATACGCCTCAGCTCGGAATGGATACCTTGCACGGAATGCTTACATCTTAGGACATCCTTTACAAAGCATTCGATAAAGTAACAGCTTTCCCGTGTATATGCGAAGTGTCCATTGTAGACAGGGGCATCGGCACACCAGTCCGTATCGAATTGCTCTATGTCGCAAGTCTGTAACAGGATGAGTACGTCAATGGCCTGCTGATACCGATTTATAAGAAGTGGTTCGGGTACCTGTTTCCTCTCTCCGAACAGGTCTTGGGACCCAAGATCCTCCAGGAGGAAGAATCGTTCACGTTCATACGCCAGTATCCGAGGTACGGGAATGCCACGATCACCCAAAAAGATGCCGATGTGGAAAAAGGCCTCCGCCTCTTTGGGATTAACGTGGTGGTCTAAAACAACGGCCGTCCCTCCCCGATGGAGCACACGGAAATACGATCGATCGGAACCGTCGCCTTTCAAGGGGATGAGGCGGAACGGGTGAGGAACTTCCCTTCCGACAAACCGCATCAACTCGTCCGGGATCACGTTTCCTCCTGGTATCGATGGAGGTCGTAGTAAAGTCCGCCCAAACGCATCAATTCCTCATGCGTCCCTTCCTCGACAATATGCCCTTTTCCCATCACCAATATTTTGTCCGCGTTCCGGACAGTAGACAAACGATGGGCAATGACCAGAGTGGTACGGTTATGCATAACCGTCCGCAGTGCTTCCTGGATCAGTTCCTCGGTCTCCGGATCCACATTGGCGGTAGCCTCGTCCAGAACCAGCACTTTGGGGTTATAGACCAGCACACGGGCAAACGCCAGAAGCTGTCGTTCTCCGGCGGAGAGGACGGCCCCTCCTTCTCCCACTTCATGGTCATAGCCGTCCGGCAGATTCCGTATAAATCGGTCCGCCCGGATCTTTTCCATAAGCACGTGAACGTGCGCTTGATCCCACGTTTCCTCGCCCATGGTGATGTTTTCGAGAACACTTCCCGCAAACAAGACCACGTCTTGCATGACGAGACCGATGGAAGATCGGAGGAGCGCTGGCTCGTAGTCCCGGATATCCACCCCGTCCAGATATATCGCACCCTTGTCCGGCTCATAAAACCTTTCGAGCAGATGGATTAAAGAAGTCTTCCCCGCACCGGTGGCTCCCACCAAAGCGATGGTTTGTCCGGGGAGCGCCTCAAAAGAGATCCCGTTGAGTACCGGTTCGCCCGGGCGATAGGCAAAATGGACGTCCCTAAATTCGATGTGACCGTGCACCTCTTGGGGATGGTAAGGGTTCGGAATCGGGTCTAAGAACTCCTTATGGTCCAGGACTTGAAAAATACGTTCCGTGCTCGCAAGCGCCGACTGCATGATGTTGAACTTCTCCGACAACTCCCGGATGGGCCGGAACAGGAGCTGGATATAACCTATAAAGGCGACGAGAATCCCTAAAGACATGTGATTCTCAATCACTTTTCCGCCTCCGTACCAGATAAGCATTCCTATGGACGCCGAGGAAACCAGTTCGATGGCCGGCATGAATACGGCGAACACGAAAATTTGTTTCATTCCGGCTTTATAGTTTCCAGCATTTATCTCTCGAAATTTAAATAAACGATATTTCTCAAGCACATAGTACTGAATTATTGATATGTTATTAAAGTTCTCCTGGAGAAATGAATTGAGTTGAGCCAAGCGAATCCGTATCTCACGAAATGCTTCTCTAGATAGCCTTGCAAACAGCATAGTAATAATAGCTATAATTGGCATGAGAGAGAAGCAAATCAGTGCCAGTGAACGGTTAAGTCGTAGCATAACTATCATTATACCGAATACAAGGAAGAAATCCTTAAAGATTGCCAATATAACAGATTTAAAAAGCTCATTCAGGTTTTGTACGTCATTCGTAACGCGAGTAACCAGTTTGCCTACTAAATTCCTATCAAAAAAAGGCACCCTCTGTTTCAACAAGTGATGGAATACTTCTATACGAATATCCTGCATTACCTTTTGCGATGTCCATTCTAGGTGATAAATGGATCCATAGTACAAGGCGAAAGAAATCCCCAACAGAAACAAAAAGAGCAGCGCGATCCTTCCGATACCCCGAAGGTCTTTCTCGCGGAGTTTTCGAAGCGTTTCGGAATGCACCCCCGAGAGCATATCGTACGAAACATACAGATACGGCCCCCACTCCAGAAAAGGGATCCCTTCTTCCCCGAGAGCGGCTTCCACAGCCGCATCCCGGTTGCCGCGATAATAGCGATCTTCTCCGATCCATCCCCTTTCACGAAGAAGATGAACGTCCGCGGGGTCCATTTTCAAGAGCGACTCCTTGGAAACAAACCCCTCCTCTTGAAGCAGCTCTCCGTAACTCGAGATCACTTCCGCCACTCTGGCATCAGGAACCGGATCCCGATGCACACGGTAGTGGGATGGAAGGATATACCGGTCGATGGCCACCTTGGAAAGATATGGAAGGACGAGTTCGAAGCCCGTGCTCATGAAGGTCAGCAACAGCACGAACGATACCACGGATTTATAGGGCCAAAGATAGGGCAACAGACGTTTCAACAAGGCGATGTTGCGTATGCCGCCCTGAAAGCCTTCCTCCGTGTATTCGGGCGGGCCGTGCATGAACTCAATTCTCCAACCGCTCTTGAAGCAGGCTTCGGAAATAAAGTCTTGGATAAATGTTTCCAGTCCCTAAGAGCTCCTCGTGATCCCCGGATTCCGCGATGCGTCCCTGATCCAGCACCAGAATCCGCTCCGCACGGCGAATAGTCGAAATCCTGTGAGAAATCCATAAGGTAGTCCTGCTCGCTCGCAGATCCACCAAATGATCCAGAATACGCCGTTCCGTTGCGGCATCCACCATGGAAAGGGCATTGTCCACAACGAGAATGGCCGGATTCGTCAGTAAGGCCCTGGCCAAAGCGAGGCGCTGTCTTTGTCCGCCGGAAAGACTCAGCCCTTTTTCGCCCACCAGAGTATCCAAACCGTCCGGAAAATCATTCACATCCCGCGTCAGATCGGATGCATCCAAACATTCCTGCAACCGCTTAGAATCTACTTCACCTTCTCTGAAAACCAAGTTGTTGTAGATGGTGTCCGAAAACAAGTGAGTTTCCTGGGGAACCACCGTAAATGCGGCTCGCACAATGTGCAGAGGCAGCTTCTGAATCGGGATGCCATCCAGATATACCTGACCGGAATCGGCCTCCACCATCCGTGCGAGCATACGCACGAGCGTGGTCTTCCCGCACCCGGTTCGGCCCACCAGTGCCGCCGTGGTGCCCGCTTCAAGCTTCAAAGTAAGATTCTCCAATACATTGCGCCCGTCGTTCGGGTATCGAAACGTGACGTTCCGTAACTCGACGGCGCCTCGAATCTCGGTGGGTGTGACAGGGTTCGGGGAATCGGCAATTTCGGGAGCTTGATCCAGCAGGCGGTTGATACGCTTCATGGAAGCGGAACCACGTTGAATGAGGTTGGTCACCCACCCCAAGGCCATCATGGGCCAGGTGAGAAGATTCAGATAGGTGATAAAGGCAACGAAATCTCCCGTGCTGATTCGGTTCAAGATGGTCATTCCGCCACCCGACCAGAGCACAATGGCCAGACTTACATTGGTAAAAAGGAGCATCATGGGGAAAAAAAAGGCCATGGTGCGACCCAGTTGAATATTTTGATCGATGTACTTTTCACCCACAGACTTCATCCGACGCGTTTCCCAGTTCTCTCTCCTGTAGGCTTGAACAATTCGGATCCCCACAAACGCTTCTCGGGTCAGTTCGGTCAGTTCTCCGAAAGTGTGCTGGACTTGTTGAAAAAGAGTGTGCATGCGTCTGGTCAGGACGCGACTAGCCAGCACAATAGCCGGCATCGGCAGCAGCGCAATCAAGGTAAGTTCGATGTTGATGTATAACATGAACCCTATGGCGGCCAGTCCCAAGACGACTCCGTCGTTGAACGCCACGACTCCCATTCCCACGGCGAACCGGATGGCGTCCATGTCATTCACGGATCGGGCCATCAAGTCCCCTGTTCGGGTTTGGGCATAGAAGTTGAGAGAAAGGGTCTGAAGATGTGAAAACACCTTTTCGCGCAGGTCCCGTTCCACAATTCGAGAATGGCCGAAGATCAAGCGCCGCCAGAGAAACCTCAATACACCCAGAACCAGGGCGATAACCACAATAACCAAGGCGTACAGCATCAGCGCTTTTTGGGTGGCCTGTAGGAGGGTAAGATCGTCAACGGCTTTCTTGATGATTCTGGGTATGAACAATTGAAGGATATCCACCGTCAGGAGGCAGATTAGACCTGCAAAGAGTTTCCATTTGTTCCGGGCAAAGTATGGCCTCAGGGGGGCGAGATTCTTGAACGTGGAGAACATGCCGCGGCCGGATTTCATGGCAGATGGTATTAAGGGAAAGCCTTCCTTAACAGGCCGATGAAAAACGCTATCGACTGTGTTGCGCTTCATCCTTCGTCACTGCGGCGTGCATACAGTACGCCGCAATGACGAAGGATTCGCACGCCTTGCATCTCATCGTTTTTCACCGGCCTGCCCGTAATACGGTTTATCAATGAATTGTTACCCTGACTTGGGAGATCCAGAAGCGTCCACGCACCGGAGGAGAAATCTAGTAAGGGTCATCCTCATGGGTCGACCCCTTCCCTCTTGCGGGCAGGCGGTCCATGGGACAGCCAATTGTAGAATCATAGAGACGGATGAAGAGCGTGTCAACTGGAGGCGGACGGAAAACAAACCTCAATGACTTCGTTCCCGATTTCACTTGACAAGAAAACAGAATCTTGCCTATATTCGGCCGCATTTGCAGCAGCGTATCTTCTTCCCCTCGGGAACATCTTGAAATTCCTTATTATAACGGCAACGCGCCGGATATCTCTAGTGTGTAAAATGCGGCGGCCAAATTACCAGGAATGCCGTTTCGTGAACCGCCTACCCTGAAGATGGGCGCACCCTGTGCTGATTATAACAGAACTTTAAGGAGGAATTGTTATGGCCCTTGATCCAACCAAGCATGCGGATTGGGAAATTGCACAAGAAGCGGAATCCCGGATGAAGACGGTCTACCAGTTGGCTGAGGAACTGGGACTGGATAAAGAGGAACTGCTTCCCCACGGCCATCATGTGGGAAAAGTGGACTTCGCCCGGGTTCTGGATCGTCTGAAAAGCAAGCCCGACGCCAAGTACATCGATGTCACCGCCATCACGCCTACTCCCCTGGGGGAAGGCAAGTCCACCTCCACCATGGGTTTGGTGGAAGGGCTCGGAAAACGCGGCAAGAGCGTTACGGCCGCCATTCGTCAGCCTTCGGGTGGCCCCACTATGAATATCAAGGGTAGCGCCGCGGGTGGCGGGTTGGCCCAGTGCATTCCTCTCACTCCCTTTTCTTTGGGGCTTACGGGTGATATCAACGCGATCATGAATGCCCACAATCTGGCCATGGTGGCGGTGACTTCGCGTATCCAGCACGAATTCAATTACGACGACGAGCAGTGGGCCAAACGAAATCAGCCGCGATTGAACATCGATCCTCGAAATATGGAAATGGGATGGATCATTGATTTCTGCGCCCAAGCCCTTCGAAACATCACCATAGGAATCGGCGGCAAAATGGACGGGTTCATGATGAACTCCAAATTTGCCATCGCCGTGTCCTCGGAAGTCATGGCCATTCTGTCCGTGGCCACCGATCTCAAGGACATGCGCGAACGCATGGGCAAGATCGTGGTGGCCTACGACAAGAAGGGAAAACCGATTACCACTAACGATCTGGAAGTGGCTGGAGCCATGACGGCCTGGATGGTGGAAGCGCTCAATCCGAATCTCCTCCAGACGCTGGAAGGGCAACCGGTGTTCGTGCATGCGGGTCCTTTCGCCAACATCGCCATTGGGCAGAGTTCCATCATCGCGGACCGGGTGGCCCTGAAACTGAGTGATTATCATGTAACGGAATCCGGGTTTGGGGCCGACATCGGTTTCGAAAAGTTCTGGAATCTCAAGTGTCGTTACAGCGGTCTTACTCCGCACTGCGCCGTCCTCGTGGCCACCATCCGTGCGTTGAAATGCCACGGCGGGGCCCCTGTTCCGGTGCCGGGTCGCCCCATGCCCGAAGAATACAAGAAGGAAAACGTGGGCTGGGTGGAGAAAGGCTGTGAAAACCTGGTGCATCACATCAACACCATCAAAATGGCCGGCATCAATCCGGTGGTCTGCATCAACGCCTTCTTTACGGATACGGATGCGGAGATCGCTGCGGTCCGCCGTATCGCGGAAGCCGCCGGGGCCCGCGTGGCGCTGAGCCGCCACTGGGAAAAGGGCGGCGACGGCGCTCTGGAATTCGCCGACGCAGTGCTCGACGCGTGTAAGGAAACGAACCATTTCAAACTGCTCTATGATCTGGAAATGCCCTTGCGCAAACGGGTTGAACTCATCGCCACCAAGGTATACGGCGCCGACGGCGCAGAATTCTCCCCTGCGGCTCTGGAAAAAGCCCAGCGAATCGAAAAAGATCCCGAGCTTTCCAAACTGGGTACCTGCATGGTCAAAACCCACCTCTCTCTGACGGACAATCCGGCCATCAAAGGCGTACCCAAGGGCTGGAGGCTGTTTATTCGCGACGTGCTGACATACGGCGGAGCAGGCTTTGTGGTGCCCGTGGCGGGCGCCATCACACTGATGCCTGGCACCTCTTCGGATCCGGCATTCCGACGCGTGGACGTGGATACCAAGACCGGTAAGGTGACGGGGCTTTTCTAACCGCTCTTAAATACTTCCAATAGATACTTCCAGGCGGGGGACCGAATGTTCCCCGCCTTTTGCTCTCATTGAAACCTGACCGGCCGCTCTTTCACCCCATTCCGAATCTCCGCCCTCTTGCATGGACTTCGTGCGGTTCCCCTGTGGACTCTTGCTGCTTGCCCCTGGATGCAGGCATGGTTAAGATAGTCGTACAAACAATCAGACTTAGCAACTCGTTGATACACCGTATTGCGGGCAGGCCGGCGCAAAACGATGAGATGCAAGCCACACGTCGGGCGTGGCGAATCCTGAGGCATGAGGCGTAGAAAACAATACGCCTCAATGACGAAGTATGAAGCCAACGCCGCAGATCGCGTTTTTCAACGGCCTGTCAGGGGAAGACGAATGAACGGACATCTCATCGAGAACGGGTCGTGGGTTCACCTGCGCTATGAGCAACAGATCACTGCACGGGATGGATCCGTTGAAGAAGCTGAGGGAGCACGGGAAGTTCGTTTTGTGTTCGGCATAGAACGCCAATACCTTTCGCTGGAAAAGGCTCTGACAGGGAAAAAGGCGGGGGATCGGATCACCGTTCCACTCTCGGCCGACGAACTCTTTGGATCGTACGATTCTTCACTGGTTAGAGAGATCCCCCAGGAAGGACTCAAGCGGCGACGTCTCCACAAGGATCGGCGATACATCGAGTTGAAACAGGGCGCCCTAGTTTCTTTTTTCGTACGTGAACTACGGGAAAACACGGTGGTAGCCGATTTCAATCATCCCAACGCCGGCGCCACCGCCCGTGCCGACATCACTATACTGGACGTGCGTCCGGCGAATGGAGACGAATTGGCGGAAGCCATGGAACGTATGGGATGTCGTTCTTAGCGCAATACGGCTGAGGGATCACGCGGCGGCCTCTTGTCCCCGGTTTGGGATATGGGTGGGCTGTGGTTTGATTCGGTACTACCATGAGGGGGAGCTACATGACCATGCCGGTCATCGACTCCGAATCCCTGGGAATCGTGGATGGACACGTTCATCTGGATCAGGTTCCCGAGGTCCAAGAGGCCTTGTCCGAAGCGAGGCGAAGGGGTCTTTTAGGCGTGGTGGCTGTGGGGATGAACGAAAAGAGCAGTCGTTTAAACCTAGAGTTCTCCATGAAGTATCCGGGGTTTGTTATTCCCGCTGTGGGAATTCATCCTTGGATGGTGGAGCCGGAGACAGCCGAGCGGGAAACCCTGGCGGTGCTCTCACTTCTAAACGCTGCGTCCGCCCTGGGAGAAGTGGGACTGGACTACAAAATAAGCCGGACCAAGGACCTCCAAAAACACGTATTTCACCGCTTGCTGGAAGGAGCCGGCCGCCTTGAAAAACCGGTCATCATTCATTCCCGATATGCGCATGCTCGTGCATTTGAGATCGTGCGCGACATGGGTATTCAAAGAGCGGTATTTCATTGGTATTCAGGTCCCATGGATGTCTTGATTCGCATCATCGATTCCGGCTACTTCATTTCGGTGACTCCCGCCCTGGCGTACAGTGCTTCCCACAGGGAAGCCGCTCGGTATGCGCCCCTGGATCAAATCCTCATCGAGACGGATGCTCCCGTGTCTTACCAGGGGGTTCCCGCCGTCCCCATCCATCTGTACAGAACTCTGGAACTTCTCGCAGAAATCAAATCCGTCGCCAAGGAGTCCGTGGCTGGACAAACCACCCGGAACGCACGATCATTTTTCGGGATACCATGGGGACAGACTATATGAGGAGTCCGACCACCGCGCAGACGCCTTCTTCCCCATGCCGGAACCCGGATACTTCATCCGCGTTCCAAGCACCCACGCTGGTTCCTCTGCCGACAGGGGGCAAATACTTAAACAGGATTGTGAAGAAATGATTTGACCTATTCCGGGTTTCATGAGACCATTTAAGATAAAAGGAGAGCCCACAGCGTTTACTGTGTTCCGATGTGACGCAACCCCGAAAGCAACCTCCCGAAAAAACGCACGGATTCGAAGGGGGTGAGTGCCATCGAACTCGCAACCGTCAAGACGAAACGAAGTCCATGTCCCGTAGCCCGCAAAGGCGCCCGAAATCTCTACTGCATCGCATATGACCTTTGCCTGGATCGGGCTATACGGAACAAATGGCGAACTTTTTCGTGCGACAAAGGGTGTCCTTTTATCAGGAGTTACGATCCACCGGATATCATTTCCAGTGGCCCTGATCATTGGGAAGTGTACGATTTCTATTTGTGGTGACCGCAGCGCATCGAGGCGGTAACGAGGACACGCGGACAGATGGGAAAAAGAAAGACCGTTGGTATCGACACTTGAGGCTGTAGGGGTTTTGTGCGCTTCCTACGGAATCACTGGGAGGCGCGCGATTGATCGGGTGACGCCCTATCGTCGGCCGGCTGAGGCCAGCCGGCGAGCCTCCGCCTGCATCATTTTGATCCGGTGGATTCGAGTTTCCGTGAATTCGTCTCCGGCGCAGGCTAAAAGGGTATTGTTGTGGAAGAGCGGTTCGGTTGTGATATCGAACCGAGCCGCCCGGCATGCTTCTTCCCATAATTCCGTACCTGGGATGGGGGAATATTCCGCCAAGTAAGGGAACACCGACAAACGCATCACGGTTTCCAGCCCGGCTTCCACTTGGCCGGGTTTCTGTCCTGGAACACCGATGAGAAGGTACACCCCCAATTGCGCAGCTGAGAACCCCGCATCTTTCAGGAATCCTACGGCTTTCTCCAGATCCCCGTTCTCCGTTTTCCCACCCATACGGGCATGCCAGTCCGAGTCCGCCGACTCATAACCCAGCCTTAGAGTAACAAAGCCTCCTTCTTTCATCCAACGAGCGAGTTCGGGTGTCACAACTCCAATATGAATACCGTTGGGCGTATGCAATCGGAGCGGGAAGCCGGATGCAATGATTTTCTCGAGCAGTGGAATGAGTCGGCGTTCGGCATGGATAAGGAGTGCGTCGTCATAAAAAGCCACATCCCGTACTCCGAAGCGGGCGAACCCCCACTGGATTTCGGCGAAGACATCGTCGGGGGTGCGTTCGATAAACGACGGGAAGAGGAGCCCGGAAGCGCAATACTTACAGCGATACGGACATCCCCTGGAAGTCATCACGCACAGGTAGCTGGGCGGAGGCAGCAGGTCAAATGCAGGGTACACGCCGTTCCACAGGTCCCGTTCCATCTCACCCCGAAAGGACGATGTACCGAGTAAACGTTCCAGGATATCCGGCAAGTGGTGTTCGGCCGGACCCTCGACCACCACATCCGCCTCCGTGTGGGCGCGTGCATGATCCGGGCAAAGGGTGGCATAATTTCCTCCGACCACGACGGGAACCTGAGGAAACACTTGACGTACGATCTGTAGGGCTTCCCGAACCCCGGGATACCAGTAGGTCATAAGAGACGTCACCAAGACCAGTTCCGGCGGATCCTGTCTCATGGACTCGAGGTCCAGTTTAAGCAGTTCCGGGGGCAGCCCATACTGAAAATACGGCCTTTGAATGGATGAAAGAGAAGCCGGAGCTGCGACCCGCTTCCGGTAATATTTTCCGGTCCCGAAGTTTCTGCGCGCGGGTACCGGCTTTTTCATGGCCGGGTGATACCCGGCCATCGCGTCCCATAGTTGGACTCGATATCCCCGGGCCCGTAGCCAGGCGGCTACATACAGCAGCCCCAGAGGTTTGGCCCAGAGATCGTACGCGGCGAAGTCGTAGATCCATGGATTGACCAGCAAAACCAGCGGCGATTTCATGTTGAAAGTATACGATCAGGCCGCCCCCCGCGCAAATGGATTTCCGATTGGCGTCCAGGATGAGTACCCGTGGAGGCGGGATTCTGTGGATGCCTTTTGCAGGAAATTTTCCGTATTCGATACGGGTAGGCCGTCGTTGAATTCTCGAAGACGGATCTGGACAAGTCCGAGGATTCTTGCTAAGCGCGGGTGAAGAGGACGGCGCGGCGCCAAGGGTGCGATTTCTTTCCACCGATTGCAGGAAGTGCATACGCCGGGAGGGGAGACGGTGAGCCCTTGCGGGGGTCTTTCTCGGATGAATCCACATGATAGACAAAGAAGGACCCCGTCATGCGGGCTGTCATACAACGAGTAAGAGAAGCCTGGGTCGAAGTCGAAGGTCGAGTCACAGGCCGTATCGCGAGGGGAGTTCTCGTCTTTCTGGGGGTCGGCCGTGAAGATGAAACGGCGGACGCGGACTACTTGGCCGAGAAAATCCCGCACTTACGCATCTTCGAAGACGAGCGGGGTAAAATGAACCGTTCCTTGGCGGAACTTGGTTTCAGCACCCTGGTGGTGTCCCAATTCACTTTGTGGGGAGATTGCAGAAAGGGACGCCGGCCGTCGTTTTCCCAAGCCGCATCTCCTCCAACGGCCGAATTCCTCTACGACTATTTTGTTCAACGCCTGCGGGACCGGAATGTGATTACAGAAACTGGGATATTTCAGGCCCTGATGGATGTACACATTCTGAACGACGGGCCCGTTACGTTGCTTCTGGACAGTCGGAAAATCTTTTAGTACCGACAGATACGACGTTCAAGGAACAGGTGTACGAATAAATGCACCTTTGAAAGAGTGTCTTTTGTCATTGGAGCAGGCCGTATTCCAAAGGCAAGCGAGAAGGGAGTTCGCCAATGAATGAAGCAGAGGTTCCCAAGTGCTTAATCTTTATAGACAAGGAAGGTAACTGGTTTCATGATGGGCGGCCCATAATTCGTCGGTCGTTCATATTGGAGTGTTACGAACATCTAGATGTGGACGAAGAAGGACGTTATCTGATACGCTGGCTTGGCCAAGTGTGTGAAGTGGACGTGGAGGACACGGCGCTGGTCATACAGCGGGTGGATCGGGTAGAGGACGGTTTGGAGGAAACCATTACCGTTTGTCTCAACGACGGTACGAATGAGGTCTTGGACTTGGATTCTCTTTGGATGACCGAAAAGCACGTATTGTATGCACGGGTTCGAGAAGGAAAGTTCCCGGCGCGATTCTTGAGACCCGCATACTACCAGCTTGCCCAGGAAATTGACGTGGACCCTTCCACCCATCGATATGTCATCCGCCTCCAAGGGAGGACCAGAACGCTGCCCCTTGCTCCTTGACCGTTTCCACCGGCAATTGGGACATAGTATCCCCTTTCTTGATCACCACCACGTGATCCCCACGGGGCGCCCAGACTTCGGGGTCTGTCGGGCCGAAAAGCGCCAGGGTCGGTGTGCCTACGGCAGCCGCCAAGTGGGTGACGCCGGAATCGTTCCCAATGTACCCACGGCTTAAGCGAAGGAGGGCGGCTACCCGATCCAGGGGGAAATTCCGCGCCATGCGCGCATTGGGCAAGACCGATTGTTTGATTCCCCGCTCTTCTTCGACGGGACCCCATACCACGAGAACCGGGATTCCCTGTTGCTCCACTGTGCATCGAATCAGCTGAACGAACCGTTCAACCGGCCAATTCTTGGATATTCCTCCGCTCCCCATATGAACGGCTACCGGGGATTGTTTCAGTTCACCGTGAAGGAACAACCACTCTTCAGCCCATTGGAGAGCCTCCCGCGTAGGCTGCAACCGCGGCGGAGCGATCTGTGCCTGAATCCCCAAGTCTTCCAAGACGCTCCGCTGAAATTCCAGTGCATGGATCCGATGCAAGCCGGGTGGCAGAGCGGGGAGCAAGCACGCCGGTTCACGGCTCAAGCGGTTCAGGTTTTCCACGAGGACTTCATCCGATCCGGCGCTGAATGCATAGACGGCATCAAAGGGTCCGAACGCTGGATTTGAAGAACCCCCCTTCATCCAAAGACGAACGATTCCGGGATGATTCAGGGAAATCCCTTGAAAACCGGGAGGAAGGCACGAAAGCAGCGGCAGAAGCGAAGGTTTAAGAGCAATTTGAAGTCTCGGGTTGAGGTGACGGCGTTGGATTGCGAGGAGGGACGGTATGCTCAGAATAAAGTCCCCGAGAGCCCCCTGATGCAGGAGTAAGACCGAGTTTCTTGTTATGTTTCCCGAATCCATGCTTCCAGACTGTCCATCGCCCTACGGGCATAGGCCTCCCTGCGGGATTTCCTTGACGGCCTGGAAGCCAACGGCGGAAATAACCCGAAATTCACATTCATGGGCTGAAAATCCGGAGAAGTCGAGGCGCTTACATGGTTCAATAAGGCGCCTAACGCCGTATCCGGCGGAGGAGTTACCAGAGGCAATCCGAGGATCATCCGGGCCGCATTCCTACCGGCCAACAGTCCCATGGCTGCCGATTCCACGTACCCTTCCACGCCGGTGATCTGACCTGCCAGGAAAATTCTTGGAGCCGTTTTCAGTTGAAGCGTGTTCTCCATCCATCTGGGACCGTGAATAAAAGTATTTCTGTGCACGCTGCCCAACCTGGCAAAGCGTGCGTGCTCCAATCCCGGGATCAATCGGAACACCTTTTCCTGTTCCGGGCGCTTGAGTCGGGTTTGGAAACCCACCATATTATACAACGTCCCATCCCGGTTCTCCTGCCGCAATTGAACCACCGCATAAGGACGCTTTCCGGTTCTCGGATCGACCAGCCCCACCGGTTTCATGGGACCGAAGAGCAGGGTCTGCGCTCCCCGCATGGCCATCTCCTCGATAGGGAGACATCCCTCGAAGAAACGAGCTTTTTCAAAATCCCGCAGCGCGGTGCGGTCCCCCTCGATCAAAGCCTTGTAGAAACGATCGTATTCCAGTGGACTCATGGGACAGTTGACATAGTCGCCCTCACCTTCTTCGTAGCGCGACGCCTTGAAGGCTTTACCGAAATCGATGGAATCCCCATACACGATGGGCGCTATGGCGTCAAAGAAGTGGAGGTCCTTGGCGTCGGTCAAGCGGCCGATCATAGTGTGCATGCTTTCCGAGGTCAATGGACCCGTGGCGATAATGGTGGGCACATCCGGATCAACTTCCTTCAATTCTTCCCGGACGATGGTTATCGTGTCCAAGGATTCCAACTGATGGGTCACCCCGGCGGCAAATTCAAGGCGGTCCACCGCCAGTGAGCTTCCTGCGGGCACACGCGTCCTCTCGGCGACGGACAGGATCAGCGAGTTCAAGCGCCGCATTTCCACCTTGAGAAGTCCGACGGCCGATTCCGGTTCATTGGAGCGAAAAGAGTTGGAACAGACAAGCTCCGCAAGAAATCCCGTGACATGCGCCGGGGTGGGTTTAACCGGCCTCATTTCAAACAGCCGGACGGAAACTCCCCTGACCGAGGCCTGCCACGCGGCTTCGGCCCCGGCAAGTCCTCCTCCTACAATAACGAGTTCGGGTCTGGTATCCATTCAGAAAAAAGGCCGGCATAGGAGCGCGGACCGGTTACGATACATCGGCTGAGCAGAGCATTTTAGCAGGCCGGTGAAAAGCGCGATCCGCTTTCACGCCAACGGCGTGGCGCTTCCTCCTTCCTCATTGCGGCGTACTGTATCTACGCCTCATTCCTCAGGATTCTCGCGCCTTGCATCTCATCGTTTTTCACCGGCCTGCCCACAATACCGTGTATCAACGGGCTGTTCGTTATGGGACAGGATTCATTCCGCCGGCGCGGTCACGGAGAAACCGCATTCCTTTCTCGGACAGACTAGGTGAAGCCCTTTCCGCTTGGTGAATTTCTCGAGCAATACCGGGGATCCGCACTGTGGGCAAACTTCCTGAACCGGTTTGCTCCAGGTGGCGAATCGACACTCCGGATAGCGGTTGCACCCGTAAAAGACACCCTTCTTGGACTTGCGTTCGGCGAGTTCACCCGAACATCCCGGTTCCGGACAGGGAATCCCCAACCCCAGCGGTTTGGCGTTCTTGCACTTGGGATAATTGGAACAAGATAGGAAGCGGGAACCGAAGCGACTGGTCTTGATGAGCATTCTACCCCCGCAGCGGTCGCACATCTGGTCGGTTTCTTCCGGCTTCCCGGGTTCCGGTCGATTAGTCCCGCCCGCGGGAAGCGTGCCTTTGCATTCCGGATAGCGACTACAGGCAAGAAAAGGGCCGTATCTACCCTTCTTCAGGACCATGTCTGCGCTGCATTCCGGACACTGGACTCCCAGCTGAGGCTCTTCTTCGCGCACCACCACGATCTTGCCTTGTTCGTCTCTGTGGAAGTTCTTGGAGTTCCGGCATTCCGGGTACCCGGGGCACGCCAGGAAGGACCCCGCTTTACCGATCTTGACTTCCATTTCCCGCCCGCACGCCTCACAGAAAATTCCTGATGGAATCCCCCTTCTCATCTCCTTTTCGGCTGTCTCCAACTTAGCTTCAAAAGGCATATAAAAGCCCTTCAGCAGGTCCACTCTGTTGACCTTGCCTTCTTCCACCTGATCCAGTTGCTCCTCCATCTGCGCGGTGAACTGAACATCCATGATATCCGGAAAACTCGCCACCAACAGATCGTTCACCATATATCCCAACTCGGTGGGAGAAAAATATCCCTTCTGTTTCTCTGTGTACTTTCGATCTTGAATGTTGGACAGGATAGCCGCATAGGTACTCGGTCGGCCGACGCCTTTCTCCTCCAACTCCTTGACAAGTGTGGCTTCATTGAAGCGAGGCGGTGCCTTGGTGAAATGCTGAGCAGGCTTCAATGAATGCAATATTAGTTCCTGATCTTTCCGGACTTCAGGGAGTCGTCGTTCTTCTCCTTGCTCATCGGCGGGTTCATCGGAGCTTTCCATGTACAACGCCATGAAGCCTGGAAATTTCACCACAGTCCCAGTGGCCCGAAACAGGTATTCACCTGCCGTTATATCAATGGAAGTAAGTTCGACTGACGCCGGGCGCATCTGACTGGCGATAAACCGCTTCCAGATCAGGTCGTACAGCTTATACACGTCCGGATCCAGCAAGGCTTTCAGTTGCTCCGGCGTCCTGGCGGGGTCCGTTGGGCGGATGGCTTCGTGGGCATCCTGGGTATGTTTCCGATTCTTATACACCGGCGGTTTGGCGGGAAGATAATCCTTTCCGAAGCGCTCCTGAATGAAGCGGGCCGCATCTGCTTGCGCCTCGGGCGCCACACGAATGGAATCCGTTCTCATATACGTGATCAAACCTACCTGCCCCTGATCTCCAAGTTCCACACCTTCGTAGAGTCTCTGAGCAAGAAGATTCGTCTTCTTGGCGGTAAGTCGAAGTTTACGCACTCCCTCCTGTTGCAGGGTACTGGTGGTAAATGGAGGGACTGGTTTCCGAAGCTGGGTTTTACGTGAAACCGAGGAAACCACGAACCGGGTTCCCTGGAGTCTGTCGAGCACCGTGTCCGCTTCGTCCTTATTCCGGACCTTGGTGGGCTTGTTCTTGTATCGCACGAGGCGGGCTTCGAACAGAGGTGGTGCGTCCCCTTCCAGTGTGGCCACGATGGACCAATACTCCTCTGGAGTAAAGGCCTGAATCGTCCGCTCCCGCTCCACGATCATTCTAAGCGCCACGGATTGAACCCGACCGGCACTCAAGCCCCGGCGCACTTTCTTCCAAAGAATGGGGCTGATCTTATAACCCACTAGACGATCAAGGATGCGGCGGGTAACTTGAGACTCATACTTGTTCATATCCAAGGATCTCGGGGCTTGCATAGCCTGACTGATCCCACGCTCGGTGAGTTCATGGAAAAGCACTCGATATACTTGCTGTTTTCCGCCGATCATTCCGGCTATGTGCCATGCTATAGCCTCGCCTTCCCGGTCCGGGTCCGGACCCAAGTATATGGTTTCGGCATTCTTGGCAGCCTTCTTGAGGTCGCTGACGACCTTTTCTTTCCCTGCAATCACCTGATAATGCGGGGCAAAATCTTGGCCCACATCGACTCCAAGCGTGTTGTCCGGAAGATCCATGATATGTCCGACGGTGGCCTTGACATCAAAACCGGGCCCCAGAAGCTTCCTGATGGTAGTGGCTTTGGTAGGTGACTCAACGATCAACAACGATTTGGCCATATTATCGTTTCCTTGAATAGATATTTCCGGGCCGTTGCTCGACCAGATCCTTGAACTCCAGAGAGAGCAAACAGCCCGCCAGTGTACCCGAGTCTAATCCGGTTGCTCTTAGGAGTTCATCCACGTGTCGCGCGTCTCCTTCCAGGCAGGAATAAATAGCTCTTTCCTGATTGGACAAATCGGGAAGTACTTTCGAACCTGTTGGTAATTTGTGAGGATTCGATATGGTGCCTTGTTGCCGAAACGTTCCGGGAACACCCAATTCCTCAAGAATGTCCTCCACCGTCTCGACCAGTTTCGCGCCGTCCTTGATGAGCCGGTTTGTCCCTCTGCTGAAGGCGGATCGAGTCGGGCCGGGCACTGCAAACACTTCACGGTTCTGTTCAAGAGCCAACCTGGCGGTGATCAAGGAACCGCTCCTTTCCGCAGCTTCCACGACCACGGTTCCAAGAGTGAGACCACTGATAATGCGGTTCCGTTTTGGAAAGTTGGCGGCGATAGGGCCTGTCCCGAAGGGCAACTCGGAGACGAGCGCGCCCTGAGCGGCTATGGATCGGTACAAAGCGGCATGTTCCGGCGGATAGACCCAGTCCATGCCGCATCCCAGCACAGCGAAGGTTCTCCCGCCCCGTTCCAGAGCAGCCTGATGGGCCATACCATCGATTCCTCGGGCAAGACCGCTCACCACGGTTATCCCGAAGGCGGCAAGATCACCACACAGCCTCCTTGTCACCTCGAGGCCATAGGAGGTCGGTGTTCGTGTCCCCACAACAGCCACCGCAAAACGATCCTGCGGGAGAAACCCTCCCTTGAGGTACAACAAAGGGGGGGGATCGTAAATTTCTTTAAGAAGCGGTGGATATCGATCTTGATGAATACAAAACAGGTCTACACCGTGCCGTGCCGCTTGTTCTCTTTCCTTTTGAATTCGCGGATCATCCAGAGCCTTCCGAAGTCTTCCGATAACTTCACGCCTTAATCCCTTCACCGTGATCAGCTCTTCGTCCGACGCGGCGAACACGCGCCGTGGGTCCCCGAAGCGCTCCATCAATCTTCGGTAGGTCACTTGGCCGAGTCCGGGTGTCAGAAAAAGAGCCAAACAACAGGTTACATCATTGGAAAGTGGTGAAGGTGGACTCATATTCATGGTTCCGGGATCAAGAAATGAATCCTGGAATGTTCGTACACGCGGTCACCTTATTTCTTTTTCTTAGCTGAACGTTCTTTCTGATGACGCATCAACAACAAAATGGGGCTCGCCACGTAGATGGAAGAATAGGTTCCCACCAGGATTCCGATCAGCAGGGCGAAAGCAAAATCATGAATAATGCCTCCACCGAAAATAAACAGAGCCAAGACCACAAGAAGAGTGGTTCCCGAGGTGAGAATAGTCCTAGATAGGGTTTCGTTTATGCTCCGGTTGATGCTTGAGGCAAGATTCAAGCGACGTCCTTTGCGAAGGTTTTCCCGGATTCGGTCGAAAACTATGATGGTATCATTCAGCGAATACCCGATTATAGTCAAGAAGGCCGCTACGATAGGCAAAGAAATCTCTTTATTGAATAGGGAAAAGGCACCCAATGTTATGGTAACGTCGTGGATAAGAGCCACCACGGCCCCCAGGGCATACTGCAGAGAAAGGAACCAGCAGAGCCCAAGAGCTATGCAGAGTGCGATTACAATAAGCCAGGATATACTTATGTTAAGAAGGGATGCTAAGTAGACCGTCAATAGGAGAGATGCCGCCATCACGATACTCAATGCCCATTTAAGTTCGAAACGCCCGGAAATGTAAATGGCGATAAACAAAATGGAATAAAAGATGGCGAACAGGGCTTTTTGGCGCAAATCCTTTCCCACCTTAGGACCAACCATTTCCACACGTCTGATTTCCACCGCATTCAGCCCGAACGCATCGTGGAGAGCCGTCTCGATCGATTCCTTGAAGGGCGCCAGTTCACTGTCGCTTTGCTCTACACGGATGAGATACTCGGATCCCTCTTCTATGCTGAAGTCTTGAACCGTAGCGTTTCTAATCCCGGCATCATTCAGAATCTGCCTGACCTGACCGGTGGACGTCTGCTCGACAAGCCTTACTTGTACCAGGATACCGCCCGCGAAATCCACTCCGTATCGCGGACCTCCCCGCCAAATCAATGTCACCACGGTCAGCAGAATCAAGGCAATGGATACCATATAGGCATATTTCCGCCTGCCCACGAAATCAATGTTGATGTCCGGTTTGACGAATTGCATGAGTGCTCCTCATCAGATAGGAATCTGTTTCAGCCGAAGTTTGATCAGCATGTAGTCGAAGACGAACCTGGATACGAACACCGCGGTGAACAGACTTGCCAGGATTCCGATGCTCAGGGTCACCGCAAACCCACGGATGGGTCCGGTGCCGAACTGGAAGAGCACGAGAGCCACGATGAGTGTTGTCACATTGGCATCCAGAATGGTCACGATGGCTTTGGCGTATCCCCCGTCCAGGGCGGCCTTGGGGGTCTTGCCCACTCGAAGCTCCTCCCGAATGCGCTCGAACACAAGCACATTGGCATCCACAGCCATGCCAATGGTAAGAATGATTCCCGCGATGCCTGGAAGGGTGAGGGTGGCCCCAAAAGCAGCCAACGCCGCCATGATCAAGACGACATTGAATAGGAGGACAGCATCCGCGACCACCCCCCCTACCCGGTAATACAGGAGCATGAACAGCAGGACAATACAACCTCCCACCAACATGGAAAGAAATCCTTTCCGCACGGAATCCTTGCCAAGAGAAGGTCCCACCGTCCGCTCCTCAAGCACGATTACCGGCGCCGGCAGTGCTCCCGCCCTCAATACAATCGCGAGATCCCTCGCCTCTTCCATGGTGAAATTACCCGTGATCCTAGCCGTTCCTCCAGGAATCTTCTCCTGGATAACAGGAGCCGAGTTAATAACGTCGTCGAGTACGATGGCCAGTCGGCGTCTGACGTTTTCCTCCGTGATTCGTTCAAACAGCCTCGCTCCCTTGGGATTTAGGGTCAGCGCCACGTAAGGTTCGTTAAACTGGCTGTCGATCTGAACCCGGGCATCCGTTACGTATTGACCCGTAAGTAATGAACGGCTTTCCACCACCATGGGTGTCCGGGACCTGCGTCCCGTTTCCCGATCAACCCGTACTTCATGGAGCAACTCTCGTCCCGGCGGAAGTTCACCCTCAAGGGCTTTTTGAATATCCGCGGTTTCGTCGACCAGTTTGAACTCCAGTTGGGCGGTTCTCCCGATGAGGGCAAGCGCCCGCTCGGGTTCTCTCACTCCGGGGAGTTGAATCAGCAAGCGGTCTGCTCCCTGCGGCCGGATATCCGGTTCCGAAACGCCGAACTGATCGACTCGGTTACGGATCGTTTCCAACGCCTGAGAGACAGCGAACTGCTTGATGCGTTTGCGCTCCGTTTCCGTAAGTTCCAACACTACCTGCAACCCGTCGTGGACTGGTTCGGACTTCTTCACGATGAGATCCGGGTACCGATCTTCCAACACAGACTCCAGCTTCTCCAGGTCATTTCCGTCTTTGAGCGTCATGAGCACGGCATGCTTTCCGAGCACCTGGGTCTGGGTCACCCACACCCGATCGTCCCTGAGAGTCCGTCTGAGATCATTGGCCATGATGTCAAGCTGGCTTTCCACGGCCTTATCAGTCTGGACTTCAAGGACAAGATGCATGCCTCCCTGCAGATCCAGTCCTAGCTGGACCTGATCCGACGGAAGAATGTTCCCCCACCACACCGGGGTATCTCCGACCACCGTAGGAACCAAATAGACTATGGACACCAAGAGAACCATCGCTATGAGGATCGCTCTCCACCCCAACTTCCCTTTCACGGAAGCTCTCCTTTCTCCAGTTCAATCAGCTGCCGGCCTGAATCAATGCCGGCCGGCGTCCCCGGAAATCCAGCGCATTTACGGGTTCCGATCTGTTCCGGCCGAGGCGCAAGAGGCTCTCAAGAACACCAAGTAACACGGTTCCGCGGCAAGCCCAAAAGCGAGGGCCCTTTGCCCTGAAAACCACAGAAGATACCCTAAGAACATCGGGCTGAACACTCAGAGCCTCAATTCCCGGATGCCGATATGTTGGCTTACTCTTTCTTCTCTTTTTCTTTGGGTGCGGGCGCCGCCTGCTTTTGCAGATTGCCCGCGCCGGCAATATACCCTCGCGAAACCCGGACCCTTACTCCCGGGGAGATTTCCAAGGTGGCTACGGCATCCGTCAATCCGGTGATCTTCCCATGGATTCCCCCTTGGGTGATCACATCGTCGCCGCGCTTCAAGTTCGACAGCATCAGTCGGTGCTGTTTCTGTTTTCTCTGTTGAGGACGAATCAACAGGAAATAGAAAATGACGAACATCAGAATCAGCGGAATGAAAGCCGTGAAACCGCTTCCTCCGCCACCGCCGGTGGCCGAATCGGCCCATGCCACGTTAAACAAAGTCCTCACCTCCATGTTGGGATAGCCGATGCAGACATTCAGTCTTGAATCCGGAGAAATTACTCTCGTAAATGGCTTCCTGAATCTTCTGCATCAGGCGGATATAAAAATATACATTATGCAACGTGTTCAACCGGTATACCAGAAGCTCCTTTGAAAGAAACAGGTGACGCAGATAGGAACGACTGAAGTTCCGGCAGGTATAGCAGTCGCATTCCGGGTCTACAGGGCGATTATCCGCCCGGTAGCGGGCGTTTTTTATCACCAGGCGCCCTTCCGACGTATAAAACATCCCGTTGCGCGCGTTTCGGGTGGGTAACACGCAATCGAACATGTCAACCCCCATGTCCACGCAATTCAGGATATCTTCCGGGGAACCCACACCCATCAAATAACGCGGACGGTGCCGTGGGAACTCCTCCACGGCCACTGACGTCATATGGTACATGAGTTCTTTGTCTTCCCCCACACTGAGCCCCCCGATGGCGTACCCGTCGAAATCCAGTTCTGAAATATAACGAGCACTCAGCCGTCTCAGATCCTCAAACATACCCCCTTGAGCTATACCGAACAAGGCGGCTCCCTCGCGTCTCCGGCACTCCAGGGAAAGCATGGCCCACTCCCTGGTACGCTGTGCGGACCGTTCTGTGTATAACCGGTCCGCCGGATAAGGAATACACTCATCCAGACACATCATGATGTCCGACCCCAAAGACTCCTGAATCTCGATGACCTTTCCGGGCGTCAGGTAATGCAGGGATCCGTCGATGTGGGAGCGAAAGGTAACGCCCTTAGAGTCGATCTTCCTTAATCCGCTGAGACTGAACACCTGGAAACCGCCGCTGTCCGTGAGCAGTACCCCGTCCCAGGACATGAAACGGTGAAGCCCCCCTAATTCCCTGATGCACTCGTGCCCCGGTCGCAGGTAAAGATGATAGGCGTTCGCCAGGATCACTTCCGCGCCTGTGGATCGCAGATCCTCGGGAGACAGCGACTTCACCGAACCATGCGTACCCACCGGCATGAAGACAGGGGTGCGAACTTCGCCGTGCAGCGTGCGCATGCGGCCCACGCGCGCCCGCCCATCCTGATCCTGAGCATCCACATGAAACGAAAACATCACACTATCAGCATCGCGTCCCCATAGGAATAAAAACGGTACTCGAGTTCCACGGCTTCTCTGTAACAGTCCCGGAGCAGAGGGGCGCCTGCGAAGGCCGAACAAAGAAGAATCAAGGATGAACGCGGCAAATGGAAATTGGTTATGAGGCCGTCTGCAACACGGAACTGAAAACCCGGATAGACATAAAGATCACAATCCCATGAACCCGGCCGCAGTTTGCCGTCTTCCCTGACAGAGCTTTCCAATACACGAAGCGAGGTACTCCCTACGGCGATAACCCGGTACCCTCGTCCTTGAGTTTCTTCGATCAAGCGGCAGGTCTCTTCGGAAATCCAAGCACGCTCGGAATGCATTTGGTGGTTTCGGATATCTCCGGCTTTTATGGGAAGGAAAGTCCCCGGGCCGACATGCAACGTTACGGGGGCAATCCGGATTCCGTCTTCAACGAGGTCCTCCATCAATGCTCTGGAAAAATGCAACCCCGCTGTCGGAGCTGCCACGGAACCGTCATGGCGCGCGTATATCGTCTGATATCGCTCGCCATCCCGCTCGTCATCGGTTCTCTTGATATAAGGAGGAAGCGGGATACGACCCATGCGCGCCAGAATTTCCTCAAAACGTCCTTCATCGGGAAAATCGATCAACATCCGTCCTCCCGACAACCGAGCGGAGACTTTGACCCATACATTGCCATCGAGTCGGATCCGTGTGCCCACCAGGATCTTTCGAGAAGGCCTGAGCAGACATTCCCATGTCCGGAAAATGGGTTCCGAAGCCTCTACTTGCCGGACGAGCAGTATTTCGATTCTACCCCCGGTTTCCTTTCTGCCAAAGAGCCTCGCCGGAATCACCCGGCTGTCGTTCACAATGAGCAAATCCCCTGGAACCAGAAACCGTCCGAGTTCGCGAAACCAAGTGTGCTCTCGAGTCCCCGAACTCCTGCGGATCACCATCAATCTCGAACTGTCTCTTTCTTGAAGAGGATGCTGGGCGATAAGATGTTCAGGTAAAAAAAAATCGTACGTTTCGATTCGATACATCTCGTGTCCGGGCAAATTTGTGAATATAAAACAGAATCACGCACGTTAGTCAACGGAATTCATGGACCGGGGACCGTGAAGCCGGATCAGGAAGGTCGATTGAAGTACACAATGAGCGTACCCACCACGATGGAAAGAAAACCCAGAATTCGAAGCGTTCCGGCATTCGTTTCCGAAGCTCGGGCGAGCCAGACTTTGAGTTTTTCGGGAAAGGCAAAATAAGGCAAGCCTTCAAATATAAGCATCAGTCCCAAGGCGCACAAGAAAAAACGAAGCATCAGAACTCCCGAACACACCCACTACATCAGGCGGGGATATCCCTCCCCGTTTTCAGGTTTCGCCCGATACCGGGATACGAAATCCCACGCACCGCAGTCTTCTGCTCCGCCAACGAAAAGCTTACAGAATGCTGCAGGGTGCTTCAGTTCATCTTTCGAAGTTCGCTCAACGCAATCTTGGCCTGGCTTGTTTCCGAAAACTCCTTGACCAGTTTTTGAAACAAGATCTTTGCGCTCGTGTTGTCTCCAAGCTTCTGAAAAGATAAGGCTTGCTTGAGCAAGGCATCGGGGACCTTGTTGCCGGTACTGTATCGCTGGATCACTTTCTGATATTCAAGTATGGCGTCCTCGAACTTCCCTTCGCGGTAAAATGTCTCTCCAAGCCAGAACTGGGAATTGTCCGCCATGGGATCCGTGGGATACAGACCCACGAACTCGGCAAAAACGCTTCTGGCCTTGGCGTATTCGCCTTTCCTGAAAAAGGAGAGTGCCGTGCTGTAAATCTCGTCCGGACCCTTCAACTTGGAAATATCGGGAACAGCAGCTTCCACCCGTGCGGTCTGCACTGCCTCGGGACGAGGCGTTTCCTGGGCAGGAATAGGTTCCGCCGACGCCACTGGTGCAGCGACCGAAGCCTTGGCCTGCCGGGCGATGGCTTCCTCAGTCTCTTCCATCTTCTCTTCAAGCTTGGCCAAACGCTCCGAAAGCACGGCGATTCGTTGCTCGGCAACCTGCTCCACTCGGTCAATTTTAGCCAAATCCTGCTGATACTCTTCCCGCATCTCTCGTTGAAGCACATGAACAGATTTCTCAATCTCTCCGGCCCGTTCCTGCGTGTGGGATCTGGCGGCATACAGGTCCGCATTCAGGTCCGCCTGGAGACTCCTGATGGTCTCCAATTCCGCTTTCATCCCTGAAAGCTCCCCCTGCAATCGGTCGAAATCTTTCCGAACGGATTGCACTTCCTGCCTCATCCCTTCCACTTGGTTAGCAGACGCAACACGGGCCTTGGCATCCTCCTGCTTCAAGTCCCGAACATCCTCATCCAAAGCGGCCATCTGCGTGCGCAGAGAGTCCCGGACGTTATACAGATCCTGATGCGTCACCATACATCCGCTAAGTCCTACCGCGATCGCTCCCACCAAGGAGAGATATACAAGGGTATTCTTCCTCATGACTCTTTCCGATGATTGTGGGTTGTACCCTGAAGACCGGCGTTTCCGGGTAATGAGACAAGGACGCGGAACACACTATTCCAGAATAAACTCCGCCCGCCGGTTCTTGGCCCAAGCCTCTTCCGAATGTCGGGGGTCTGCCGGACGTTCTTTCCCATAACTGATGGTACGCAATCGAGCCGAATCCACGCCCAGCAAAACAAGATAGCGTTCGGCGCTTTCAGCACGACGCTGCCCCAGGGCCAGGTTGTATTCCACACTCCCCCGTTCGTCGCAATGTCCTTCGATAATCACCTTCGTGCTCTTATGTTCGGATAAAAACTGCGCTTTGGCCCTAAGCGTTTCTTTAGCCTGATCGGAGAGAACCGCCGAGTCGAACTCAAAATATACCGGCAAGGATTCGAACTGCTTTCGAATTTCTTCCCTCACGGGAGCCGCTGCCGCCAATTCCTCCTGCTTTCTGCGTTCTTCCTCCTCCATGAGAGTGCGCTCTCGCTCCCGGCGCGCAGTTTCTTCCTCCAGCTGACGTCTCTCGCGTTCAGCCAGTTCCTGTAACTCCATCTCGCGCAGGGCTGCGGCACGTTCCTCTTCCGTCATTTCCACCACGCGTTCTTCCAGTGTGACCCCTGGTATTCGTTCCGCCGGCACTTCTTTTTCGGCTTCCGTTACAACGCCGGGCGCCTCGGTGAATTTCGGAGTACCCGGAGTCTGCTTGAAAGCCTCCTTGGAACAACTGGACAAGGCGCCCATGCCTATCATCAGAAGAAAGGCAAAGGCAACCCAAACCACCACGGCGTGCTTCGTCATCTCGCTACTCCTTTCGCTTCTAAAAAGGGACATTTCCTTCTTCAACCCCTGAAGAGCTTCACATGGATGGAACGGAGCCACTCCGAGAATCTCTTGCTCGATCCTCACCTCGCGCCGGCCCTTTCCTTCAATCGAACAATGGGGACCAGGAGGGACTTTCTTGAGTACCTTCCAAGAAAGTGAGGCGCCTCTGGTTGGAGCCATTGGCGTTCATCACGTATATGGCCAACTCGCCGGCTCTGTCCGACGAAAACGCCAGCATGGTGCCATCCGGAGACCAGCAGGGCGACATGTTCAGACTCCCTGAAAAGGTCAGCTGCTGCACGTCTCTTCCATCCGGATTCATGGTAAATACATGAAAATCCCCCTTGACGGTACGAGTAAATGCAATTCGTTCTCCAAGAGGAGACCAGGCCGGGTCCACGTTCTTGCCCCCCTCGTATGTCAAGAGCTTCGCCGATCCACTGTCCATATCTTTTACATAAATCTGGGGTGAACCTGCCCTGTCGGAAACAAAAGCGAGCCTTTTCCCGTCCGGACTCCATGTTGAAGAAACATTAATCCCCCATCGATCCGTAAGCATCTTCCTAATCTTGCCTTGTAGATCGACCAAGTAGATGTTTTCGCGTCCGCGATCACTTAAGGTAACCGCCAGCGAGCTGCCGTCGGGAGCCCAAGCCGGAGAAATGTTCAGAGCGGACTTCAAATCAACGAGCCGAACAAATCTGGAGTTCATATCCTTAATAAACAGTTCCGGTCGACCGTTTTTATAAGAAATAAATGCAAGCCTGGAACCATCGGGAGCCCATCTTGGAGTCAAAGAAAGAATTTTGTAATTGGTTTCAGGACGGAGGTTATTTCCGTCAAAGTCCATCGAATAGATATCTTTATATTTTCCAGTACCATGAACAAAAGCGATTCGGGACCCGAAATATCCATTGGCGCCGGTGAGCAAACGAATGACATCGTTCCCAAATCTACGGATCATGCGTTCAGCAGCCGCCAAGTCTCCCGTATATTTCTTTCCCAACAACAACTCACCACGGGCGACATCGAACAGTCTCAGTTCCATGTTGATCTGATTGGCCGCGGATGCAATACCCCCGGTGACCAAAACGTCGGCACCCATTAACGACCAAGCACGAAACTGGATATCCTGCTTGGTGATACCCCCCGCCGCCGGATCCAGCAAAGCGGATTTCGTATCCAGTAGCTTGAAATACCCCGTGAAGTTGAGATCGTCGGCAAGCAATTTAGAAAGCTCCGAGGAAAGTCTCACTTCCTCGGCCTTCCCGTTTAGGGGCTTAAACGGCGGAATTGCCGCCGGATATTTGGACATTCCCGGCGAGCTGATGTCGATTCGAATAAGCGCCTCCGTATCCGGGCCTACAAAAAGCACGATGGATAGCATTGCCACTGACACCAACCACAGCATGCTTCGTTTCTTGCGTAACGTTTTCATGAGCGGATTCTTCCTGTCGCCTCCCTGTGTATCCGATTAAGTCCTGCCCATGTCGGAGAGATTGAATCGCAATTCAATGTCTTCGAACGACTTCACATACCCTTCGGGAAACGGGGGTAGAGGATCTGAAAGTTTTACGGCGCGCATAACCGATTGATCGAACAGATGGTTGCCCGATTTCCGGGCCAATTGAGAGTCCAAGATGGTTCCATCCCCACGGACCCGTAACCGGACCAGCGCCTCCAATTGGACTCCCACAGCCATAATTTCAGGGTAGGACCAATTGTTTCGAACCCGGTTCCAAATGTTCGTCTTATAAATCTGTAATCGGAGACCGACCAGGGGACCACTCCCCACTGCGGCACCCACGGTTTCTTCTCCAATGGGGCCTCCAGGCGACACCTGCCCGGATAACGCAGGAGAGACCGCCGGACGCGAAGCTGACTCGGGAACCGTGTCCCTTTCCGTACGAGCGGCGGACAAGTTCCGGATCTTTTCCGCAATAAGGCCTTCCTGTTCGGCGCGTTGAGTCTCCACCTGCTTCTTCTTTTCGATCTTTTTCACCGCTTGGTCGACATTAACCTTCTCCGGGGCGGGTTCCCCTCTTGACTTCAGAACTTCTTGAGGTTTGACCACCGAGACCTCCCTAATCGCTTCAGCCGGCTCGGGGGTCGGAGAAGGGTCCACGGGAGATACGGGAATCTTCCGGGCTCGCTGGATGGGCACAACCGTCCTGATCTCAGCCTGCTTCGACAAACTTCCCGTCACGTCGGCTCTGTCAAGCGCTACATCCATCGTGGTGAAACTCACCAGATCCACCGTATAAACCGGTGAGAATGACTTGGAATTGAACCCGACTCCGGGAATCAGGGAGAACACGGAAAACAGAATCACATGAAAGCCTAAAGAAAGCGCAATCATCCACATCAGAATGCGCTCTTTTTCAAGCTCGGGATACAATTGAGGAGATAATCTCATTTCCTTGCTTGGATCGGCTCCGTAATCATTCCCAGTCTTGAAACACCCGCCTGTCGAATCTGAGAAAGTACCTGGGCGACAAAGCCGTATGGAAGACTTTCGTCAGCCCTTAAAAACGCTTCCCTATCCGACTGCGCCTGGTAGATGTGCTCCAGCTTCTGCCGGAATGAGTCCATGTCCGTTTCAAACTCGTCAATAAAAACCTTTCGTTCCTTGGTTATCGTGATGACCAAGCGTTCCTTTTCAGAAGGCACTGCATCCGCGGATGTCTTCGGAAGAGACACGTCCATGCCGTGTCGCATCATGGGAGCAGTGACCATGAATATGATCAGCAACACCAGCATCACGTCCACGAACGGAGTGACGTTGATGTCGCTCATGAACTTCCTTCCGCCGCCCACCATCATGAACTCCTACCCTCCTCCCGGCGTCGACCCTTACCAGGCTGGTCAAAAACGCGATCTGCTTCGTTGCGCTTCCTCCTTCGTCATTGCGGCGTACTGCATGTACGCCTCATTCCTAAGGATTCGCGCGCCTTGCATCTCATCGTTTTTGACCAGCCTGCTCGAAATGCGGTTTTTCAACGGGCTGTTACGTTTCTTGAAACTTGGCGGCTACCTCACGTTCCAGGATATTCAGGAAGTCGAGGGTGAAGTTCTCCATTTCCGCTTCCCGAACATTGATCTTGTTGCTGAAATAGTTGAAGAAGACCACCGCCGGGATCGCCGCGGCGAGTCCAGCAGCCGTGGCTACAAGGGCTTCAGAGATGCCCGGGGCCACCACGGCCAGACTGGCCGATCCGCGCAGTCCGATGCCCCGGAACGAAGCCATGATTCCCCATACAGTTCCGAACAACCCGATGAAAGGAGTGGTGTTCCCCGTTGTCGCCAGGAAGCTGAGCGCCTTGGACAGCCGGGTCATCTGAGACAATTTGGCCCTGTTCAAGGCCCGGCGTGTATTCTCGATACCCATGGAGTCCAGATTCCTGAAGGCTTCAGACAGGGTCTCCTGACCAGCCGATCCTTTCACCTGTTCCTTCTTCACCTTGCTTAATTCGGCGAATCCAGTCCGGTACAAAGCGGCCAGAGGACTCTCCTCCAGGTGGCGGCTTTCTTTATATATCTGCCCCATGCTGCCTCCGGCCCAGAAGAGTTCCAGGAAAATCCGGTCCTCAATCCGGGCCCGACGAAGCGTTCTGGCTTTGAAGAAAATAATGCCCCACGAAACGACTGAAAAAAGAAATAAGAGGAGCAGCACGAACTTGACCATGGTACCGGCATGAAGGACCATTTCGATCACATCGGTGCTCATGCCCGTGTCCAAACCCACCGTAATCTGCGACAATGGAATCATTGTACCCATCAGTAATCGGACCTAAGGCCCAACATTTCGCAACATGCAACCATATTAAACGCTTAAGAAATAGTCTGCTGCGTCTTGGTTTAGAAGAGATTCCGACACAAGCGAACATACTCAGTCAAGATCTCTGCGTCAACGAAATCTCACACGGTCGTTCCGAGGTCGGCCATCGCCTGTAATACTGCGGGGAGGATGTCGCCGGCACGCCCTTGCAGCGACACGTCCGCCACGGAGTGCGTAAGAGCCGTCTCCTCCAAATTGATCTCGACCACCGAGGCGCCGACCCTCTTGGCCGTCCAGGGAAGCGATGAAGCGGGCTCCACGACCGCCGACGTTCCCACGACCAAAATCAAGTCACAGCTTTCGGCTTCTGCAAAGGCTTCTCCGAAGGCTTGAGTTGGAATGGGTTCTCCAAAAAAAACGACATCCGGTTTGATCAGACCCCCACATGCACACCTGGGCGGAAGCTTTGAAAAAGTCAGCCTCTCTCGTTCGACAACCGCATCGCACGCAAGGCATCTGAGGCGATTCCCATTTCCGTGAAACTCCACAACCCTGGAACTTCCGGCTTGCTGATGCAAGTTGTCCACATTCTGAGTGATCACTGAACCAAAACGACAGCGGGTTTCCATTTCGGCCAGAGCCCGATGGGCGGCGTTGGGTCGTGCCCCGTGGATCAATTGATCCAGTTCAAGAAGCATTTCCCAGACTTTGGCCGGATCACGCAGAAATGCATCTATGTGGGCAAATTCCATCGGGTCGTATTTAGCCCAGAGCCCTCCCGCTCCCCGAAAATCCGGAATTCCGCTTTCCACCGAGATGCCCGCTCCCGTTAGGGCGATCGTCTTCGAGGAACGAAGAATCATCTCCGCTAAATGCTTCACCAAATCCATCCGGTTTTTCCCGTTGACTCAACGCCGGCTTACGAGGAAGCCCTGAAAAAGGGGCGAAGCGGCTTACTCCCCTGTCTCTCTAAATCATTTTTTCTAACAGCGGGCCATGATGGTGTCAAGGCAAATTTATTAAATATTTTTTTGACTTACATGACATTTTGATGCTAAACGGAGCAAAATACAAAGCCATAAACCCTTATTGGACGGCATAGATGCGCGGTATAGCTGAGTTCTTATTTGAGGTCGGATTCCTCCATAAGACGCCTCGGACAGGTTTTGGATTCCTGGGGACAGGGCACGAATCCGTTTCGGAGCATATGTACCGGTCTGCGGTGATCGGATTTGTTCTATCGAAGCTCGAGCCGACGGTCAATTCCTCCCGTCTCCTGGCGTTATGTCTGTTTCACGACTTGGCGGAAGGCCGAACTGGAGATCAGAATTACGTTTACAAACAATATACTTCCGTGAACGAAGCTAAGGCGTTCGGTGAAGTTTGCGCAAAGCTGCCTTTCGGAAAAGAGTTGGAAGACATCCATGGGGAATATTTGGAAGGACGCACCATAGAAGCCCGATTGGCCCACGACGCCGACCAGTTGGATCTCCTGTTAAGCCTCAAGGAGCAACTGGATCTGGGCAATGCATACGCCTTGGACTGGATTGAGAACGTGCGCCGGCGACTTCATACAGAAACCGCACAAACACTGGCTCGTGCCATAATGCAAACGGATCACAAAGATTGGTGGCTTAAAGATCACGATGAGTGGTGGGCAAGAAAAACGTAGCGTGAATGGGTTAAAGGCCGGGCTAAGGTGAAGCCGTTAAATTGACCGTGCAACCGATATTCATACCGACATCCTATCGTCCAACCGCAGCCGCTTCGTTGAACACCGCCTTCCGATTCCGGATCACGCGTTTCACGGCGAAGTTCTTCTGCGGCGCCCGGGCCGCGCACCGCCTCATCTCTCTTCCTCGTCCCCTAAGTCCTCATCCTCCAAATCCTCATCTTCTTCCTCGTCTTCTTCCTCCAATCCCATTTCTTCCTTGAGAAATTCCTCGTACTCCTCTTCCGTCAACAGCTCTTCAAACTCACCAGTGGAAGAAATGGCGACCCGAATTAGCCATCCGTCCGAGAGGGGATCTTCATTGATGATATCCGGATTCTCTACAACTTCGTGATTCACCTCCGTCACTTCCCCCGATACCGAGGAGTAAAGAATTTGCTTTCCCAGGATCGTTCGAAGCACCCCGAACTGCTCGTCTTTCAAAACCTCGTCACCCTCTTCCGGCAATATCACCTCACCGATTTCCCCCCACTCTTCCTGGGCAAAATCCGATACCCCAAGGGTCACCCGGTTGTCGTCGTCCAAACGTGTCCAGACGTGCTCTGTACTGAATCGGACTTCTTCCATAGGCGAGTCTGCCACCCCTTCTTCCCTGGAATTGTCACTGTTCATGCAGGCTACTATACCAATCGAGGTTCGTTTTCAAGAATTTTTTCTCGTGATGCGGAACTCACAGCCTAAGCGCCCAGAGCAGCGATTGGCATGGATCAGGGCTCTCCTCGCCCGGCCGGAATGCGGTGGGTCTACTTCAGGGAAAAGAAGAACGAAACCTCGGTGAAGACCTCACACAGAACTTTAAATTTGTAGTTGACACTCAACGCAATATGGGCGTATATTATTAAATACGAATGGTTGGTTATGCTTCCTTTTTAATAAGTTGGTTTAAGCCAAAACGAGGAATCCGGCCGTGGAAACGCACTCGCACGCTAACCTTAAGACGGTATCTGCTGGTCCCAAGTTGGGCGAAAGGATAAGTCCTCCGTTGCCCATCCGATACAAAAAGGACCATGAATCAGCCTATTGGGTCAATGATGTGGATAAACTATCCGATGAAACGTTTACCATCAGCATGCCCATAGACCTGAACGTGAATGACCGTATCCGCTTCGAAATATTCAACGGAGGTTCCCGGATAGCAGGTGATGCGTTGGTTTTTTGGGTCGGCCGAGGGAACACAGAGGCGGCCTGCAGAATCCTTCGCCTCGATCCAGGAAGGCGGCTGATATAAGAATTTGAGCATCATCCTCGTGAAACCCGTCGGCCCGGTCCACACAGCGTACCGCAGCAATCCGGAAGGATTGCCGTGAACCGCTGAACCCGCTCTTCTCGGACGATGTACTCCTTATCCGTCGATACCCCCGGTAAATCCATTGTATCTATTCACGGGGTACGGCTGTCTTTTGTAACCTATTGATTTGACTATATATTTAAATAATTCGTAACATACTGAAATAATTAGAAAAAAGCCTAGATTTTTTTCTTTCTAGTGTGCTAGGCTTCCATCATGGAAGCCCGGAGACCGTTTTCCGATGCCGATTGGTTCGCTTTCCCAGAGCCTGCACGGCAATATATTCAGGATCTTGAGCAGGTCATCGAGGAGTGCCGGGGCCTGCTTCAAGAGCAACAACAGCGGATCGAAAAGCTCGAGGCGCGGCTGAACCGGGATTCCCAGAACTCGAACAAGCCTCCATCCTCGGATGCCCCCTTCAAGAAGCCGGAGAGAAAGGCCAAAGAGAGCAAACGGAAAAAAGGGGGCCAGAAGGGCCATAAAGGACATCGGCAAGAACTTTTGGAGCCGACGGGCGTGGTTGCCTTGAAACCGGAAGCCTGCCCTTGCGGGAACCGTCATTGGGATCCAAGCCGTATGGAGCCGTTTTATACGCATCAGGTGATCGAACTTCCCGAAATTCCATTGGATGTAACCCACTATGTGCTGCATAAAGGCAAATGTCCCCAGTGCGGTAAATCCGCCAAGGCGCCGCTTCCCGAAGCGTACCGCTCCGGATATGGTCCCCGGCTTTGCGCCCTGATGGCCGAGATGAGCGGAGTCCAGGGGGCCAGTCGAGAAACCGTACAGGAGTTCTTAAAATCCGTATTCGGCATTTCCATTTCCATCGGAGCGATTCAAAAGGTTCTGGATCGAACTTCCAAGGCCTTAAAGCCCGTATATGAGCACATCGGCCGTGCAGCCCGCAGCGCCGAAGTCAATCACATCGATGAGACCTCATGGTTTGTAGCCGGAAAGCTTCATGGGCTGTGGGCCATGGTCAACCTCACGACGGCCTACTTCATGATTCATTCCCATCGCTCCAAAGAAGCCTTTCTAAAGCTTATCGGAGCTTGGGAAGGCATTCTCTATCAGCGACAATTACAGCGTCTACCGGAATTGGACAAAGCTCCGGCAGAGCTGTCTGGCCCATTACATCCGGCGCGCCAAGGGTCTTGCCGAGAGAAAGGATGAAGCCGTTCGCCGCTTCGGCGAGAAAACTCTCAAGGAA
>Ga0068712_1000262_pt1 | contig 108148 bp, 96 predicted proteins | sample MTBAKSrepl1MetaG_FD_62987 | JGI IMG/M metagenome (GOLD analysis project Ga0068712, IMG submission 62987) | Enrichment culture microbial communities from Arthur Kill intertidal strait, New Jersey, USA, that are MTBE-degrading - MTBE-AKS1... | ecosystem: Environmental > Aquatic > Marine >... | reverse complement strand
TTCCCAGCTCATCCTCCCCGCGGAACTCAAACAGATCGAATCCGTAAAGCCCATCGTCCCCCCGGAAGAAACCCCGGTGCCCTTCACCGGCCTCGTTGTCGATGCCGCGGGGATCCCGGTGAAACCGGCGCTGGTCCCGAAAATCGTCGATGAAAGCGGAAAAGAAGTCTTCGGACCCGCCTTCGCCAGCCGGGATTCGGCGGTGCAACAAGGCATGTGCCGCTGGGTGGTGGACGTGGCCGCGGCCCGCCGGGTCCCGCGGGTGGGGACCCGGCCCCTGGTGGTCAAGGGACTGAAAATCCGCGACGGGGAGGAAACCACCGTTGTCATCAGCACCGCGGATGCGGCACGGCTGAAAAGCGCATCGGAGCATCTTCAATTGCTCCGCAAATGCGCCGTGGCCATTGCCATCGGCCCTGGAATGCATTAAGGAGGATCCATGAAGCCGACGATAAAAATCGGTATGGTCGCAATGCTCGCCGGGATTTCACTTCTGGCGTGTACCTCCCGGATGACCGCTCCCAAACCCCGGCTGGGTTCTCCCGTGCATCATGCGGAAAACGGATTCATCCTGCTCGACATGGAAAAAATCGATGCCGCCTTCCGGGAATTCAAAATGGCCGCGGAAATCGATCCGGGATATTCCGCCGCCCATCTGGGGATGGGCCTGGTCCACGCCTTTCGGGGAGAATACGATAAAGGGCGCATCGCCCTGGAAACCGCATATCTGAACGCCGCCGGCCGGAACCAGCAAATCGCCGCCCTTGCCGGATTGATCCGTTTTTACACCATCGGGAACACGCGGATCAAATCCGAATGGCTGACTGAAGCCGAACAGACGTTCCACCGGGCCCAGACCCTCGATCCCGAGGCGCCGGCCCCCCATTTTTACATGGGGGTGGCGTACAAAACGGCCGGACGCTACGATGCGGCCGAAAAAGCCTTTATCCGGGTCTTTGAGATCGGAAAAGGGTTTGTGGACGCCGCCGACCGGGAATACACGGCGGTGCAGAGGCTCAAGATCACTCTTCCCCGGTGATTTTTTCCCTTGGCCTTTCCGGATCAGGTTCCCATGGACCAGGACGCCAGATATTTCTTTTGTTCCGCCGTCAGTCGGTCGATGGAAATCCCCATGGCCGCCAGTTTTTCTTTTGCAATCCGCCGGTCGATGGCTTCCGGCACCGGGTAGACGTCCGGTTCCAGGTTCTTGTGGGCGGTGACCATATACTCAATGCTCATGGCCTGATTGGCGAAACTCATATCCATTACGCTGGAAGGATGCCCTTCCGCCGCCGCCAGGTTGATGAGCCTTCCGTCCCCGAGCAGGTTGACGCGGCGGCCGTTTTCGAGAAGGTACTGTTCCACGAAGGGGCGGACCTTCTGGACGGTCTTCGACAGAGCCTTAAGTCCTTCCAGATCGAGCTCCACATTGAAATGCCCGCTGTTGGCGATGATGGCGCCGTCTTTCATCACGGCGAAATGTTCCTTCCGGATCACATTGATGTTCCCTGTCACCGTGCAGAAGAAATCCCCGATGCGGGCCGCCTTGGCAATGGGCACCACCGCAAACCCGTCCATCACCGCCTCTAGGGCGGCCACCGGGTCCACTTCGGTCACGATGACGTGGGCGCCCATGCCCCTGGCCCGCATGGCCAGCCCCCTTCCGCACCATCCATAGCCGCAGACCACGAAGTTGGATCCCGCCATGAGCCGGTTCGTCGCCCGTATGATGCCGTCCACCGTGCTCTGGCCGGTGCCGTAACGGTTGTCGAACAGGTGCTTGGTCTGGGCGTCGTTCACGGCGATGATGGGATATTTCAGGACACCGTCTTTGGCCATGCTCCGCAAACGGATGATCCCTGTGGTGGTCTCCTCGGTCCCCCCCCGTACCGCTTCGATACGGTCCAGGCGATCGGCATGCAGGGTGGAAACCACATCCGCGCCGTCATCCATGGTGTAATGGGGCGCGGCATCGAGCACCGCGTGGATATGCCGATAGTAGGTCTTGTGGTCTTCCCCTTTGATGGCGAATACGGGAATTTTATCGTTTTTCACCAGTGCGGCGGCCACATCGTCCTGGGTGCTCAAGGGATTGGAGGCGCAGAGAAACGGCGTCGCCCCGCCGGCTTTGAGGGTTTGCATGAGGGAAGCCGTTTCCGTGGTCACGTGCAGGCACGCCGCCACCCGAATGCCTTTGAGGGGCTTTTCCTTTTCAAACCGTTTTCGGATCCGATTCAAGACCGGCATGCTTTCGTTGGCCCATTCAATCCGCAGTCGGCCGTCTTTGGCCAACCCCATATCCTTCACGTCGTATTCCTTCATTGTCTCTCCTGTTGTTTTTCGTTTACCGGAATGCTTCCCGAAAGCCCGCCTTTCAAAGCGGGGTCAAGGGAAGCGATCTTAAAATAGGCGCCGCACACCGGCTAGATACCCGCTTTTTCCCGCAGCAGAGCCGCCATGTTCGTCGCTTCCCATGTAAATTCGGGCTCGTTTCTTCCGAAATGACCGTACGCGGCGGTCTTCCGATAGATGGGGCGCAGCAGATCGAGATATTCGATAATGGCGGAAGGCCGGAAGTCGAAGACCTCCCGGACGATGGCTTCGATGTGGCGCTTGGGGATTTTTCCGGTTCCCATGGGATCCACCATCACCGACACCGGTTGTGCCACACCGATGGCGTAGGCCACCTGGATTTCGCACTTTTTGGCCAAACCCGCGGCCACGATATTCTTGGCCACATGCCGGCCCATATAAGAGGCGCTCCGGTCCACCTTGGAAGGGTCTTTTCCGGAAAAGCACCCGCCGCCGTGGCTTCCCTGGCCCCCGTAGGTGTCTACGATGATCTTGCGTCCCGTCACACCGCAATCCCCCATGGGACCGCCCACAACGAACCGCCCTGTGGCATTGATGAAATACTTCGTGTCCCCGTCCCGCATTTCCCTGGGAATCACCTTCTTGATGACCTCTTCGATGATGGCCTCCCGCAGTTCTTCGTAACCCACGTCGGGTTTGTGCTGGGCCGCCACCACCACCGTATCCACCCGCTTGGGGGTCCCGTTTTCATACTCGATGGTGACCTGGGACTTGCCGTCGGGTCTTAGAAAGTCAAGGGCACCGCTTTTCCGCACCGATGTCAGGCGGCGGCAGATTTTATGCGCATAGGTGACGGGCATGGGCATGAGTTCCGGCGTCTCGTCCGTTGCGAATCCGAACATGAGACCCTGATCGCCGGCCCCCTGCTCCTTGAACAGCCCTTTCCCGTTGACGCCCATGGCGATGTCCGGAGACTGCCGGTCGATACTGGTGACCACGGCGCATGTCTGCCAATCGAATCCCATCTGGGAGGAATGGTAGCCGATGTCCCGGATTGTCTCCCGAACGATCTGGGGCATGTCCACGTAACATTCCGTGGTAATTTCTCCTGCAATGAACGCCAAACCGGTGGTCACCAGGGTCTCGCAGGCCACCCGGCAATTCCTGTCCTGGGCCATGATGCTGTCCAGGATTGCATCGGAAATGGAATCCGCCACTTTGTCCGGATGCCCCTCCGTCACGGATTCCGAGGTAAACAGATACGTTTCTTTTTCCATACACGATCTCCTTTTCGAATGAACCTATCACACGTGCGATATTCGTCAGGTTCCGGGTTTTGAACCTGCCGCGCTTTTGGGGGAAAGGACCATGTTGTCGATGAGCCGCGTTTTCTCGATTTTCACCGCCAGGGCCGGGTGTCCCTCGTGAAGATATCCCATGGTGGGCACCAGCACGATCCGCTTTCCCCTGGTTCGGAGCGTATCGCATTTGCGCTGCATGTCCCGAATGTTTGTAACGACTTTAATGGGCGTCTCCTCCTTTTGAGGACAAAATCATAAACATATATTTATAGCTCATGTGGTTTATTTTGTCAAATCGGAGAAATCGGTTTCGACGGGAAGAAAAAGCGGTTTCCGGGAAACCTTGGAGATTCCGGCGAGTGCAGGACGAAAAAAAGACAGGAGAACGAAAGGGAAAAGTGGCTACAGATGTCTTGCGATGAAAAAGACGAACAAGATGAGGGCCGCCAATATCCCCGCCCCCGCCAGGGAGGGATTGAGGGCGGCCTCTGTTTCGGGGTTCCGGAGCGCATGCACGATCCGATCCGCTGCCCGTTTCCCCATTCGGTCCAAACGGGCCCCCATCCTTTGGAGGGGGCCTGTGCAAAACCGGAGCAGACAACCTCCGGGAATCCGTACCAGCCAATCCGTATCCAGAACATAACCCGGATAACCCTTCACCAGTCTTCGCAGCACCCAGAATCCCAGAAAGGTGAAAATGAACATCTGGGTGATGGAAAAGACCCGGGTCAGCGTGAAGGGGACGAATTCCACCGGATAGGGGAGCATGTCATAGAGGATCTTTGGATAGACTCCTAAAAAGATGCACAAAAAGGCCAAAATGCCCATGGCGGCAAGCATGTGGACCGGCGTGTTGACCGCCGAATCGTTTAACCGGGAGCGGACTTCCGGGGGCGGTTCCGTCCTTCCCTGGAGCCAGATGTTCCAGGGAAGCTTCAGGCCGGTGTGAAGAAAGGTTCCGATGGAAGCCCCCTCGAGCATTAAATAAACGATGGGTTCGTGAATCCGTTCCGCAGCTTCAATGGTCATGGTCTTGCTGATAAAGCCACTGAAAAGCGGAAACGCCGAAATTGAAAACCCTCCTATGATGGTGAGCCAAAAGGCTATGGGCATGTATCGGTAGAGACCGCCCAGTTCGTGGAATTTTGAAGTCCCCACCACGAGGAGGGGACATCCCACGCCCATGTAAAGCAATGCCTTGTATATGATATGGCAAAAGGCATGGGCGGCGGCGCCGTTGACGGCCATGGCAGTGCCGATTCCCACCCCGCAGACCATATAGCCGACCTGAGAAACGATATGATAGGAGAGGAGACGCCGCCCATCATTTTCCAAGACCGCCATGAACACGGAGAACACGGCCGATGCGACCCCGGCCCACATGAGGAGCTTCACTCCGGAAAAAGCGATAATCAGGCAGAACACCGCCGTTTTGGTGGTATAGGCCGTCATGTATACGGAACCACTGGGCGTGGCTTCCGAGTAGGAATCCGCAAGCCAGGAGTGAAAGGGCGCGGTGGCTGCATTTACCAGGAATCCAAAGAGCATCAGCTGAGACCCTAGATGGGTCTTTTCATACCCCCAAGGCATGGGACCGAACTCCAGGGATCCGGTGGCGTGGATGTGCATCAGGATCCCGGCAAGGATGCACACCCCGCTGAAATGATGCCACAACACATACCGGATCGCCGCCCCCATGGCTTTTTTCGTCCCCCGGAAGAGCAAGAGGAAAAAGGGTGCCCAGGACATGATCTCCAGGCAAAAAAACAGGGTCAACAGATCCCCGGCAAAGACGGCGCCCAGGGCGCTGCCCACATAGATCATGGCGGCCGTGTGCTCCCAGTCGTTCTTCACGCCGAGGGCGTAAATGTTCATGCAAAAGGCCGCGATGACATAGACATAGGCAAAAAGAAGGCTCAGGTGATGAATGCGCACCGGATGCAGGGTGTAATCCAAAAAGGGCAGAGAAAAGGGACGAAAGGATTCCGGGAAGGCCGGGACATCCCCGAACATCCCGGAAGACGTCAGGACCAGGAGGGCCAGCCCCGCCAGGGGCAGCATCAGAAAATAGGCCTGTTTCACGACACGCCACGGGATGAAGGGGATCAAGAGCCCCCCGAGGGCGATCACCATTCCGGGATGCACCCATGCCGTCATTTCACCGGGTTTCCTTTTTCGAACCGCTTTTCGTAATAATCTTCTTCCTTGACGATGAAAAGCCCCATGCCCTTGGCGATGAGGATCAAGAGCATGCATCCGATAAAACCGAACAGGGCGAAAAATTCCGGAAAATACTGGAACTCGAAATGATAATGAACGGCGTGGGAATACAGCCACACGCCGTCCAGGATGAGGCTTGCCGCCAAGGCTGCCCAGTACACTCTCCAGAAAAACCGTTTGGGATAGACCCTGAGCCGATGCATCTATCTTCCCCCGAAAATATCGGTGACGGCCGATGCGGCCAGATCATGAATGAAAAAGATTCCCGGAAAAAAGCAAAGAAGGATGGAAAAGGCCGCCGTGACGGCAAGGGGGATGACCATAAAAAGATAAAGGGGCCGCTTGCTTTCCATCCATTTTGCTTTTTCCTCCAAAGGGGCCACGCGTTCTTCCGCATCCTGTAAAAGCATTTGGGATTCGGGGATTTTCCCGAAAAACGCCTCCCGGATCACCGGGAAAAAATAGACCACATCCAAAAGGGAGCCTGTCAGGATGACGCCCAAAAAAACCAGTCCACCGCATTGGATGGCCCCCAGGGCGATGTGCCATTTGCTTAAAAAACCGGCCAGCGGCGGGGCCCCGCACATCCCGAAGGCACCGATCATGAAGGCGCCCAGGGTGACGGGAAGGGCCCGGCCGATCCCCTTCATTTTGCTGATTTCCTTCTTCCCGGCAATGGCCGCCACCGCGCCGGCGCATAAAAAGAGGGTGATTTTCATGAATCCATGAAAAGGTATGTGCAGCAACGCCCCTTTGGCGGCCATGGGGCTCAGCAGGGCGATGCCCAGGATGATGAAGGACAGCTGGTTGATGGTGGAATAGGCGAGCATCCGTTTCAAGTTGTCCTGGCCGATGGCGTACAGGTTGGCCGCAAGGATCGTGAACGCGGCGATGAGGGCCAGGATCATCCCCAGGTGAAGGACGGCCATGAGGTTCAGCCCGTAGACATAATAGACGACGCGGAAAATGCAAAAGACCCCGGCCTTGACCACGGCCACGGCGTGCAAAAGGGCGCTCACCGGCGTGGGGGCCACCATGGCGCTGGGAAGCCAGGCGTGTAACGGCATCCAGGCCGCCTTGGCGCACCCGACGAGGAAAAAGATAAAGACCAGGGAAAGGGCCCACCCGGGGATGTTTTTCGCCGCCGGAAGCAAAATCCCCTGGGGGTGAAAGCCGGTGCTCGATACCCAATGATAGGTCATCAGAATGGCAAGCAGGAAAAAAACCCCGCCGGTGAGAAGATACGCCAGATACTTGTGCCCGGCGGAAACGGCTTCCGGGGATTCCTCGTGAGCCACCAGGGGATAGGTGGACAGGGTCAGGATTTCGTAGAAGATGAAAAGGGTCACCAGGTTGGCGGAAAAGGCCACCCCCACGGTGCTGAACAGGGCCACGGCAAAGCAAAAGTAAAACCGGGTCTGGGCATGTTCTTTGAGAACCCGCATGTAGCCGATGGAATAAACGGAGACCAGAATCCACAGGCAGGAAGCGGTGGTGGCAAAGATCAGCCCCGGGGCGTCGGCGCGCAGATGAAACGCCACCCCGGGAAACAGGGGGAACAAAACCACTTCCACCGGTCCGGTCCCGGCCGCCGCGGCGTTCATGGAAAGGACCATGCCAAACAGGCAGACGCTTCCGGCGATCGTCCATATTTCCCTGAGGTTCGGGCGGTTTTTGGAAAAAAGAATCAGGATGGAAACCAATCCGGGGAGTGCGACCGCCCAAAGGGGGCGGTATTCCATGGAAAGGAAAAGTGCCACCATGCGTCCTTTTTCCGGTGCGATCAGGCCTTACAACCCGCCGGGCACGGCGGGCTGAATGAGGGTTTTCACAATGAAGGAATTTCCGATACCGATGGCCAGAATGCCGGCGGCCAGAACCCCCCCCACCACGAGCATGCTCAGGGGCGCCTCCTGGATCGTGAACGCATCGATTAAGGGTTCCGGTATCGACTGCGGGGCCTTTGCATGCAAATAGAGGCCCTTGTCAAAGACACGGAAAAAGAGCGCCACGTTGATGAGGGTGCAAACCAGCAAGGCGGCCACAAAGGCCCAGTGCCCCGCCTCGATCCCCCCAAGCAGCAGGTACCACTTGCTGAAAAAGCCGCAGGTGGGGGGTACGCCGATGACGGCCAGCGCCCCGACGGTAAAAACAACCGCGGTAACGGGCATTTTCCGGAAAATCCCGAAAAAATGATTTATTCCATGCCCTCCGGTCCGATGGGAGACCATCATCCCGACGAGAAAGAGGGAGGCCATCATGACGGCATCGTTGACAATGTGGAAGATCGCCCCCTTCAGCGCCGTCGGATTGGCGATCCCGATCCCGCCCACGATGTAGCCGATCTCGGCCACGATAACAAAGGCGAGCATCCGCTTGAAATCGGTCTGGGACAAGGCCGATATCCCGCCGAAGAGAATGGCAAAGATACCGAACCAGACCAATAGCCCCGAGGCCTTCGCGGCCTGCACCACGTATTCGGGATGAAAGACCGTAAAACCGATGCGGATCAGCACGTAGGCCATGACCTTGGTCATGATGGGGGCGATTGTGGTGCTCACGATGGCGGGGGCCTTGGCGTAGGCATCGGGGAGCCACAGGTGCATGGGAAAGAGTGCCATCTTGACGGCGATACCGAATAGCAGGAAGGCAAATCCGGAAAGGACCGCTCGGGACCCTTCCATTTCCCTTAAAAGACCGGACAAATCGGCCATATTCAAGGACCCGGTGGTGATATAAAGATACCCCACCCCCAAAAGGTACCAGCTCGCCCCCACGGTCCCCATGAGGAGATAGCGGAGACTCGCCACTTCGGATCCGGGCTCGCCCATGGCGATGAGGGCATAGGATGTCAACGCGGAGACTTCCAGGAAGACATACAGGTTGAACATATCCCCGGTGAGTATCATCCCCAAAAGTCCCGTGAACAGAAGGAGAAAAAGCGCGTAAAACGGGGCCTCCTTTAAGGGGAGCTCCAGGGGAACGCTTTTTTTGGAAGCGAACCCCGCCAGGGTAAAAAGAACGGCCACGAGGACGCCCATGAGGGCGTTGAGGGAATCGATCCGGAGGGCAATGCCCCAGGGAGGGTCCCAGCCTCCCAGGAAATAATCGACGGTACCGCGTTGATGGACGGAGATCAACAGGTGCAGGGCACACAAAAAGGCGGCGGCAAGGGCCGTGCAGGAAGCGTAAAAGGAAAGGTCTTTTCTCCAAAATCCGATGATGGGAACGGCGAAGGCCGTCAACAGCGGAAGGAGGATCACCAGAGCCGCACTTATGGGTTGATTCGGATGCATCTTGTTCGGCGCCAACGCTTCATTTCGTGTTCATGATCCGGTGCTTCCCGGTACACCGCCGCGCTTTGCCAACCGGAATATCCGTCGGGATCAGAGATCCACCAGGGGACGGATGTCCGGATGGGACCGGATGACTCTTAGAAACTGTTCGGTCCGCCGGTCGAGACGCTTTTTCACCACCACCACGATGCGCTGCATCAGGTAATACCCCATGGCATGATCTTCCTCGAGAAGGCGGCGGATGTCGCTTCGGGCAATGGAAAACAGCTCGCAGTCTTCGGCACAGACGGCATCCAGGGTATAGGATTCCAAGTCGCTGAGCATGGCGGACCAGCCGATGGAATAACCGGGTTTGATGGACGTCACGGAAACCCGGATTTTATCCGATACCCGTTGTTCCAAAAGAACCTTCCCCTTTTTGAGCATGTAAAAGGTGTCCCCGGGATCCCCTTCCTTGAAAATGACATGTCCGGTTTCGAACTCAAGGCGGGCCACATGCGGCAGCAGTTTATCGAGCATGGCATCCGTCAAATATCCCAGGATGACGATCTGTTTCAGCTCCTGGCGGGTAACCATCTGTAATCCTTTATTCTTCTCCGGTTTCGGGAACGTTTCGTCGGACGGGAACCTTGGACAGTTCGATTTGATCCTCTTCGAGGGTGTCGTATCGCTGATAAATCTTTACCGCCAGGGAAAGGGCGACACCGAGGGTGGCCACCGATACGACAATGGCCGTCAGCATGAGGACATGGGGGAGCGGGTTGATGTAGGCGGCGGCACGGACCGCCGCGTCCCCATGGGCGTGCCCGTGGTAAATGATGGGGAGTGTCGCGCCCTTTTTGGCACCGATGGAAATGAAAAACAGGATGATGGCCGTTTGAAAAATCCCCAACCCGATGATCTTTTTGATCAAATTTTTTTTTGCGATCATGGCGAAAAGGCCGATCATCATGAGGCCGATGTATGCCCAATAGTTGTATTTGTCCACGATAAAAGGGAACCACTCCGTCATTTACAGCCCCTCGTCCTGCTTTCCCACCGAAGACAGGTTGGTATAGATGGCGAACATGACCGCCATGACGGCGATTCCGACCCCGATTTCCACGAACAGGATGCCGTGGGACCGTGCCGTTACCGGGTCCACCCCCAACACGGGGGCCAGGGCGGCGTAGTCCAGAAAATTCCTTTCGAGAAAAAGGCACAGGGCGCCCACCCCGGCATAGATGAAGACCCCGAGGGAACACAGGACAATGGTGGTCTTCTCACCGAGTCGGCGCAACCCGTCCCTGAGATCATGGGTCACGGCGTATAAAATAAAGGCGGCGCCGAAGATGACCCCGCCCTGGAATCCCCCTCCCGGGCTGTAATGGCCGTGGGCGATGACATAAAGGGCGAAAAGCTGAATAAACGGGATGAGCAGGCGGCAGGTGGTCCGGATGATGAGATCGTGAGGGACCCAGATGGAATCGATCCGTTCGAACTCCACGCTGCCCTCGGGCAGGCGCCCCCCTTTCTCGATGCGCAGGACGATGCCGGTGGGAAGATGGCGATAGAAGCGCGCTTCCGGTGCCTTGCGTTTGGTCCTGAGGAGGAAAAAGCAGGACAGCCCCGCCGAAAAGATCACCACCGTTTCGAAAAGGGTGTCAAAACCCCGGTAGTCGGCCAGAACGGCCGTCACCACGTTGGGCACGGATGTTTCTTCCAGGCTCTTTTCGATGTACCGGGGAGAAACGTGACGGCTTGCCGGCGCGGCAGGATCCCCCCAATCCGGGAAATCCAGGGTGCCGTATACCAGCAACCCCCCGAAAAGAAAGACGATAATGAGTCCCGCCGCCTTCAATCGGTTGTCCTCCGGGTGGTTCGAAAAACCGCGGCCACGAATAAAACGGTGCTCACGCCGGCTCCCACCGATGCCTCGGTGAAGGCCACGTCCACGGCACCCATGACGGCCCATAACAGGCACATCATGAAAGAGTAGGCGCCGAATAAAATCGCCGCCCCTAAAAGATCCTTCACGCTGATGGCCGCCACGGCGCAGATGATCACCAGGCTCAGGATGATCAGGTCAAACTGCCATATCATGCGGCATCCTTTTTTTCCGCCTTGGTCCACGGCATCAGGTTGGCCCGGACGCCGGCGTCCACGATGGCGTGGGTGGCCGTGGGGCTTGTGATGAACACGAAGACCAGGATCAGCAGGATCTTGACGCCGGTCAGGACCGCGTCCAGGGAAAACCCTTTGAAGGTATACAGCGCCGCCGCGATCATGGACATGAAAAGGCCCATGGTGTCCAGTTTTCCGGCGGGATGAAGGCGGGAGTAAAAGTCCGGGAACCGGAGAATGCCGACGGCGCCGCCGGTGAAAATGACCAGTCCGCACACCAAAAAAAGCGTCACCAAAAAATCCATGGCCCCATTTCCCTTTAGATGGAAGAGTTCACTCCACCGTCAGTGGCGGGTCACCCCGGCGGGCCCTCGTCATAAAGCCCTTTTCGTTTCTGAAAATACCGGGAAGCGGCAAGGACCGCGATGAAGTTCAACAAGGCATAGGCCAAAGCGATGTCCACGAACATGTCGACCCGATGGTACAACAGGCCGATAAGGATCAAGAGGGTGGTGGTCTTGGTTCCGATGGCGTTGACACCGATGAGCCGGTCCAGGACCGTGGGTCCGAAAACAGCCCGGTACAAAGAGAGGAGCATCAAAAGGCTCAGGTAGATCCCGGCATAAAAAAATACGGTGTCCATTACGATTCAAAAACCTTGGCGATCCGTTCTTCCATCTCTCCGGGGAGCTCTTCTCCGGAAGCCGTATCGATCACATGCACCTGAAAATCCCCGTAAATGGATACAAACACGGTGATGGTCCCCGGAGTGAGGGTGATGGAGTTGGCAAAGGTGACCAGGGCCATATCCTCTTTCAGCCGACTTTTGAACTGGATGATCCTGGGATCGATCAAGTCCTTCATCCGGGGATGAAAAACCAAGTAAAGCACGTGGATGTTGGCCAGAAACACCTGATAAATCAGCCAGGGGGTATATCGGGCGAATCGGAGCCACACGCCGGGGACCCGGGAAAAATCCACTCCGGCAAAGAGCAGATCCGAACAAAGATGCGCCACGATTCCGCAGGAGACGGCCCCTAAGAACAGATGAAACAGGTCGAATTTTCCGGAAAACAGGATCCAGAACGCCATTAAAAGAACAAAGGTCACAACGCATTCGAGCCCCCGGCGGCTTCGCTGCAAAGGTTCCGGGGAGGCAGGCTCAGGTCGGATCGAGGATCCCTGGCGGCGTTTTTTAAAGGCTTGGAAAATCACGATGCGTCCCCTGTAAAGGCTTTCTTGGAATAAAAAAGGATACCGCAGCGTTTCACCGATACGCATTTTCCCCTAACAGGTTATTATGACATCATTTTCGTTAACAAGCGGCAGACTAGCCGGCACGCCGTATCCAGATGCAACCGGCTGGTATTCAAGACAAGATGGTATAAAAGGGGGGTGTCGTAATCGGCCCTTCCGAATTTTCGATATAAATTGGCCCTCCGTCGATCCTCCTGCGCCACCGCTTCCTGGGCTTTTGCCTGGGTGAAGTCATACTCTTTCTTCATGAAGGCCACACGATCCTTATGGTCGGCCCGGACCAGGACGTGGAGGGCATCCGTCCGGTCTTGGAGGAAGTACTGGCTCCCCCGCCCGACGATCACGGCATTCCCCATATCGGCGATTTCGTTGATGATTTTGGAAAGAAGATCCACGTAAATGTCTTCTTCGATGGTCTCCCCTTTTCGTTCCAACAGGATGTCCCGAAGGTTTCTGGGCATGATCTGACCGACGAACCGATTAAAAATACCGGAACTGTCCTTTTCCAGGGCATCCACCGATTCCGCGGAAACCCGTGCCTGGTCGGCCACCATCTGGATCAGTTCGTTGTCATAAAGGGCATATCCCAATTCCCGGGAGACGTTTTCGGCCAGGGTCCGCCCACCGGCGCCGAATTGTCGGGAAACGGTAATGACGGGCATGCAGTCCTCCTTTTTCGTCGGCGGGGAAATTCGGATTGAACCATAATCAAGTTCTGAACTAACTTCAAGCCAAAAAATGAGAAAATGTGGAGCCCCGCCCTGAAGGGCGGGGCTCCCCGGTAAGGTAAGCACTTATTTTGAGATCGCCCGGTATCTTTATCGGACCGTGTTGCAGGCGGAATATTAATCCGAAGGGGTTTTAGGGGGGGTGTTCTTTTTTCCCGTCACCTGACAGGCGTCTTTGACTCACGTGGAAATGCCCAGCCTGGGCAGAATATAGGCCTGGAGGGCGATCCACACCCCGATGACGATCAAAAGCACGAGAATTTCATTCATCGCGTTTCCCTTTCCGTTGCTTGTTTTCCAGGAATATAACGCGCTTCGATGAAATCGGCAAGGGCTTCGATCGCTTCGAGGCCGAATTTGGGGATGCCCAATTCCATTTCCGAATCCGTCACCCAGGCCGCCAGGTCGGAATTCCCGGAAAACAACGGGGTTTCCTGGACGCCCCGCCGGAACACCTCGATTTTGGGACACCGTTTTTTCTTGAACCCCTCGATCAGCACCAGATCCACATCCTCGAAATACTCCTCCAACCGGTGCAGGCTTTCGCTCTTCTCGTCGTCCTTGATCATGGCCAATCGCCCGGGGGAAGCGATCACCACCGTGTCCGCACCGGCCCGCTTATGCCGCCAGCTGTCCTTTCCTTCCCGGTCCAGATCAAACCCGTGATGGGCGTGCTTGATGACACCGATGCGATGTCCTCTTTTCTTGAGTTCACGGATCAGTTTTTCCAGCAGCGTGGTCTTTCCGGACGCGGAATTCCCCACGATGGAGACCATTTGGGGCATGGCCCCTCCTTTTTCAAAGGGCCTTTTTTATTTGGCGCCTTCGGCGATCTTTTCGGTAAGATTCGGGACAAAATCGAGAATATCCGCCACCACTCCCACGTCGGCCACCTGGAAAATGGGCGCCTTTGGGTTTTTGTTGACGGCCACCATGAACGGAGATCCTTTGATGCCGCCCAAATGCTGGAACGACCCGCTGATTCCCAGGGCCAGGTACACCTTGGGTTTCACGGTCTTGCCCGACGTTCCCACCTGGCGGGATTTTTCCATCCATTTGGCATCCACGATGGGACGGCTGCAGGACACGTCCGCCCCCATGGCCTTCGCCAGTTCGTGGATCATCTCCAGGTTGTCCTGCTCTTCGATCCCTCGGCCCACGGAGACCAAGACTTCCGACTTGGTGATGTCCACGTCCCCGGCCTCGGCCTCCACCAGCTCCAGGAAACGGCGCGGTGCCTCCTGGAGTCCTTCCTGGAGTATCTCCGGGGTCTTGTCGATGATTTCGCCGGTTTTGTCTTTGCGTTCATCCGGCGCAAAGGCCCCGGGGCGAAGGGTGATGACCGCTCCCGTCGACAGGTCGCAGCGCACATGGGTCCGGACCATGCCGCTGTATTCCTCACGGACGGCCTTCAGCGCGTCTCCTTCCATTCCCTCAAAGGTCACCGAATCGGGAAGGTAGGCCGCTTCCAGGGCCACCGACAGTCCCGGCGCCAGATCCATGCCGAAGTGTTCATGGGGCAACAGGACCCGGCTGTTTTTGGGGAGAAGCTGCTTCATCAGGAGCCGGATCACCTCGGCGTTGGGATAGGCCAGCGCATCGTTTTCCACTTTCCACACGGTATCAAAGGACCGGGCCGCTTCTTTGCAGACGTTGTCCAGGTCCCCGGCCGAACCCGTCACCACGGCGGTGACGGCGGCTTCCGGATCGAGGGTTGCGGCGGCGGTTCGCAGTTCCAGGGCCGTATCGTCCACCACCCCGTCTTTATGCAGGATGTACGCAAATATCTGGGCCATCACTTGATCCCTCCTTTGGATTTCAAAAGCTCGATGAGCTTGTCGATGATTTCCTCCTGGCTGCCTTCCAGAATTTCGGCGCCGTCGCCGAGTTGGGGAACAAAATAATCGATCCGTTTTACCTTGGCGCCGGCCTCCCCCACGGCTTCCGGCGGGATGCCGAGTTCGGCCGTCCCACGGACCGGAATCTCCAGGGAAGCCACCTTCCGGATCCCCCGGATGCCCACGTACCGGGGCTCGTTGATTCCGGTCTGGATGGAAAGGACGCACGGCAGCCGGATCTCGCTGAACTCCTGGTTTCCGCCGGCGATCTCCCGGCCGATTTTCAGGATGCCGTCGCCGGACACTTCGATATGGTTGACCAGGGCGGCGAAGGGCCATTGGAGCATGGCGGCGAGCATGCCGCCCACCTGGCCGGCGCCGTCGTCGGCCTGGGCGCCGGTAAGCACCAGGTCGTAGTTTCCCTTTCCCACCTCGGCCTTCAGGGCCGCGGCGACGCCGCGGCCGTCGGAACCCTCGAAGACCGGATCCATGAGGTGGATACCCTTGTCCGCGCCCATGGCCATCTCCCGGCGGATGACCTCCTCCGCCTCTTCCGGGCCCAAGGAGACCACCGTGACGCTCCCCCCCACCGCGTCTCGGAGGCGGATGGCCTCTTCCACGGCGTAGTTATCCCATTCATTCACCGAATAGACGAGATCCTCCCGCTCGATGTCGGTCCCGTCCCGGTTGACCGTGATCTCATTTTCCGATGTGTCCGGAACCCGTTTGACGCACACTAAAATCTCCATGAGTCTCCTCCCTGACTGGTCGATGGCTTACCGATTCTTTTTGGGCCGCACCCGTGGGGGACGGGTTGAACGCCCAACTCTTTTCTTCCAAGTAACTTCAATGTGTTGTTTTCGATACCGATACCGATACCGATTTCGATACCGATTTTGATAAACTCTGTCCTTCTCATGTTCTTGGACCCTTTGCCCCTCGGACCCTCGAAACCTTAGGTCTCCATTTGCTGATGCACCAGTTCCACCAGATCCACGGCGCGCATTTTTCCCTCCAGCCCGCTCGTCTTGATGGCGTCTTCGATGTTGACCATGCAAAAGGGACACGCCGTGACGATGACGGTGGCCCCGGCCTTCGCCGCCATTTCCACCCGCAATTTCCCCATCCGGGTCTCTTCGACGGGCTCGTAGAAGAGCATGAGCCCGCCGCCGCCGCAACAAAAGCTTTTGTCCCGGCACCGTTCCATCTCCACCCGCCGGAGTCCGGGGATGGCATCCAGCACCCGCCGGGGGGATTCATAGAGGCCGTTGTGCCGGCCCAGATAGCACGGATCATGATAGGTGAACACCGCCTGCGGATCATCGATGTCCTTGAGCCGGAGGGCCCCCGAAGCAATCGTTTGTTCCAGAAGCTGGCAGATGTGTTCCACTTCCGGAATTTCTTTGTAATCGTGTTTCAGTGCGTTGAAGGCGTGGGGGTCCGCCGTGACGATCTTTCTCACCCCGCTTTCGCGGATGGCATCGGTGTTCCGGTCCCGCAACTCCATGAAGAGCATCTCTTCTCCGAAGCGCCGCACCTCATGGCCCGAGTCCATTTCCGACGGCCCCAGGATGCCGAAATCCATGCCCATGCCCTGGAGCACCCCTGCCGCGGCCCGGGCGATCTGTTGAATCCGGTCGTCATAGGACGTGACGCTGTCCACGAAGTAGAGCGTTTCCGCCGAGGTCTTTTTCCCCAGGATCTTTACGTATTCCAGATCCTTGGCCCATTCGGCGCGTTTTTTTTCCATTTTCCCGTAAGGATTTCCGCGCTTTTCCAGGGCCGAAAGGGGTTTTTGCAGGGACTGGGGAACCCGGCCGTCGTCCACGAGCCCCCTCCGGACGTCCACGATTTTGTCGATGTACTCGATGAGCAGGGGACATTCCTCCTCGCACGCCCCGCAGGTGGTGCAGGACCAGATCTCGTCGTCTTCGAGGACATCCTCCATGAGGGCGATTTCCTTTCCCTGTCCGGACCACAGGGGATACTTTTCAAACAGGGCGTCCCGGCACTTGATGGAGATAAAGCGCGGGGAAAGGGGACGGCCCACGGCATTGGCCGGACAGTTGTCGGAACACCGGCCGCAGTCGGCGCACGAGTAAAAGTCGAGCATGTGCTTCCACGTGAAATCCTCGAGGGATTTGACGCCGAAGGCCTCCAGTGCATCCAGCGTTTCTTCGGACACCGCCCAGTTCACGGGTTTGACAGTCCCCTTGTCCAGTTTCATGAAAAAGACGTTGGGAAAGGAAGTGATGACGTGAAAGTGTTTCCCCAGGGGCAAAAAACACAAAAAGAAGAAAAAGATCAATTCATGGGCCAGGTATGCGCTCAGGTGAAGGCCCTGGAGGGTGGGGCCGGCGGCCTGTCCCAGGGCGCCGGCCGCGATCCATTTCAGGGTCATGGGGACAAGGGGTTCCGTTTCCAACCCGTGCCGGACCTGAAACGACGCCAGGCTCCCTTCGAAGAGAGCGTCGGAAACCATGAGGCCGCTGATCAGGAGCAATACGAAAACGGCTTCGGCCGTATGGTCCTTTCCGTACCGGGGCGGCACCGCATACCGTTGGGGCGTAAACAGGCCCCGCCGGATCACGGCCACCAGGCATGTGAGCAGCACCACGGTGGCGGCCACATCCTTGACGGCTCCGTAAAAAGCACCGAACCCGCCCCCCAGCCCCGGGAGTGTAAACCCGTCGATGATCCCCACGAACACCAGGGTGAGGGAGCGCAGCGAAAGGATGATAAAACCGGCGAACAAAAGGATGTGCAGGATTCCGGCCAGGGGATACCGGGGCTGGCGGGACTGCCCCAGGGCGTACCAAAGGACGGCCCGGACGCGTTTGGCCCATCGATTCATTCGGGGATCCGGCGAACCGGCCAGGAGGGGGGTACTCCGCCGGTAGAGAATATAGGAAAAGACGCCGATGCCTGTCAAAGGGATGATCCACCACAACAAAACGGCGGGTATCCCGAAAAAAAAAGCCTTTGCCGGCGAAACAAGCTCAGGAGTCATGGGTATTCGTTTCCTTTTGACGAAATGTGGAGCCCCCCGCTCTGAAGAGCGGGGCTCCCCGGTAAGGAAAATGTTTATTTTAAGATCGCTCCCCTCGACCCCGCCTAAAAAGGCGGGGCTTGCGGGAAGCGTTCCGGTCATCGAATCATTAATGAATGAATATTCATTCATTTTACAGGCTCGGGGCTTGCTGTCAAGAAAAAAATCGGTCCGGGGGACCATCCCGGTGCACGCTTCGGATTGTATTGACAAAATTCTCGAATCGGCATAGAAAAGGGTTTAAAAAGGCGCCAAGGAACAATCCCTAACACAAAGGCCGGCCCGGATCAACAGGATCCAAAGGAGGACGCATGACCCAGGATGTGAGATACGCAGACAAGCCGTGGATTTCCCATTATGATCCCGGGGTCCCCGAACACATCGATTATGAGACCACCTGCATGCCCGACTTTTTGGAAGCATCCGCCCAAAGATTCCCGGATCATATGGCCCTTGTCTTCCAGGGGTATTCCCTTTCCTTTCGGGAAATGAACCAAATGGTCCTCCGGTTTGCCCGGACGCTGCACGAATTCGGGATCCAAAAGGGAGACCGGGTGGCTATTTTACTCCCGAATATGATCCCCTGCGTCATCGGCTATTATGCGGCATTGAAAATCGGCGCCGTCGTGGTGATGAACAACCCCTTGTATTCGGACCGGGAACTGGAGCACCAATTCAACGACTCCGAGGCCAAGATCCTGATCACCCTCGATCTTCTCGCCAACCGGATGATCGATCTGAGACCCAGAACCCGCATTGGAAAAATCATCTATACGTCCATCGGGGATTATCTGCCCTTCCCAAAAAACCTCCTGTTTCCGCTGGTGGCCAAGAAGAAAAACCTGGCGGCGGCGGTGAAGCCCGCCGAAGACGTGTATTCGTGGAAGTCGGCGGTGGCCGCCCGCCCCCCGGATCCGCCCTCGGTGAACCTTGGTTTCGACGAAATCGCCATGCTCCAGTATACGGGCGGAACCACCGGCGTCTCCAAGGGAGTCATGCTCACCCACGCCAACTTGAGCAAACAGGTCCAGCAGGCCGGGGCATGGTTTCCCCAGTTCGAGAAAGGAAAAGAAATCGTCCTTGGGGCCCTTCCGTATTTTCACGTGTTCGGGATGTCGGCCGCCATGAACTTTGCCGTCTACATGGGATGGGGACAGATCTTGATCCCCAAGCCCCAGCCGGAACCGTTGCTGGAAGCCATTCGAAAGTTCAAACCTACCTTCGCCCCTCTGGTCCCCACCATGTACATCGGGATGCTGAACCACCCGGACATCCACAAGGCCGACATGACCTCCATCAAAGGGTGTTTTTCCGGGAGCGCACCCCTCCCCGTGGAAGTCATCCGCGATTTCGAAGCCAAAACCGGAGCGATCATCGTGGAAGGTTTCGGCCTCACCGAGACCACGCCGGTGACCCACATCAACCCCTTCGGCGGGAAACGGAAGGTCGGCAGCGTGGGGCTTCCGGTTTCGGACACGGAATGCCGCATCTCGGCCCTGGAGGACTGGCAGACGGAAATGCCGGTGGGGGAACCCGGAGAACTCCTCATCAAGGGTCCCCAGGTCATGAAAGGCTACTGGAACAAGCCCGACGAGACCGAGGCCGTCCTCACGGAGGGGTGGCTCCACACCGGGGATATCGCCAAGATGGATGAAGAGGGGTATTTCTACATCGTGGACCGGAAAAAGGACATGGTCATTTCCGGCGGATACAATGTCTATCCCCGGGAGGTCGACGAGGTGTTCTACGACCACCCCAAGGTCCTGGAAGCCTGCGCCATCGGGATCCCCCATCCCACCCGGGGAGAGGCCGTCAAGGTCTTTGTGGTCCTCAAGGAAGGGGAAACGGCCACGGTGGAGGAGCTGACAGCCCACTGCCGGACCCGCCTGGCCAAGTACAAGCTCCCCACCGAGATCGAGTTCCGGACGGAACTTCCCAAATCCACGGTGGGCAAAATATTAAGAAAAGAACTCAAGGCCCAGGAGATGCAGAAACAAACAGCGGGATGAAGCAGCAAACCCTTGTATGCGTCGCATAAAAAAGATCCCCGGAGCCCTGTGAAACTCGAGTCTCCTGGGATTTTTTCGTCCCGCCTCAGAAGGGGTATTTCTTCCCCTTGATCACCTTGTCCGCGATGAAACGCCGCAAGGGGATGGTATCCATGGGCTGGTAATCGGCCAGCGTGTCGATGGCCCCGTACAAACGGGAGAGTTGGTCCTTTTTCTCCACAAAGGCCACCACCTGTTTGGCCCGGTTCAGGATTCCGGGAAGGGTGTCGTTGATATAGACTTTCACGGCCGCCGCATGGTAATCGGCGGTGGTCCCCCCTTTTTTCTTGAGCACCTTTTGTGCCCGAAGCAGTCCGCTTTCCATGGCATAAATCTCCATGACCATATCCGCCAAAAGGGCGACCACCTCCTGCTCTTGTTCCAGTGCCATCATGAGCTGGTTGGCGGCAATCCCGGCCGCCAGCAAAAAGATCTTCTTGCAGGCCTTCAGGTAGTGGTCTTGCAGGGCAAGGAGACCGCTATCGGGTGTCTTTTGGGATTCCGAAGATGCCTGGGTCAGCATTTCCTGGACCTGCTGGACGGCCTCCAACAGGGCAAGGCGCCCCTTCATGGCCCGCCGGAAGAGGGTGGCGGCGATCAAGAGCCGGTTGATCTCGTTGGTCCCTTCGAAAATCCGGTTGATGCGGGCGTCCCGGTACATCCGTTCCACGGGATATTCGGCCGTGTATCCGTTCCCCCCGTAAATTTGAACCAGCTCGTCGGCGCAAAAATCGAGGGCTTCGCTTCCGAAGACTTTGGCGATGGAGCACTCCACGGCATATTCTTCGATGGTCCGGGCGTTGGCCGCGGGATCCTGGACCTCTTCCTCCGTTCGGGCGCTCAAAATGTCGTCTAGGGCCGCGGCCATGCGATACACCATGGATTCGGCGATATAGGTCTTGATGCTCATGTCGGCCAGTTTGTTCTTGATCATCCCGAAGGAACAGATCTTCTTCCCGAACTGCTCCCGCAGGGTGGCGTACTTGGCCGCTTCGGCGACAGCGAGCTTGCATCCGCCCACCACGCTGGCACCCAGTTTGTAGCGGCCGATGTTGAGGACATTGAAGGCGATCTTGTGGCCCTGGCCCACTTCGAAGAGGACATTTTCCACGGGAACTTTGCAGTCCTTGAATATGATCGGGGTGGTGGAAGATCCCTTGATCCCCAATTTCTTTTCCTCCGCCCCGTGGGAAACCCCGGGAAACGTCCGTTCAACGATGAAGCCCGTGAACTTTTCGCCGTCCACCTTGGCATAGACGATGAACAGATCCGCCCACGCCCCGTTGGTGATATAGATTTTCTCGCCATTGAGCAGATAATGGGTCCCGTCTTCGGAGAGGACCGCCGTGGTCTGGGCATTCAGGGCATCGGATCCTGCGTTGGGCTCCGTCAGGCAGTAGGCGGCGATCCACTCCCCGGCTGCCAGCTTGGAAAGGTACCGCTTTTTCTGGTCTTCGTTTCCGAAATAGACGATGGGCAACGTCCCGATCCCCGTGTGGGCACCGTGGGCCACCGCAAAAGAGGCGCCGGCGGCGGTGGCCACCGCTTCCGTCACCAGGCAGGTGCTGATTTTGTCCATCCCTTCGCCGCCGTAGGCTTCCGGCACATCGGTGCCGTTGAGACCCAGTTCCCCCGCGGTTCTGAATAAAGACCGGGCGTAGGCCTCATCCTTTTCCTCGATGCGGTCCAGGTTCGGCTGGATCTCCTTTTTGACAAAATCCATGGCCGCGTCATAGATCATCTGGTGTTCCTGGGTCATTTCTTCGGGCACGAAGATATGCTCCGGCGCCACCTCCGTGATCAAAAACTCCCCCCCTGCAAAAATTTTTCTTTTTTCCATATTGCTTCTCCTTTTCGTGGATTTATCCCTGTTTTCGCTCCGTGTTTTTCCGGGACACGCCGACGCCGTGGATCATGAGTTCCACCAGCGGGTCGGCCATGGCCGCCAGGTCGTATTCAATTCTGGAATGGAGCCAGGTGTTGATCACCTCGTCCACGGCCCCCACCATGAACCGTTTCACCAGTCCCAGATAGAGATCCTTGCGGATGCTTCCCTCTTCCTGGCCCTGTTCGATGATCTCGGAAAGCAGGTTCAGGTACATCTTCGACATTTCCCGGATCTGTTCTTCCGCGGGGCGGTTGATCTGGTGCGTCTCCCGCTGGTAAACCACCGCCATGTTCCGGTCATCCTGGAACGCCTTCAGGTGCAGCCGGATCAGGTTCCGCAGCTTTTCTTCGGCGTGTGCTCCCCCCTGTACCGCCTTTCTAAAACTTTCGAAAACCTGCTTGGTCTTATCCCGGAAAAACTGGATCAGAATGTCATCTTTGTTTTTGAAATATAAATAGATGGTTCCATCGGCGACCCCGGCCTCCCGGGCGATTTGGGAAACGGTGGATTGATGAAACCCCTGGTCCGCAAAGACCTTGATGGCCGCTTCCAGGATGCGATGGTATTTATCGTTTTTTCTCTTGTTGCCGGTAATGACGCACCCCCTGTTTGCTTTGAAAGTATGGATAATGAATGAACGTTCATTCATTTATCAGCCCGGGACGGACCCTGTCAAGAAAAAATCGCGTGATTATGAAGGAGGGAATCGGAAAATCCGAAACGGCGCGTGGCGATCCGGCAGGAAAAATGAATCTGTCTTCAGCCGCCGAAAGGCTCCCGGGGGCGGGTGTCTTCGTTCGGAACGCTTTCCGGTAACCCTTTCAAAGGGAACCGGAAGTGGAGTTGAAACAAGCGGCGCCCCATAAAAAAGGCATCCGGTTCTTTCAAAACGGATGCCCTTGAAAAATCGAGGAAAGTTAAAGCTTTTTGACGTTTTTGGCCTCAGGCCCTCTTTCGCTTTGTTCCACCTCGAAGCTCACCCGGTCTCCCTCGGCAAGGGTTTTAAATCCGGGGGCATCGATGGAAGAATAGTGCACGAACACATCCTGGCCGTCTTCTTGATTAATGAAGCCGTACCCCTTTCTGTCATTGAACCATTTCACAGTTCCTACTGCCAAAGCCCTGACCTCCTTTCAGACATTGCAAGTTGAACCCCACGTTGAGTCGCTACGCCGGCAAAGGAATTGCTCTCGACGGTCCTTTACACGAAGCCGACCTCATCGTTTGTGGCCCGGAACTCCGGCGGTTCGGAAAAAGAGATTTTTCACAACGCCCTCGGGCCATTCCATCGCCAGGGACCTTATGCAACCCGTTTTCAAAGGTCAAGGGAAAAAATGATCATGGGCACTCGAGGCAAAGGGTTTGCGGGCGCTCCCCCTTTTTCCTGGAAAGAAGCCTTGAAAATGCGGCCTTTCCCGGCCATAATCGATCAATGCATCCGTTTGTCTCCGTCATTATCCCGGTCTATGGGGAAGCACGCCTCATCAAATGCACGCTCACCCATCTTCTAAGGCACAACACCCGATGCCTATTTGAAGTGATTGTGGTCGACGGTGATCCCCGGGGAACCACCCTGGAGGCCATCTCCTTCCCACGGGTCAAAAAGATCCTCTCCCCGCCCGGCCGGGGCATCCAGATGAACGCCGGGGCGGCGGCGGCAAAAGGCAGCATCCTGTTGTTTTTACATGCGGACACCCTGCTGGAGACCGAGGCACTGGAAAGCATCGTCCGGGCCTTGTCCCGAAAGAATACGGCGGCAGGCGCCTTTCAGCTGGCCATCCGGTCGAACCGAAAGGCTTTTCGCATCATCGAATTCGGTGTACGGTTGCGGACGCGCTTGACGCACATCCCCTACGGGGACCAGGCCATCTTTGCATCAAAAACCGCTTTCGAGGGCATCGGGGGATTTCCGAATCTGCCCCTCATGGAAGACGTGGCCTTCATGCGCCGGATCCGAAAAAAAGGAGGAGGAATCGTTATCCTCGATGCCAACGCCTTTACCTCCCCCCGGCGATGGGAAAAAGAAGGGATCCTTTATTGCACCCTGCGCAACTGGCTTCTCAGGATGCTTTATACATGCGGTGTCCCGGCGGCGGTCCTGGTCCGTTTTTACCGCCCCCACAGCGCTTCCGCCGGAATGCCGTGAACAGATCACACAACCGGATCCCCTCACCGGAAAAACATCCGGTTTTTACGGTTGAAATCCCCCGACCCATGGAGTATAGGGCCGGAAGAAAACCAAAAGGACGGATCATGGACTTTCAGAAACTGGCGGATGATTTGGGATTTGAACTGGACGAGTTCAAGGAATTGGCGGCGCTTTTCGTGGACACCGCTTTGGCCGATGCGGACAAGGCCCTTTCAGCCGCACAGGAAAACGATGCGGAAACGGCGTCACGGGCCGTGCATTCCATCAAGGGGGCTTCCGGGAACCTGGGTTTCATGGAGATTCACGAATCCGCCAAGAGATTGGAAGCCGACGCCCGGGCCCGGCGCCTCGACGCGATAGAAACGCCGCTGCACCGGCTCAAAGAACAAATCCGGCATATCGCCGCGGCCTTGAATCCGTGAGGCCGCCATCGCCACGGGAAGACGACCCCGGCTTGCGCGATCTCAACGGAGATGCCATGGGGGTTCCGATGCAAAAAGACGCCCCGGCCGGTGATTTTCCCATACTCCTCGTGGAAGACAATCCGGTCTCCCGGAGAGTCCTCGAGAAAAGCCTTGCCAAGGCCGGGTACGACGTCACCTCCGTAGAAAACGGGCGGGAAGCCCTGGAGGCCTTTCAAAACCGCTTTTTCCCCATTGTCTTGAGCGACTGGCTCATGCCGGGAATGGACGGCCTTGAACTGTGCGAGGCCGTCCGAAAAATGTCTCTTCCGGGATACATCTTTTTCGTTTTGCTCACGGCAAAAGATTCAAAGGGCGACATCATCCAAGGGCTCAATGCCGGCGCCGACGATTATCTCACCAAACCCGTTCTCCAAGCGGAGCTTATGGCGCGGATCCGCACCGGGGTACGGATCCTGGAGTTGGAAAAATCCCTCAAAACCGCCGCCGAAGAAATCAAGGCCCTTTCCGTGACCGACCCGTTGACGGGGTGTTACAACCGCCGGTATCTGAATGAACATCTCCCCCAGGAAATCAAGCGGGCCCGGCGGTACCACCGGGCCCTTTCCCTGATTTTGTGCGACATCGATCATTTCAAAAAGATCAACGACACTTACGGGCACGCCGCCGGGGATGCGGCCCTGAAAGTCATCGTCCGCCGGCTCACCGCATCGATCCGGAAAGGGATCGACTGGATCTCCCGGATGGGCGGCGAAGAATTCGTCCTGGTCCTCCCGGAAACCGAATTTCGCTTCGCCCTTAAAGCCGCTGAACGGCTTCGTCAAAACATCGCCTCCAAACCCGTGGATCTGGCCGACACCCATTTGTTGGTGACGTTGAGCTTCGGGGTCACCGGCTTCAATGCAGACACCCTGAAAAAGGATATCTCCCCGGATAAAATGATCTCAAAGGCGGATCATTACCTGTATGAAGCCAAGAAGGCGGGAAGGAATCGCGTTTCGGGGGACGTCTTTTAACCGGAAGGAAAAGCAGTCGAAAAATGGATGAATCCGTCGCCGGCAACACGGAAGACCAAAAAAAACGGTTGAAAATCGGGGAATTTCTTCTTCTTTCCGGATTGATCAACCAGCAAACTCTGGACCATGCCTTAAAACTCCAGAAGACTCAAAAGAAAAAACTCGGTCAGATCCTCATGGAATTGGGCGTCATCGATGATGTGGTCATCGCCAAGGCCCTTTCTTACCAGCTGAAAATCTCCTGTGTCCGGTTAAAAAACGTCTTTATCTCCCAGAACGTCCTTTCTTTGGTCCCCGCTGCCACGGCCCGTCAAAACGTATTGATTCCGATCCAGATCAAAGAGAAAAAGCTCGTGATGGCCATGGCCAACCCCCTGGAGCAGTCCTTCATCGACGATCTCCGGGATCTCGTAAAAATGCCTCTGGAGATCACGGTGGCCCCGGAACAGGAGATCCGGGCGGCGATCGCAAAATACTATCCCGATCCGCCGCCGGCATCGAAACCCAAACGCCCGCCCGCCGATGACGGGGAAGTCCGAAACCGGCCGCAGGTTCCGGCGGAGAGCCTCGACAACGCGGCGATGCCGAAGGCGATAACAACAAAAGGACGGAAAACGATTCTCGTGGTGGACGACAACGATATGGTCCTGCAGACCATGGAGAAAATTCTCGCCGCCGAAGGGTACCACGTGGCGACCGCCCTAAACGGGGTGGAAGCCATGGCGTCCATCGCCCAAGGGAGGCCGGATCTGATCATCACCGACTACCTCATGCCTGAAATGGACGGGATGGCCCTGATTCGGCAGCTCAAATCAAAAACAGGCACCCGTTCGATTCCCATCCTCATGCTCACCGTCAAAGACGAAGTGGACACCGAGGTCAGCGTTTTCGAGGCGGGCGCCGATGACTACCTGGTGAAGCCCGTCAGCCGAAAACGCCTTCTGGCCAGGGTCAACCGGATCGTCCGGCGATTCGCCGGCGAAAAGATCCCCGGCATCCCCGGGGATGAATCCTGACGCACCGACCCGGCGTCTTCAGGTGCATTTCACAACCCGAATGATCTTGGGGCGATAGGATTCCGTCCGGCCCATCCGGTTTCCCTTGATCCGGATAAAGACAAAGGAAAGGCCCAGGAACAAAAACGCCGTGAGAACGGATAAAAACGCGGGGTTGAGTCCGAAGGTACCGGCGGCTTTTTCTCCGAGGAAGCCGCCGGCGATCATGCAGAGGATGGGCAATACGTAAAGCAGGAAGGACGCCTTGACCAGAGACGCCGTCTCGAATCCCATCACCACCCGGTCGCCGATCCGCGCCCCCGCGGTATTGAGGGCATCCACTTCCATTTCTTTCCCGCCGCCGACGGCATGGCAGGAAGTCCTTGCCGAGCAGGATTCGCAGGCGCCTGTCTTCTGCGTTTTGACCCGGGCCGTTTCTCCCCGGATATCGATGACGATCCCCTCTTCCGTGGTCAAAACGCTATTCCTTTGGTGCGGATGATCAACGGTTCGGCGGCCGTATCAGGACCGCACGGCGACCGCCTTTTCCTCGGAAAACGCATCATCCCGGCGGTAGCAGATCAAGCCGCACTGGAGGCATCGCCGGGCCTCTTCCGAGGCCATTTCCGGGGTGAAACCCTTTTCCATTTCCACGCGTTGATCCAGTTCCCGGGAATCGGCAAGGGGCATGATCCGCCGGGGGTCGGATGCCACGTTTTCCACGTGATCCACGTCCTGGATATCGGCGTCCGGCGTCAAAACGTTTTCCGGAAGTCCGGGCCCGATGCCGTACATCATTTGATGCACCGAGGCCGCCAGCCGGCGCCCCGCCCCGATGGCCCGGATGGCGGCGCTGAAGTCGGTCACGGGATCCCCCTGGGCCAGCATCCCCACCTGGCCCTTAAAAGCCGGCGGCTTATAGGGCAAAATCCCTTCCCATGCCGTTTCATTGGATGGGGTTGACCCGTCGCCGTCTTCCGTGGACCCGGGGAGACGTTTCGCCAGGATCAATTCAGGCGTTCTTCCGGCGGCGATGATCAACGTCCGGGCGTCACGCTTCTCCGCAAAACCATCCGCAAGACGGGTGGTTTCCACCGCCGCAAGGCGGTCCCCTGCCCCGGAGATCCGGCTCACGGCGGTGCCGAAGACCACTGCCACGCCCTTTTCTTGAGCCGCCTCCAGGTCGCCGGGGGCGATGCGTGCTTCCCTTTTGGGTTCACGGAAAAGCACCGTGACGCTTTCGGCGCCTTGCTCCCGGCAAATCTTTCCCGCTTCCAGGGCCAATCCGCCCCCGCCCGCAATGACCACGTCGGATCGACACGCTTCTTTCAGGCGGTCATCGCCGGCGAATTTTAAAAAATCGACCAGGAGCAGGACCCCTGGAAGCGCCTGCTCGAGCTTGATTTCTCCCTGCCGCGCCAGGCGGCTGTCCCATCCCCCCGACGCCACCAGGATGGCATCGAATCCGGCCTCGAACAGGGATGCCACCGAAATGTCTTTTCCTAGGGTCTTCCGGGTCTCGATGGCCACACCCATTTCCCGGACACCGTCGATGTCCCAGTCCAGGATCTCCGAAGGGAGCCGGTACGCGGCGATGGCGGTCCTCAGCAACCCGCCCGGCGCTTCGGCGGCTTCGTACACCGTGGGGGAATGCCCCAGACGGGCGGAGAAAAAGGCCGCGGAAAGCCCCGCCACGCCGCCGCCGACCACGGCGATCCGGCGCCCCGTATCCGGGGCTTTATAGGGGAGAATCCGCCGGCCGGCCTCCCGTTCCGCATCGCCCGCGTATCGTTTGATGAAATTGATGGCCACCGCTTCATCCACGAAATTCCGGCGGCACTCCGTTTCACAGGGCCGGGGACAGATCCGGCCGATCACCGACGGAAAGGGATTCCGTTCCTTGATGACCTGGACGGCCTTTTCCGGGTTCCCGCTGGCCACCTGGAGGATATACTCCCGGATGTCGATCCCCGCCGGACACGCCCGCTGGCAGGGGGTGGTGCATTCCTCGGTGGTGTATTCCTTCAGGATCCGGCGGGTGACGGAAGACAGGGTGATGATGTGCTTGGGGCAGACCCGCTCGCAGGTGCCGCACCCTGTGCACCGGACTTCATCCACCACGGGGAGTCCGTCGGGACCCATGGTGATGGCGCCGAAAGGGCAGAACCGCGCACAGGTGCCGAGCCCCACGCAGCCGATACGGCAGACCTTCATTCCTCCCCCGTGCAATACCGCCGCACGGCAGTCGGCCACACCGGCATAGACGAACTTCAGGTCGGCCTCGTCGACGCCGTAATAGCATCCCGGCCGGGCGATATCCGGTTCCTTGGCCTCGATGCTCACGCCCATGATCCGGGCGATGGCCTCGGCCACCTCGGCCCCGGCCGCAACACAGGAGTTGGGGGCCGCCCGCCCCATGACGATGGCCTCCGCGTTGGCGCTACACCCGGGCAGGCCGCACCCTCCGCAGTTGGCACCGGGGAGTGCTTCCTCCACGGCCAGAATTTTGGGATCCACGTACACGTAAAAGATCTTGGACGCCACCGCGAGGCCGCATCCCACCACGAGTCCCAGGCCGCCCATCATGACCAATGCTTCAACCATTTTCCTGTCCCGACAGTTTTACGATTCCGTTAAAATGTGATGGCGTCGTAAAAAACCTTCTTTTCCCTCTCCTGGCGGGAGGGGATTCAGGGGATGGAGGTACAACCCATAGAAAATACATCCTATTTCCACCCTCGCCCCGACCCTCTCCCTCAAGGGAGAGGGAGATTTCGGGTTTTTCCGATTCCATCAAAAAATGGCGTCATACCGGCACTTTTCAAAACAGGTCATGCATTTGATACATTTTTCCTTATCGATGAACGCCGGCTCTTTTTTCTTCCAGGTGATGGCCTCCGCCGGACAGTTTTTGAAACAAAGCCCGCATTTGGCGCACAACTCCGGATCCACTTCGAATTTTAACAGCGCCACGCACCGCTTGGCCGGACACCGTTTTTCGTGAATGTGGGCGTGGTATTCGTCCTTGAAGTAGCGGAGGGTGGACAATACCGGGTTGGGCCCGGTCTGTCCCAGACCGCACAGGGACGCGTTTCGGATCACCTCCGAAAGGGACTCCAGGGTTTCGATGTCTCCGGCTTCGCCGTGTCCTTCGCAGATGCGCTCCAGGATCTCAAGGATTCTTCGGGTGCCTTCCCGGCAAGGGGTGCACTTTCCGCAGGATTCATCCTGGATAAAATCCATGAAAAACCGGGCCATGTCCACCATGCAGGTATTTTCGTCCATGACGATGACGCCGCCCGACCCCATGATGGCCCCGACTTTCGCGATCTCCTCGTAATCCACGGGGGTATCCAAGTATCGTTCCGGAACGCATCCGCCCGAGGGCCCCCCCAGCTGCACCGCCTTGAACCGCTTCTTCTTGGGGATCCCGCCGCCGATATCGAAGATCAGGGTCCTCAGGGTGGTGCCCATGGGCACCTCCACCAGGCCGATGTTGTTGACATCCCCGGATATGGCGAACACCTTGGTTCCCTTACTGGCCTCCGTCCCCTCCGCCGCGTACCAACTCCCGCCGTTGGCGATGATCTGGGGGACATTGGCGAAGGTTTCCACATTGTTTAAAATCGTGGGTTTTTCCCATAACCCCTTGTGGGCCGGAAAGGGGGGCCGGGGCCGGGGCATCCCCCGTTTCCCCTCGATGGACCGCATGAGGGCCGTCTCTTCCCCGCAGACAAAGGCACCGGCCCCCTGGTAGATCTCCACGTCGAAATCAAATCCCGAATCGAGGATGTTTTTCCCCAACAGGCCGTAAGCTTTGGCTTGATCGATGGCGATCCCCAGCCGCCGGACGGCCAGCGGATATTCGGTGCGGCAGTAAATGTACCCCTGGTGGGAATCGATGGCCCGGGCGGCGATCACCATCCCTTCCAGGACGGCGTGGGGGTCCGCTTCCAGGATGCTCCGATCCATGAACGCCCCCGGGTCCCCTTCATCGGCATTGCACAGCACATATTTCACGGTGCCCGGGCCCTTTTTCGCGAATTCCCATTTCAGACCCGTGGGAAACCCCGCCCCTCCGCGGCCCCGCAGTCCCGAAGTCCTCACCTCTCCGATAATGCCTTCGGGCGTCATTTCCTTAAGGGCCTTGGCGGCGGCGAGATACCCGCCCCGGCCGATGTATTCGTCGATCTTTTCCGGATCGATGAGCCCCTTGTTCCGCATGACCCAGAACATCTGGTTGGCGAAAAAGGGGATATCTTTCATATGGGGGATGATCTTCTTGTCGGCGGGGTCCTTGTACAGGCGTCTTTCGAGGAGATTCCCCTTGAGAAGATGCCCTTCCACCAGTTCGGGGATGTCGTCTACCGCCAGCTTTTGGTAAAAAATCCCTTCGGGCAGGACCAGCATGACCGGACCCATGGCGCAGAATCCGTTGCATCCCGTTTCCACCACATGGATCTCTTCCGAAAGCCCCTGCCGGTCAATTTCTTGGATCAGGGCGTCCTTTATGGCCAGGCTTCCCGTGGAATGACATCCGGTGCCGCCGCACAGCATCAACTCGGTCCTGATTCGCTTCATTCAAAACCCCCGCGTTCGTTTCATCGCCGCTTTCGCATCTACTCGTATTTTTCCAAAATCTGGATGACCTTGTTGGCACTCACCGCTCCGTGGGTGTCCTGGTCCACCACCATGACCGGCGCCAGTCCGCAGGCCCCCAGGCACCGGACCCCTTCCATGGAAAACCGGCGATCCTCCGTGGTCTGGCCCTCCTTCAATCCGTACTCATAAGTGATCCGGCTCAACACCTCCTTGATCCCCTTGACATAGCAGGCCGTCCCCAGGCACACCTTGATGGTGTGTCTCCCTTTGGGAACAAAGGAGAACAGGGCATAAAAGGAAGCCACCCCGAAGACTTCGCTGCTGGAAAGGTTCAGGCCCGCGGCGATATGGTCGATGAGGACCGTGGGGAGGTACCCCACCACGTTCTGGCATTCCCTCAGGACCGGGATGACGGCGCCCGGCTTTTTCCGGTACGCTTCGATGACGGCGTCGATCCGCTCCCACATGGGCTCCGTGATGTCCGGGTGTTCGGGTCGAAATGGATTGGTCATGGCATACTCTTTTTTTGTCGCATGTTGACGGGTGAACGGCGGATCCCCGCCGGATCCAGCCAAAGAAAAATTTTTTAACCGATGTCGCGGCAAATGTCAACGACGCGCGGGACCTTTTCATACGCTTCGATTTGCACCCTGCCTTGACCCGGTGCCTGGAGTGGACTACACTATGAAAAACGGCGGCGGCCGGCCTGCAGGATGCGCCGGATCCTTTGCCGTTTCATCCTTTTTTGCGTCCTTTCCGGACTCATCACATGGGAAAAAGACATGGAATACAACCGGGAACAGGCCCTTTTCAGTGCGGATTTCATCCGGGAGCGGATTCCGGACCGGCCCATGGTGGGGTTGATCACGGGAACCGGGCTCGGCGCTGCGGCCCGATTGGAGGATCCAAAAGTCCTTATCCCCTTTTCCGAGATCCCCGGATTTCCCGCCGCCACGGCGCCGGGCCAATCGGGAAGGCTTGTGGCCGGAACGGCTTTTTCAGTGTCTTTTTTGTCCTTTGAAGGCCGCTTCCATCTCTACGAGGGATACCCTCCCCGGGCCGTGGCCTTCCCGGTTCGGGTCATGCAGGAACTGGGGGTCGGCACCCTGATCCTGGCCAACGCCGCCGGCGGTCTGAACGCGGGCTTTTCCCCGGGGAACATCATGATCATCACCGATCATCTCAATCTCACCGGACAAAACCCCCTGGCGGGACCCAACGAACCGGCCTGGGGGGTCCGGTTTCCGGACATGGCCGCCCCTTATGATCCGGGTCTCCTCCGGACGGCCGAAACCGCCGCCGGAATCGTGGGGGCATCTGTTCAACAGGGGGTGTACGCGGGGCTTTTTGGCCCGTCCCTGGAAACGCCGGCCGAGGTCCGGTACTTACGACGCATCGGGGCCGATGCCGTGGGCTTTTCCACGGTGCTGGAAACCCTGGCCGCCGTGCACGCCGGCATGCGGGTTCTCGGGCTTTCCCTCATCACCAATGTGCATGATCCGGACCACCCCCGGCCCCTGACGGCGGACCGGGTCATCGCGGCGGCAAGGGCATCGGCACCCACACTGGCCGCACTCATTCGGGAAATCCTGATAACGGAAAAATCCCATGGAACCCTTTGACATCCTGATTCAACACGGCCGGGTCCTGACCATGGACGATGAGATGACCCGAATCGAAGACGGGGCCGTGGGGATTCGGGCCGGCCGGATCGCCTTTGTGGGAAAATCCACCGATCTTTTCAATGTCCGGGCGGATCTTTTTATCGATGCCGGCGGCGGTATCGTCCTGCCGGGGCTGGTGAACGCCCACACCCATCTGCCCATGTCCTTGTTCCGGGGGCTTGCCGATGATCTGCCGCTGGACACCTGGCTGAAGGAATACATCTTTCCCGCGGAACACACCGTCTTGAACCCGGAGACCGTGCGTATCGGCACCCTGCTGTCCTGCGCGGAAATGCTCCTTTCCGGAACCACCACCTGCTGCGACGGGTACTTTTTCGAAGACGCGGTGGCCCACGCCGTGATCGAGGCCGGGATGCGGGGCGTCCTGGCCCAGGGGGTCATCGACTATCCGGCCCCGGGGGTTTGGGATCCGAAAAAAAACATCGCGGCGGCGGACGCCTTCCTGGAAAAATGGACGGGCCGGCATCCGAACGTCTCTCCCTCGGTATTCTGCCATTCCCTGTACACCTGTTCTCCGGAAACCCTCAAGGCTGCCAAGGCAACGGCGACCCGCCACGGGGCTCTGTTCCAGATCCACGTGGCCGAAACCCGGTCCGAGTTGGATTTCTCCCGGCGCACGTATCAGGACACACCCGTGCGCGTCTTGAACCGCCTGGATCTTTTGGACGCGCGGACGCTTCTGGTGCATGCCGTCTGGATCGACGATGAGGAGATCGCCTGCATCGCACAGGCAGAGGCGCCGGTGGCCCATACCCCGGAAAGCAACATGAAGCTGGCCTCGGGCATCGCGCCGGCGGCGCGGCTCATTGGGGCCGGGGTCCCTGTGGGCCTGGGGACGGACGGGTGCGCCAGCAATAATGACCTGGATCTTTTTTCGGAGATGGACAGCGCCGCAAAGCTTCAAAAGGTGACCGCCCTGGACCCGGGTCTCCTGGACGCCGCCACGGCATTGCGCATGGCCACCCGGGAAGGGGCGAAAGCCGTCGGTCTGGGGGATTTCATCGGATCTCTCGAAACCGGAAAAGCCGCCGATATCATCGTGGTGGACACCCGAAAACCGAGGCTGACCCCCGCCTACGATCCGTATTCCCTTTTGGTTTATGCGGCGTGCGGGGCGGATGTCCGGGACGTGATCGTCGCGGGAAAGGCGGTGGTGCGGGAGGGGCGGCTGACCACCGTCGACCCTTTCGCCCTCCTTCAGGAGGCCGAAAGGGTGTGCAAAACCATTGGAAAATCTTTTCCCCGTCCTATTCCCCTTCGAACACGGTGAGGGTGAAGGTCTTGTAATTCTTGATCAACTCCCATCCCTTCAGGTCGGGGAGGCCCACCAGGAAGGCGCATTCCACGATGATCCCCCCCAGTTTTTCCACCAGGCGGGTGGCGGCGGCGATGGTGCCGCCCGTGGCGATAAGGTCGTCCACGATGAGGACCCGGTCCCCTTTCTGGATGGCGTCTTCGTGGATCTCGATGACATTGGTCCCGTATTCCAGGGAATACGACTCACTCACGGTTTTATAGGGAAGTTTCCCTTTTTTCCGGATCGGAATGAATCCGGCGTTGAGCTTGTACGCCACCACGGCACCGAAAATAAACCCCCGGGCGTCGATGCCCACCACCTTGTCGATGGCCGTATCCTTGTACCGCTCGTAAAACAGGTCGCAGGCCCGGCGAAAGGTACCGGGGTCCTGGAGGAGTGTGGTGATATCCCTGAACATGACCCCTTCGATGGGCCAATGGGGAACGGTCCGAATCGTTTCCTTTAAATCCATTTCCATTTTCCATCCCTCATTCGATCTTTTGGACGGCATGCACGAGAAGTCGGGTCACGTTCTCGGCGTTTTTTTGGAACACGGTTAAAATTTCTTCCCAGGTGACGGGGGGTTCGTCTTCTTTCCAGCAATCATAGTCCGTGGACATGGCCACCACGGCATAGGGGATCCCGGCTTCATTGGCCAGGGCCGCCTCGGTGGCCGTGGACATGTTGACCACGTCGCCTCCCCAGGACTGGAACATCCGGGACTCGGCCCGGGTGGAAAACCGGGGCCCCTCGATGGTGACCACGGTCCCTTGGCCGTGGGTCTTAAGTCCCAGGTCGCCGGCGGACGCGTATAGTATCCCGCGCAGCTTTTCGTCAAAGGGATCCGCCATGGCCGTATGTTCGGCCCCGTTTTCAAAGAACTCAAAAAAGGTGTTTTTCCGCAAGCGGGTGAAATCGATAAACTGGTCGAGGATGACGAAATCCCCCCGCCCGATATGGTCTTTCAAACTGCCGCAGGCCGTGGTGGCCAGGATGTGGGTGACGCCCTGTTCCTTCAGGGCAGCAATGTTGGCCCTGAAATTGACCCGGGACGGACTGTGCTGGTGTCTTTTTCCGTGGCGGGAAAGAAGCACCACGGCTTTCCCCCCGATCGTACCGAGGGTGAGCGGAGAAGACGGCGGACCGTACGGGGTCTCGGCATTTATTTCTTTCGCATCGGAAAAGATTTCGGGGTCGTCCAGGCCCGACCCGCCGATAATGCCGATTTTCACCATGAATCCGTATCCTTTCCCCGGTGCAATCCCACCCTGCGTGGTTTTTCAGGGATGCCGGCCCGAGCGTTTTGCTATAGATCAAAACGCGCCGCGATTCAAGGATATTTTCGGAGACCTTCCGATCGCCGGTACAGGGCGGCAACAGAGTGTTGACCCTTCCCGGTGCATACTGTAAGAAAGAGCCATTGGTTTCAGGAAAGGAGCTTTCATGAGCCGTCTGCAGATATTTATCCTCCGCGCCGTCCTGGGCCTGGTGCTTTCCGTATTCATCGCCAAGATGTTTTTCGGGCAAATCGACGCCGTCCGGGTGGGCTTTTTGGCCGTTTTGATGGTGATGATGGCTTACGTGGCCGAATACTTTCGCTACCGGAAGAAGCCCTGATCAACGGGGCCTCCAAGGAATTTTCGAAAACGAAAGGAAGGGATTTTAAGCGCCTTGAAACGGATCATCCTGGGCACCGCCGGACACATCGATCACGGAAAAACGAGTCTCATCAAGGCATTGACCGGCATCGACACGGACCGGCTCAAGGAAGAAAAGCTGCGGGGGATTACCATCGAACTGGGGTTTGCCTTCCTGGATCTTCCCGGAGGCCCTCCCGTCGGCATTGTGGATGTCCCGGGGCATGAACGCTTCGTGAAAAACATGGTGGCCGGCGCCACCGGAATCGATATGGTGATCCTGGTCATCGCCGCAGACGAAGGGATCATGCCCCAGACCGCGGAACATATGGAAATCTGCACCCTCCTCGATGTGCAACACGGCCTCATCGCCCTGACCAAAGTGGACCTGGTGGACGAAGAATGGCTGGAACTGGTCCAGGAGGACATCCGTGCGTTCACCCGGGACACCTTCCTGGAAGGCGCCCCGGTCCTCCCCGTGTCCGCCGTCACGGGACAAGGCTTACCCGAATTGCGGGAGGCCGTCGCCGCGTTGTGTGCCGTCATCCCGGATCGGCCGCCGTCATCGATTCTGCGCCTTCCCATCGACCGGGTTTTTTCCATGAAGGGCTTCGGGACGGTGATCACCGGGACGCTTGCTTCCGGGCGCGTGGAAGTGGGAGAAACCATAACCCTTTATCCTTCCGGCATTTCCTCCAAAGTGCGGGGTATCCAGGTGCACAACGACAGTGTCACCGCCGCCGAAGCCGGCATGCGCACGGCCATCAACCTCCAGGGCCTGGAAAAATCCGCCATTGAACGCGGCGAGGTCATGGCCCGGCCGGACACCTTGAAACCCACCTACATGGTGGATGTGAAACTGCGCTTCCTCAAAAGCAATCCAAAACCCATGAAAGATCGCACCCGGGTCCGTTTTCACGCCGGCACCAGTGAAGTGATCGGGAACGTGATCCTTTTGGATCAGGAAGAGCTTTCTCCCGGAGAAACGGCACTGACGCAGATCCGCCTGGAAAAGCCCATCACCGCCGTCAAGGGGGATCGATGCGTTCTCAGGAGTTATTCGCCCATCCGTACCATCGGCGGAGGAAGCATTCTCAATCCCATCCCCAAAAAGCACAAGCGGTTCAAGTCCGATACCCTTTCTTTTCTCCACCGGATCGCCGAAGACCCTCCCGAAGCCGTTGCCTTGCAACACATCCGGGAATCCGGCTTTGCCGGCATCGGGTTCCAGGACTTGCTCCTCATGGTCAATGTAACGGAAAAAGCCCTCCATCAGATCCTCCAACAGTTTTTATCGGAGAGACGAATCCTCCTGGTGGACAAGGACAGCCGCATCTTTTTACACGCCGACAGTTTCGAACGATTCAAAACCGAAATCACGGAATACTTGAAACGATACCACCGGCGGTTCCCCTTGAGAACCGGGATGCCCAAAGAGGAACTCCGTTCCAAATTTCCGAAAACGATTCATCCGAAGGTGTTTCATCTGGCCGTCAGTGAAATGACGGCGCAAAAACAGATTGTCCAGGAAGAACAAGCCCTCCGGATGGCCTCCCACGCCGTGGCCCTCCAGGAGGATCAGCAGGCGATCCGGGAGCGGATCCTCGCCGCCTACGAGAACGCCGAATTCATGCCCCCCTATTTCAGCGAACTGTGCAAGGAGTTGGGCCTGGATCCAAAAAAGGCCGGGGAAATCCTCTCGGTTCTGGTTGACGAAGGCCGCCTGGTTAAAGTAAAGGAAAACCTGTTCTTCGGAACCCGGGCCATCGACAATCTGATCGGTCGCTTGAAGGCCTTTTTTCAGGACCACGAGGAGATCACGACCCCCCAATTCAAAGAAATGACCGGTGCATCGAGAAAATTCGTGATTCCCCTTTTGGAATATTTCGATGCCAAAAATATCACCCTCAGGGTCGGGGATGCCCGCAAGCTCCGGTTCAAACCCGACAAACAATAAAGAGGGAGAAACGCCATGGATACCCCAAGGAGTGAATCCTCAATGGAAGAAGAAAGAAAAGCTTTCAAGCGATTTGCCGCCAAACGCATGGCCCTGGGCATCCTTGCCACCGTGGCCGCACTCTGGGTCATCGGCACGGTCATGGCGTATTTTTCCGATTTGAAATCCGCCGAAAAGACGCCGGTCTCCCATACCGCCCCGACGTCGTCCGAAACACACGGTCCGCTTGTGCCCCAAAAGGATGAAACAATCCCGGCGGTTTCATCCGGAAAAGAGGGAAAAGAACCGGTGCACCCAACGGCTCCGGCCGGAGAAACCCCCCGCGTCGTATCCGGCGCCGGGGACACCCCCGACCATGCACCGGCGCCGGTGGATACAAAAGCGGCGGGCAAGCCCGCCGTCGAATCCGCGGAAGCCGGCCATGCCGCCCCGGAATCCCATGACACCGAACCGCGCCCCCGGGTGCAGTTTCCGGTCAGGGGGATGGCCTTCGTGGACGCGCTCATCCAGCCGTTGAACCATGAATTGAACGACCGGTTCTGGGGGTGGCGCCCCAATGATCTCATCCAGTTCACCGACAACGTGAACCAATTTCAACTGGGCGTCCTCGAGGTGACCCGGCGCAGCGCCGTCATCCTCGCCGAACGGATCTCCCGGACCGGGAGCACCGAAGCCTTTGACCGGAACCTGGAAAACGCCATGAACTGGTTCATGATCAAGGCCGATAAATACTGGTTTCCCTCGGCGGAGTCCAAGTATCGAGACGGGTTGAAGGAACTCAGGAATTATTTCAACAAGCTCGAAAAACGGCAGGCCGCCTTTTACACCCGGGCCGATAACCTCATCCCCCTTCTGAACGTATACGAAGACCTCTTGGGCAGCTGCGATGAAAACCTCGTGAAACAAAAGGAAAAAGACGGGACCTCCGTCAGCTTTTTCGCCGCCGACGACTATTTTTACTATGCCAAGGGGGTGGCCAGCGCCATGCTCACCCTCATGGAGGCCGTGGCCGTGGATTTCGACGTCCTCGTGGAATCCCGCAGAGGGACCGACGACCTGCAACATGCCATCCACTCGCTGGAGTTGGCCACCCGACTGGATCCCTGGATCGTCTTCAACAGCGATTTGAGCGGCTTTTTCGCCAATCATCGGGCCAACATGGCCGCCCCCATCAGCCACGCCCGGTTTTATGTCGGCGTGTTGATCAAAGCCCTTTCCACCTAAACCCCGATGTTGGTGAAATCGTAAAAAGGCTTTTGTGAGCGCCGTTCAAACCTTTTCGGAAAAAGAGAGACAAGGGGTTGCACCGCGAACCAAATCGGGCTTTTTACGAAACCATCAAACCGGATCGGCGGCGGCCTGATCATCCCCAAGAAAGATGCGAGACAAGGACTGCTGCGATATCGTCCAGATGGAGCATTCCGCGACGGGTGAGATAAAAATGATCGGGAGTAAGGATGGCCCATCCTTCTTGTCTCAGCCGCGCCGCCGTCTTTGAAAGGCAACCGTACAAGGATACACCGAATCGGCGGTCAAAATCCCCGACGTCGATGCCTTCCCGTCTTCGAAGTCCCAGATAAACGACCTCCATCTGCTGTTGGCCGGCTGAAAGACGCTCCCCTCCGCCCACGGGGTGGTTTCCCGAAGCGATTTGGTCCACATAGGCATCGATGTTTTTCAGGTTCCACCATCGCTGGTTTTTCCGAAAGGAGTGGGCGCCGGGCCCCAAGCCCGCATAGGGAGAAAAGTTCCAGTATTTTTGGTTGTGCCGGGAACGGAGGGCATCCGAACACCCGGAGAGATTCCGGGCGTAATTGGAGACTTCATAATGCGTGTAACCGTGTTTTTCCAAAAACTCGGATGCGGTCAAAAACAATGTCGCCCGGCGCTTTTGGGGCAAGGCGGTGATGATTCCCGACGTCCGGCGCGCAAAGAACATCGTCCCGGGGGCATAGGAAAGCAGGTAGCACGACAGATGTGCGGGATCCATACGCACGGCCTTTTTCAAATCGGCAAGCCATTCTCCCTTTGACTGGCCGGGAAGACCGAAGATCAGATCGATGCCGATATTGTCGAATCCGGCCCGCCGCGCCGCTTCGACGGCCCTTTCGGCCTCGGTGTCCGTATGGATGCGCCCGAGAAAGGCCAGGTTTTTCAAAGAAAAGGATTGGACGCCGATGACGATCCGGTTAACCCCGGCCGTCTTGTACCCTTCAAGGCGAACCCGATCCACGGTGCCGGGATTGGCCTCCAGGGTCACTTCGACATCTTTTCGGAATCGGAACCGATTTTCGGCCGTTTTCAGGAGCTTTTCGACTTCGAAAGGAGAAAGCAAAGAGGGGGTGCCGCCCCCGAAGTAGAGGGTGTCAAAGGCAGTATCGGCCCATTTTGTCGACACCTTCTCCATTTCCAATAGAACAGAGGCCAGATAGGCGTCTTTTCGCTTCAAATCCGTGACGGAGTAAAAATCGCAGTAGGGGCATTTTGAAAGGCAGAACGGAACGTGGATGTAAAGCCCGGCGGTCTTTTTTGCGGCGGGAATAAAACCGTCTTTTGCTACCGGTCCGGGAGACACGGTGCGCCCTTGACCGCCGGGATCAGGTTCGGCCTTCCCGGCTCAGGGCCATCCCGAGTTCCAGGGCCTGGGTGTTGATATCCAAAAACCCGGCCGGGATGCGGGCATTGAGTACCTTTAAAACGGATTCGGGTTGGACCACCCGGGTGAGCGCCACCACCGCCCCCAGCATGCAGATATTCAAAACGATGGGCCTTTTGATGGTTTCCATGACTTTTTCGTACATGGGCAACTCCACCTGCCGGGCGTCCACTTTCCGCTCGATCCGGACGAATCGGGAATCGGTGATGAGAAGCCCGCCGGGGCGGATGATGGTGTAAAATTTGTTGTAGGCCTCCTGGGTCAGGCACACGAGGACATTCGGTTCGTTGGCTTTGGGAAAATGAATCTGGCTGTCCCAGATGATGACATCGGTGCGCGTGGCCCCCCCCCGGGCCTCCGGCCCGTAGGACTGGGACTGGACGGCCATGAGCCCCTCATGGAGCACCGCGGCCTCGGCCAGAATGATGGCCGCCGTGATGACGCCCTGGCCCCCGGAACCGGAAAACACCATCCTGCATCGATTCATGCTTTAACCCTTTTTGCCTTTCCCCTTGGCCCGTTCAATGATCTTGTCATACGCCCGGCAATATTCCGGCAAATCCTTCTGGACGAAGATTCCCCGTTCGATCAGATCCGGGTTTTCCTTTTTCTTTTCTGAACCGATGGGCGCGGTATGATCCCTGTAAAAGGCCATCATGTCCGCCGCGCTGCCCATTTTGTTCTTTCTCCCGAAGTAGGTGGGGCACTGGGACAGGACTTCCACCACGGAAAAGCCTTCGTGCAGGATGGCCTTTTTGAAGCAGTCGATCATCTGCTGCACGTGGTAGGTGGTGGTGCGGGCCACGAAGGTGGCGCCGGCGGCGGTGGAGAGCTGCACCACGTCGAAGGCGTGGTCGATGTTCGTATAGGGCGCCGTGGTGGCCAGGGTGCCGTACCCGGACAAGGGGCTGTACTGCCCGCCGGTCATGCCGTAAATCCGGTTGTTCATGATGATGGCCGTCATCTCGATGTTGCGCCGGGCGGCATGGATGAAATGGTTCCCGCCGATGGCCAGGGCATCCCCGTCCCCCATGGGGACGATGATGTTCAGCCCCGGAACCCCCATCTTGACGCCCGTGGCAAAGGCCAGGGCCCGGCCGTGGATGGTATGCAGCGTATGAAAATCGAGGTAACCCGAAATCCGGGAAGAGCAGCCGATGCCCGACACCATGACGATTTCGTTCTTGCTCAGGCCCAGGGCCTCGATGGCGCGGATCAGGGCGTTCATGACGATGCCGTGGCCGCAGCCCGGACACCACAGATGGGGGAAGAATCGCTCCCGAATATAATCTTTGACCGGCACGGTTTACACCCCCTTCCCCTGGATCACCCGGAGGATGTTCCGGATATCGGTGGGCGTAATGAGCGATCCGTCGATGCGGTTGGCCAAAAAGACCTTTTCCGGATCATCCACCGCCAGTTTCACGGCCTGCAGCACCTGGCCCATATTCATCTCCACCACCATGACGATCTCGGGAGTCCGGCACCGTTCCCGGACCAGGTCCGCGGGAAACGGCCACAGGGTCTGGAGTTCCAAAAGCCCCACCCGCTCCCCCCGGGGCCGGCGGTTCTGGACCACGTGGAGGGCGCTCCGGGCCGCCGATCCGTAGGAGATGAGCAGGACCTGGGCATCGTCCACGAAATATTCATTGTACCGGGCGATTTGATGGGCGTTGTTGTTGATCTTGTCCATGAGATGCCGCAGCAGTCCCTGGACCACACCGGGATTGTTGGAGGGAAACCCCCACATGTCATGGAAAAGGCCCGTCACATTGTACCGGTGCACCCCTCCGAAATCGGACATGGGGAGCCGGCCGTCCTCCCGGGGAAGATAGGGATGATAATCGACCCCTTCCGGCACCGAGGTCCGCAGCCGTCCCACCAGCGGGATCTCCCCTTCTTCGGGGAGCACCAGGCGCTCCCGCATGTGCCCCGTCACCTCGTCGAAAAGGAGAATCACCGGCGTCCGGTAGGTCTCCGCCAGGTTGAAGGCTTCCACGGTAATGGCAAAGATGTCCTGGTGGTTGGAGGCGGTCAGCGCGATGACGGCATGATCCCCGTGGGTGCCCCAACGGGCCTGGTTCACGTCCCCCTGGGAAACGCTGGTGGGCAGCCCCGTGGATGGTCCGCCCCGCTGCACATCCACGATGACGCAGGGAATCTCCGTCATGATGGCGTACCCCAACGCCTCCTGCATCAGGGAGAATCCCGGACCGCTGGTGGCCGTCATGACCTTGTGGCCGGTCAAGGACGCCCCGATAATGGCGCACATGGAAGCGATCTCGTCTTCCATCTGGATGAACTTGCCCCCGGATTGCGGAAGCCGGTAGGATAGATGTTCGGCGATCTCGGTGGAAGGGGTGATGGGGTATCCGGCGAAAAAATCGAGGCCGGCATAAAGGGCCCCTTCCACACAGGCCTCATTTCCCTGGATAAACCTGATATTGTCTTTCATCCGGAGCCTTCTTTTTCCACGATCACTTCAATGGCGATATCCGGGCACCGGAGTTCGCAAAGCTTGCAGCAGATGCAGTCCTCGGGCCGGGCCACGCACACTTTATCCTGGGGATCCAGTTCCAGAACCGACTTGGGGCAAAAGGCCACACAGATGCCGCAGCCCTTGCACCATTCCGTCTGGATTTGATGTTCTTTCAATTTCGGCTTGGCCATGGCGATCCTGTTCCTGTCTTTTTTCCCTACCACGTTAACGGAGAAACATCAATCCGCGGCACTGAGAATCTTCCGGGCCACGTACGGCAAAATCCCGCCGTGGAGAAAATATTCCACCTCGATGGGCGTGTCGAGCCGGGTGATGACCGGAAACCGGATCATGGACCCGTCGGCTTTTTCCGCGGTGATCTCAAGGACTTTTCGGGGCCGTATTTGCGAGATACCCGGAATGGAAAGGGTTTCCGTTCCGTCCAGATTTAACGCCGGGTATCCTCCCGCATCCGCGAACACAAGGGGCAGTACCCCCATTCCCACCAGGTTGCTCCGGTGAATCCGCTCGAAGGATTCGGCGATCACGGCCCGCACCCCCAGGAGCCGCGTCCCCTTGGCGGCCCAATCCCGGGAGGATCCGGTCCCGTATTCCTTCCCGGCCAGGACCACCAGGGGAACCCCTTCCCTGGCATAGGCCATGGCGGCGTCGAAAATCGGCATCTGCTTTTTCTCCGGAAATTTGAGGGTGTAACTCCCTTCCTTCGGCGCCACGAGACGGTTTTTGATCCGGATATTCCCGAACGTCCCCCGCACCATGACCTCGTGATTCCCCCGCCGGGCGCCGTAGGAATTGAACGCCTCGGGGGAGACCCCCTGCGCCACAAGATAGCGCCCCGCCGGATAGGTCTCGGGGATGGCGCCGGCCGGAGAGATGTGGTCGGTGGTCACCGTATCCCCCAGGCACAACAGGACCCGCGCCCCTTTAATTTTTTCCGGGGCGTCTTTTTCCAGCCGAAATCCATCGAAATACGGGGGGCGCTTGATGTAGGTGGAGCCTTTCGCCCACGGGAAGGTGGTGCTCTTTCCCACCGACATCTTTTTCCAGAAGGCATCCCCGGTAAACACCCGGCGGTAGGCCTTTTGAAAAAAGCGGCTTTTGACGTACGCGTCGATGCGCCGCTGTACGGCTTCCTCGGACGGCCAGATGTCCTTCAGATATACGGGTTCGCCGTTGGGGTCCAGTCCGAGGGGCTCCCGGGTCAGGTCCACGTCGATCCTTCCGGCCAGGGCAAAACAGACCACAAGCATGGGAGAGGCTAAAAAATTGGCCCGTACCTTTTGATGGATCCGGGCTTCGAAGTTCCGATTCCCCGAAAGGACCGCCGCCACCGTGAGTCCGTGTGTATCCACAACGGAGTCGACTTGAGGATGCAGCGGCCCGCTGTTGCCGATGCAGGTGGTACACCCGAACCCGGCCACGTGAAACCCCAACGCCTCGAGATACGGCAAAAGCCCGGCGGCTTCCAGGTAGTCCACCACCACCCGGGAGCCCGGGGCCAGGGAGGTTTTCACGAAGGCCGGGACCTTCAACCCTTTTTGAACGGCGGCTTTGGCCAACAGCCCGGCGCCCACCAGGACCTCCGGATTGGAGGTGTTGGTGCAGCTCGTGATGGCGGCGATGACCACACTCCCGTCGCCGATCCGGTCCTTTTTCCCGTAAAGATCCACGTCGAAGGTGCGCCGGTCGGAAGGAAGGCATTCGTCGGGGCGGGTGGTTTTGCTCCCGGATTCCTCTCGGAATACGGACAGCTGGGTCGGGTCGGCGTCCCGGTCGTAGGCACATCCCATGAGATCCTTGAAGGCGGCCTTGAGGTTTGTAATATCGATCCGGTCCTGGGGCCGGGCCGGCCCCGCCACCGCCGGGCGCACCGTTGACAGGTCCAGTTCCAGGACTTCCGTATAGCGCCGGCGGCTTTCATCGGAACCGAAGAGGCCGCATGCCCGGGAGTAGGCTTCCACCCGGCGGCCGTGTTTTTCTCCCCGGGTCAAGACGAGGTAGTCGATGGTCTTGTCGTCGACGGGAAAGAAGTTGATGGTGGCCCCGCACTCGGGACTCATATTGGAGATGGTGGCGCGCTGGGGAACGGTGAGGGTCCGGGCGCCGGGGCCGAAATACTCCACGAACTTTTCCACCACGCCTTTTTTTCTGAGCATCTCGGTGACGGCCAGTACCAGATCCGTCCCGGTGACGCCTCGTTCCAGGGCACCGGAAAGGCGCACCCCCATCACTTCGGGAATCGCCATGAAGTAGGGTTGACCCAGCATCACTCCTTCGGCTTCGATGCCGCCCACGCCCCACCCCACCACGCCGATGCCGTTGATCATGGGGGTATGGGAATCGGTCCCCACCAGGGTGTCGGGAAATACCCACAATCCCTCCTCCGACGCACGGGTCATCATCACTCTTCCCAGGTGTTCCAGATTGACCTGGTGGCAAATCCCCGAGTTGGGGGGAACCACCCTGAAATTTTCAAAGCTTTTTTGGGCCCATTTCAATAAGGCGTAGCGTTCTTCGTTCCGCTCGTACTCCTTGGCCACGTTCTTTTCCAGGGCGTCTGCAGTGCCGAAATAATCGAGTTGGACGGAATGGTCCACGACCAGTTCCACGGGGATGAGAGGATTGACGATCTTGGGGTTTTTGCGCAGGATCTTCACGGCATCCCGCATGGCGGCCAGATCCACCACGGCCGGTACCCCGGTGAAATCCTGCATGAGGACCCGGGCCGGGTGAAAAGGGATCTCCACCGGGGTATCATAGTGGCCGGTCCATCGGGCGATTTTTTCCAGGTCCGCCTCCGTCACCACCGCCCCGTCGAGGTGCCGCAGGAGATTCTCGCATAATATCCGGATGGAAAAAGGGAGTGACGAAACCTCGGCGATACCTTCTGTTTCCAAAAGATCGATGTCGTAATACCGCAGGGATTCCCCTTCGATGGGAAGGGTTTTGACGAATGCGTTTTTATCCACGCCTGCCTCCATCGGATTTACTGAGAACGGATTTCGGGCCGGCCATTGCCGTATAAATCTACCCCTTATGATCACAAGGCCCCGGGCATGTCAACTCTTGATGGCATCGCCGGCATTCCATGATTTACGCCGCATCCGGCGAATCGGAATGACAGGGACGCCTCTTTTTATTTCCCGTCCAGGGCGTTCCGGACGGCGGTGACCAGCTCGTTCACCCGATAGGGCTTTTCCACAAAGGCCTTGACCCCGGATGCCAAGGCCCTTTTACTGCGCTGATCCTCCAGGAACCCGCTGGCCACCACGATCTTCACGTTCGGGTCCATGCGGAGCAGTTCCTGGTGACACTTGTAACCGCCCATGCCGGGCATGTTCAAATCCAAAAGGACCAGGTGGACTTGGTCCTTTTTTTCCCGGTAAAGGGCCACGGCCTGCTCCCCGTTTTCGGCTTCCCACACGGTATATCCGAAACGCTGGAGCATGGCCTTTCCGATTTCCCTCAACGGGGCTTCGTCATCCACCAGAAGGAGCGTTTCGGTTCCTTTCTGAATCTCTTCCCGGACCTTGTCGGCCCCGATATCCGCCCCGTTTTCCTTTTCCATGACAATGGCGGGAAAATAGACGTCGAATTGCGTCCCCTTCCCCGGGGTGCTCCGGCACGTGATATATCCCTTGTGATTTTTCACGATCCCGTACACCATGGCCAATCCAAGACCCGTTCCCTTTCCGGTTTCCTTGGTGGTGAAAAAGGGCTCAAAAATCCGGTCCAGAATCCGTTTTTCCATGCCGCATCCATTGTCCCCCATGGAAAAGCAGACGTATTTACCTGGATGGGCCCCGATGTTTTTTTTGCAAAAGGCTTCGTCCAAAACGGTGTTCCGGGTCTCCAGGATGAGTTTTCCGCCTTCGGGCATGGCGTCCCGGGCGTTGATGGCCAGGTTCATCAGGATCTGTTCCAGTTGAACGGAATCGGCATAGATCAGGTCCAGGGGATGATCCAGCCGGGTTTCGATTTGAATCATCTTGGGAATGGTCCGCTCCAGTAACTTGCAGACGCTCTCCACTTCATGGTTCAGGTCCACGGGTTTGAGCTGGGCTTCCACCTTACGGCCGAAGATCAAGAGCCGCCGGGTGAGTTCACTGGCCCGTTGGGCTGCATTTTCGATGGCCTCCAGCTTCCCCCTGTCCGAATCTTCGGGTCCTTTACCCATGAGCAAAAGCTGGGTGAATCCGGAGATGGCCTGGAGCAGATTGTTGAAATCATGGGCTACCCCGCCGGCCAAGGTCCCGATGGCCTCCATCTTGTGGGCTTGTAAAAGTTGGGCTTCCAGGTTCTTTTTTTCGGTCACATCCCTTAAGATCACCAGGATGCCGGCCGGATTCCCCTCGTGGTCATGGTACCGTGAGGCGCTGATGGAAATATCCAGGGTCCGGCCGTCCTTGGTCAGGCGTTTGGTCTCGAACCCCTGGACCGGCGTCCCTTCTTCAATGAGCTTGCGAACGGTGAGAATCGTCCTTTCCTTTTCGGATTCCGGGACAAAGAGAATGGGTTTTCCTTCCAGTTCTTCCTGGGTCCATCCGAAAATCTTGGTGAAGCTGGGGCTTACGTATCGGGCGTTTCCCTCCATGTCGTAGATCACGATGGCATCCGCCGAAGAGTGGAGCAACGACCGGTATACATCCCGATCCCGTTCGGCGGCCTCGAAAAGGGCCCGGTACCGGGATTCGCTCTCCCGCAGGGCCGATTCGGTCCGCCGGAGCTCCGAAATATCCTGGTAAATGCCGTAGGATCCCGTCACCTTTCCGTCGACAATAACCGGCACCCCGAAGATTTCCACTTCTACGAGACTCTCGTCTTTTCTCCGACGCCGCCCCGTTCTTCGGACCGCGCGACCGGACATGGTTTCATGGGTGAGCGCGGCGGCCTCTTGTAAACCCTCGAAAGGCGCCACCAGTTCGTCGATAAATTCCCCTTGAATCGCTTTTTCCCGATAGCCGAAAAGCGTTTCAAAAGCCCGGTTGCAAGAAAGGATCCGGTGGTGTGCATCCAGGACGACAATGGCCTGGGAATTGTTTTCGATGAGGGATTCCAGGCGTTTTTTCTCTTCAAAAAGGGCTTGCTCGGCCCGGCGTTTTTCCTCGATTTCCGCTTTGAGGCGGGCGTTGGCGGCCTCCAGTTCGGCCGTGCGCTGTTTGACTTCCTTTTCGAGGTTCCGGCGATGGGTATCGAGCGCCTCCGAAGCCGCTTTGAACTCGGTGACGTCCCGGCTGAAAACGGCGACATGGGTGACGCTTCCATCGGTATCCAGGATCGGGTTGAGCCGGGTCTCCAGCCGCCGGTTGTTCCGGATATCCTCATACTTGAGGGGGCGTTTTGTCCGGACCACCGCGTCATGATGGGCCTTTCGGGTTTTGGCAATCTCCGGAGGAAGGATGAGAAACACATTTTTGCCGATGAGGTCTTTGACCGAACCGCTCATGGCCGCCGCGGCGGTCTCGTTTGCGGCATGGATGACTCCTTCCGAATCGAGGAGCAAGGCCCGGTCTCCGGAAGCATTGATCAGGGCCTGGGTGGTGTCCTCTTTTTTCCGGAGTTCGACCTCGAGGCGGGCGATGGCGGCAAGGCTTTCCTCCAGGGCTTGAAGCTTTTCGTCCACGGGATCTTGAAGACTTGAATCCGGCATGGGTAGGCCTCCTTCGTCTGGCCGGAGGGGTGCACTCCATCTTCTAGAAAGATTCGGGAAAGGAAAGGTATTTTTTCTTTCTGTGGCAAATCATACGGATTCTGTCAATGCATTTTGGACTCGCGGGCGCCCGGAGTTCCAGTGAATCTTTCACCCGAACGCTTCCCGCAAGCCCCGCCTTTTAAGGCGGGGTCGAGGGAAGCGATCTTAAAAAATAAACACTTTCCTTACCGGAGAGCCTCGCTCTTCAGAGCGGGGGGCTCCACAAGATCGTAAAAAGGTTCATTTGGGATGGCAAAGTAAAAAGTGCCAAGTGCAAGGCGCGCAAATCCTGAGGAGTGAGGCGTACTTACAGGTACGCCGCAATGACGAAGGATGCCGCGCAACGCCGCAGGTGGGCTTTTTACGAAGCCATCAAAATTGATCCACCACCGCCCGGCCGAATCCCGAACACGAGACTTGCACGGCCCCTTCCATCTGCCGGGCCAAATCATAGGTGACGTGTTTTTTGGACACGGCGCGATGCACGCCCCGGCGTACCAGTTCCCCCGCCTCGGTCCACCCCATGTGGTCGAGCATGAGCGCCCCGGAGAGGATCAGGGAACCGGGATTGACTTTATCGAGACCGGCGTATTTGGGCGCCGTGCCGTGGGTGGCCTCGAAGACCGCGCATCCGTCTCCGATATTCGCCCCTGGCGCCATCCCAAGCCCCCCCACCATGGCGGCCAGGGCGTCGGAGATGTAATCCCCGTTTAAGTTCGGCATGGCCAACACCGCGTACTCATCGGGGCGAAGCAGGATCTGCTGGAACATGGCATCGGCGATGCGGTCCTGGATCACCACTTTTCCTTCCGGAAGGATACCCCCGTGCGCGTTTAACAGGGTGTCTTCCGTGAGGGTGACCTCGGAAAACGCTTCCCGGGCCAATTCGTATCCCCAGCTTCGAAAGGCCCCTTCGGTGAATTTCATGATGTTCCCCTTGTGCACCAGGGTCACGCTGGAGCGTTTGTGTTCAAGGGCGTATCGGATCGCCATGGCCACCAGGCGCCGGGTTCCGAACCGGCTCATGTGTTTGATCCCGATTCCGGAATCGGAACGGATTTTTCTCTTCGTTTCCGCTTCAACCCAGTCGATGATCTTTCGGGCGAATGAGGATTCGGCGGCCCATTCCAGGCCCGTATAGACATCTTCCGTGTTCTCCCGGAAAACCACCATGTCCACTTTTTCCGGAAAGCGCACGGGGCTGGGAACGCCGGAGATGTATTGCACCGGCCGGACGCAGGCGTAAAGATCCAATTCCTGGCGCAGGGCCACGTTGACGCTGCGGATTCCCCCGCCGACGGGGGTGGTCAGGGGCCCTTTGATGGCCATACCCAGGGACCGGATAACCTCCAGGGTGTCGTCCGGAAGGTAGCTGCCGGTTTCCTTGAACGCCTTTTCCCCGGCCAGCACTTCCTTCCATCGGATGGATCGCTTCCCCCCATACGCGCGTGCCACCGCCGCATCCAGAACATGGCGGGTGGCTTTCCAGATGTCGGGTCCGGTGCCGTCCCCTTCAATGTACGGGATTTCCGGGGTATCCGGAAATTTCGGCGCATCGGATTCAGGATCCGGATGATGTGTATTCATGTCGCTCCTTTTCTTCACAATGCTTTCATGCACTTTTTAAATTCGAACCAGAAGGCCCGCGTCGGGAATCACGGCCAGGGGCCCGTCGCGGTTTTGAATGCGCGCAACGGCCTTTTCAAAAGAAATTTTTTCCGCGCCCATTGCCGTGCAGGCATTTTCGTCAAGTTCCGTCACCATCAGGATTTGGACGCGATTCGTTTTGGCCATCATGGAAAGGGCGGTGCCGCCGTTTCCCTCATAAAGGCGCATGAGCCTTTCGAATGCCCCGTCAAACCCGCCCATGGAAAAGTACTTCAAAAAGGCATCCGAACCCACCCCGTCCCCGCACCGGGCCAGGATCACCAGGGTCCCGTTGTCCTGGACGAACCGGGCGGCGTTTTCCAGGGCTTTGTGGCTCTGGATGAAATTGATGTCCCTGGGATGCCCCCCGCACGATGCGAGGACCCAGGGGTATTGTTTTTTCACTCTGACTTCGCAATACCGGCCGTGCGCGGCGCAGGCTTTCCGGAAATCCTCCGGCCCGGTGCCGACCATCAGGTCGCACATCTTTCCGTGGCGGTCCAGGATGCCGTGTACGGCCAGGCGGGCCGGAAAGACGGCTTCGTACGCCGCAAGGTCTTCGGCCACGGGGTTTCCTTTTAACATTCCGGGACGGCAGCCCGGCGCCAGCCCCTTGTTTTTTTTGTCCAGGAAAAGGGCGTGGTTATGATACACGGCGTCCCGAAACCCCAGGCCCGGAAAGATCAATTTGCGGCCGCCGCCGTAGCCCGCGAAATAGTGATGGGAAACCGCCCCGAAGGTGATGACCCAAGAGCACGCCAAAATATCTTTGCGCAACATCACGGGTGTCTTTGCGGGCGTCTCTCCCAGATGTTCAAAAAGGGCCCGCTCGTTTGCATCGTGGTGGATGAAAGAAAACCGGCCGTAAACATCCCCGTAGGCGGCCCGGCTCTCCGCTTCGCTTTGCCGTGGGTGGGTCCCGTAGGCGATGAATATCCGGAGATCCTCGGGGTCCGCACCGGCTTCCATCAACGCCTCCAGGAGCCGGGGAAGATAGGTCGGATAATCGCACAGGCGGGTCTTGTCGGCCACCACGACGCCGACCCGGCTCAGGTCCATGCCTTGCGTTTCCAGCGCCCGGCGGATTTTCGCGGAAAAGCCCCCGGGATCGCACCGCGGTTTTGGATCCTGGATTTCCCACAGGTCCATATCCCCGTAAACGGGAAAAGCGATGCTGTCCCGGCCGTATTTGAGTGTTATCGGCATCATCGGCATTCCCATGTCTTTATTACAGCCTCGAAGGGATTTCAAAAACTAAATGCTTTGCCAAATTGGAAGCGATCCGACAAGGTACCCGTCTTTTCGGATACAAAGACCTTGACACGCCAGGCGCTTTATATGAAGCTTTTTTAAGCTCTTGACGCAAAAAAAGAAGGGGGAACCGGAGATGGAAGCCCTAAAAAAAACCGTTTTGTACGACCGCCACGTTTCTCTGGGGGCCGCCCTGGTGCCTTTTGGGGGATGGCACATGCCGCTGCATTATCCGCCCGGGATTCTCCGGGAACACCTGGCCACCCGAAAGGCGGCCGGTCTTTTCGATGTTTCCCACATGGGCCGGTTCATCGTTTCCGGAAAAAACGCCCTTTCCTTTCTCCAGCACGTGTTGACCAACAACGCCGCGGCCCTGGAAGTCGAAGAAAGCCAATACACCCTCATCTCCGATCCCCAGGGGTACGCCATTGACGACGCGTATCTCTACCGGTTCGTGGAAGACCGTTATCTTTTGGTGGTCAACGCGGCCAACACCCCAAAAGACCGGGCTCATTTCGAGACCGTCCTGAACGACTTTACAGACGTCACCCTGGAAGAGTGTACCGAATCCCTGGCCATGCTCAGCCTCCAGGGTCCCCGCTCCAAGGCGATTTTACGGGCATGCCTCGACGAGGGAGCCCTCCCCGAACCCCTGCGAAACGCCCTTTCCGCCGCCGTCGTTGCCGGTGCCGCCGTCCAGATGGGCAGAACGGGTTACACGGGGGAGCCCTTGTGTTTCGAGCTTTTCATCAAGCGTGAAGACGCACCCCGCGTCTGGGACCGCCTCCTTGCCGAAGGCGCCGTCCCCGTGGGCCTGGGGGCCCGGGACACCTTGCGCCTGGAAGCCGCCCTCCCCCTTTACGGACACGAGTTCGGATTGGATCCGGACGGAAACCCCATCCCCATCTTTGCCTGTCCTCTGGCCAAGTTCGCCGTGAGCTTTTCTCCCCTGAAAGGAGATTTCATCGGCCGGAGCGCCCTGTTCCGGCAGTTCGAAGCCTTCAAGCGCATCACCTTCGAAGATTATTCGGACGTTCGCGACCTTCCCCGCCGGATCCAGCCCGTGGCCCTCACGGAAAAGGGGGTTCCCCGGCAGGGATACCCGGTGCTCCGAAACAACCGTCCCGTGGGAAAGATCACCAGCGGCACCATGGTGCCTTACCTGGAATTTGAAGGGGAAGGAATCCACTCGGCGCCCACGGAAAAGACCGGGCTCCGGGGAATCGGCCTGGCCTTTGTGGACAGCGACTGCCGCGAGGGAGACGTCCTTGAAATCGATATCCGGGGAAAGCGGGCCAGGGGCGTCATCGTCCCCTATCACCTGCGCAGTGAAGCCCCGCCCTATGCCCGGCCCATCCTCTGGAATCAAATCCACCAGGAAAAGCCGGCTTCCGGAAAAACCCCCGGCCCGGAAAAAGCCAAGACCCTTCTCGAAAAGGCCCTTTTCAATACCCGGTGGCGGCGGGAGGAATGCATCAACCTGATCCCCTCGGAACAAACCCCCTCTCCCCTCGTCAAGCTCCTTTCCGCGGCGGACCCGTCGGGACGATACGCCGAACATAAACCGGTTCCGGCCTTTTCCGAGGCCGAAGTCTTTTACTACCAGGGGACCGAATTCATCGCCGAGGTGGAATCGCTTCTGATCGAGGAACTGTGCGCCTTTTTGGGATGCCGGGACGTGGAAACCCGGGTCATCTCCGGGCAGATGGCCAACACCGCCGTCTTCAGCGCCATGGTGGACTACCTGAACCAGGCCGACCGGAAAAGCGAGCAGCGCCGGATAAGAAAGATCCTCAACAACCATATCATCAAGGGCGGGCACTTAAGCGCCCAGCCCATGGGGGCGCTGCGGGACTTCGTCATGCGGGACCCCAAAACGGAAAAGCCCGCCGTGGTCAATTTCCCGGTGCTGCCCCAGGATCCTTTTAAAATCGACGTGGCCGCCTGCCGGGAGATCCTTGAAGAACACCGTCCCGAGATGATCATCTTCGGCAAGAGCATGACCCTCTACCGGGAACCGGTGGCCCAGCTCCGGAAAATGGCGGACACCATGGGCCTGGACTGCATGATCCTCTACGACATGGCCCATGTCCTGGGTCTTGTGGGACCCCGGTTTCAGGAACCCTTCAAGGAAGGGGCGGACATCGTCACCGGATCCACCCACAAAACCTATTTCGGCACCCAGCGGGGGATCATCGCCGCAAATTGGGCCCTCGAGGACCCGGGGTATGCCGTGTGGGAGGCGATCCAGCGCCGCACCTTCCCGGGCGCCACCAGCAACCATCACCTGGGGACGCTCCTGGGACTCCTCATGGCGGCGTATGAAATGAACCACTTCAAGGACGCCTACCAGGCCCAGGTGCTGGCCAACGCCAAGGCCTTCGCCGGCGCCCTGGCCGCCTGCGGCCTGGACGTGGCGGGGGATCCGGAAATTTCCCACACCGAGACCCACCAGGTGGTCCTCAACGTGGGATACGCCAGGGGCCCGGAAACCGCCCGCCGCCTGGAAGAAAACAACATCATCGTCAACTACCAGGCAGGCCCCCTGGATGAAGGCTTCACCGCTTCCGGATCCATCCGCATGGGGGTCCAGGAGATGACCCGGTTCGGCATGAAGGAAGCCCACTTCCAGGAACTCGCCGGCCTGATGGCCGACGCGGCGGGCGGACGGCATTCCGTAAAGGAGAAAGTGGCGGCGTTTAGGAAAAATTTCCGGGAAATGCATTTTGCCTTTTCCACGGATGCCTTCACCGATGCCGTGGAACAGCTCTTCCGGCTGATCTGAAACCGACCGCTTTTTCACCGGCATGGGCGCATCCAAAAGATCGAAATACGTCACCGCCGCTGTTTTTACGGGATATCTCGCCTTTTGCGCCGGGATCTTCCTTTTTTTCGAAATCCAGCACTTTGCCCACACCCCGGCCGATCCGTCGGCTGAAATCCAAACCTTCACCGTCTCACCCGGGGAGACGTTCCGGGGAATCGCCGAGCGGCTGCAGCGGGAAAATATCGTTGAAAGCGCGTTCAAACTGCGCCTTTACGCGCGGATGAAAGGCATGGACGTGCGGATCCAGGCCGGGGAATACGCGTTATCGGCCGCCCAACCCCCGGCCGCCCTCCTGGAAGCCATGGCCTCGGGAAGGGTGCGCCTGCATCGGGTGACCGTGCCTGAAGGATACACCCTTTTTCAGATTGCGGAACTGATGGACCGTGCGGGCCTGGCGGACAGGAAAGCCTTCATCGCCGCCGCCACGGATCCGGACACGGCGCGGCGCCTGGGGATCGACGCCCCCACCCTTGAAGGGTATCTCTTCCCGGAGACCTACCATTTTCCGAAACAGGCCTCCCCGGAAACCATCCTCTCCGCCATGGTGTCCCAATTCCGCAAGGCCTTTCAGCCCCAATGGGAAGCGGATGCGGCAAAGGCCGGCTTCACCCTCCACCAGGTGGTCACCCTGGCGTCCATGATCGAAAAGGAGACCGGCGCCGGTTTCGAACGGCCCCTCATCGCCTCGGTCTTTCACAACCGGCTGAAAAAAAACATGCGGCTGGAAAGCGATCCCACCGTGATTTACGCAATTGAAGACTTTGACGGAAACCTCACGAGGCAACACCTCAATGAAAAGACACCGTACAATACCTACCGGATCCCCGGGCTGCCGCCCGGGCCCATCGCCAACCCGGGGGCCGATTCCCTTGAAGCGGCGGTCTATCCGGCGGAGACCCGCTTTTTGTACTTTGTCTCCAAAAACGACGGCACCCATGTCTTTTCCGAAGACCTTCCGGCGCACCGCTCGGCCGTGAAAAAGTACCAGAAAGAAAAAGGGAGATCGAAATGACGCCGCATGCTTCGGAGGCGCGCCTCGCCGGCTGCCGCCTGATGGCGGGATTCAACGGCACCCGCCTGGACGCGGACCTGAAATACCTGATCCGGGACCTTGGCGTTTCCGGCATCATTTTGTTCAAAAGGAACATTTGCGACCCCGAACAGGTTCGCCGACTCGTCCGATCGGCCCAAGACTTCGCCGTTTCCTGCGGCAGGGATCGCCTTTTTGTGGCCGTGGACCAGGAAGGGGGGGAAGTGGCCCGCCTGAAAAGCCCTTTTTTCACCGAATTTTCCGGGAATCCGCATATCCAAAATGCTGCCGACGCCCGGCGTTTTGCCGAAACCACCAGCCTGGAATTGAAATCCGTGGGGATCAACATGAACATGGCGCCCGTACTCGACGTGGTGCCCGCCGGTATCGACGGCGTGATGACGAACCGATCCTTCGGAAGCGACCCGGTCCGCGTGTCGGCATTGGGACGCGCGGTGATCTCCCGTTTTCAGGAAAAGGGCGTCCTCTCGGTGGCCAAACACTTTCCCGGAATGGGACGGGCCGTCAAGGATCCCCACGTGGATCCCATCCACCTGCCCGTTTTGCGTTCCAAGATGGAAACCTCCGACCTCGTCCCCTTTAAAGACGCCGTGGAAACAGGCGTTTCCGGCATCATGCTCTCCCACCTGGTGTACACGCAAATCGATCCGGATTGGCCGGCCAGCCTCTCCGGTATCATCGCCCGGGATCTGCTCCGGGAACGAATGGGGTTTGACGGCCTGGTGATCACCGATGATCTGGACATGGGGGCCGTTGACGGCCGTTATTCCATCGAGACCCTCGCCGACCGGATCCTGGAGGCCCAAATCGATGTGGCTTTGGTCTGTCACCGTATCGAAAAGATGGGGGGTTTGTTCGATGCAATCCGGAAATCCCTGGAAGGATCCGCCGCCCTCAGGGCCTCGGCAACGGTGTGCCATCAACGGATCACCCGGATCAAGGACGCGTTTTTCCGTCCCGCCTAATGTCGTACCGGCGGCCCGCCCGCCCGGGAGTATACGTCATCCCCGAGGCCGCAGGCTTCCCCCCGACCCAGGCGGTGGTATCCGGCGTGGGCGATCATGACGGCGTTGTCCCCGCAAAGGTCCAGGGGCGGAACATGCAAAACGATCCCCTTTTCCCCGGCCGCCGCCTCCATCCGCGCCTGAAGCCGGGCGTTGGCCGCCACACCGCCCACCAGGGCCAGGTGCCGACATCCCGCGGCTTCCGCGGCCCGGACCGCCTTGACGGCAAGGACGTCCACCACCGCTTCCTGAAATCCCGCAACGATGTCGGGCACGAGATTCGGATGCCCCGGATGCGTTTGGATGTACCGGTTCACCGCCGTCTTGACCCCGCTGAAGCTGAAATCCAAGGACGCCGGGTCCAAAAAGGCCCTGGGAAAGGGGATCCGGTCCGGATGCCCTTTGCGTGCGAGTTGGTCGATGACGGGCCCGCCGGGATACCCCAGGCCCAGCATCTTGGCCACCTTGTCGAAGGCCTCCCCGGCGGCGTCGTCCCGGGTCTTTCCCATGAGGTCCCAGTCGAGGAAATCCTTCACCCGGTACAGGGCCGTATGCCCCCCGGAAACCAGAAGGGCGACAAAGGGAAAGGGCGGCGGAGTCGACGCAAAAAAGGCGCTGTGGAGATGGCCTTCCAGGTGATCCACCCCCACGTAAGGGATGCCCGCGGCATAGGCCAGGGACTTGGCAAAGGAAAACCCCACCAGGAGGGAACCCACCAGGCCCGGCCCCCGGGTCACCGCCACGCCATTGATTCGGGCGAGGGAAACCCCGGCCTCCTGAAGGGCTTGCCGCACCACCGGTACGATGACCTCCATGTGTTTCCGGGACGCCAGCTCCGGGACCACGCCGCCGTATGCATGGTGGACATCGATCTGGGAGGCCACCACCGAGGACAGGATCGTGGTTCCGTCTTTGATCACCGCGGCCGCGGTTTCATCGCACGAGGTCTCGATTCCCAGTACGATCATGCCGGCCGGTTTCCCCATTTTCCGATGACCCCTTTCAGGCCGGCGGGACAGCCGGCGGGTGTTCATCGGCAGGAAGCGGGACGTCCTCCAGTTGCACGGAAAAGCGCTTGAGGAAAAGGCCGCGTTCTTTGCAAAACGCCTTGACCGCCTCCATTCGTGCCGGATCGGCCTCGGTGAAAGAAACAAGCAACCCGCCCACCGGATGCTTCTGTACAAGGGTCTCCAGGTCGGCAAAGGAGCCCAGGATGGGATACCCCTGGAGCTTCCGTCCCGCCTTCAGGGCGTCGTCGTCGATGAACCCCACGGGTTTTACATTGAGGGCGTCGTTGTTGAGAATCTCCCGCAACAGGATTTCCCCCCCGCGGCCGGCGCCGTAGATGATGACCGCATCCCCGGCCATGGACTTCCGGCGCATGGTGTCCCGGAAGAGGCGGAAGGACCCCCGGGTCCCCAGAAGCAGGCCGGTGCACAAAAACCAGTCGATGACGAAGATCCCCTTGGAGAAATCCTCGAACCGGTAGATGAACGTCACCACCGTGACGGACAGGACGGTTCCCGCCGCCGTGGCCTTGAGGTACGTATACACGTCGGTGGCGCTCATGTAGCGCCAGATGCCCCGGTAGACCCCCATGGCGAAAAAAGCCAAAAACTTGCAGGCGATGACCGCCGGCAGGGACCGTAAAAAGACCTTGAAATAGATGAGAAAGGCGTTCCCCTCGAACCGGAGCCGGTAAGAAACGTAATAGGCGAATGCAATGAGCCCGAAATCGAGGATGACCAGAAGAATCTGGCGCTTGTAGGTCAGCTCCACCAGGATGGGGGTATAGACCCGTCCCCGGAGAAGGGAAAACTCCTCTTCGGGGTAGACGCGGATCTGTGCCAGGTAAATCCCCATGAGCATCACCGACAGGGCCAGGGGGATGATGACCCCCGGCGAGGTGAGGGTGTCGCTGCGGTCCACGAAGACGGCGGAAAGCCCGGACACGGCGCCGATGCCGTAAAGAAACAAGGCGGCCCCCCGCTCGGAAAGCCCCATGAGGACGAGCCGGTGGGATGTATGGTCCCTTCCCCCCACCGACGCCTTCCGGCCGCTCAAAATCCGGATCAGCGTTACCAGGGTGGTGTCCAAAATCGGGACCATGAGAACCATCACCGGGACGGCGTAGGCCGAGATCCGGTTCCCGGTGCCGTTTTGGGTGTACAGCATGGCCAGCATGGAAAGGAAAAACCCGATGGAAAGGCTCCCGCTGTCGCCCATGAAGATGGAGGCCGGATTGAAGTTATACACCAAAAAGGCGGCCAACGATCCGGCCAGCACCAGGGCCATGAAAAAATGCGGCTCGGAATGGTTGAAAAAAAGGACGGCCAGAATCAGGGCCGCCACGAGTCCCACTCCGGCGCAAAGACCGTCCATGTTGTCCAGCAGGTTGAAGGCATTGGTGATCCCCACGATCCATACGATGGTCACCATGGTATCCAGGGTCAAGGAGACGAACCAGTGGAGTCGAAACCCCAGAAAGGCGATGAATGAGGCCACCACGATCTGTCCCATCAATTTGGTGTGGGGCTTGATCTTGATGAAGTCGTCCAGAAGGCCCAGCAGGAACAGCCCGGTGATCCCGAGCCACACCGCGGCCTCCGGGGAAGCGGGGAGCTTGACCACCGCGGTCCGGTCCATGTGGGAAAAAATGGAATAAAAATCGGAGAGGACAAAAAGGGGGATCGAAATTCCGGCATAAATGGCGATCCCGCCAAGCAAGGCGGTGGGCTTTTTATGCCAGCGCTCCTCGGAGGGCTGCGCCACCCAACCCTTTTCCAGGGCGGCCTTGCGGACCAGGGGGGTCAGGACAAGGCAGATGAAAAAGGCCGCCGCAAATAAACCGTACGCCATGATTCTGTTTTCCGATGTTCAAGGATGATAAACTTGTAAAAAGTCGAAATTGGGATGGCAAAGTAAAAAGCTCCAGATGCAAGGCGCGCAAATTCTTCAGGATGAGGCGTATTTACAGATACGCCGCAATGACGAAGAATGCAGCGCAACGCAGCAGATGGACTTTTTACGAAGCCATCTTTTTTGAATCAGGGCACCCGCCCGGCGCCCTTTGATCCGGCCCCTCATCCTTTACAGGGCGCTTTTCCGTCTTGCCCCTTTTCAATCCATTTGAGCAGGGCCAAAAAGGGGGCCGCCATCCTTGCCAAAAAGGAGGACCCGCCAGGGGACGGGTCTTTTTGATCCGCTTTTCGGTTTTGTGTTTTGCCTACTTCCACAGGATTCTCGATCCGTCTTCGGGGCGCTTGATGATTTCACCGATGACGCATCCTTTCTCCTGCAGGCCGTTGAGCCGCTCCAGGACCTCCTGCACGGCTTCTTCCGGAACCACGGCCGCCATGCCGATGCCGTTGTTGAAGGTCTTGAGCATCTCCTCTTCGGAGATCCCCCCGGCCTCTTGCAAAAAGGAAAAGACCGGCGGCACCTCCCAACTGTCTTTATAAAGGAGAACCCCGCAGGGTTCGGGAAGGATGCGCGGGATGTTCCCCACAATCCCGCCGCCGGTGACATGGGCCAGGCCGTGGATGGGGGAATCCTTGATGAGGGTCTGCAGGGTTTTGACATAAATCCGGGTGGGCGTCAAAAGGACTTCTCCCAGGGGCTTTTCCAGTGGCGGCACCACGTCCGTTATCCCCAGGTGGAGCACCTCGAAACAGATTTTGCGCACCAGGGAAAAGCCGTTGGCGTGCAGTCCGCTGGAGGCGATCCCCACCACCCGGTCCCCCACGCCGATGTCGGAGCCGTCGATGACGCGCCGGTTGTCCACAATCCCCACCGCAAACCCGGCCAGGTCATACTCGTTGGGGCGGTAAAAATCGGGCATCTCCGCCGTCTCCCCCCCGAGGAGGACACACTGGGCTTCCCGGCATCCGGTGACGATCCCCTGCACCAGATCGGCGGCGATTTTCGGATCCAAGGCCCCCATGGCCAGGTAATCCAGGAAAAACAACGGCTTGGCGCCAAGGACGGCGATATCGTTGACGCACATGGCCACCAAGTCGATCCCTACGGTATCATGGGTCTTGGTCATGAAGGCGATCTTGAGCTTGGTGCCGACGCCGTCGGTGGAACTCACCAGGACCGGGTTCGAGATATTCTGGAGGTTGAGGGAATAAAGCCCCCCGAACCCCCCGATGCCGCCGATCACCCGGGAATTGAAGGTGCTCTTGGCCATCTCCTTGATTTGGTCCACGAACCGATCGGCTTTGGCGATATCCACGCCGGCATCCGCATAGGTGATGGGTTTGGTCATCGTGTTTTCCGGGGTTTTGCCCCTTTGCTCCCGTAAGATTTCGGACGGTTTTTAAACATTAAACACCTTTCAAATTATCCATAACACCGTTTCAAGTCAAAAGATTTTTTTTTGACAAGGCATTGGGCCTGTTGTATGAAATTTATTTTATGTATTCATTACCGAATGGTGTGAAAAAAACCATGTTCCGTTTTGCACGCTTGGACCGCCTTCCGCCCTACGTCTTTGCCACCGTCAACAAGATCAAAATGGAAGCACGGCAGGCAGGGAAAGACATCGTGGATCTGGGGATGGGGAACCCGGATTTGGTCACCCCCCCGCACATCGTGGCCAAGCTCATGGAAGCCGCCCAAAAGCCCCAGAACCACCGGTATTCGGCCTCCATGGGGATCACCAAGCTCCGGGGCGCCATCGCGGACTGGTACAAGCGCCGCTTCGACGTGGACATCGATCCGGACACGGAAGCCATTGTCACCATCGGCGTCAAGGAAGGGTTGTCCCACTTGATCCTGGTCACCATCCGCCCCGGGGACGTGGTCTTTACGCCGAATCCCACGTATCCCATCCACCCTTATTCCGCCATCATCGCGGGCGGTGACGTGCGGGGGATCCCCACGGGGCCGGACGAGGATTTTTTCGAAAACCTCATGCGGGCCACCAAGCAGACCTGGCCCCGGCCCAAGGTGCTGATCCTGTCGTATCCCCACAATCCCACCACCCAGGTGGTGGACCCGGCATTTTTCGACAAGATCGTGGCCTATGCCAGGGAAAACGACCTCATGGTGATCCACGATTTCGCTTACGCCGACCTGGTCTTCGACGGATACGAGGCCCCCAGTTTCCTTCAGGCGAAAGGCGCCAGGGACGTGGGGGTTGAATTTTTCTCCCTTTCCAAGAGTTACAGTATGGCCGGGTGGCGCGTGGGGTTCTGCGTGGGAAATCCGGAAATCGTCGCGGCCTTGCGCCGGATCAAAAGCTACCTGGACTACGGCATCTTCCAGCCCATCCAGATCGCCGCCATCATCGCTTTGAGCGGAGAAAACGAAGCGGATCGGAAAAAGGGCCTCAAGCGCCGGCAGCCCTGCGTGAAAGCCATCGTGGACACCTACCGCCGGCGGCGGGACGCCCTGATTGCCGGCCTTGAGCGGATCGGGTGGCACATCCCGCCGCCCAAGGGGACCATGTTCGTCTGGGGAAAGATCCCGGAGCCCTACGCGAAAATGGGTTCCGTGGCCTTTTCCGAGATGCTGATCCGAAAAGCCCAGGTGGCCGTGTCTCCGGGGCTCGGCTTCGGTGAATACGGGGACGACTATGTCCGGTTCGCCCTCATCGAAAACCCCATGCGCATCAACCAGGCGGTGCGGGGGATCAAAAAAATCCTGTAAAGGAAAAAATCCATGAAACGCATTTGTGTGGGCCTTGTGGGATGCGGCACGGTGGGCACCGGGGTGGCCCGGATCCTTCTGGAAAATGCAGCCCTCTTGAAAGCCCGGGTGGGGACGGAAATTCACCTGAAACGGGTGGCGGACATCGACTTCAACCGGGACCGGGGCATCCGGTTTAAAAAAGGGGTCTTCATCGAAGACGCCGTCGAAGTGGTCGATGACCCGGAAATCGCCATCGTCATCGAGATGATCGGGGGCCAAGGGGTCGCCAGAGACCTGATTTTGCGGGCCATCCGAAACGGTAAGCACGTGGTGACCGCCAACAAGGCCCTCCTGGCCGCCGACGGAAACACCCTCTTTTCGGCCGCCTCTAAAAAAGGGGTGGATCTGGCCTTCGAGGCCAGCGTGGGCGGGTGCATGCCCGTGGTCAAGACTCTCCGGGAATCCCTGGTGGGAGACCGCGTCCAGTCCATGATCGGGATCCTCAACGGCACCTGCAATTACATCCTCACCCGGATCACCCGGGAAGGGATCCCCTTCCAGGACGCCCTGGCCCAGGCCCAGGCCGAAGGGTATGCCGAAGCCGACCCCGCCCTGGACGTGGAAGGCCACGACACGGCCCACAAACTGGCCATTTTGTCGGCCCTGGCATACGGGATGAAGATCAATTTAAAGGACATTTACGTGGAAGGCATCGCCGGGATCACCCCTTTGGACATCGCCTTCGCCCGGCAGTTCGGGTACACGGTGAAGCTTCTGGCCATCGGGAAAAACCTCGGGGACCGGGTGGAGGCCCGGATCCATCCCACCATGATCCCCGAAACCAACCTCCTTTCCAGCGTGAACGGCGCGGTGAACGCCCTGATGCTCACCGGCGACCGGGTGGGGGACCTGATGCTCTACGGCTACGGCGCCGGCATGATGCCCACGGCCAGCGCCGTGGTGGCCGACGTGGTGGACTTGGTCCGGAACCTTTTGTCCGGAAGCCGTCCCTTGCGGGTGCCCATGCTGTCGTACCAGAAAAACCGCATCAAAACCTTGCCCGTGGTCCCCATCGGCGACATTCACACCTACTACTATTTCCGGTTTTCCGCCCTGGATCAGCCCGGCGTGTTGTCCAAAATCGCCGGTGTCCTGGGAAAACACGGCATCAGCATCCAGTCCGTCCACCAGAAAGGGCGAAAGACCAACGGGTCGGTGCCCGTGGTGATGCTCACCCACCGGGCCCGGGAAAAGGACGTGGCCGCCGCCCTCTCGGAAATCGGCGCCATGGAGGTGGTGGACGCCGCGCCGGTGCTCATCCGCATCGAAGAGGAAGTGCAGCCGTCATGAGCGAAAACGCCCGCATGAACATCATCTGCTCGGACATGGAAGGGATCTTCACCCCGGAAATCTGGATCAACGTGGCGAAAAAGACCGGTATCGACGACCTCAGGCTCACCACCCGGGATGTCCCGGACTACGATGTCCTCATGAAGCACCGCCTGACCCTCTTGCACCGCCACGGCATCCGGCTCAAGGACATCCAGGCGGTCATCGCCACAATGGACCCGCTTCCCGGGGCCAAGACGTTTTTGGACTGGATGCGCGCGACCTTCCAGGTCATCGTGGTCTCCGACACCTACGTGGAGTTCGCGGGGCCGCTCCTGGAAAAGCTCGGCCGCCCCACCCTGTTCTGCCACTGCCTGACGGTAAACGGCGACGGCATGATCACCAACTACAACCTGCGGCAGCCCGAAGCGAAGAAAGAAACGGTCCTTTCGTTGAAGCGCCTCAATTACCGGGTGATCGGCATCGGGGATTCCTACAACGACATCGCCATGCTCAAAAGCGCGGACGACGCGGTTTTGTTCCGCCCTCCGGAAAACGTGAAACACGAATTTCCGGATTTTCCGGTGACCCAAAATTACGACGGGTTGAAACAGATCCTCTTGAGCCTTGCCGACGGGCAATGCATCCGGACAGCGAAATGACCGCTTCCCACCGGACCTCGATCCGGGTCATCTACGGCGACACCGACAATATGGGCTTCGCCTATTACGGCAACTACATGCGCTGGTTTGAAATCGGCCGCACCGAGCTTTTCCGGGCCTGGGGCGTGACGTATAGAAGCATCGAAGAAAAAGGCGTCTTTTTGCCCGTTGCCGAGGCCTATTGCAGGTACCTGGCACCGGTGAGATACGACGACATACTGGTGGTGGAAACCCGCCTCGACACCGCCGTGAAGGGCAAAATCAAGTTCGACTACACGATTTTCGCCCGGGAAGAAGAACGGCCGTGCGCCGCCGGTTATACGCTGCACGCCTGCATGAGTCCGGAAGGCCGGGTGATCCGGCCGCCCCTGTTTTTGACGCAACTGATCCGGGAACACGCCGGATCCGGGTCTTAAAAGGATCGGCAACCTTGAAAAAGAATCCTTTCTCGAACATGGACTTTTCCCGGTTTTCCGACTGCCGGATCCTCGTGATCGGGGACCTCATGATCGACGAATACATCTGGGGGGACGTGGACCGCATCTCGCCGGAAGCCCCGGTCCCCGTGGTCCTGGTCAAAAGCGAAAACTTCACCCTGGGGGGATCGGGAAACGTCATCCACAACCTGGCCGCCCTGGGGGCCCAGGTCACGGCCGTGGGGGTCATCGGCACCGGGAGAAACGGAAACCGGGTGTTGAAAAAGCTGCAGGAACTGGGGGTCGACACGGAAGGGATCATCCGGGACCCGGACCGGCCCACCATCCAGAAGACCCGGGTGATCGCCGTGAGCCAGCATGTCCTGCGCATCGACCGGGAAGTCCGGAAGGATGTCCCCTACAAAACCCGGCAAAAGCTCATCGCGGCCGTCAAAAAGCTCGTCTCCCGGGCGGACATGGTCCTGGTCTCAGACTACGGAAAGGGCCTGGTCACCCATCCCCTCCTGTCCCAGGTCGTCAAGGCCGCCCGGGCCAGGGATACATTCGTCATCGCGGATCCCAAGGGGTTCAATTTCGCCAAGTACGCCGGGGTCTCCCTGTTAACCCCCAATAAAAAGGAAGCGGGTATTGCCGCCGGCGTGGAGATTATGGACATGTCCTCCCTGAGAGAAGCGGCGGCGAAAATCCTTGCAGGCGTGGACATCGGCAGGCTCATCGTCACCCTGGGAAAAGACGGCATGGCGCTTTTTGAACGGGGGAAACGGCCCTATACCATCCGCGCCCAGGCCCGGCAGGTCTACGATGTCTCCGGCGCCGGGGATACGGTGCTGGCCGTGCTCGGCCTCGGCCTGGCCGCCGGCGCCTCCCTGGAAACGGCCATGCATCTGGCCAACACCGCCGCCGGCATCGTGGTGGGAAAGGTGGGGACCGCCGCGGTCACCCTGGAAGAACTGAAAACCACCGTCTCAGGACCCGCGGATCGTGCACGATGAATCCCCCCTGGATATCCGGGATGGCGGCACCCATCTGGTGTTCAAGGTGCATGTCCTTCCCAAATCGTCCAGAAACGCCGTTTCCGGCACCCACCTGGACGCTCTCAAGATCAAGCTGACCGCACCCCCCGTGGAAGGGGAAGCCAACAAGGGATGCCTCCGGCTCCTGTCCAAACAGCTCAAGGTCCCCAAATCGAGCCTTTCCATTGTTTCCGGACAGACACGCCGCACCAAACACATCCGGCTCGAACCTTCGGGGGCCGATGCAACAACCCAAATCCAGCGCGTGAAAACGCTTCTTGCCGCCTGGGCCGGTTCAAAAAAAGGCCCTTGACAGGTTCCGGATCCACCGCTATTATAAGAGTTCTTCAATTCAGATGCGGGGTGGAGCAGTCTGGTAGCTCGTCGGGCTCATAACCCGAAGGTCGTTGGTTCAAATCCAGCCCCCGCTACCAATAAAATCAAGGGGTTACGGTCACAAGCCGCAACCCCTTCTTAGTTGGTCCCGTCAGTATTCCCGTCACTCAACCCCGATTAGCGCCCGTATGGGGGGGGCAGATGGAATGCGAAATTGATTTTGGGGGATTTTGGGAGACGGATGTGACACTTTTATGAAACAAATGAGGGACTTGTGAGGCGCCAGAGAGGCGCTAAACTTTTCTTGATTGTGCAAATTGAAAAAGGCCTTCTTGGCCTATTTTTTTGCAGATGGTTTGAGAAAAATTGCAAAACTATACCCGCCCTGTCCCATTAATCTTACCCCGGTTTCCCTTGAATCTCCTCGCTCCATCAAAAAAGCTGAAATCCTTCTGTTCCACCAGTGATGGACAAAGACCCATTAGAAGGGTTGCCTAAAATTAAAAGATTCGTTATGGATTTGTTGCGCTGTCCATTTATGAATTTTGACAGGCTTTACGGTTTATCTTACTAGATTACCTCCAAACGAAGCGGGAAAGATCCTAAAGTTCATGGGGAAGCCCCTAATTCTTTTTTAAATTCGATTTCCCAGGAACAAACGCAGAGCAACTGGATAGACCCCCGATGAACCTCCATGCCATTTCAAAACAAGACCTGCTCTTACAGTTGAAGTCCACGGCCACGGTTGTCGCTCCTCGAGGACCAAATCGAACCACGCCCCAAACCGAATCATGGATCACGGAAAACGTAATCCCTGCTTTAGCCGAAGCGGATTTTCTCAGTTACCCCCTTGACCTTAAATGCAAGGATAAACCGGATTTGGTCATCCAAATGCCTACAGGCGATGTCGGCATGGAAATAACGGAGGCGGTCCCCCAAACCTATGCGCAAGCGAATGCCATCCGGAATCAACTTTATCCGGATGCCTTCATCGATCGCTCGATATTCACCTGGGGAGCCAGGTTCACCCCTCGACAAATTCATGATTACCTGAAACAAAATCCCCAAACCCTTTCCGAGGACAGTCCCGGATGGACAGGGGATGCGGTTGAAACTGAGCTGGCAAGGGCTATCGAAACGGCCATTGAAAAAAAGCTCAATAAACTAAACGGACCGGAATTTCGTCGGTTTCCACAAAATTGGCTTGCGATCTATGCAAGTGTGCCCGGCCCCTTTCTCGATCACCGAAAGATCGCCAAATTCGTTACCCTGCACGATCCGATAAATTATAGGCACGCCTTTGATCGTATCTTCGTTTTATGCGGAACAAAGGTGATCGCCTTTAAGGGAGATACATTTGACATACTGCCGAAAGGTAACGCCATGACAGAATTTAAAGTCCCCCAGCATTTCCGATTCATCAATCCCATCATCGAAGTCCTCAAGGAACTGGGAGGATCCGGCAGATCCGGAGAAGTGACAGATGCGGTTATTGAAAAATTAAACATTCCGGATGCCGAGGTCGAAGAAACCATTTCCAGCGGGCAATCCAGAGTTAAAAATCAAATTCATTGGGCTCGAATGGCATTGGTCAAACTGGGTATCATCGACGCGTCCCAGTGGGGTGTATGGCGTTTGACCGAAAAAGGAACCCAAGCCCATTTCACCGATGAAGAACTTTACCGACTCTACAAAACCCGAAAAGAATGGCTTAAACTGAAAAAAAGATCCAAAACGCAAAAAGAACCCATCGAAAGTTCACCCCGTTCCGATGAGGAAGAACAGCTGCCGGAATCTATTGATTATCGCACCGAATTGCTGCAAATTTTACAATCGCTTCCCCCGTCTGGATTCGAGCGGATCTGTCAGCGCCTGTTAAGGGAATCGGGTTTCGAACAAGTGATCGTAACCGGCAAAAGCAGCGACGGGGGCATCGACGGGCATGGCATTCTCCAGGTGAATCCCTTCGTCAGCTTCAAGGTGTTGTTCCAATGCAAAAGGTACCAGGGGGCGGTGACGGCTTCCCAGATTCGTGACTTCAGGGGCGCCATGATGGGCCGCGCCGATAAAGGGATCATCATGACCACCGGCACGTTCACTACGGAAGCCAAAAAGGAGGCGCGCCGGGATGGTGTGCCGCCCATCGAAATAGTCGACGGGGAAATCCTGGTGGAAATGTTCGAGCGCCTGGAACTCGGGCTCAAGCCGAAAGTAACCTATGATATCGATCCTCAGTTTTTCGGTGAATATCAATAACTAGGATAACACTACTGAAAGCGGAAACCTTGTAAAGGGACTTTCCTGTACCAGTTATGGAGTATTTCAAATACTGGGCCAAGGTCTCACAAGACGATCCGAACCGTTTGAGCTATCATCTTCTGCCCTATCATTTATTGGATGTGGCGGCCGTAGGTTTTACCCTGCTCGAACAGGACGGCCTGCTAATAAAACGCCTGAAAATGTGTTCCGGACTTCCGGACCCGTTGTTAAAGGCCGCTGTCTGCTATCTTTTATCTCTTCATGATATCGGCAAGTTTTCAGTACGTTTCCAGAACCTCCAGCCTGTTATCATGGCTTACCTACAGCCTGGCAGAGAGTGCCAGCAGGGATACACCGTGAAACATGACGACATGGGTTACTGGCTGTGGGAGCAAGTCGTCCTTCCAATGCTCCATGGCAGGCGGCTGCTGCCCCTGGATTCCGGTGATATCATGGACTGGAACGACCTTTTGACTCCGCTTGCCAGGGCTGTTACTGGTCACCACGGCAGGCCCCCAAACAGTGACTTCTGCGACATGGATTGCTTTGGTGAGGTTGACCGGAAAGCAGCCGCCGCTTTTGCCGCCGCTTTTGCCGCCTTGTTTTTCAAAAACGACCTGCCCCCCATCCCCGTGGAACCTTTTGATGCACTGGAGGTGAAATACAAACGCCTGTCCTGGACAATAGCCGGTCTGTGTATCCTCGCGGACTGGCTTGGTTCGGACTCCCGCCATTTTCCGTTTGTTTCCAAAGAAGTGGAACTCGAGTACTATTGGTATAATACGGCCCTTCCCAGGGCACGAAAGGCTGTTGAGAATAGCGGCGTTTTGCCCCCGCGGCCAAGGGCGGCAGATAGATTCGTTGAGCTGCTTCCTCATCTGTATGACCAGACACCAACCCCGTTACAGGTTCATGCATCCGATTCTCAACTCCCATCGGGGCCCCAGTTACACATTTTCGAAGATGTAACAGGGAGCGGAAAGACAGAAGCGGCGATTATATGCGCACACCGCCTGATGAAAGCGGGGTTGGCGGAAGGAATGTTCGTCGCCCTTCCTACCATGGCAACAGCCAATGCCATGTATCTTCGGATGGCAAAGGTATACCGCAACCTCTTTATTGAAGAGGGAAGGCCCTCTCTCACCCTCGCCCATGGCAGCAGGCATCTCTCCAGGACGTTTCTTCAAAGCATCGAACTGGAGGGGATTCCATCGAGGGGCCTCCCCGATGAAGAACCCGCCGAGGCAACGTGTGCATGCTGGCTGGCCGATAACCGAAAGAAGGCTCTGCTCGCTGCCACAGGCGTGGGAACCATTGATCAGGCCCTTTTGGGCGTTCTGGCTTCAAGACACCAGTCTCTGAGGCTTTTCGGCCTGGGGAGGAGCGTCCTTATTGTCGACGAGGTCCATTCCTGTGATCCTTACATGCACGGTCTTTTGTGCAAGCTTCTGGCTTTTCAATCGGCCCAAGGGGGGAGCGCCATCTTGCTCTCCGCCACCCTTCCGGCAAAAACCAAAACGGATTTGGCAAAAGCATTCGTCAAGGGAATGGATTATCGGATACCCGAACTGGCCGGCGGCGAATACCCTTTGGCAACGACCGTCGCCAGGAATCTGACCGTAGAAACACCCGTAGAATACAGGACCAAGCATCGGAACGTGCCAGTCACAATGATCCATGACAGGGACGAGGTGGAAAGAGAAATCATAAGGGCGGCCTCTTTAGGCGGTTGTGCCCTTTGGATCCGTAACACGGTGCAGGACGCCATGGAAAGCTGGCTGACCCTCCTCAGGTCAGGCAATGTTCCTCCTGGAGACATCATGCTCTTTCACGCACGTTTCGCTGCTTGTGACCGATTGGGTATCGAAGAAAGGATTCTGTCCATATTCGGCACAGAGGGGCGAACGGAGAACCGGCGTGGAAAAGTGGTTATTGCAACCCAGGTGGCGGAACAGTCCCTGGATATTGATTTCGATTTTCTGGTCACCGATTTGGCGCCCATCGACTTGGTGATGCAGCGCATCGGAAGGTGGCGGAGGCATGATCGCCGCGATCGGCCCGAGGGTCTGTCCGATAGGGTTTACGTATATTCTCCTCGCCTGGATGTGAAGCCCGAGGCCTCCTGGTATTCGTCCGTATTCCCGAGAGCAGCTTACGTTTATCCCTTTCAATCCAAGCTCTGGCTGACGGCAAGGCTTTTAGCGGAAAAAGGCGGATACCGGATACCGGATGATGCAAGGTGTCTCATCGAAGGCGTCTATGGGAAAGGAAGCGAAGAAGTGCCCAAGGCCCTCAGGGAAGCCGATAACAAGGCACATGCAGATGCCTTGGCCAAGATGACCATGGCCGGTATCAACGGTCTGGACATCGATCAGGGATACGGTGGTGAATTTTTGGTTTGGCGGGATGAAGAAATCAGCCCTACACGCCTTGGGGATCCGACCGTCCGTCTCAGGTTGGCCCGATGGAACGGAAACACCCTTTTGCCTTGGAGCAAAGAACCTTCTTCCGCTGTCGCCTGGAGTCTTAGTGAAGTCGGCGTTCCGGCGTGGCGTGTTGCAGGGGGCGTGGAAGCGGCTGACCCTGGCTTGAAAGAGGCCATGGATCGGGCCGTTGAAGAGATGCCCGACAGATGCAGATGGAGCACGCTGGTACCCATGACTCCCAATAACATCGGAGAGTGGAGTGCCATCGTCAGGGATGAAAAGGGAAAGAGGATAATCCTGAAATACGCGGCGGAATATGGATTAGACTATGATACCGTTAAAACCAAGGAACAGCAGAAATAGGAGGAAGCCATGCCGTACAATCTGCTCGAAGAGGCCTGGATCCCGGTTCTGTGGAAAGAGGGGCGGATCGGGTGGATAGCCCCCTGGCAAATGACAGCCAGGGGGCAGCCCCTAAGGATCGCCGCGCCCAGGCCGGACTTGACCGGCGCCCTGACCGAGTTTTTGATCGGACTCGTCCAGACCTCCATGCCCCCTGCCACTGAACGCGAATGGCGCAATTTCAGACACTCCCCGCCGCCGCCCGAGGTCCTGCACGAGTCCTTCTCACGAAACGCCGATGCATTTATCTTGGACGGCGAAGGCCCCCGTTTCATGCAGGACCTCACGTTGACCCACGAGGAGGCCGGAGATCAGATTCCGATCGGATCCCTTCTGATCGACTCACCGGGAAGCAGCACCATCCAACACAATTCGGATCTCTTCATCAAGCGCGGGCGTTTGGACCGGCTGTGTCCATCTTGCTCCGCAGCGGCTCTATACACCATGCAGTGCTTCGCACCGGCCGGAGGAAGGAATATTCGTACATCCCTTAGAGGCGGTGGGCCGCTGACCACACTGGTGCTGGGCGAGACCCTGTGGGAAACGGTCTGGAACAATATCCTTACTACTGAAACTCTGAATGCCCTTGGCGGAGACCCATCAAAGCCGAGGGAAGGAGGCGTCTTCCCGTGGCTCGCTCCGACCCGGACCAGCGAAAAGGGCGAGGAAACACATCTCGTCGAGGTCCATCCCCTTCACAAATACTGGGGCATGCCTCGCCGCATCCGTCTCCAGTTCCATGAAGGTACCTCAGAATCTTGCGGCCTATGCAGGCGAACGACGGAAAGATTCGCATCCGGATATCTCACAAGGCCGGGCGGGTACAATTTTTCCGGCTCCTGGATGCATCCCCTCTCCCCCATTCGCGAGATGGGCGAACAATACCTGGCGGTCAAGGGCGCCTCGGACGGGCTGGGGTATCAGAACTGGCTCGGCCTTGTCTACCGGGAGACGGAGGCGTTAAATCCCGTGCAGGCGGCGCCGGTGGTAAAAAACTACCGCAACCACAGGGTCACACCCGGCCGAAGAAAAGAAGCGGATTTCCGTATCTGGGCCTTCGGCTATGACATGGACAACATGAAGGCGCGCGCCTGGACAGAAGGTATCATGCCTGCCTGGGCTGTTTCGGATGATGCCGGGGCTGAACGTCTTGCAGCGGAGATTTCACGGCTTATACGTTCCGCAACGCGGATCCATGAGGTGCTTCAATGGGCCTTGAAAGAAGCTTTCTACAGTGATTACATAAAGATCCGAAAGAAAACCTCCTTCATGGAGGCCATATCCGTAAGGTTCTGGTCAAATACCAGGGGCCCTTTTTTCACCATTATTGCACGGCTTGTCGTAGAGATCGAATCAAATGAAGCTCCGATCGAGCTTCGTCACCAATGGCTGACGTACGCAGCCGATGTGGCCAAAAATATTTACGACAACTTGGCTGACGCCGAATCGCTCCCTGCAAACGATCCGTATGGATACGCCAGGGGGTGGAGTATTCTTAGAAACAAGCTCTCGCCTTTTGATACTCAGATCAAGAAGATCTTGGATCTGCCTTCAGAAGCGGCGTAGAGCCGGTGAATCTATGATAGGAGGTGATTTTCATGAATGATGAGAAAAAAATCGATTTCCGGGAACAAACTTTCCGGGAAATCCTTATGGGCTGGTGGCAAAGTCTGGAGATGGACACCGGTGGTCGCGCAGAGTTGCGCCGGGCCAAAAGCCCGGATGAGGTCTACGTCACACGGCCGTTTCAAGCCGGGTTGATCCGCAGCCTTAGAGACTCGGGTTATAAAATTACCGGGGCGGTCATGGATCGTCTGGCTACGGCGGCCGGGCTCATGGCCCACCTGCGCAGTGGGGATAACGAGTCCGGCCAAAGCATACCAGAAGCCATGGCGGCCCAGGGGCCTGGCGGCAGGGCAAGGGTCAGCGGGCTCCGCTTCAGGCGCCTCATGTCCATTGGGGACTGGGAAAGAAATGAACTCTTCCTGGCACTCCTGCGCCTGATCCGTCTCCTCAAGAGGGTGAATGTCATTGAGCTGGCCGAAGCGGCCTACTGGTGGAACGACAGAATCCGCAAGACCTGGGCCGTGGAATACTATTCCCGTGCCCGGGATGAAAAATAATCCCAAACATGGAGGTGAGTAAAAATGAGTGATTTTGTACAACTCCATATCCTTACCGGCTATCCCCCCGCCAATCTGAATCGAGACGACCTGGGAAGTCCAAAGACCGTCATTGTGGGCGGAGCCAACCGGCTCCGCATATCCTCCCAGAGCCTCAAGCGGGCGTGGCGCACTTCCGACGTATTCAAAGAGGCCCTTGACGGCGGCGTCGGGGTGCGCACCCGCGAGATGGGTGTGCGCATCTATGATGCGCTAACCACCGGAACAACTCTCGAGGAAGCCATGGCCGGCAAAACATCCGGCGAGCTGGCGACCCTGCCGGAGACCGAAGCCACAAAGATCGCCGAAAGCATGGTCAAGACCTTTGCCTCCCTGGCCAAGCCCAGCAAAGAAGAGCAGGAGGCCGAAGGAAAGAAACGCGCCTCGCTCAAGACCGGCCAGTTGGTTCACTACGGTCCTAAAGAGATACGGTCTATGGCCAAATTGGTCGAGAGGGCGAGAAAAAGGGAAAAGATCGGGGATTCCGATCTCGCGCTTCTCAGAAAAGACCATGCCGCTGCGGATATCGCCATGTTCGGGCGCATGCTGGCCGATAAACCCGGCGGAAACGTGGAAGCTGCAGTGCAGGTCTCCCATGCTTTCACCGTCCAAAAGATTGCGGTTGAAGACGACTTTTTCAGCGCCGTGGACGACCTCAACAAGGCCGCCGAGGAAACCGGAGCCGGTCACCTGGGCGTGAACATGTTCGGGGCCGGGCTATTCTATCTCTATCTCTGCATGGACCGCGGCCTGTTGGCAGAAAATCTGGCTGGAGACAAGACCCTGGCAACCCGGGCAATCAAGGCGCTTACCAGAGCTGCATTGACAGTGGCCCCAACGGGCAAACAGGCCAGCTATGCCTCCAGGGCCTACGCAGCCTATGTACTGGCAGAGAAAGGAGATGAGCAGCCGAGATCTTTAGCGGTCTCCTTTCTCCAGCCGGCCCCTCCCGGCGATATGTTTTCCTGGTCAGTGAACGTCTTGGAAACCGTCAAGACAAATATGGACAAAGTCTACGGGTTGAATCCCGCCGGCTATTGTATGGATGCCATCAACGGGAAGGGCACCTTGGAAGAACTCCTGGCCTTTGTGACGGAGTAGATTATGCAAGAATACCTCCTGTTTCAATTATACGGGCCCTTTCAGTCCTGGGGGGATGTGGCGGTTGGGGAGATCCGCCCCGACGCCCGCCGGCCCACCAAGTCGGCCCTCCTGGGCCTTTTAGCCGGTGCTCTCGGAGTTCGAAGGGATCATGACGAAACTCACATGCACATGGTGGAGTCTTACGGTACCGCCGTGCGTCAGGATGCCGCGGGTATCCCTTTCCGAGACTATCATACGGTCCAGACGGCCTCTGCCAGGAAAGGGCGCATCTACCGCTGCCGCAAGGATATGCTCGATGGAATGCTCGACCAAACCGAGGATCTTCATACCATCATCACATACAGGGATTACCTGGCCGATGCCGGCTTTTCCGTCTGCATTTGGACCAAGGTGGATCAGCCGCCTTTTACCCTCCACGAAATGGCCGAAGCCCTGAGACACCCGGTCTTTGTTCCCTATCTCGGCAGGAAGTCATGCCCGCCTGGTTTACCGTTCGCCCCCCGTGTGCTGGAAGCGGAGAATCCCGCGAATGCCTTTTCCGGGTATCCGATGGACGGCAGGGTTGCTGGAGAGCTTTTCATGGAATCGCAAGCTTCCGTGGAACTCTTCTGGGACAGCGGTGTCGATGCCGGAGTCCGGGAGACACGTATTGAATCCCCCAGAGACGTGCCGGTCAGCCGTAACAGGTGGCAATTCGCACCCCGTGACATGTCGGTGGGTGCTGTTGAAGCGCCAAAACACAGGGAGTGGAAATGATGATGTATATGAGCAGACTGCACATGAGCGGACCCGAGGCCAAAAGGGTCCTGGCCGGCGGTGTTTATCGGCAACACCAGGCCTTGTGGGCGCTCTTTTCGGATTCTCCCGACAGGAATCGGGATTTCATCTACCGGTGTATGGAATCCGAGCCGGGATTAACCTTCCTTGCGGTTTCCGCCCGCCCGCCTTCGGACAGGTTCGGCATATGGGCCATAGAAACCAAAGTATATGCCCCACAGGTGACGGCCGGGGAACGTTTGAGATTCTCCCTTCGTGCCAATCCCATTCGCAAGAGTAGAAACGCCTCCGGAAAACAGGCCCGTTTCGACGTGGTGATGGACAGAAAGAAGGCTTTAAGGGACCAGGGAATCACCCCGGAAGCAATGCCTCCCCAGGCAGCCATCACGCAGGAAAGCGGTGTCGCATGGCTTATGAGCCGCCAGGATAAAATGGGGCTGGCCTTGGAACATGAAGGGCTGAAAGCTGACGGGTATCGTATCCTGGAGATGCCCCGGAACCGGGGGAAGAGTAAAGTTCGAATTGCTACTCTGAATTTTGAGGGCTTCTGCAGGGTTAAGGACCCCGTACTTCTGAAAAGGGCATTGTTCAAGGGAATCGGACCGGGCAAGGCGTTTGGATGCGGCCTATTGTTGATCAAAAGAGAATGACATGCTTACCCCTCTGTCACCGCTCCAGATTAAAGAACGCCTTTCCCTGCTTTTCTTGGAAAAGGGTCAGCTTGACGTGCAGGATGGCGCTTTCGTCCTGATGGACGTCAACGGCGTGCGTACACACATCCCGGTGGGTGGTGTTGCATGCCTGATGCTGGAACCCGGTTCAAGGGTTTCCCATGCGGCCGTGGTCCTTGCTTCACGGGCCGGAACCCTTTTGGTTTGGGTCGGGGAAGCCGGCGTACGCCTTTATTCGGCCGGACAGCCCGGCGGGGCACGCTCCGACAAACTCCTTTATCAGGCTTCCCTGGCCCTTGATTCCACGGCCAGGCTGAATGTGGTACGCAAAATGTTCTTTCTGCGCTTTGGAGAAAATCCTCCCGAAAAACGGAGTATAGAGCAACTGCGCGGTTTAGAAGGCGTCCGGGTCAGAAAAACGTACGAATACATGGCCGTAAAATATCGGGTTAAGTGGACCGGTCGTCGATACGATCCTAAAACATGGGGGGCCGGAGATCTTGCCAACAGATGCTTGTCATCTGCCACCGCATGCCTTTACGGGGTCACTGAGGCTGCGGTATTGGCCTCGGGTTACGCGCCGGCGATTGGTTTTCTTCATACCGGAAAACCCCGTTCCTTTGTCTATGACATTGCGGACATATTCAAATTCCAAACGGTGGTGCCGGTTGCCTTCGCCATCGCTGCCAGAGGCTCCTCAGACCCGGAAGGAGAAGTCCGAAGAGGATGCCGGGATATGTTCAGAAAAACGCGGCTTCTGAAAAAAATTATCCCAACCATCGAAGAGATTCTTTCGGCCGGAGGACTTCCAGTTCCGAATGCACCCGAGGACGCCGTGAAGCCGGCATTCGAAGATCCCGAGGGCATGGGTGATGATGGTCATCGTGGTTGAAAACGTCCCGCCTCGACTTCGGGGCAGACTTGCGGTGTGGCTTCTCGAGATCCGGGCCGGGGTCTATGTCGGAGATTACTCGGTAAAGGTGCGGGAGATGATCTGGGAACACGTGTTGAATGGGCTTGAAGAGGGAAATGCGGTCATGGCCTGGACTGCGGCCACTGAGAGCGGTTTCGATTTCCTCACGGCAGGGGTGAACAGACGCATACCGCGTGAAATGGACGGAGTCAAGTTGGTTTCCTTCCTCCCCATCTCAAAATGTGAGGAGTAGGTTGTCTGGTTTTGAAAACATTCGGTAAAAATTCGACGATCAAAAAGATTCTGTAATTTTAGCTTCCTACAGGAAGTGTGTTCCCCGCATGCGCGGGGATGAACCGGTGGGACGAAAAATGAGGGCACTTCCGATGTAGTGTTCCCCGCATGCGCGGGGATGAACCGCAACTTTATCGAGTCCGTCTGGATCTTCTTCCGTGTTCCCCGCATGCGCGGGGATGAACCGCACTCAGGCGTCAGGCCGTGAAGACACGGGTTGTGTTCCCCGCATGCGCGGGGATGAACCGGTAATCATGCTGCAAAAGCTCTGGATTCGGGCGTGTTCCCCGCATGCGCGGGGATGAACCGTCCCATAAGTGAACACGCCAAAGAATCCCTTCGTGTTCCCCGCATGCGCGGGGATGAACCGCAGAGTATCCAGCCGGCCCGGAAAACGGCTTTGTGTTCCCCGCATGCGCGGGGATGAACCGGGGACACCCCGGAAAAGCAACGCGCCCGCATCGTGTTCCCCGCATGCGCGGGGATGAACCGTTGACGGTCCCCATCTGGCGGCGCTTTTTTTCGTGTTCCCCGCATGCGCGGGGATGAACCGATGAAAGACTATCTGCATCGGACGATCAGTGAGTGTTCCCCGCATGCGCGGGGATGAACCGGTCTTCCGGAATTTCAAGATCGACCGCGGTTTGTGTTCCCCGCATGCGCGGGGATGAACCGATGGCGTCCGGGAACGTTTCCCTTCCGATCTCGTGTTCCCCGCATGCGCGGGGATGAACCGTTGACGGAGAAAGTGACAGTGATAGACTAGGAGTGTTCCCCGCATGCGCGGGGATGAACCGTAACATTTCAGCTTTCTTGCCATTGCAACCCGGTGTTCCCCGCATGCGCGGGGATGAACCGGGCGATGAGCGGGGGTCCTGGGTTCTCTGCTTGTGTTCCCCGCATGCGCGGGGATGAACCGGCTCGGCGGCGGCGCCTGCGCCGCCATGGCGGGTGTTCCCCGCATGCGCGGGGATGAACCGGTATCCGACGCTTCCTCCGGATCCGCCCAGGGGTGTTCCCCGCATGCGCGGGGATGAACCGTCGTCGGCGGAGGCGTTGGGCTCGTGGTTCGTGTGTTCCCCGCATGCGCGGGGATGAACCGTTGGCTTACATGAACTTTTGAATTGCCTTATCGTGTTCCCCGCATGCGCGGGGATGAACCGGTGATTACGAGGTCATAAAATGACGGAAACGGGTGTTCCCCGCATGCGCGGGGATGAACCGGGGACGAAGCGGTACTACGTACCCAACTAGCGGTGTTCCCCGCATGCGCGGGGATGAACCGAGTCCGGATCGGCATTTCAAACCTCGGCCAGGGTGTTCCCCGCATGCGCGGGGATGAACCGACGCCAAGATCGAGATCTCCGCCGAGGGCCTGGTGTTCCCCGCATGCGCGGGGATGAACCGGCGGTGGCCACCACCAACGCCGCGCCGGGCTCGTGTTCCCCGCATGCGCGGGGATGAACCGTATGAAAAAAGTGACATACGACCCCCGGTTAAGTGTTCCCCGCATGCGCGGGGATGCCCCTTAAAAGCAAGCGACTAAAGCGTACTTTGTCTGATGGAGGGCAAATATCTTGGGTTTGAAAAATTCCACATCTCGGAAGCCATAGGTTTGACGCTTCATCAGGGTTTTTCCTCTATGCTCTCCTCCCGGTGGTACACCACTCCTAAAATCAATACAAAGCAACCCATCATTGAAAAGATGGTGAAAGATGCCATGGATGCTGCGATTGCAAAGAATCAGAAGGCGCTTGGTTTTCTTAAATAACTTTGCTGTTTACACATTTTGAAACGGGGCGTCACTGGCATCTGCCAAGGGATATCTCTCCATTCTCAACGAGGGGACGGAGATGTGATTAGCCTTGATGGGAAGGCGCTGGGTTATGGGGCTCCGCCTGACCCACGCCGTGGCTGAAGAACGAAGAAAAGCGACGCCGGGTAACCGATGACACCTGTGCTTCCGGCGATCAGGCGCCCAGGGCTTCCCTGACCTTGAAACCCAGGTCCTTCATGGAAAAGGGTTTCTGGATGAAGTGGACTTCCGCGTCCAGGATGCCCCGGTGGGCGATGACATTTGCCGTGTACCCGGACATGAAGAGAACTTTCATATCGGGATTCACGTTGTGTATCTGTTCGGCCAGAACCTTCCCGCTCATTTGGGGCATTACCACGTCGGTCATCAGGAGATGAATTTTGCCCCCGTGGGTTTTTGCGATCTCCAGCGCCTGATTCGGGTCTCCTGCGCAAAGGACCGTGTACCCCATTTTTTCCAGCATCGCTTTTCCCATGTCGAGGATCGACGGATCATCTTCCACCAGAAGGATTGTTTCTCCATGGCCTTTGGGGATCTTTACAAGATCGGGTTTTGTTTCCCCGGCAGCATCCCCCCCATGCCGGGGAAAATAAATCTTGAAGGTAGTGCCTTTTCCGAGTTCACTGTGAACCTCGATAAAGCCGTTGTTCTGTTTCACGATCCCATAAATCATTGCCAGTCCAAGACCGGTGCCTTGACCGACTTCTCGAGTTGTGAAGAAGGGTTCGAAAATATTTGCCAGGGTGGCTTCATCCATGCCGCAACCGTCATCGCTCACCTTTAAGAGGACATATTCGCCGGGGACAAGTCCCGGACGATCAATGCAGTCGTCTTCTTCGATAAGGACATTTCTTGTTTCGATGGCCACCTTGCCCACGCCCGAGATGGCATCCCTGGCATTCACACAAAGGTTTGCCAGAATCTGGTCGATTTGGGCCGGGTCCACTTTTACCGGCCATAAATGAGCATCCGGATGCCATACCAGGTTGATGTCCTCGCCGATAAGGCGTCGCAGCATCTTAAGTATTCCTTCCACGGTGTCGTTAAGATTTAACACTTTGGGAGCAATGGTCTGCTTCCGGGCAAAGGTCAGAAGCTGTCGGGTCAGATCCGCCGACCGCATGCCTGCCTTCTGAATTTCTTCCAGCTCCGAATAAAACGGATCCCCGGGCTTCATCCCCATGAGCAACATCTCGGTGCGGCCCAGGATGACGCCCAGCATGTTGTTGAAATCGTGGGCGACCCCACCCGCCAATCGGCCGATTGATTCCATTTTTTTGGCTTGCGCCAACTCGTTTTCCAGTTTTTCCCGCTCTTCTTCCGCTTGCCTGCGCTCGGTAATGTCAACCAGGAAATTAAGCGTTGCCGGCCGACCTTTCCATTCAATCCGGACCGCGTTAATCTCCACCCATTTGGTCCCTCCGGCCCTGTCAATGATCCGAAAGGGATAAAGAGGTGGAACATATTTACCCTCCAGCCTTTTTCGGTGTCGTTCCGTTACCGTTTTTCTGTCGTCTGGATGGACGAAGACTGAAAATTCTTTTTCGATTAATTCCTCCGGTGTATAGCCAAGGAAATCAAGCGCCTTTCGGTTCACAAATCGGATCCGTCCATCTTGCGCCACCAAGATTACTTCATTGGCGTTTTCCACCAACAAACGGTATTTTTCCTCACTTTCCTTGAGCGCATCTTCCATTTTTTTACGTTCAGTGATGTCCAGCGCGGTAAACGTGACGCCCTTGGAAATATCCGCGGCATCAAGGGGTGTCGAGGCCAGCAAGATGTCCAGGATCGCGCCGTCTTTTCTTTGCCACCGGGTTTCCACAGCGCCGGTCCCGATTTCACTAATTTGTCGATATTTTTCTCTTCCGACCCACTCGAAATCTTCCTGACAGGGATAGAGGATGCGAGCGCTTTGGCCGACGAGTTCTTCAGCGGTGTAACCTATCATCTCGCAAAGCTTCGCGTTGACTTCTATTATGGTACGATCGCACACCACGCCAATACCTGTTGGAGCGACTCGGAAAATGCTTTTCAGGCGATTTTGGCTCGCTTCCAGTTTCTGTTCAATCTGTTTTCGATCGGTGACATCCCATACGGTGGATATCATCAATCCTTTTCCAGGTACCGGAGTATTACGGGCACTGATATAAGTGGTTTTCTCCCCTTTACGGGTAATCGGCACATCTTCCCAATGCATCCGTTCCGGATCCCCACTGGCACAATCCTCCAATACGCGTTTCTTGATTTCTTCGCGAAAGACAGGATCTTCATAGGCAGCATCCCAGAAAGCATCCGGATCGACAAGCGCTTCCCGGGTCGTTCGATAAAACTTGGGAAAGTTGTCGTTCATGTAGACAAAATCAACATCGGGATCAACCGAGTTCACAGCCAGGCCGACAGGAAGATGATCCATGGCCGTTCTCGTAAAGCTTTCGCTTTCCAGCAACGCCTCTTTCATTCGTTTTTGTTCTGTACTGTCGCGGACAATAATGCTTGCCCGCTCATGATCATCATGACCTTTGAATATCACCGAAGTAACCTCTGCGGGAAATTTGGTTCCATCTTTTCTTCTAAAGGTCAGTTCTCCGGAAAATTTGCCGGTACGCGTCCTTTCTTCCAAGGCGGGAAGGAGTCTTGGATCCTCCGGGTCAACAACCGCCATTCTTCCCTCACGAATTAGCTCTTCTTCCTTGTAACCGAACATTTTGCAGGCGGCAGGATTCGCTTTAAGAATCCTGCCGTCCGGCATGGTGATAAACAAGGCATCGGCACTCTTCTCGAAAAAAGTGCGATATTCCAATTCACTTTTTCGCAATTGATCGATCATCTGATTCAATTCGTTGGATTCTTGTTGAAGCCTTCCAACTTGCTGTTCCAAATCGTCACAAGACATTTTACCCGCCATACCAATCACCTGACCATTTTGGTGTAGAAAGACATGCAGCGAGGTTCCTTATGGATCCCGCCTGATTGAAAAAAGTTATTTTCCATCCATTTCAGGAGAATTTACCTCTTAAAACAATCGCCGCCGTGTTCATGTCGCTTCCGTCACAAAACAGAGGTGCTCCAGCGGAAAGCATTCGAGACCACCTCCGAATCCAGGCGGCACATGGATGTCCTTCTCCGGGAAGCCGAAGCGGAGTTGAAAAAATTTTCCGCAACAACACCCTTTTTGGAACCGCTCCGGGAAAGTCCTTGGAAAAAGAAAGACGGTACAGGTTAACCGATGGTGCCTGTGCTTCCGCGCGTCAGACTCCCAGGGTTTCCTGGACTTTGACGGCCAGTTCTTTCATAGTAAAGGGCTTCTGGATGAAGTGGACTTCTTCGTCCAGGATCCCCCGGTGGGCGATGACATTTGCCGTGTAACCGGACATGAAAAGAATTTTGATTTCAGGGTTCAGAGCTTTTATTTCCCGGGCCAAATCCCCTCCGCTCATCCGCGGCATCACCACGTCGGTCACCAAAAGATGGCATTTACCGTCACGGGTTTTGACAATCTCCAAGGCCTGGCCCGGCGTGGCGGCGTGTAAAACCGTGTATCCCAACCGTTCCAGCATGGCCTTTCCCATTTGCAGAATCGAAGGATCATCTTCCACCAAAAGGATCGTCTCCCCGCAGCCGTCGGGAATTTGTTCCGCATCCGGCGCTGTTTCTTTGACGATACTTCCTTCATGCCGGGGGATGTAAACCTTGAAAACGGCGCCTTTCCCGAGCTCACTGTAAAGGTTGATATAGCCGTTGTTCTGCTTGACGATGCCGTAAACGGTCGCCAACCCCAGGCCGGTCCCTTCGCCGACTTCCCGGGTCGTGAAGAAGGGTTCGAAGATTCGGGACTGGGTGGCTTCATCCATACCGCACCCGTCATCCGTGACCGACAGCAAAACATATTGCCCGGGTTGACACCCCTCATGGGCGTCACAAAAAAATGCATCAAGAAGGGCATTTTCCGTCTTGATCGTGATCCTTCCGGTTCCGGCGATAGCATCCCGGGCATTTACGCAAAGATTGGCCAGAATCTGATCGATTTGCGCCGGATCCATCTTCACCGGCCATAAATCCGCACCCGGCTCCCAGACCAGATCGATATCTTCACCGATCAGCCGCCGGAGCATCTTGAGCATCCCTTCCACGGTGCTGTTGAGATCCAGTATTTTAGGGGTGATGGTCTGCCGCCGGGCAAAAGCCAACAATTGGCGGGTCAGATCCGCCGACCGCTGGGCGGCCTTTTGGATTTCTTCCAGTTCCGCATAATACGGATCCCCCGACTGCATTTCCATGAGCATCATCTCGGTCCGGCCCAGGATGACACCCAGCACGTTATTGAAATCATGGGCCACCCCGCCGGCCAAACGGCCCACCGATTCCATCTTTTGGGATTGAAGGAGTTGCTGCTGCAGCTTTTCGCGCTCCCGTTCCATCACGATCCGGTCGGTGACATCCCTCCCGATGCCGCTGATATAGGGCGGACCGTTTTTCGGTTGGACCAATTTGCTTTTATATTCAATGTAAATTTTTCCGCCGTCTTTTTTATAGTAGGCACTGACGCCTTCATAGTACCCCTGGGTTTTAATGCGCTCGAGGTATTCGCTGTAAAAAAGCGGCCGTAATTCCGGCTTCATGAATTCGGCCCCGGAACGGCCGATGAACTCATCGGCATCGTATCCGAACAGGTTGTGGAGTGCCGGGTTCACCGTAAGAAAACGCCCTTCCATATCCTGGGTGTAAACAAGGTCTGTGATGGAATTGAAGAGTTCTCGAAATTTCTTTTCACTTTCCCGAATCTTTTCCTCCGCCTGTTTTCGATCCGTGATATCTTCACCAATCGAAAGGACCATTTTGGGTCTGCCGGCTTCCAGCAAAACGGTGTTATTCCAACTGATCAGCCGCCGTTGGCCTGTTTTGACAATGATGGGGTTTTCGTAATGATGCCGGACCAGGTTATCCTTTAGGATTTTCTTCCATACCCCGCGAAATTCTTCTTGAATCTCTTTTGGTATGAAGAGTTCGATCCATTCTTTTCCCATGACTTCCTGGGCGGTATATCCAGTCAATCTTTCCGCAAACCGGTTGAAAAGTAATATTCTTGAGTCCGGATCGAGTCCGATAATGATGTTCGGTGCCGCACTGACGATGGCTTCCGACCAGGCCTTCTCCGCCTTGAGTTTTTCCTCCACTCGCTTTTGATCGGTGATATCGAGTACAATGCCTTCATATCGAATGGGAGTACCGTCGGGTGCAAAATACGCTCGAGTGCTGTTGGATACCCAGATGTCCGATCCGTCCTTGCATCGGGCCTGAAATTCGAAATTCTTCACATATCCGTTGTCGTGGAGAAGTTGTTGAAACCGATGTCGATCTTCGGAATTGACATAGGTCTGGGTGCCGATGTCGGTGACTTCCGACATGAGTTCTTCCGGAGAACCGTATTTCAACATCCTGGCAAGAGCGGCGTTGACTTGAATAAAGCGTCCTTCCGGGGTGCTCTGATAAAACCCGAAGACGGCGTTTTCAAAAAGGTCGCGATACTTTTCTCGGCCTTCGAACATCGTTTGCCTCTTTCAATGTGGCGCGGATTCTTCCTTGTGGAGCCCCCCGCTCTGAAGAGTGGGGCTCCCCGGTAAGGAAAGTGTCTATTTTAAGATAGCTTCCCGGACCTTGAGGGCCAGATCTTTCATGGAAAAGGGTTTCTGGATGAAGTGGACTTCTTCGTCCAGGATCCCCCGGTGGGCAATCACATTGGCCGTGTAGCCGGACATGAAAAGCGTCTTGATTTCAGGGATCCGGGCTTTCATCTCCCGGGCCAGATCCTTTCCGCTCATCTGCGGCATGACCACGTCGGTGATCAAGAGATGAATCGAGCCGACGTGTTCTTCGACAAGACGCAGGGCCTGGTTCGGATCCCCGGCGTGTAGCACGGTGTACCCCAATTTCTCCAGCATCGCCTTTCCCATATTGAGATTCGACGGATCGTCCTCCACCAAAAGGACTGTCTCCCCCCGGCCCTTGGGGATTGCCTTAGCGTCGGATTTTATTTCCGGAACAACGCCTCCTTCATGCCTGGGGATATAAATCTTGAAGGTGGTCCCTTTCCCGACTTCGCTGTTGACGTCGATAAAGCCGTTGTTCTGCCTGACGATGCCGTAAACCGTTGCCAGGCCCAGGCCGGTGCCTTCGCCGACCCCCCGGGTGTGAAGAAAGGTTCAAAAATTTGAGCCCGGGTGGCTGCATCCATGCCGCACCCGTCGTCGCTGACCGCCAGCATGATGTACGCTCCCGGGATGAAGCCCGGGCGGTCGGCACAGTAATCCTCATCCAAAATGACATTTTCCGTTTCGATGGTCACTTTGCCTACCCCCGCAATGGCGTCTCTGGCATTCACGCACAAGTTGGCCAGAACCTGATCCACCTGGGCGGGATCCATCTTTGCGGGCCATAAATGGGCATCCGGCTGCCATACCAGGTTGATGTCCTCACCGATCAGGCGCCGGAGCATCTTGAGCGTCCCCTCGATGGTGTCATTCAGATTCAATACTTTCGGGGTAATGGTCTGCTTCCGGGCAAAGGCCAGAAGCTGCCGGGTCAGATCCGCCGACCGCAGGGCCGCCTTTTGGATTTCCTCCAGTTCCGCATAATGGGGATCTTCAGGCCGCATCCCCATGAGTATCATTTCGGTCCGCCCTAAAATCACCCCCAGCATGTTGTTGAAATCATGGGCCACCCCACCGGCCAGGCGGCCCACCGATTCCATCTTCTGGGCCTGGATGAGTTGATTTCTGAGATTCTCCCGCTCTTCCTCTGCCTTTTTACGCTCCGTAATGTCACGAATGGAAGCGTGGAGGACTTTTTTATTTTTCAGGGTGTATGCGGTAAGGATGACTTCGGTGGGGATGATCTCTCCCGTGGTACGCTGATGAAGCCATTCAAACCGTTTGGGTTTCCCGGTTTTAAAAACCTCTTCAATATATCGGCGCGACATTTCTTTTGAGTTGCTTCCGTCGGCTTGTCTGGGTGGAGAAAAATTTGCCGGCCGTTTGCCGGCGAATTCCTCTTTGCTGTCCAATCCGAACAACCTTAACGCACTGATATTGCAATCGATGACATCTCCATCTTCAGAAGTAATGGTGATGGCATCATGAGAGCCTTCAAACGCCGCTCTGAGCTTGTTTTCACTCTCCCGCAGGGTCTCCTCGGCCTTCTTCCGGTCGGTGATATCGCTGATGATATGCACGGCACCTCCGAAGTCCCCGGCTTCATCCAGGATCGGGTCCACCGTGACTTCAAACCATCTTTCGTCGATTTTCAGTTCCATCTTTTCCCGGTGCAGGCTCATCCGCGCCCGAAGGAGAGGACATTCCGGTACGGGTTCTTCTGTGAGGTGCACGATCTCAAAACATTCTTTGCCGATCATTGCTTCCACCGGCCGGTGAAAAAACCGCTCCGCCGTCTTGTTGGAACGCAGGACCCGATGGTCCTTGCCGATAATCCAGATGGCATCATTGCTGGAATCGAACGTGGTCTGCCATTCCTTTGCCGTCCGGACCAGGGCGTCTTCCGCGTGTTTTTGCTCCGTGATATCCATGATATTGCCGTAAACACGAACCACCTGATTCCCACTTATTTGGGGCCGGCCCACCGTCCTCACCCATTTGTCTTTCCCGTCTTGAGAACGGAAACGAAGTTCCAGGTCGTAGGGTTGTCCCCTTTCAACAGCGTGCCGGAAGGCCTCGGATATCGCCTGACGATCTTCCGGGTGGTAAAATTCGATGTCTCGGTGGATATCATTCGGATCATATTCGGTTTTTTGAACCCCATAAATTGCATACACCCCTCCGGTCCAGAATATCTTTTGATTCGCCACATCATATTCCCAACCCCCGATCCGGGTGATCTGTTCCATCATCTGAAGGAGGTTTTGCTGCTTGATCAACTCTTCTTCCGCCCTTTTTTGCTCGGTGATATCAAAGGCGTAATGCAGGTACAGATCCTTCGATACCGGAACCCAGTGCGCGTCCCACACCACCCCCAGGGCTTCAACAACCAGGTGCTGTGCCTTTCCCTCCTTCCACACCTTGGGCGCAAGGCACCAGGGGCAGGGTTCCGAAACCCCGGCCCAGGTCTCGTAACAGGTACGACCCGGGATGCATCCGGATTCCTTTGCCTTTTTGTTCATTGCAATGATTTCCCTTGTTTGGGGCCGCATGAGAAGGGCGATACATGGAAAGGCATCCAGGAATACCTGGTTCAACCGTTCCTGCTCCTGCTTTTGATTCTCCGCCTGTTTCCGATCGGTAATGGATGTATCTGCCATGGTAATCCCCTGATGACATGATAATGGAAGGGTCTCGGTCCTCTCTTTCGGAATCGCGAAAAAAGCCTGCCGAATCGGATACGGGCACTTTCCCCGGATGCGCGAGTGTCCTTGCTGAGGAGGAGAGGTTCCGGCGGGGTCCGGCCACCGCCGGAGGGAAAAGCCGTTTTCCCGTCAGGTTGCACCAGCAAGATCCATTTTCGTGGAACTATTCGGCATCTTTGGCTTTTCGACCTGTTTGATAGGCTAATTTTAAGTACCCGTACCTAAATGTAATGTCAATCCTTTTCAAAAATGATGGCTTCGTAAAGAGTGCCAAAACCGTCATGCCGACGGTCGGTCTCCTGGATCGTATCCCTATTGTCCTGGATCTGAACGGCAAGGCTGTGGTATAAGACTTGCCGATCCAATTGATCCCACTGAAAAAACACATCTGAATCGAGGTGTATTCATGCCCGTCAAGAGCAAAACCATATAATCAGGAAAAGGATATTCTCCAGGCAGGGTTGTGGATATATGGCCGATCCTCTAAAGGTTTCGGATAACGGCTTGATGCCTCGAAACGCCCGGTATTTTTGGGGCGGCGTTCTTTTTTTTCTTGCAGTACTCCTTTTTGCGGGGGGATTTACGGTTCCGTTTACATTCGAATCTCCTTCCATACTCTACAAGTTCGGCGCCGACAAGTTGTTGCTTCGCACCGGCAAATTACTGGGAATCGGTGCTGCGCTCCTGCTTTTCTTCCAGCTGCCCCTGGCCGGACGGCTTAAATTTTTGGACCGCATCTTCTTTTTACCGAGGCTGTATCGTGTCCATCGCCTGGATGCCTGGATCATCAGTATTGCGGTTTTGCTGCATCCGGTCTGCATCCTTATCCCGGACGACAGGATCATGATTCCTTTAGAAGCCCGGTACTGGCCCGAATGGGTGGGGGCGGGGCTTCTGGCCCTGATTTTGTTCCAGGTGATTTTCGCCGCCGGCCGGGATCGGTTTTCGATTCCGTATCCTCGATGGCGTCGCGTGCACCAGGGAATCGGTGTCGCCGCCGCGGCCGCCCTGGGGGTGCACGTGCTCTTCGTCAGTGAAACCTTTGACGTCGCCGGTATTCCCCGCATTGCCCTTTTTATCCTGGCCGGCGCATGGGGATCTCTGTGGCTTTGGGTCCGGGCGCAATCCACAAAAAGACTGCGCCGTCGCTGGCGGGTGGCCGGTGTTGCCGCCGCCGGTACGGATGCCTATGCCGTCGACCTGGCGCCGGCTGGATCCGGGCCGTTTTTCTATGCACCGGGCCAGTTCGCCTTTTTCTCCTTTTTTTCGCCGTCCCTTTCCAAAGAAGCGCACCCCTTCACACTCACCTCCAGCCCCACCCGGCCGGATCACCTCCAGATCACCGTCCGGTGCTGCGGGGACTGGACAGCGGGGATCAGCGGCGTCCGAAAAGGGGATGCGGTTTTTATTCAGGGCCCATACGGCGGCTTTACCCACCTTTTCGAACCGCCCGACCGCGAGGTGGTCATGATCGCCGGCGGCATCGGGGTGACGCCCATGTGGAGCATGCTCCGCTACATGAGCGACGTGAAAGATTCCCGGCGCGTTCTTTTGATGTGGAGCAACCGCTCCCAAGCATACCTTTTCGGCCGTGAGGAACTGGCGGCCATGGAAGCGCATTTGACACATTTTACCTGGATCCCTATCTTCACCCGTGAAAAAGCCGGTTCCGGCCGGTCCGGGCGGCTGGACCTGGTAGTCCTTGACGATCTTTTGAAAAACATCCGGCGTGACGCCGCGGTTTTCATCTGCGGGCCGCCTGAAATGATCCGCCGGGTGCGAACCCTTCTGCGGCAACTGGGATTTCCGAGATCTTCGATGCGATGGGAATCATTCGGGTTTTAAAATAAAAAGGAGAAGCGCCATGAAAAAAATGTATCTCGGCCTTTTGGCAGGTCTGTTTTTACTCTTTACCGTAAGCGCCCATGCCGAAGCCCCGGCGTGGACCATCGACAAGGTGCACTCGGGGATCTATTTCGGCATCCAGCACATTTACTCCACCGTCAAGGGCCAGTTCAACGAATTTGACGGGAAAATTCACTTCGACCCCGACAATCTGGCGCAAAGCCGATTCGACTTCACGGTGAATGTCAACAGCATCGAGACAAAAAACACCAAGCGGGACAGCCACCTGTTGTCCGGGGATTTCTTCGATGCCAAAACGTATCCGGTGATGACATTCAAAAGCGCGTCCATCAAACACGTGGAGAACGAGCGCTATACCGTGGAAGGGACCCTCACCGTAAAAGACGTGAGCCGCACCGTCACGATCCCCTTTACCTTTTTCGGGACAAAACCGAATCCTTTCAATCCCGAACAGCAGGTGGCCGGGTTCGAGGCGCGCATGACCCTGGATCGGCTGGAATACCATGTGGGCAACGGGAAGTTTTTAAAACTGGGCGTGGTGGGAAAAGACGCCACGGTGCTGATCACCATCGAGGCCACACGGGATCAATAAGCCGGACGCGACACACCGGCAAAAACCCGACGCGCCTTTTAAAACAGATCAGGCCGCCTGGAATCCATCCGCCAGTTCCCGGATTCGGGCGGCCTTTTCTTCCGGGATGGACAACGGCTGATGGGTTTCCAGGATCGAACGGAGCTTTTTTCGGGCGTTTTCCTGAAAGGTCGGCCGGCCGGCCTGGTCCCATGCCTCGAACCCGGCCCGGTTCATGAGTTTGGGCCGCCACTGGGTCTTTGAAAAGTTTTCCAGGGTGTGGCGCTGTCCCAAAAAATGCCCGTTGAACCCCACCTCCCGGATCACGTCCAGGGCCAGTGTCTCCTCATTGACCGGCACACCTTCATGGAACCGTTTGCACTGATCGATCACCTCGTCCAAAAGGACCAGCATTTCCAGGCTTCCGGTCCGGCCGAAATCCATGTATCCCACGTCGTGGTTCAGGTTGGATCCCAGCATAGCGGATAAAAACGTGCACAGCCCCGCCTCGAACACGGCCTGGCCGTCGGGGACGTGGGTGTCGCAGGTCCCGGCGTATCCCCACGTGGGAAGATCGTAGAAACGGCCCATCTCCTGGACCGCCATGTAGGCCAGAAGATATTCCGGTGCATTGTAGGAACTCTGGGCCGTGGCCATATCCATAACCGCGGGCCCCATGCCCATGAGAAAGGGCGCGCCTTTTGTTTTCAGCTGATGAACGACCAGGCCGCAGAAACACTCGGCCAACCCCTGGGCCACGTGGCCCGCGATGGTAATGGGGGCGGTGGCGCCGGCCAGAGGCGCCGGGGAGTAGACCACGGGAATTTTCTTTTCCGCACAGAAGAGCAGCTTTTCAAGACTTTTGACGGGATGTTTCCGCGGACTGGTGGGTTCCGCGTAATGGATGAAATACGGCTTTTCCTGCAGCGCATCCTCTCCCCCCCTGAGGACTCCGGCGATGGCATACATCCCCTGAAGATCCGGAAGGCCTTCCGCGGTACAGACGATGGGTTTTGTGGACGATTCGGCCATGGCCTGAAAGCTTTTCAGATAGGCGTTTGCCGGCGGGATGTCCGAAGGGTGGGCAAAAGACATGATAAAATCGATGTTGGGTAATGCATCGGCCACCCGGGCGGCCCGTCGGACGTCTTCCAGGGTGCTCCGGCGCCGGATCCCGTCCTCGGGATCCAGGGTATAGAGCAGATCCGATCCCAAACCATAGTAGGACCGATCCCCGCCCAGATCCATGGTCAAATCCCCCTTTCGGTCATGGATGCGAATGCGTTTCGGGGCGTTTTGTATTGCCTCCGTGACTTTTTCTTCCGGAATTTTAACGATATTGCCGTCACGAACCGGACAACCGCACTTTTTTAAAAGATTGAGGGCGTCTTCCTGGAAAATCTGCATGCCCGCGTCACGGAGCAGTTCAAGAACCGCTTCGTGAATTTTCTTTTTGCTTTCTTCCGAGAGAAGCCGGAGGGCGGGTCGATTGATAAACTCCATTTTCAAAATCCTTTGTCGATTGCTCCGGGGGGTTCATTCAAGGGCGGGTTCGGGCGGGATTACCCGGCTTTTTTCCAATCCTTCATCCCTTTGAGGGCATCCTCCAGGCCGAGACGGCGCAGGGTGTTTTCCGAGGGGATTCCGTTTTCCTCCCAACCCATGGCCGCATAAAAGTCCCGGACCATGGGTTTGAGCCAGTCCAGACGCCTGGATCCGGCGCCGCCGGCGGAGGGGCTCATCTCAAAAAACATGGACGGCAGGTCATCTTCTCGGGGTTGCATCCCGTGCGTTAGGTTGAACAAGCGTTCCAGGTTCGCCGTGCGTTCCGCGGCTTCAAAAAGATGCTCGGGACGGATGGGATGTTCCGTGAGTGCGGCGGCCAGTGCGGCTTCGTTTTTCAGGTCAAAGGCCCCGATCAGGCTCAGGGCCGGCACCTTGCAGATACCGATGTTGTCGAGGGCGATATTGACGAGCATGGCCCGCCGGATCAACGCCCCTTTTCCGCGGATGGAACGCAGGTCCACGGCCTCGGCCGTGCCCAGTTCGGCCCGGGCCTTCTCCGGGGACCACCCGTATTCCAGAGCGGCATAGAGCTGATTGTAGTCCCCTCCCCGGCTGGAGACGGCATAGCCCAGGGCCGTCCCCATGATATAAAACGGATGATACGCCGAAAGCTCCAGGCCTTTGACGTGGGGGGCGAATCGATCCGCACCCCGGCCGATTTCCGATGCGGCCTTCTTGATGCCCTTTGCCAGGACGGCGGCGAATCCTTTCCTTTGGGCCATCTGGTGCAGCAGGGTCTCCATGGCGGGCACGCTGCCCCAGTGGAGATCGATCCCGCCGGTGTCTTTTCGGGTGAGGATCCCGCGGTCGAAAAGATCCATGGCAAACGCGATGAGGCTGCCGGCGGAAATACTGTCGACGCCGAGCCGGGCGCAAAGGGCGTCCAGGTGGGTCACGGCTGCCGGCTGGGACAGCCCGCACTTGGAACCCAGCGCCACCATGGGTTCGAACTCGGGCCGCACCGCTTCTTCGCCCTGGAAGGGGCCGTCGTGAAAAAAAAGGTCCGCCTTGCAAAGGACCGGGCACCGATGGCATCCCTTGGCGCGGACCCGGTACTTCGCCAGCTGTTTCCCGTCCAGGTCCCGGGCGGCGTCGAATCGATTGGATCTGTAATTGCGTGTGGCCAGAATCCCCATGTCATGAGCCCAATCCACATAGCCGGCCCCGCCGTGGCGGTGAAAATAATCGAAATGGATCGATTTTCGGATCTGTTCGAAATAGTCTTTGATCACAAGGGCCTGCGTTTCGGATAACAAACCGTTTCGTGCGGGCCGGCGGCATACGATGACGGCCTTGACGTTTTTCGCGCCCAGGACCGCACCCATCCCGGTCCGGCCCGCCGCATGGTCCTGGTCCGTCATGAGGCAGGCAAAAGGGACCTGGTGTTCTCCGGCGGGACCGATGGAAAGGATGCTTAAAGACGCCTTCGGGTACCCGGCCTTGATCCGCTCGCGGGTTTCCCGCGTGTCGCATCCCCACAAAGACGCGGCATCCATGAACCGAATATCTTCTTTGTCGATGAAAATGCAGACGGGTTTCGGTGCGCGGCCGCGCAAAATCAGGGTCTGAACCCCCGCCGCGTTCAACCGGCTTCCGAAATACCCCCCCACATTGGAGCTGCCCAGGATGCCGGTCTGGGGGGAAAGGGCATTCACGTGGACCCGGGAAGAAGCCGGCGCCGATGTTCCGGTCAGCAGGCCGCAGGAGATCATGAGGATGTTTTCCGGGCCCAGGGGGTCCGTCCCGGCGGGCAAACGGGAAAAAAGGTGTTCCACGTTGTACCCGCGGCCGCCGAGACACTGCCGGGTCATCGCCTCCGGATACGGGGACACCGTGACGGTTCCCCCGCTCAAATCCACGTCAAGAATGTTTCCAGGATTGATCATGGCCTGTTTTAAAATCGGTTTGGTATCCGTTGAAAAACCCCATTGCATCTAATGAAATCGGCTTGGGGTGTCAAGCCCAAACGCATATACGAAACCGGTTCGCCTTGAAAATGCAAACGTTTCCTGGTATCCGGCGAGTCGGACGTTGAAAGGCATCATCGGGTCTGTTCATGAAAAAAGAAGATCGATATCACCTGGCCGGCTGGGGGCTCTTTTTGGTCTGCGCCCTTTTCTTCATCGCTTCGGGCTGGCGGAATAAAGATATGTTGACTTTGGCGGGCAGCATCCTTTTCTTTGTCGCCTGCATCCTGTTTCTCATCCCCCTTTTATTTTCCGGAAAAAAGAAAGAGTAACATCGACTTTCAAGGATCTTGCATAATTAAAAAAGGGGAAGGGGCTTTGCCTTGAAGCCCGGGACCCGACGGGATACAAGGAACCGGCCATGGACAAAACCCCCGAACAAATGGACGCCCAAACCGCCCGAACGGTTTTGGATCGACACGTCATCAACGGCCGTGGAAGCCGCCATGATGTTCGAAGCCCAGGCCCTGGATCTTTGGCTTCGCTGTCTTTTTATCATCCAAAACCCGGAATGTCAGGGGCTGCTTCATGAACGGGCGGACCAGGAAAAGGCGCACCTGAAGGTGTTGTCCCGTTTCTTGAACCGAGAAAGCCTTTCGGATTCCTAATCCATCCTGATCCGCCCCGAAAAACGCGCGGCGTTGTGTGTTATTCCTCCCCCGGACCGATGAGGGGAAGCTCCTTTTCCACCGTGAAATAGACCAAAAACCGGGCTTCGTCCTTGTCGCTCAAGTACTGGCGCCGGCGGAAAGATTCGATCTTTTCGGGGTCCTGTTCCTCCCGGACTTTTTTCAGGTGCAACCGGAGGCCCTGGTATCCTTTTCCGTCTTCCATGAAAAGATACGCGGCGTTGGGGTTGGACGTCAGGTTGTGATGGGTCAGCCGGTCCCGCATGATGAAGGCAAGGGTACCGTCTTCCATCACGTGCGGCCGTGCATAGACCGCCGCATTGACCTTTCCGCCGGCGTCGGCGGTGGCCAGGACGCCGGTTCCGCGGGTATTTTCAAAATAATTCGGGTTCATGGGGCACCTCTTTCATTCGTCATTTTTCTCAATTTAACAACAGAATCCCGTTCGTCAAACCGATCCTTTTGGGATATGTTGCCAATTTCGCGAAAAGCGCCATTTCACCCCAATAAGATCTTCAATCGCTCCTTTTCATGGGGCTTCGGCCGTATGAAATGATTACTGTTTTGGAGATGGCTATGGGCCGGGATGAAACGCAGGGAGGCAGGAGTTATCGGAACAGGTTGTATTTCAGGATACACCTCAATGCGGAGATGCCGTCTTTCCAGTTGATTTTTTTGCCTTCTTTATAGGTCCGTCCGCTGTAGGAGATACCGACTTCATAAATACGACAACCGAGCTTGGCCACCTTGGCGGTGATCTCGGGCTCGAAACCGAATCGATCCTCCTCAATGGAAACGGATTTGATGATCTCCCGTCGGAATACTTTGTAACAGGTCTCCATGTCCGTGAGGTTGATGTTGGTCAGCATGTTGGAAAGCGTCGTCAATAGCCGGTTTCCCACCATATGCCAATAATAGACCACCCGGTGGGGATCGCCTCCCGAAAACCGCGACCCGAAGACCACGTCCGCACGGCCGTCCAGAATCGGGGCCAGGAGCCGGGGATAATCGTTGGGATCGTATTCGAGGTCCGCATCCTGGACGATGACAATATCCCCGGAGGCGGCCTGGAACCCGCTTCTCAGGGCGGCCCCCTTCCCCCGATTTTGATCATGGTAGATCACCGTTAAAAACGGCTTTCGGGGGGCGATTTCGTTTGCAATTTTTTCACGGGTGCCGTCGCTGGAGCCGTCTTCCACGAGAATGATCTCTTTATCGGGATACGGCGCCGTCTCGACGCGATGGACGAGGGCTTCCACGGTGTTCACTTCGTTGTAACACGGGATGACGACCGATAGTTTCATTTCGTTTTTCACCCTGTTAACCGTTTTTCCGCATCAACGGCGCCTTTGCGATCCTGCCGTAACGCAAGGGGCAATCCCTTTTTCGAAAGATTTTGCCTTGCTAACCCGATCGAATACCCCCTGTCAACCGGACAAATAGAGATCCCGACGCGTCTCAGGCGTCACACCGGCGTTGACACACGCCCCCATAAGGGCTATGTTCCCGCGGTGATATGAACGGGTCAATTCCCCCATCTTCACACCGCGGCTTAGCCTTAGCACCTTCCAAGGGAAAATTTTCCGGCTTCGACGTTTTCGGGGTCCTATTCGTTTTCGTCCTTCTTATGGGTACGAGTTGTTCCACCCTTCCCCGAACGGCCGGCCCGGGGGATTATCCCGAACCCTCCAGGGCATTGGCCCCGGTGCCGTTTTCAAACGCCCAGATCCGGGAGCGGCTCCTGGATCAATTCAATGCCTGGAAAGGCACCGGTTACCGATTGGGCGGAATGTCCCGCAGGGGAATCGACTGTTCCGGATTTGTCTACATCACCTTCCGGGATCGGCTGGGAGTCCGGCTCCCCAGAACTACCGCGCATTTGGCCAGGACCGGAAAACGGATCTCCCGGGCCGCCATGGCTCCCGGAGATCTCGTGTTGTTTAAGACCGGCTGGTACGGCAGGCACGTGGGGATTTACATCGGTGACTTTCGTTTCATCCATGCCTCCAAGTCCGACGGCGTCACGGTATCCAGCCTCCGCAACGGCTACTGGGCCCGCCGGTTTTGGATGGCCCGGCGGGTGGCCCTCCCGGTTTCCCGCGGTGGATGAACGGGGAAAGGGCCCGGAGGCGATAAAGAGGGATTCGAATCTGGGCCGCGTTTCGGCCCGAGGAACCCGAGGACCCGATACCATGAAAAAAGAGATCATCCTGCTGGATCACGGCAGCGGGGGAAAAATGGCCCGCCGCCTCATCTCGGAAACGCTGCTCCCCCGGTTCGCCAACCCGATCCTGGCCCTTCTGGACGACGGCGCGGTCTTCCATCTCCCCGAAGGGCGTGTGGCCTTTTCCACGGACAGCTACGTGGTGGATCCCATTTTTTTCCCCGGGGGAAGCATCGGGGACCTGGCGATCAACGGGACGGTCAATGACCTGGCCATGTGCGGCGCCGTGCCGATGTATCTTTCCGTGGGCCTGATCATCGAAGAAGGGTTTCCCCTTTCGGACTTAAACGCCATCTGCCGGGATATGCAAAACGCCTCCCGGCGGGCCCGGATCACGGTGGTCACGGGCGACACCAAGGTGGTCCCCAAGGGATCGGCGGATAAGATCTTTATCAATACATCCGGAATCGGCGTGATACCCAAACATGTGCACCTTTCGGGACAAAACGCCAAAACCGGGGACCGGATTCTGGTTTCCGGAAGCATCGCCGAACACGGCATGGCCGTGTTGGCCAAGCGGGAAGGGCTCGAATTCGACACCCCGGTGGTCAGCGACACCGCCTGTCTCAACCATCTCGTGGCCCGGATGTTGGCCACCGGAAAAGAAATTCATGCGTTGCGGGACCCCACCCGGGGAGGCGTCGGGACCGCCCTGAACGAAATCGCCCTGGCTTCGAATGTGGGCATCGTGATCCGCGAAGACCGTATTCCGGTCAAGCCCGCGGTGCGCGGGATCTGCAACCTGTTGGGTTTCGATCCCCTGTATGTGGCCAACGAAGGCAGACTCATCGCCTTTGTGCCGGAAAACGCCTGCGACGCGGTCCTTGCCGCCGTGCGGGAGGATCCCCTGGGAAAGGACGCCTGCGTCATCGGCAAGGTGACCGAAGCGCATCCGGGACGGGTGATCCTGGAAACCACCATCGGCGGGAGCCGGTTCGTGGACATGCTCACGGGCGAACAACTCCCCAGGATCTGCTGACCTTGAATCCTTTAAAGCCCCGCGTTCTTCTGATTCTCTGGCTCGTTTCGACTTGGGCGGCTCCGGCTCGGGCCCATGGCGATCCTATTGTCTTTTCCGGAAAGACCATGGGAACGACCTACCAGATCAAGTTCTTTCCCGGACCCGGTTCTGTTCCCCGGGGCCTGGAATCAAAGATCCGGGGATGCCTCGATGAAATCAACCGGAGCATGTCCACTTTTTTGCCGGAAAGTGAGATCAGCCGGTTCAATGCCCTCAAAAAAACCGATACCCCCTTTCCGGTCTCCGGGGATTTTTACCAGGTACTGGAAACCGCCGCATACATTTACCGGATCACCGGCGGCGCCTGGGACGGCACCGTCAAGCCCCTGGTGGATCTGTGGGGCTTCGGCGCACCCGGCGCAAGATACCGCCCCCCTGCGCCGGAAAAGATCCGGGAAGCGCTGAAAACGGTGGGGTTTGACCGCATTCGGCTCTCCGGAAACAAGGCATTGGTGAAAAAAACCGCGGGCGTTACCCTGGACCTGGCCTCCATCGCCAAGGGATACGGCGTGGACCGCCTGGCCGCCGTGTTCCAGGATGCCGGGATCCGGAATTTTCTGGTGGAAATCGGAGGGGAGGTCTATGCGTCGGGACAGAAACCCGGCGGAAACCCGTGGCACATCGGCATCAACGCGCCCCGCCCCGATGCCCCTTTGAACCGGGTGTACAAAGTGGTCCCCCTGAAAGATACGGCCCTTGCCACCAGCGGGGATTACCGGAATTTCTTTGAGCATCAAGGGGTCCGCTATTCCCATGTCATCGATCCGCGGACCGGATATCCGGTCCGAAACGGCGTGGTGAGCGTTTCGGTCCTGGCAAAAACCTGCACCCTGGCCGACGGTCTGGCCACCGCCCTCATGATCCTGGAGCCTGAAAAAGGGCTTGACCTCGTCGATGGGCTCGAATCGGTGGAGTGTTTGATCCTGGTCAATCAAAAGGATTCTTCGTTGAAGGAATTTTTTTCCAAGGGCTTTTATGCGACTGCACCTGATTAGCCTGGGATGCCCCAAAAACCGGGTCGACAGCGAAATCATGCTGGGGCGCCTGGCGGACGGCGGCGTACACATTACGCCGGACCCCGCAGAGGCCGACGTCATCGTGGTCAACACCTGCAGTTTCATCGAATCGGCCGTGGAGGAATCCATCGACACGATCCTGGAAGCGGCCCGTTTCAAGGAAAGCGGCCGGTGCCGGCGCCTCGTGGTGGCCGGGTGTCTCCCCCAGCGGTTCCGGGAAGACCTGGTCCGCGCGCTTCCCGAAGTGGACGCCTTCCTGGGAACCGGCGCCTATGAAGAGATTGTCGCCGCCGTTACCGACACCCGGGATGTTTCCTGGTGCCAGCTCCCGGATCCCGACCTGCGACCGGCCATGGGGGTGCAGGACCACCGGGTGCGCACCGCCGACCATCTGGCCTATATCAAGATCGCGGAAGGGTGCAACCGGCGCTGCACCTATTGTATCATCCCCCGCCTCCGGGGGCGGCAAAAGAGCCGTCCCATGGCGTCGATCCGGGAGGAAGCCGAATTTCTCATCTCCACCGGGGTGAAGGAACTGGTCCTGGTGGCCCAGGAGACCACGGCCTACGGGGCCGATCTTTCACCCGGCGCATCCCTGGACACTCTCCTGAACGCCCTGGCCCGGTTGCCCGGAGATTTTTGGATCCGGTTTTTGTACGGTCACCCGGAAAGCGTCACCGAATCCCTGATGGAAACCGTGGCCCGGCACCCCAAACTGGTCCCCTATTTCGACATCCCCATCCAGCACGCCAGCGACCGGATCCTTAAAAAGATGGGGCGGTCTTATTCCCTGAACCGCCTGTACCGCCTCATCGAAAAGATCCGCAGCATCACCCCCGACGCCGCCCTGCGGACCACCTTTCTGGTGGGATTTCCCGGGGAAACAAACGAGGACTTTCAACGGTTATGCCGCTTTGTCCAAGACATCCGGTTCGATCATGCGGGGGTTTTTATCTATTCCGATGCAACAGACGTCCCGTCGTTCGGTCTCAAAGGCCGGGTGCCCAAATCCACGGCAAAAAAAAGACAAAAAAAGCTCATGGAACTGCAGGCCGCTCTTTCCTTTCAAAACAATCAAGGCTATATGAATCAGGTGCACCGGGTGCTCCTGGAAAAAAGGGAAAGGCAAAGCCGTTTTTCAGGCCGCACCGCTTTCCAGGCGCCCGAGATCGACGGCATCACCCGGGTGAAGGGGCGCGGCCTTGCCCCCGGGACGTTTGCGGATGCCCGGATCACCGACACCGACACGTATGACCTCGCGGGAGAAGCCGTGTGACAAGCCTTAAAAAACGCATACTGGACCGGGTTTCGGCGGACTTGATGGAAATTGAAACGGCCATTTCTCAAAACCTGAATCCCCATCTGGAACTGGTCTCCCGGGTGGCCCGGCACATCCTGTTTTCCGGGGGGAAACGCCTAAGACCCCTTTTGATGCTTCTTTCCGCCCGGATCTGCGGGTACGCCAAACCGGACGCCGTCGCCTTTTCCGCCATTTTCGAATATCTCCACGCCGCCACCCTGCTCCATGACGACCTTGTGGACGGCGCCATCCTGAGGCGCGGACAAACAGCGGCCCATCATCTCTGGGGGAGTCCCACGGCGGTTTTGACGGGAGATTTCCTCCTGGCGCGCTCGTTGAGCCTGGCCGCCCGGACCGAACGCCCCCACATCATCCACACCATCGCCGGGATCACCGAGGCCATGTCCCAGGGCGAAATCCACCAGCTCGCCCTCAAAGGCAACCCCGAGATCACCGAGGCCGACTACATGGAGGTGATCCACCGAAAGACGGCGGTCCTTTTCGAAGGGGCCTGCCGTTCCGGGGCGCTCCTGGCGGATGCCCCCGATGCCGCCGTCTCCGCCCTGGGCCGATACGGCAGCGATCTCGGCCTTGCCTTTCAAATGGCCGACGATCTTTTGGATTACACCTCGGACACCCGCGTCCTCGGAAAAACCGTGGGCGCCGATCTGAAGGAAGGGAAACTGACGCTCCCGATCATTTACGCTCTGGCCAACACCGAAAACGAAAAAAACACCTTCATCCGCGGGCTGCTCGGCCGCGCCGATTTTTCTGTTCAAGACTTTGAAAATCTGATAGAAATCCTCCATGAAAGCGGCGGGATCGACTATACCCTGAAGCGCGCGAAAGACCGGGTGGAAAGCGCCAAAGAAGCGGTTCACCGATTTCCGGAATCGCCCACCCGGCACCTGCTGACGGATATCGCCGACTACGCCCTTGCCCGAAAACTGTAAAGGCATTCCCATGAAAAAGGCGGTTTTCCCACATGTTCCATGGCGACCCGTCATGATTTTTTCCGGTACCCGGCGTCGGATCTGGCCTTTCGCGGCATCGGTCTTTTCGGCGCTGGTCCTTTTCTTTCTTCCCGCGGCCCATGCCAAGCCGCCGCAGCCTTCTTCTTCCAATACGTTCCAGGTGATCGGAAACGGCCCCGTGCTCAAAGGGGATATTTCCGCGGCCCGGAATGCGGCGGTGGCCGACAGCCTCAGCGCCGCCGTGGATGCGGCGGTCATGACCATTTTACCCCGGGATGCCCTGGTCCGGAATTTCAAAACCATTGGGGAAACGCTTGCCGGCAAATCCGATCAATTCATCCAGGAATACAAAATCCTCACCGAATCCGTGGTTGGATCGGAGTATCGGGTCTTCATCGAAGCGGTGGTCTGGACGGACCGGATCCAGGAACACCTGTTCAAGGCCGGAATTATGGAAGCCCGCCGGGATCTTCCCACGGTGCTCCTCCTTTTTACAGGGATGCCTTCTCCGGAAGCGGCGTTGCCCATGGAAGAAGCGGACACATCCGCCCCCCCGGCACCGCCCTCCGGGGAATCCGGGGTTTTCGAAGCCCTGACGGCAAAGGGCTATACGGTGCTGCGTCCCGTCCCAGCGGACCCGGAACCTTTCGGGACACCCCGCTTTCAGGACACGGCCCGAACGGATGAAGACGCCCTGGAAATGGGAAAACAGATGCATGCCGACGTGGTGGTCCTTGGAAAGGGCGTCATGGAACAAAAGCCCCGGTTTTCGACGGAACCGGGGTACCGCCCCGAAGGCATGATCCTCCTGAGGGCCTTGAAAATCGATACCGGGGAAACGATCGCCGAAGTCCCCCAGCGTTTTATCCTCCCGGAGGCGGAAGGAGCGGAAACGACAGCGGCGTTTTATACGGCGGCACGCCTTGCCGGAAAAACACTTTCCGATGAAATCGCCCGGAACTGGATCCTGGAGACGGAGTCGGTCGCCACCGTTATGCTTTCCGTCCGCGGTACCCGGCGCCTGGGGAATTTCGTTGCGTTTCGACGGACGCTGGCGGCACTTCCGGGGGTGAAAAAAATGCAGATGGAAGAGATCCTCGCGGACGAGGCCGTCATCCGTGTGGAATTTGAAGGAAAGGCGCCCGCCCTGGCGGACGCTCTTGCCCAAACCGAGTTCGAAACCTTCGAGGTGCTCATCCTCGAAACGGCGCCGGATCGGATCCTTCTGGCCCTTTCCCATCGCGAATCGGATACGGAAATGACCCCTTCGGAGACCCGGTAGCGCCGTGGTCATCAGCATCCCCAATATCCTGACCGTCATCCGAATTCTGTTGACGCCGCTGTTCGTGATCCTGCTCCTCAAGGATATGGACACCTATGCCCTGTTGATCTTCGCTCTTGCCGGCATCAGCGACGGGCTCGACGGATTCATCGCCCGGTATACCAATCAGCAAACGACCCTGGGGGCCTATCTCGATCCATTGGCCGACAAGCTTCTGTTGATCAGCGCGTACATCTGCCTGGCCGTGATGCGGGTCATTCCCGGATGGCTCGCCGTCCTGGTCATCAGCCGGGATGTCATCATCCTGGTGGGGTTCGCCGTCTTTTTCATCACCGGCGTGACCGTTCACGTCAAGCCGAGCCTGGTCAGCAAGCTCACCACGGTTTCCCAGCTTTCCACCATCTTTTACAGCCTCCTCAAACCCCGGTTCGGCGGCGCCTTTGCCCTGAACTGGGCCCTGATCTGGATCACCGCCGCCCTGACCATCATTTCGGGGCTCCATTACATCTATCTCGGGCTGATCACGCTGCAAAACGGCTCCAAGCCGGCACGCGCTAAAAATTAAGGCGCCGGCGTGCCGGGGAATAAATCTTCTTGAAAAGGGTATCGGTCCTTGTTAAAATCTTAAATCAGGATGGTGGGTGTAGCTCAGTTGGCAGAGCACCGGGTTGTGGCCCCGGTTGTCGTGGGTTCAAGTCCCATCACTCACCCCATTTTGGATTCAAAGCCTCCCGAGACGGAATCGGGAGGCTTCTTCGTGCGCCCGTAGCTCAGCTGGACAGAGCGCCGGACTTCGAATCCGTAGGCCGCAGGTTCGAATCCTGCCGGGCGTACCAGTAAAATCAAGGGGTTACAGTCATTTGGCTGTAGCCCTTTTTTCATCTGAGAGGGACTTTGAGAGGGAATTTCCAGAAACCTGCTCAAAAATGTTGATGGCCTCCCTTTCAGAACAGCCGATGCTATGCAGGTAAATCTCGGTGGTTGTCCTGTTTTCATGCCCGAGGATTCGTTGGATTGCGCCAATAGGCACGTTGGAGTTTTCCATCAGTGAGGCACCGGCATGGCGCAACGCATGGAACCTGAAGTACCGGACGCCTGCCTTTTTGCACAGCGTCTTCATAAACCTCTTGCGTTCATGGTAAGGCCCGATAACTTTTTGCCGGGTCTTGCTTGAAGTGTATTCATGCCAAAAGACCCAAAGTATGCCCTTTTTCCTCTGTCGGAACCTTCGGTGCAGAATGTTATATAGCCGCAGCGTCATCGGAACCTTCCTGGGGGTGAGATGGCCGCCCTTCTTTTTCCTAGTGTACAGTGTCACGGTCTTGGCTGCAAAATCCACATCATCCCAGGTTAGGCTGTTGACTTCGCTCATCCTGCCCATGGTGTCCCAAATCGTCCAGAGGTACTCTTTTGTTTCAGCGTCTGCCGCATCAATCACCTTATTGATATCTTCCAGCGGCGGGACATACTTGACTTTTTTTTCAACCGGCAGAAACTCGATTCCGATTGTCGAGTTATCACAGAGCCAACCTTTCTTGATGCCGAAGTTGAAAAGAGCTCTCAAGTAGCGAATTTCCTTGTTTGCGGTATCGTTGGAGACTTTTCGGCGTTTGAGTACGAATTTCTCAATGTCATCTCGTGAGATCTCGTTACAGGTTTTATCTTTCCATTGCCTCGCCCACCTCTTGGCAAGGTACTTGGTCTCTCTGTAATGGGATTCAGAGTTGTATGCCTGGAGATGGTCAAGCCGTCTGTTCAGCAATGTCAAGAAGGCCGTGTCTGTTGGCTCTACCGGTTCCGGTATCGGGTTGTTTAGTTCCTTTAGTTTGTCTGCCTCTGCCTCTTTTGCCTCTCTCTTGGTTCTGTAGTAGTTGCTTTGAAACCTCCTTTTCCTGAATTTGAAATCGTACTTCCATCCTCTGCCTTCTTCGAAAAATACACTCATAGAGGTCCTCCTTACTCGGAAATCTGACTGACCCCCTGAGCTTCCTTCCGCCCAGTATGTCCTGGTTTTTATAAACCCAGGACACCGAAACCTTAAGGTACTGGGCTACTTCCTTGGGAGTCATTATATCAGAGGATCTATGACCACAAATAACGGTTGGCATTTATATTGCTACGATGCATATAAAGCCGTCAAACGCTCGGGAAGATCCGGTAGCCGGATAAGCTTCTTCATTTCCGGGATGATTTTTTGCTGATTCTTTTGCTCTGCTTTCAATTGTTCTGTCACCAATCGGCTGTCAATTTTTTCAAATCGCTCTTCCAATGTCCGATTGCCGTCAAGAATAATTTCCATATATTCGGGGTGATCCAGATTTTTTACCAAGGGCGTATCGGCGAGAATTGACCTGATCGTTTTATTCAGCGATATCGTTCCCGTTCTTTTACGATTTGTCCGTTTAAAATTTCGGAAGAAGCGCTCCAGTAAGTTATTGGTACGCTGAGGTTGAATCGTGACCTCTCCGGTCGGTGTCTTGACAGTTATTGGGTCGGCAAACAGTTTGTCCCAGTAGCGGTCAATCTGTTTGATCATTTTCTGATGTTCAGCGGTATCCGGCACTATCTGGCTGCGAAAGTTTTTTACCTTCTCTTCGATGGATTTTATGTCCGTATCCTGGCCATCGTCATTTAGGCCGTTCTTTCCCTGTGGCAAGGCGATCGACAAAGCTTCGCGCAGCTTTTCAAATGATGCGACTTTCTTTTCTATCCCTGCTTCCGCTTTTTTCAACTGCTGATCTTCTACGATCCGAGTCAATGGCCGCCATAGACTCGAAAGTTCCTTACAGCGGATGACCTGTTTATCAATCAATTGTTGTAACACTTTTAATCTTCGATAAAATGTCAAATGTGGACGGTCAAAAGGAAAACCATAACCTTGAAGCGAGGAGGTGTCGAAACACCAATGAATGAGAGCGTAGACTCCAAGTGCCGGCGTCTTTGCCAGAGCATCAATGCTACCGTAGTCAACTTTTTTTAATCGGTGAACCGATGGCTCAGCAGGGCCAATGTTTTTATCCTCTGACGCAGTACAGAACGGATTTTATGTTTTTTTAGGCGATTTCTGATCAGCGCATATTCTTTTTCCAACAGGGCCTTGCCGATGTCACGCAAAAAATGAAAATGACAAATAAAATCAGGAACGCCTTTAAATACATCGGCTACGGCGGATAAAACACCACGGCCCATATCGTGCACCAGGGCAACCGGCTCGCCATATTGGCGTTTTATGCGGCGAAGAAAGGGGATGAGCAACTCTGCCTTTTCAGAGGGCAACTTGATATTGTCCAACACAATCTGGGCGATACCGTCGATGCCGGTAAAAAGGTGAGGGCTGTCGGCTTCACAGGTTCCATCAAGATGCAAAACATAACCGCCGCGCAACGCCATTGACTCCCTTATTCGCAATTGGCTCTGCCGATGGGCCAACGCCAGGTAGATGATAAATTTTTTGCCCAAAAAACCAATCTCGCCTGCCGATATACTCACATTTCTACGCCCCAACGCTGCAATAATCTGCTGCTCGGTATATCCCTTCGCTTTGGGCGTCTTTGCCCGATGGATGGAAATCAATGATCGGTGGCTCTGGAAAAAGGGTTGAGGCGCTGTTTTTCTCTTCGATCTTGTGAATGTAGTGGTTGAGGCAAATCACCGCTGTGTATCCGAAGTTTTTTTTAAAAGATCATGGGATTGTAAAAACGACCTGATGGTTGCCGGCGCAATCCATTGCCCCTTCTTCGATACCCGGGCGGAAAGCGCTTCGATATCAATGCCCGGCTGCTTTACCAACTCAACCAAAATCATCACCGCCTCCTGATCGGTTGGCGTGTTACCGGCCAAAGCATGTTTCTGAAGCCTGTATTTCTCGGGATTTCCTGATAGATAAACATAGCGCCCAAGGTGTTTTTCCCGCCTGATGCCGGAGACATCCTTAATCCGGGAGATAAACGAGCTGTTGGGTTCCAAATCAACTGTCCGCGCTATCTCAGCGGCTGTAAGGCCCTTATCCGCGTTTGTAATCAATGCCACGATGGTTTGCTTTAAATTGCCATGCTTTGAAAATAGCACCCGTTGGTACTCCCATAATCCATTGCGATCAAATAGGGGCGTCCGGGGCAGCGTGTAGTATTTACCGTTTTGGTTAATGCTGGTAAAGCTTCGCCATTTTTTGAGCCGTCGCCGGACCGTCACCACCGAACATCCAAGCCAATCGACCAATTGTTCGATGGTGGCAATTTTGATCCTTTGGAATCGCCGCAAAACTTGTTTGTCGTCCATGACCCACCTGATAATGTATGCGCTTTAGATTGCTTATTGCGCACACATTATCACACTCAGCGGGCTGAAATCAACATCTATTTGACGAAAATCCTTCAAAATACGGCTCAATGCACCTTGATTGACCGGTTTTCTGAATAACGCATACTTGATCATGATTCCGGTCGCTATCCCCTGATGCTTCAACCATATGCCTTTACACGGATCCAACCGTTATTTGTGGCCATAGCAAAACCCTATCGAAGGCCGGATTTTAATCCAAAAGGTAGGAGTGATAACGATCTCAAGCACTAAGATCGAATTGAACTGTAACAAAATCGCGAGGCTTCAGTGCTTGGATGAACTGGCCAGACTGCTGTTTCCGGGCAATCAGAGGCACCAAAGGGTCTTTCTTGCGGTTTTTATCGGATTGAAGTATGCGCCCGGCCAATTCCTTCCGAGCCTTGTACCTCTTTGCGATAGATACGATTTCAGCCCTCGCATGCTGGAAACAGTCCGCAGCAAAATGCGGCGCATGGGCCTTATTGACCATGTGTCTCGCTTTAATAAAAGGTATGGCTATCGGGAAGGCTGGGTGTTTTCTAGCCGATTTATTCGATCAATTGAACGGATAGGAGGCATGGTCCAGGATTTTAAAGACAAAAAGGACGATCTCCAGGAGCTGAAGGATAGGGATCTGTTTCGGTATTTATAAAACAACACCCATACATCCTTATAATTCCAATGGGATAATTAAATTAGGGATATTTAAAAGATCCTGATGCGGTTAAAAAAACGGTGCACCGGGGTGATCATGATGATGGTCCCATAGGCTTTTGTAACTTCATCAGTGCGGACGATATTGTGGCGATTATCACACCTGACAGTTCGCCTGCAAAGAAATTGGGGTAGAGGCTAATGTATCCCTTCTCTTTGCGCTCTTTAGGGAGGGTTTAGAAGAAACTGGCTTTTCCATTTAAATTTTGGATGCACTGGCAAATTGGGCGTTCGTAAAGAAGAGCGCGTTTTATATCACCAGGTTTGTTTATGAGTGGTGGGTGTTGGGTGAGCAAGTATGAGCGAGAAGCTTCTTGGATTTAGACGATGGATAGGGAAGAGATTTCCAACCATCTATCCACACAGCGATTCATAGGACTAAAGGGAGAGTCACATCTTCAAGCATCAGAGATGATCAGATCATTCAATGAAGTGGAATGAGCTTTATCCAGGTGCTTGAAGTCATGGTATATCTCGGGCATTGTGCATTTCAAGCAGTTCCGATTGAAAAAGCCGCTGCGGCCGAGCTCTTTTTCTACTTCACCGTTGATTTCCAGATAAGTGATAGTTTCATCGATCAAAAACAGTCGGCTCCTGCACTTTTCGCATTCTTTCAATTCGATCACCTCGATCTTGGCTGGGTCTTCTTTGCGTCATGGTTTTCAAGGACGAACTCAACGATGATCGGCAGATGGTCCCAAAACAGCTGCTCGCAATAATCATCCGCCATTTTTCTGGCGATCTCCCGCATCATATCATCGGTGATTTGGTTGACCTGAGCGTCTGACCATTTCATTGCGAATTGAATATCATCCCGTTGAACAGCAGTGATATTGAAAAACCCGTCGTTTTTCTCCACTTGACCCCGCTCCGTGTTTTTAAACTGACACGGAGCGGGCCTGTCTTTGGAGCAAACTTTCTGACCAGAACCGCTTCCCGCAGCCATAGCAGGTGATATCATCCTCAAGTTCATCAGTGACCCATCCACAAAACGGGCACTCGAACGCGTCCTTTCCAGAAGGGATGAGCTTTGCTCTGGATTCGGCGATGTCGATCCATACCTGTATGTTTAAAAGCTCCCGTTGAAACGCATCAAAGGCCTTCCGGATTTCGGTTTGTTTGAAGGGCTCTTCATGGACAAGGTAGCTTTCCCATTCCCGGCCTTCAAAGGCCATATCTTGGGCGACGGTAAGTTTATACCCCGGTCGCTCGACCTTTTTACGGGTTTTTTGGTCCCTGATACGGATTAACGACTCCTTAATGGAGACGTAAATATGGAAATCGAGATACTTTTGGGGTTCATCCATTTCCTTACTGGAGAATCCGCAGTATTCGACCTCCCAATCCAGGATAACTCGATTATAGGGCCTTAAGTCTTTGGTTGCCTCTGAAACAGGAATGGTTTTTTTACAAAATGCGCCAAGCATGAGTTGATCTGTCATTGTGCACCCTCGGTTTTAAAAAAGCGCCGTGCTTATAAAGGGCACGGCGCCTTTATGTCTATCGAAATGTTTTTGTGGTGCAAACCGGCGGATTGAAAATGGTTATTTGATATGTTACCCGTACGCCTATGAATGGGGTATTGTCATCTGATATTTGTGCCGCTTGAAAATTGGGTGAAAGGGCAGTGCATGAAATGCTGAAATACGTCCTGGCATGGGTCCCTATGGTGTTC